>OJAS01000027.1_pt1 | contig 13589 bp, 10 predicted proteins | sample 1590311 | NCBI WGS metagenome assembly OJAS01 (sample SAMN05416833, study PRJEB24817) | seawater metagenome | isolation source: Sea water | place: Canada:Atlantic | collected 2013-07 | reverse complement strand
GCGACCACCGAGATCTACACTCTTTCCCTACACGACGCTCTTCCGATCTGCGTATACAAAATTATAAACGTTCGACTTCAGCCTTCTCTTTTAGCTGAGTTATATAATCTTGATAATCTTGCTGACCTTTACGGTTACTCAGCATCATGCTCATATAGCTAATTTCTTCTGGCTTAAGATCAATTTCAGCATCGATAACGTTATCGAGCACTAAGATTGATTTACTACCATCTAGCATATCAACCGCAGTATAGCTGATGCTATCTGCTGCGGGCTTAGGCAGTTTAAACGCTGCAGTACGTAACTCTTGCGCTAGGTCCTGCTGACTACGGGCAACGCCCGCAAGCGTCATGACTGTCGCACCAGAAGCAACGTTCTCAAGCGATTCGCCCTGCTTAAGTTTTGCTATTATCCCATCTGCTTGAGCAGTCAATGCCTGAGATACTTTCTCGTCAATTAACGTATCTTTAATATTTGCCGATACTTCATCAATTGTTTTCTCACGAGGCAACTCATGCTGCACAACGCGTAGAACAACCGCACGACCAGAATCTAGCTCGATAGGCGTGCTGTTTAAACCTTCTTTAATAAGCTCACCATCAAAGGCAACACTTAGCACTTTAGGGTTGGCCGTAATTTCGTCTTCATCACCACTACGTGCAAAGAGATCGGTTTTATGAATCTCCAGCTCAAGTGTTTCTGACGGTTCAACTAGATCACCCGATGAGAATGAGATATCCGCTAAACGCTCTAACTGAGCAACATAAGCTTCCTCAGATAACTGAGTCAGTAGATCATTTTCAAGATCCGCTTTCGCTTCAGCAAAGGTTGGTGTTTCAGTCTCTTCGACATCAATCAGCTTGATAATATGATAACCAAACTCTGTTCTTATTGGTGTCGATGTAGTTTGTCCTTTCTCCAATGCAAATAAAGCACCTTCAAATTCGCTAGAGAAAACACCTTTTGCATTAACACCTAAATCACCGCCCATTTCAGCGGAAGCTGGGTCATCAGACTCGGCTTTCGCTAAGGCTTCAAATGCCTCACCCGCAGCTAGACGCTCAACAAGTGCGTCCGCTTTTGCTTTAGCCGCTGCATCATCCTGCTCATCCGAGATGGCAACTAGAATATGAGCAGAGTGGCGAAGCTCTTGTGCTTGGAAAGTATCGACTAATAACTGATAAGCGTTTTGTAGCTGCTCATCCGTTACTGTTATTTCACTTGCCAACACATCACGTTCAAGTAGTAGATACTCGATAGCCACCTGCTCATCGGTTAAGAACTCGGTGCGATGCTTATCAAAGTAATCTGCTATTTCCTCATCACTCACCTCTATTGATGCACGCACTGATTCAGCAGGTAAGGTGAAATAACGTAGATCCCGCGTTTGGCTGTCCAGTTGAGCGATGGTTTTTAGCTCGGAAGGGAGTGTAAAAGCAGAGAGCATAAACGCAGCACGTTCTTGTTCTGTTACCTTTTCCTTGCGCACCAAATTACGATACATCATTGGTGTCAGACCGGCGTTACGTAGCACAGCTTCAAACTGCGCACGGTTAAACTGCCCATCTTGTTGAAAATCTGGTGTTGTCAGAATTAATTGATCAATCATAGCATCAGAGAAACTTAATCCCTGATCGGTTGCCGATTGCACAAGAACTGACTGTTCGATAAGCCCTTCCAGCACCATGTTGCTGATTAAATTATCATCAAGCAATGCTGGATCTGCATCTTCTCCCATTTGAGAAAGCATTTGGCGTTTTTGTAACTGAACACCTTGAATAAGATCTTGTTGACTAATTTCTTCGCCATTAACCGTTGCCGGTGAATTGCTGCCAGCAGTTAAACTAACAAGCGACTCAACACCAAATAAAGCAAAAGTAACTGCAATCAAACCAACAATAATCTTGGCGATGATTCCCTGAGAGTTATCCCGAATGGACTGTAGCATTATGCCTGTAAACCCCTGACCATTTTTTTTACACAAAAAAAGCGCATTCTAAACGAATGCGCCTTTCTTGATTTTTTGGCGGAACGGACGGGACTCGAACCCGCGACCCCCTGCGTGACAGGCAGGTATTCTAACCAACTGAACTACCGCTCCTTAAAGTAAGATCGTGACGCGATCAGATCTTACTTATTAACTGCGTCTTTTAAAGCCTTTCCAGGTTTAAACGTTGGCAGTGTAGCAGCGGCAATCTCAATTGGTTTGCCTGTCTGCGGATTGCGACCTGTACGAGCTGCGCGCTCTTTTACAGAAAATGTACCGAAACCTACAAGTGCCACAGAGTCTCCGTTCTGTAGTGCACCAGTCACTGCTTCAAGAGTCGCATCAAGTGCACGACCAGCAGCTGCTTTAGGAATATCGGCTGAAGCTGCGATAGCGTCGATCAGTTCAGACTTATTCACATTGTTCCCCTTTAATAGATCGTTATTTTTAGTTTTCGTAATCCATGCCCAGCAAGATGGTAAGCATTTATACCAAGCGGTAGAAAGCGGTGTCAAGACAACTTACGAACCTTTCTACCCCTTATGAACGCTAATGAGGCTTTATTTGTCCCGACTCAGTTTTTTCGGGCTTTTCTTTTGTTGCTACAACCTCATCTACTTCTTGCTCAATTGGCTTCGGCTGATATTTAAGTGCGATCTCTAAAACTTCATCAATCCACTTAACCGCCTTAATATCTAGATCTGCTTTGATATTGTCAGGAATTTCCTTCAAATCACGCTCATTTTCTTTAGGAATAAGAACCGTTTTTATTCCTCCACGATGCGCTGCAAGGAGTTTTTCTTTCAATCCGCCAATCGGTAAAACTTGTCCGCGAAGTGTTATTTCGCCGGTCATTGCCACATCTGCTCTAACTGGTATATTGGTTAAAACCGATACTAAAGCAGTACACATACCTACACCAGCACTTGGCCCATCTTTGGGTGTCGCGCCTTCAGGTACATGTATATGAATATCATGCTTCTCATGAAAGTCAGGTGCGATACCTAAAGCCGCCGCTCTGTTTCTCACGACGGTCAACGCAGCCTGAATCGATTCTTTCATTACATCGCCTAGACTACCGGTGGTCACTTGACGTCCCTTACCGGGCACCACAGCCGCTTCTATGCTAAGGATGTCGCCACCCACTTGCGTCCAAGCTAAGCCGGTCACTAAACCCACTTGATCCTGCTCTTCTGCAATGCCGAAATTATGTTTCAGTACACCGCTATAATGTTCAAGTTGGTCGTTACCAACGACGATAGTACCTGCCTTTTTCGAAAGTGCTAGTTCTTTAACAACCTTACGGCATATTTTAGCAATTTCACGCTCAAGACCACGAACACCGGCTTCTCGCGTATAGTAGCGGATAAGTCCCGTAATGGCACTATCTGTAATCTCTACTTCGCCCGTTTTTAAGCCATTATTTTTAAATTGTTTATCAACAAGATAATTACGCGCAATATTTAGCTTTTCATCCTCGGTATAACCCGGAATACGGATGATCTCCATACGGTCCAACAGAGGGCCAGGAATGTTCATGGAGTTTGATGTACACACAAACATAACATCAGAGAGGTCGTAATCAACTTCTAGATAGTGGTCATTAAAACTGGAGTTCTGTTCTGGGTCGAGCACTTCAAGCAAAGCCGATGCTGGATCGCCTCGCTGATCCATACCCATCTTGTCAATTTCATCCAAAAGGAAGAGCGGGTTCTTAACCCCGACCTTAGCCATTTTCTGTAATAGCTTACCCGGCATTGAACCTATATAGGTACGACGGTGACCACGAATCTCCGCTTCATCACGTACACCACCTAAGGCCATACGCACATATTCACGGTTTGTGGCCCGCGCAATAGAACGCCCAAGGGAGGTTTTACCCACACCTGGAGGTCCCACAAGACACAGAATAGGTCCTTTAAGTTTTTTCACACGCTTCTGAACAGCGAGGTATTCAAGAATACGGTCTTTAACCTCTTCGAGGCCATAGTGATCCTGATTAAGAATCGTCTCCGCACGCTTCATGTCATGACGTACTTTTGAACGCTTAGACCATGGAATAGACAGCATCCAATCTATATAACCACGTACCACGGTTGCTTCCGCAGACATCGGCGACATCATTTTTAACTTATTATATTCAGCAATGGTCTTATCAAACGCTTCCTGAGGCATTTTAGCGTCAGTGATACGGTTTTTAAGCTCATCCATATCATTAGTGCCAGACTCATCGAGATCGCCCAGCTCTTTCTGAATGGCCTTCATCTGCTCATTCAAATAGTATTCGCGCTGACTTTTCTCCATCTGCTTTTTAACCCGGCCCCGAATACGTTTTTCAACTTCGACCAGATCAATTTCAGATTCCATCAACGCCATCAGATGTTCAAGGCGCTCTTTGTTGCCAAGCATCTCAAGAATCTGCTGCTTTTCAACTAATTTTAATGACATGTGGGCAGCAATGGTGTCTGCCAAACGTCCCACATCATCGATATTTTGTAGAGAGGAAAGGACTTCTGAAGGGATTTTTTTGTTGACCTGAACAAAACGTTCAAACTGCTCAAGTACCGTACGCTTGTATAGCGCATCTTCGACTTCAGTCAGCGCTTCGACAGGTAACACCGATGCTTGGGCGGTAAAGAACCCGTCATCCTCATGTAAGCTGTGGATGGTGGCACGATAATCACCCTCGACCAGCACTTTGACTGTCCCATCGGGGAGTTTCAACATCTGGAGTACGCTAGCAACCGTTCCCACTTCAAACAGATCATCAGCTAAAGGCTCATCATCAGAAGCGTTCTTCTGAGCAACCAATAGGATCTCTTTTTCGCCTGACATTGCTGCTTCAAGTGCATCAATGGACTTTTCCCGGCCAACGAAAAGCGGGATTACCATGTGCGGATAAACAACGACATCCCGTAACGGGAGTACGGGCAATTCGATTACTTGTGACTGTGATTCGTCATGTTGAGTCATGCAGCAATAGCCTCATAAAACAGGTCCGCGATGCTCTGCGGAGAAATTCTTTGAATACGCGATAAACGATTAATGATTACATGGGGGTGTTTCTATATAAATGCAACCAGAAAGATCAAAATAATACTGCGTTTAGCGTGTGTTGAAGGTTATAGATATTAGAAGCATTTTTATTTTATAACAGCATCTTAGGACAGAGACAATTGAAAAGGGGAAGCAACCTTCCCCTTTTTAATTATATGTTACTTGTAGTATGCGTTTTCACGCACACTATGGTCGGTTACATCACGTACCCCAACCAAATCAGCGATACGCTCAACCAAGGTTGCTTCAACCCCGTCTTTCAGGGTCATATCAACAGCGCTACAACCTTGGCAACCACCGCCAAATTGGAGAATAGCAATATGTCCCTGCTCCTCTTCAACAACCTCAATCAGCTTCACTTCACCACCGTGGGAAGAAAGGCCTGGGTTAATGTCGGAGTAGAGTATGTAATTAATCTGTTCTGCGATTGGGCTGTCTGCCGAGACTTTAGGCACCTTAGCATTAGGCGCTTTAATGGTCAGCTGACCACCCATACGGTCTTTAGAGAAATCGACATGCGCTTCATCTAGGTATGGCACACTGTTTTTTTCAACATAAAAACGAAGTTTAGTTAGCTCCATGATTTCGTCATCTTCAATGATTTCATCTGGACGGCAATATGCTAAACAGGTTTCTGCATACGAGGTGCCCGGCTGGGTGACAAACATACGCACAGCCATTCCTTCAACATCTTGCTTGCTAAGAAGTTCTACTAGATAATCTTCAGCCGTTTCTGTAACGGTAATATTCATACGATGTCCTGTATGTTAAGCCTACACTTTAATTAGCTCTAGGATACACCCAAACTATTCCTGAGTAAATTGATCAACTATTAATCAAAATTAATTATAAGCTAATCTATTACGATAATTCTATCCATTCGTTAATTGTTTATTTGTTCACCTTTAACACCCAGAGTTCTGTTAGAATCACACCTTTTGCGCCCAACCTTTATGTCTGCATTTATTCGACAGAAAACTATTATTGCTCTCAGCCTACCGATCATTGCTGGCATGTTGTCTCAAAGTGTAATTAATCTGATCGATGCGGCTTTAGTAGGTCAGTTGGGCGAAGCCTCCCTTGCCGGCGTAGGCATTGGCAGTTACGCCAACTTTGTTGCCATCAGTTTAATCCTCGGCTTATCTTCGGGCGTACAAACACTTGTGGCGCGTAATCGCGGCCAAGGTCAGCATCATGTTGCCGCAAGCCCCGTTCACTGGGGGTTACTCATATCGTTATTTTTTGCGCTCCCGCTGAGTGTAGTCTACATCCATTATTCGGACCTCTTTGTGTCGATGATGTCAGACGATTCCGCCGTTCAGGATATCGCCTCATCCTATTTTGATTACCGTACGGCAGCGATGTGCGCCATTGGCCTGAACCTCTCCTTTCGCGGATGGTGGAACGGTAATAAAACACCGGGGACTTATTTTAAAGTGCTGATTTTCACCCATTGCCTAAATATTGTGGTGAGCTATTGTCTTATTTTTGGCCATTTAGGCTTACCACAAATGGGGGCACCCGGCGCGGGGTTAGGCTCAGCGATTGCGTTGGTCTCCGGTGCACTGATTAATGCCGTATTGGTCTATAAAAATGCAAAAACAGCAGGCCTATTCCATTGGCATGCGGGCAGCGCCTCTGAGCTTTCAAAACTACTACAGCTGTCCATCCCCCACTCCCTTCAGCAGTTGTTTTTAGCGTTATCTATATGTGTGCTTATTTGGATCATCGGACGACTCGGTACGGGCGAGCAAGCGATTGCACATGTATTAATCAACTTATCTCTATTCCTGATCTTACCGGCTGTCGGCCTTGGCGTTGCATCCACATCACTGGTGAGTCACGCATTAGGAGAAGGCAAACAGCAGATTGCATTAACATGGGGCTGGGATGTATTAAAAACTGCGCTCGTCTTTATGGTGATACTGAGTTTACCTTTATGGTTCATCCCGGAAATAATCCTGAGTTTATTTCTACAATCTAATACACTCATAGAGCAAGCTGTATTGCCATTACAGATAACCGCCTTGGCCATATGCCTTGATGCGGCGGCAATTGTATTAACTCAAGCATTGTTTGGTGTCGGCGCAAACCGTATAGTATTTATTATATCAACCTGCGGTTTATGGGGTTTTTACCTCCCCCTAGCCTGGTTGTTTGGCCCCGCGCTTGGGTATGGTTTGATTGGAATCTGGATGATTCAATTACTTTATCGCGCCTTATCATCGCTTGTTTTTATCTACATTTGGCGACAACAGCGCTGGCAACAGATCAAATTGTAATCAATATCTTAATGGAGCCTAACGCCGTATTAGCATAATAAGTCGCTCCCCTATTTAAGCTAATTGCGCCTAACATCGGAACACCTTCGTTTATAACGCACGTTAATTATCAGTACCGAGCAAGGATCTTTTTTATGGCTGAACAGTCGGTGGTCTTTTCATTTTTCTTAATTTTTACGGGTGCGGCCATTATTGCCTCACTTGCTCTTTACACTCGCCAGCCGCTGCTGGTCGCTTATATTGCCCTAGGCGCATGCTTAGGCCCTTATGGGCTTCAAATGGTGACAGATACTAAGCTGCTCACCGACATCTCGCATGTCGGCATTATTTTTCTCTTGTTTTTACTCGGCCTTGATATGCAACCGTCCCATCTGATCCATATGCTAAAAAAGGCAACCTTAGTCGCGATCGGCAGCTCGGTCTTATTTTTCATCATAGGCTATGCCGTCGGCTTCAGTTTTGGGTACACCCAAACAGAGTGCATGATTATCGGCATCGCGTTAATGTTTTCTAGCACGATCATCGGCATCAAGTTACTGCCAACCACCGTCTTACATCACCGCCACACAGGTGAACTCGTTGTCGGCCTTTTATTGCTGCAAGATATTATCGCCATTATGATGCTGCTGTTTCTCTATAGCGGTACAGGCGATAGCAGTGATTCCGAAACCATGATTAAATTCGCAAAAACACTGGTCGCACTACCACTGCTTATTTTAGGCGCTTTTGTCTTTGTAAAATTTATCTTATTAAAACTCATACAGCGATTTGATCGGTTCCATGAATATATCTTTCTTTTGGCGATCGGTTGGTGCCTTGGTCTAGCCGAGCTGGCTAACCTTGCGGGTTTATCGGCAGAGATAGGGGCGTTTGTTGCTGGCGTTTCAATCGCAACCAGTCCGATTGCGCAGTACATTGCGACCAGCTTAAAACCGCTACGTGACTTCTTTTTAATCCTATTCTTTTTCTCTATCGGCGCCAGCTTTAACTTAGCGCTGGTCGGCTTAATTGCGATCCCTGCGGTTATCCTAGCGTTGTTAGTCCTAAGCTTAAAACCGATAATCTTCCGTTTTCTGTTAAGCCATATTAGTGAGTCGCCAGCCATTGGCTGGGAGGTGGGATTCAGATTGGGGCAGATCAGTGAGTTTTCACTACTGATCGCTTATATTGCTGCAGGATCAATGATGATTGGCGAGGAAGCGTCGCATTTAATACAAGCGACAGCTATTTTAACCTTCCTCCTTTCAAGTTATGTAGTGATCTTTAACTTTCCATCACCGATTGCGGTATCGGATAAATTGCGCCGCGACTAACGGCGCTTTGCTACACCTTAACGAAACAGGTCGACCTTACGTGTTTGCCAGAGTGCCTCGGCACGCGCAAGCAACGTATCGACCTCACCCGCCTCACCTAACAACCTTAAAACAACAGCCATCGTCGACAGAATCGCTTGTTCGCCGTATTCGTGGTGCGCATCACCCTGCCATACGGCCAATAATGTTTGCGGATCTAATTTATCTTCTTTAACAAAACGTTTCGCTACAATCCGTTGCCACTCATATTCAGTTAGCTCACCGTTCTCAACCCATTGCAGTAAACATTCAGCATCCGGTCGAATCTCAGCCTCACCACCATCACCTTTTACCGTAAGGTTACGCTGCTCACCCAGCAACTGTGCCGTTTGCTGATGCATAGGGCCATAAGCAGGATGAAAGACACCATCAATGCTGTTAGCAGCATCCGAGGGGTTTAACATACGACACAAGGTATGTACCGGCGAGCGTAAGCCCAAGATTGGCCTCAACTGAATAATCTCACCCAACGGCGGGCAGAAGCGGTCAATAGACATATAAGCAAAGCCAACACGACTGAGCTCAGACTCAACCCCTGCCCAGTCATCACAAGGCTTAAGGTTAAACAGATACAACATATCCTCAAGGTAGATACGACCCGGTGTATGTCCTTTAGCACCATGCATAAAAATTTTATAACCATGGCTAGCTAAACACAGCACCACCAGTAGATACCATGGGTGTCGATTTTTCTTACCGGCATACGTAGACCAATCTAAATCGGTTTGGACCTGTCTATCCGCGGCATAACGTGCGCGTACAGCATCAGCAAAACCCGCTAACTCTTCGGGTGCTTCCTCTTTAACACGCAACAACATAAGGAAAGCCCCCAGCTGTTCCGGTCTCACCAACCCATCCAGAATCATTCCCATCGCTTCGGCGGCTTCTTCACGCGTTAATGAACGCGTTCCTGTTTTGCCTTTACCTAAAATTCGTACAAAAGGGGCAAATTTATGCTCTTCAATCATTTGCGAGTTCAACCTTGTTCTGTGCAAACAGAATAAATACAGTAGAATTAAGCCGTTATGGCACCCATAATGTATATAGCGTTATGGTACTTAATAACGGTTTTGGCTTATCTGGATCCTATAGTGTAATGAAATCATACCCTCGCCAGCTACATATTTTTTTTAACGCACTGACATACTACACCCGGTTCAGCGCCCCTAAGTGGGTTGAACATTCTGCCGAAAATCAAGCAGAATCAAACCGTTACTTACCATGGATCGGTTTATTAATAGGCTTTTATACTGCGCTAATTTACTGGCTCGGTACATTTATTTTCCCTGAAAGCATCGCCGTTATTTTATCGATAGCAGCCAGTATCTGGATGAGTGGCGCCTTACATGAAGACGGCCTATCCGATTGCATTGATGGGTTCGGTGGCGGATGGGAAAAACAGCGCATATTGACCATCATGAAAGATTCAAGGTTAGGCAGCTATGGGGTAATTGCACTGCTTATGGCGTTATTACTTAAATATAATGCGCTGCTTAATTTACAAGAGACAGTCCTCATCATTATCACCGCACACTGCCTTAGCCGTTTTTTCCCCCTTATCATTATCTACCGGGAACATTACACAGGCCTTGAAGAACGCAGCAAAGCAAAGGGGATGACAACACGAAAGATGACCCGCTTCGATTTAGCCATTGCGTTCCTGCCGGCCATCCTCTGTTTAGCATTTAGCCCCTTCGCATATATCAGCATACTCATCCCCCTTCTAGCGCTCACCTTATGGCTTGGTGCCTATTTTCGCACATGGATCGACGGTTATACCGGCGACTGTTTAGGCTGTTGTCAGCAATTATCTGAGCTAACGATCTATATTTGGTTCTGTTTACCTTGGTTTATTGGCTAATCGCTATATAACAGCCATTGATCTCTGCTAAAATTGCCGGCTAATCTGCCGGTATCTCCTGATGAAACGAAAAAACAGCCTTTTTAATCGCCCGACGTCCACCAAAACACCCCAGTCTAAAAAGACAATTGAGTACCCTGATATTATTGAGGTGAGTGCTTTAAGTCACGAAGGGAGAGGTATCGCAAAACAGGGCGGAAAAACACTTTTCATCACCAGTGCACTGCCTGGTGAGCAGGTTCGCGTCAACATTGATACAAGGCACCGTCGTTACGACGAAGCAAGCTGCACTGAAGTTGTGACAGCGTCAGAGCACCGAGTGTCTCCAGCGTGTGAATACTACGGACGTTGCGGCGGTTGTGACCTACAGCATTTAAACCACGACCAACAGATCAGCACTAAACAGTCACTGGTTATCGATCAGCTGGCAAGGTTAGGGAAATTCACACCCTCAGAAATAGAAGCGCCGATTACCAGCCCTAGCTGGCATTATAGACGTAGCTGCCGCCTCGGCATTAACCAGCTCACGCGAGATAACAGCGCCCTTGTCGGTTTTCGCCGCAAAGGCAGTAGTAAGCTGATCAAGATTGACCACTGCCCCGTATTATCGGAGCCGCTTGATGCACTGCTGGAACGCCTACCTAAGGTGCTCGAGGGCACTGATAGCTTCAAAGAAATTACCCATGCGGAAATTAGCATGGGTGATCATGAGGGTGCATTAACGCTAAGGGTCAAAAAAACACCGAAAGAAGCGCTCACCACCCAGCTCAATAAACTGGCCCAAGATAATAACTTTAAGCTGTATTTTGATTACGGTGGCAGAATTGAAGCCGTTGATGGTGAAGCCCAACTCAACTATCGAATAGCAGAAACCGATACACTCATCCACTTTGAACCCGGCGATTTCATTCAGGTTAACGCTCATGTAAATGAGCAGATGATTCAGCGCGCCCTCGCTTGGTTGCAGCTATCTGATCAGGACCGTGTATTAGATCTATTTTGTGGCATTGGTAACTTTACCCTACCTATAGCGACACGGACTGAAAGCATTGTCGGTATCGAAGGCGTAGAAGAGATGGTCGAACGCGCAAACCATAATGCTCAAAGTAATCAATTAACAAATTGTGAGTTCCACAAAGCCAACCTAACAAACGATTTACGCGCCATGCCGTGGTACAAACAAGGCTTCAATAAAATATTGCTCGACCCACCACGTACTGGCGCATTAGAGATCATTAAACAGCTAAAGCAACACTCAGCAGAGATGGTCTTATATGTCTCTTGCAACCCGGCCGCGCTTGCCCGTGATGGTGCAGAACTAATATCCCAAGGTTATACAGCAACACGTTTCTGTGTCATGGATATGTTTCCACACACCTCCCATGTTGAGTCCCTTGTCCTTTTTGAGCGCGTGTAATGGTCGATATAATCTATTCAGATGATGCCTTTGTCATCGCTAATAAACCTTACGATGTTTTATCGGTCCCCGGACGAGGCGAAGATAAGCAAGACTGCTTATGGCGCCGTGTACAAACGCAGTTTCCTACAGCTCGCGTCGTGCATCGCTTGGACTATGCAACATCGGGTGTCATGGTTTTGGCCCTTACATTGGATGCACAACGGGCACTCAACCGCAGCTTTCAAGAGCGTAAAACCCATAAACGCTACCAAGCGATTATAGCCGGGACACCTACCGAGTCGGATGGCAGCGTTGAGCTACCCTTACGGTGCGATTGGGAAAACAGGCCACTACAGATAGTGGATTTTGAACAGGGAAAAAGCGCGTTAACGCACTGGAAAGTGCTAGCGACAGAAAGAGCGGCACAGGGGATAGAGAATACACGCGTTGAATTAACCCCTATTACGGGTCGCTCCCATCAGCTAAGGGTGCATATGCAAGCGATGGGTCACCCTATTTTAGGGGACCGATTCTATGCAACCCCAGAAGGGGTTGCCCAATCAGATCGCTTGTTACTGCATGCAGAGCAACTCGCCTTTCCTCACCCACTAACAAATGAGTTAGTCGAGTTCATCATACCCTGTCCTTTTTAAACGGCACCTAAACCTAAGCGGTAACCCTTAAACGGTACGAATCGGCGTACCGCTCATAAACGCTCTCATATTCTCAGCCGTCTGCTCAATAATCCGATTTCTCGCCTCGATACTGCCCCACGCGGTATGGGGTGTAATCAGCAAATTAGGAATCGTTGAATCCAGTAACACGTTACCCTTAACCGGCGGTTCTTCGGTTAATACATCACACGCCGCACCAGCGATAATCCCACGCCTCAGCGCATCAGCAAGATCGGCCTCATTAACAATACCGCCACGGGCCGTATTAATAATAAAAGCTTCAGGTTTCATCTGTTCGAAAATCTCAGTCGTAAACAGGTTTTCAGTTGCCTCTGTCAGCGGGCAATGCAAACTAATAACATCCGCTTGCTGGATGAATTGGTCAAAGGGACGTTTGGAATTGTCATCTTTCTGAGTATGACCCATATCACCAATCTTTTGGCAGACAATGACTTTCATGCCAAATGCTTCAGCAATTTTCGCCACACCTTGACCTAAATGCCCATAGCCAATAATGCCAAGCGTACGCCCTTTTAGCTCAATAATCGGATGCGTTAAAAAACAAAACTGCTCTGAGCGCTGCCACTCACCCGCCGCAACATCCTGCGTGTACGATGACAAGTTGGTATGTAATGCCAAGATTAGTGACCACACATGCTGAACAACAGAATCAACACCATAGGCTACACAGTTAGAAACAGGGATCCCCAACTCATAAGCGGCTTGCTTATCGACCACATTGGTCCCGGTAGCTAATACACAGATCAACTTCAGTTGGGCCGAATGCTCAAGATGATGACGGGATAACGGCGTTTTGTTCGTGATAACAATATCAAAACCGTCAATTCGATGGGCGATCTCATCTTCCGCCGTTAAGTCATAACATACGAGTTCATCAACTAAAAATTCAATCGCACTCAGGTCTAATGCCTCAAGACCTTTTAAAGATCGGAAGAGCGTCGTGTAGGGAAAGAGTG
>OJAS01000025.1_pt1 | contig 13756 bp, 12 predicted proteins | sample 1590311 | NCBI WGS metagenome assembly OJAS01 (sample SAMN05416833, study PRJEB24817) | seawater metagenome | isolation source: Sea water | place: Canada:Atlantic | collected 2013-07 | reverse complement strand
CGACCACCGAGATCTACACTCTTTCCCTACACGACGCTCTTCCGATCTGTTTGTCATAATGGTTTTTTTACCCCTTATTCGAGTAATAAAATATGAAAATCCGTACCTATCAAGGCATGACACCTAAACTTGGGGAGCGTGTATTTGTCGATCCAACGGCGGTCGTGCTGGGTGATGTAACGTTAGGTGATGATGTTTCAGTGTGGCCACTTACGGTCATTCGCGGCGATATGCACCGTATCAGCATAGGCGATCGCACCAGTGTGCAAGATGGTTCCGTGTTACATATTACTCATGCAGGCCCTTATAACCCTGACGGTTACCCGCTTATCATCGGTTCTGATGTCACCATCGGCCACCAAGCGATGCTACACGGCTGCACTATCGGCAATAAAGTACTGGTCGGCATGGGCGCCATGATTATGGATGGCGCGGTGGTAGAAGATGAAGTGATTATCGGCGCAGGCACCCTTGTTCCGCCCGGTAAAACGTTAGAAAGCGGCTACCTTTATGTCGGTCGCCCCGCCAAACAACAGCGTCCCTTAACAGAAAAAGAACGCACTTTTTTCAGTTATAGCGCCTCTAATTACGTGAATCTAAAGGACAAGCATCTTGAAGAAGACTACGCTAACTTATAGCGCACTTATCCTCCTGATAAGTTGCAGCGGTTGTAGTTATAACACCGATAGTACGCCCGACGCCTGGTTAAAAACATACGGCTTATCGACCCCTACCCATCTTGGGGAGATGACCTTGTGCCAAAACTTTGGCTGCACTCAATCTGAAACCATACAGCTCTCCAAACAGGAGATGGAACAGGTTCAATTACTGTTTACCCCTTTAGCCGATTCGGCGGAAGATGAGCGCAACAAGATAGCCCACGCGATTGGACAGCTAGAGACAATCACCGGCCCTAAATTGCACACAGAAAATGATTTAGCTAAGAACGCATTTGGCTTTAGCCTTAAAAGCCATCAACTCGACTGCGTCGCAGAATCCAGCAATACCAGCAACTATCTACTTCTTTTAGATAATTTGGCCTTACTTAAATATCACCGGGTTGGCGGTAACATGCATCGCGGCTTGTTCACCCTGCATGCCCCCCATAACAGCGCCGCTATTATCGAAAAGGGCACCGATAACGCATACGCTGTCGACTCATGGTTTCGTGCCAATGGCCAAGACGCATGGATTGTAGAGGCCGAGCAGTGGCTTTCTGGCGCGGCCCCTTAACCGAGTAAGGAAAAGCGAGGCCGCTTAGACATTGATACCCACTTAATTCTCAATTGCTATTGATATCTATTCTCATTACGATTATCCTCTACAAAAATTTATTACTGTAAATAGATAGGAATTGATTTATGAATTTGCGCCAGTCATGCGTAGCAGTGGCTATATCGACGGTTTTATGCGGCCCCGTTCTCGCAGCAACCCCCGCTCAGTCCGATATTCTTGATAACTACGCCAATATTGCACACGCGACCTATGAAGATTCCCTTCTAACAACCAAAGAACTACATCGCGTTCTTAATCAGTTTCTTGCGGCCCCAACCGAAAGCAATTTAGTCAAAGCACGCCAAGCATGGATCAACGCACGCGTCCCTTACCAGCAATCGGAAGCCTTCCGTTTTGGCAACCCCATCGTTGATGACTGGGAAGGCAAAGTAAACGCATGGCCACTGGATGAAGGGCTTATTGACTACGTAGCCACCAGCTATGGTGCCGAGTCAGACGAAAACCCATTCTACGCAGCCAATATCATTGCCAACAAAAAGCTCAGTGTCGGCGGTGTTGAGATCGATGCCTCTAACATTAACAAACAGCTACTTGCCGAAACACTACACGAAATCGATGAAGTCGAAGCGAATGTTGCAACCGGCTATCACGCCATTGAGTTCCTTCTTTGGGGACAAGACTTGAATGGTAATAATCCAGGTGCGGGCAATCGCCCCGCAACGGATTTTGACCTTGATAACTGTACCCATGGTAACTGTGACCGCCGCCGCGACTATCTAATGGCTGCCACAGAGCTACTGATCGATGACCTCGATGAGATGGCAAACAACTGGGCACCTAAAGGCGCGGCACGTAGCGAGTTATTAACTAAAGCACCGGCCGAAGGTATCGCAACGATTCTCACAGGTATGGGTAGCTTAGCCTACGGCGAACTCGCGGGCGAACGTACAAAACTAGGGTTGATGCTCCATGACCCAGAAGAGGAGCATGACTGCTTCTCTGACAACACGCACAACTCCCACTTCTACGATGCAAAAGGGATTAAGAACGTTTACTTAGGCCAGTACACTCGCGTTGATGGCTCTGTGGTTTCAGGTGTGAGTTTGGCTGAACTGGTTAAAAGCCAAGCACCCGTTGTCGATCAAAACCTTAGAAACAAACTAGAAAAAACAGAAGCCGCGGCTCAAGCGATGGTCAATGAAGCAACGAAAGGAAATACCTTTGATGTGTTGATTGGCGTCGACAACAAAGCAGGCAACCAAGTGGTACAAACCTTTGTTAATGCCTTAGTAGCCGAAGCGGAAGCCATTGAGGATGCAATCGCCGTGCTAAAACTTGAAGGTGTTGAACTCGAAGGTTCAGACAGTTTAGATAACCCAGCCTCCATTAGCGCTGAGTAACTCGACTGAAGGGCAATCATAGAATCCGAGGCCTCTGTCTCGGATTTTCCTTTTTATAGATGATGAAAAATACTGTGTACACGCGACTCCCTTACTTCTATCTGCTTTTCTCCCTTCAGCTCTTCGCAGCAGAAGGTACGGAGATACAGTTTGCCGCAGAAGAGGTAGAGCAGGGCGGTGCCACAACCCATCATCACCCCATAAATCGACATGCTTTTAGTCAGCCCGCCGCCAACCTTGCGTTTGAAAAAAGATTAGATTTTAAGCTGGGTAACAGCATCTTTAAAAAACTCTGGGTCCCTGCGCCATCATCAACCACCGCCAGCGATGGTTTAGGACCGCTCTACAATGCACGCTCCTGTATGCAATGCCACGTACGAGATGGCCGTGGCCATACACCTGAAAGCGACTGGCCCGCCGATAACGCGGTGTCTCTATTTTTACGTTTAAGCATACCCGCCCAAAACGAAGAACAGGCTAAGGCCTTAGCCTCAGGCCAGCAGGGGGTCATCCCTGAGCCGACCTATGGCACACAGCTACAAGACTTCGCGGTAACCGGTTTAGCCGCAGAAGGGCACTTAAAAATCCGTTATACCGAGGAGTTAGTCACCTTAGCGGATGGCGAATCAGTCGCCTTACGCCGGCCCAACTACTCCATTACTCACTTAGGCTATGGCCCATTGCATCCAGATACGATGTTTTCACCTCGTATCGCACCGGCAATGATCGGTTTGGGCTTACTAGAGAGCATTCCAGACGCAAGTATTTTAGCGCTAAGCGATCCTGACGACCAAAACAACGACGGTATTTCAGGCAAAGCTAATCACGTTTGGAACCCACAAACCCAAACACTTAGCCTTGGCCGCTTTGGCTGGAAGGCCGGTGCAGCCACCTTAAATCAACAAAACAATGCAGCGTTTAATGGGGATATAGGCATCTCCACCCCTTATGCAAACAACCCCTACGGTGAATGCACCCCACAGCAAAAAGCCTGCTTACAGTTGCCCCATGGTGGCAGCGCCCATCTGGACGGGGTTGAAGCCCCCAACAGCATGATAGCGCTGTTACTTTTTTACACCCGTCATATTGCCGTACCGGCCCGAAGAGACGCCGACAAAACAGAGGTGTTAGCCGGGAAAGAAATTTTCTATAATAGCGGCTGTATTGACTGCCACCAGCCGACCTTTAAAACAAGCACGAGGCCTGCGCTGCCTGAACTGAGCAATCAACTCATCTGGCCTTATACCGACCTCCTACTCCATGACATGGGAGCGGGTTTGGCCGATAACAGACCCGAGTATCAAGCCAGTGGATCAGAATGGCGAACCCCGCCTTTGTGGGGAATAGGCCTAACCCAAACAGTCAGTAAAAAGACCCATTACTTACATGATGGCCGTGCTCGCACCTTGCTTGAAGCGATCCTCTGGCATGGCGGCGAAGCCGAACAAGCAAAACTCACTGTAAAAAACATGCCTACATCTGATCGACACAATCTCATTAAATTTTTGGAGTCTCTGTAAATGAGCCTGCTATCTATTACCCGATACAGCACAATGAGCTTAGCGCTACTGCTAACTATACCCTTCGCCTCTGCGGACATTAGCCAAGCGCGTTGGTTAAAGCTCAACCAAGCGGCAGTGAATGAACACATTTTACCGGGCTACCAAACCCTCGCAGACAAAAGTAAGCACTTAGCCGCCGACAGCGCATCACTCTGTAAAGCCCCCAGTCAAACCACGCTCAAGCAAACACAAGCCAGCTTTATTGAAACCCTAAACGCATGGCAGGGCATACAGCACGTGCAGTTTGGCCCCATTGAACTACTCATGCGTAATTACACGATTCAATTCTGGCCCGATAAGAAAAACCTAACCTCAAAGCAGCTAAACGTTATTCTTAGCGCACAAGACCCCGCGGCCTTACAGCCCGAATTTTTCAAAACAGCCAGCATTGCGGTCAAAGGCTTACCCGCGATTGAGCGCATCATTTTCGCTGACAATGCGCTAAAACAGATAGAAACCACACCCTATCGCTGCCAATTCCTTCACGCGGTAAGTGAATATTTAGTGCTACAAACACAAAATACGACCGATGAATGGCAAACCTATAAGCAAGCGTTCAGCACAGAATCCTCAGAGGAGGGGATTTACGAAACAGCTCAAGAAGCGAGCATCGATATCATGAAAGCTCAAGTGGAGCAGCTGGAAGTTATTCGAGACCTCAAAATACTCCGACCCTTAGGTAATGAAGGTAAAGCAAAAGCGCGACGTTTAGAAAGCTGGCGCAGCCAAAATGCACTGCAAAATATACAGATGAACATCCAGTCGCTGCATCACCTCTATAGCGGAATAAACACTTATAACCTGTTCCAGCTGTTAAAAGAGGAGGGCGCCACAGACTTAGCTGAAGGCATCGAACAACAGTTCATCACGATCGAGTCGGCGTTAACAAAGCTACCTACACCCCTGTCGCAGCATATTAAAGAGCCGGCGGTAAGACAGCAGTTATTACTCATCTCTCAAGAACTTGAACAACTACACACGAGCCTTGATCAAAGCATGCCTGCGCTCGGACTTTTACTAGGATTCAATAGCCGTGATGGAGATTAGTCGTAGACAGTTCAGCCTCCTACTTGGATGTACGCTGCTGAGCCCTTCACTTCTTGCTACCAGCAAAACAAACCTCTTCGCTTCTGCGATCAAAGCAGAAGCGGGGGGCTATGAGCTACTTGTTATCGATCAAGCGGGGCAGACAACCTTGCGCCATCGCTTACCTGCCCGTGCGCATCATATCGCCACGCATCCCCATGAACCGATCTTGGCTGCCGTAGGCCGTCGTCCTGAGACATTCATTGATGTAGTCGACTACAGGTCAAAAGCACTCATAAAACGCATCACAAGCGCTGCAGGGCAACACTTCTATGGCCATGCGATTTACTCGCCCGACGGTCGCTGGCTTATATCAACCGAGAACGAGATAGCCACAGGCCGTGGGTTAATCGTGATTCGAGATACTGCAGACAACTACCGCGTGATAAAACAGTTCAGCTCTGGCGGTATTGGGCCCCATGAACTGAAGATGATGGCCGACGAGAAAACCTTAGTGGTTGCTAATGGCGGCATACTGACACACCCGGACAAAGGCAGAGAAAAGCTCAACCTAGAGAGCATGCGCCCCTCCTTAGCCTATATAGACCTACACACCGGCACTTTATTAGAACAGGCATTTATGCCGGACAAGCATCATCAGCTTAGCATTCGGCATTTCGATGTTAATCAGGCGGGAACGGCTGTCATTGGCTTACAGTATCAAGGCAGCAAAACCGATGATGTTCCCCTCGTGGCCTTCCATCGTCAGGGGCAACCGTTATCCTTAGTTCGCGCCCCCTCAGTAACAAATCAAGCGATGAAACACTATTGTGGGAGCGCACGCTTTGATAAGAGTGGTAGCATTGCCGCCATCTCCTCACCTCGAGGTAACTTGGTGACGTTTTGGCAAGCTGATACACAGCAATTCATCGCATCGACCCTAAGCCGTGACGGTTGTGGTTTAGCGCACACAGACCACCCAGAAGAATTTTTAATCAGTACGGGCAGAGGGTATTGCTACCGTTATAACTGCCAAACTCAACGTAAAGAGAAAATAAAGCTCTCCGTTCCTGCGCATATTGCTTGGGATAACCACATGTCCCTCTTAATAAGTTAGGCGCGTGCTACTCAGCGAAGGCAGAGACTATTTTTTAGCTGTCGAGATATACACATTACGATAAACAAAATGTTATAATATAACTTAATTATACTTAAAAAGATGAAGGGAACATAAAAACCATGAAAAAAACAGCCATTGCTACGTGCGTTGCAGCAACTATTGCTATCTCCTCTCCTGTATTTGCAGGCGTTGCAGAAGAGCTAGAAGCAATGAAAGCACGCATCGCGCAGCTTGAATCACAACTTGCTGCTCAACAAGCAACGATCGCCAAACAAGAAACCGTTTCTAGCACTAACTCCGGTGGCTTTGCTGATAATGTCGCCGTTTCAGGTGCCGTTGAGATACTTGCAACCCACTCTGAAGAAGACGGTGGCAACAGCACAAATGATGTGCTTCTTGATACGTTCGAGCTGGGTATTGAAGCGAAAATTAATGAGAATGTGACCCTTTCTTCATTAGTTGAATACGATTCAGACGCTGAAAAACTAGACGTAACTGAAGCTTATGCTGTTATTGGTGCGCCAGATAGCAACCTATCCCTTACTGTTGGTAAAGCACCTGTTCCATTTGCTGTTATTAACAGCAACTCATGGACTGATCCACTAACTGACGATGCTTTCGATATCAAAGAAGGCATGGCAATGGTTAGTTGGGGCAACGACAGCGTAACCCTTGATGCGTATACATTTAACGGTGCTGAAGATGGTGACACGCTTGACACTATTGGTTTAGGCGCTGATTTTGCTGTAACTGAAGGCTTGTCTTTTGGTGCGGGTTACCTAAGCGATGTTGCTGATCTAAACGGCCTTCCAGCAGGCGATGCATGGCGTGTAAACGGCTTATATGAAGTCGGTGCGCTAGCGCTATCTGCAGAGTATATTGATATTGATGCTGACAACACATCTATCGACCCAACCTTCCTACACCTAAATGCAGGTTATGCAACTAACGTGTTTGGTGCTGACGGTCAAATCTTTGCAGGCTACAGTGAAACAGATGATGGCCAGAATGTTACTGATCTAGCTGAAGAACGTATTGTTCTAGGTGTAGAGCGCTCATTCGGTGAAAATGCGTCTGTTGTTGCAGAGTATGTTCGTGAAGAGTCATACAGCAATGAAGAAACTGATACTTTAAACCTTGTCCTTGTGACAGAGTTCTAAGTAGCTAGACCTACTAGGTTTAGTGGAATAAATCTGAGCAAATCGTCGGTCAACACCGCGGTTTGCTTGGAGTGTGACAGACCGGCATTGAATCCCCCTTCTATCATCAATGCCGGCCGTCACAATTTGGTATAGCCATAGTGTCAACGCTTCCGTTGCACTAATAGCGTGCATATTATCTGTAAAGCGTCGAGCATGGAACTAGCTTGCACCAACTTTTACCCTTTTTAATCACAAGGTATGAGGCTTAGTCCGCTTTAGCACTAGATATTTCGCGTAAGCGTTTAACCACTTGTGCATTAATACTTCGCTGAGTAAACGTACCATCCTCTTTCCGCTTACCGGCTTTGCGCCCCATCAGTATCTCTAAACACTCATCAACATGGGCAACCGCATAGACGGAAAACTCACCGGCCTTAACCGCATTGACGACTTCCGCCTTCAGCATTAAGTTACGGATATTCGCTTTAGGGATAATGACCCCCTGCTCGCCATTCAACCCCCGTGTTTTACACAGATTGAAATAACCCTCAATTTTCTCATTTACCCCCCCAATCGCTTGCACCTCACCATACTGATTAATCGATCCAGTGGTGGCGTAGTTCTGACTGATCGGAATATGGGTTAGGGCGGATATAAGCGTGCAGACCTCGGCAAGGGAAGCGCTATCGCCATCAACATAACCGTATGATTGCTCCAACGCGATACTTGCAGACATCGTCATAGGGAAGTCTTTTGCGTATTGGTTGCCTAAAAAGCCACTTAAAATAAGCACCCCTTTGGAATGGATCGGCTGACCCAGCGTAACCTCTCGCTCAATATCCACGATCCCTCGGCTACCGGGGTAGACCGTCGCAGTGATACGTGCAGGCGTACCAAACGCCACATCACCCACTTGCAATACGGTGAGACCGTTTGCTTTACCTATCGCCTCACCTTCGGTATCAATTAATACCGTTTCTTCAACAATACCTTCTTCAATCTTCTCAGCCATACGTGCAGTACGACGCTCTTTCGCGTTCAACGCCATCTCAACATGGTCAGCATTGATTAACTCATCTTCCTCTTGGATGCGTTTAAAATCCGCCTCACAGAGTAGATCAACGAGCTCACCTATATGGGCAGAGAGCAACTCTTGGTTTTGCGCTTGCCGGGAGCTGTGCTCCACCAGTCGAGCGACTGCACGACGTGTTAGCGGGGCTAAACCCTCCTCATCGGCTAAGGTTTTCATTAACCGTGCATAACTGCGTACCATCTGAGGTGTACGTTTTACATCCTCATCAAAGTCGACCACCACGCGGAACATCTTTTCAAAGTCGTGATCCAGCTCTTGTAATAAGTAGTAGATATCGCGAGAGCCGATCAGTACCAACTTGACCGTCAATGGCACCGCTTGTGGTAACAATGTGATGGTACTGATCCCTGTATATTCACTAGCAGGGCTTTCAATACGGATCTCGTGGGACTTTAAGGCGCGCTTTAACGCACCATAAACAAACGGCTGTTCTAATAACTTCTCCGCCTCCATAACCAAATAGCCACCATTCGCCTGATGTAATGCCCCAGAACGAATAAGCTTATAGTTGGTTGATAAGGCCCCCATCTCCGTGTTGTATTCCACACGGCCAAACAGGTTTTCATAACTAGGGTGGGCCTCGTAGACCACCGGAGCCCCTTTGGTTTTTATATTATCAACCAGTAGGTTAACCCCGTAATTGCTCTCCATGTAGCTACGTCGAGCCGCATCAGTAACCGGCTCTAACACCTTATCGTCGCCCACAATTTCACTGCAATTTTTAACCAGCGAGGTTTCCATTTCCGCCAAATAATCCATCGCAGCCGATAGGTTGGCGTATTTTTCTCTGATCGGTTGGAAGAGCGGGGAGATAGCTTCGCGCGTGGTATCACGATCAAGATTTTTTAGTTTCTCCGCCGCTTCTCGACGCCACTGAGGCAAACCGGTTAGCGCCTCATTTAACTGGTCTTCTAACTCGGAGATCGCTTTAGTAAAGGCATCACGGGCATCCTCTGACAACTGAGAGAAAACCGCTTCGTCCATCGCTTGCCCATCGGCAACCGGGGTAAAACCTATAGTGCCCGCATCGCGATAGACCGCGATACTATGTTCACGGGCTTCCCGTTCGACAGCATCGATCGCGCGATCATAATAACGATTAAAATCACGCTCAATTTTACTTTTCTTGCGTTGATAGGTCGGGCTTTCAAACGCTGCGGGCATTTCCGACAATGCCCCCTCAATGATCTGCTTTATATCCCGCTTAAAGGATTGCGCTTTACCCGCCGGGAAACTAATCGCTAAAGGATGGCGGTTATCTTGTAGATTATTAAGATAGATCCAGTCTTTTGGCGTTTTCTCTTTTTTAGCGACCGCTTTTAAGTTTTCCATCGCAAAAGAGAAGCGGCCGGTATGAGGCGTGCCCATCACAAACAGGTTATAACCTGGGCGACGCATACCTATACCAAACTCCATCGCTTCGATCGCCCTGTTTTGACCAAAAAATCCGGTAAAAGGCTCAAGCGTAGAGGTTGTTTTAAACGGTAGTAATTCAGGATCGCAGCTAAAATAGAGCTGCTCAGAAGATAGTCGGGTTTCCGTTACCATATGGCGCTCCCGCTGATGACTGGGGTCATTAAGAGATCACAATTTTTTTCATTGTGTTTGTTGAAGTTATACGCCCCAGACGCGCCGCTTGCAAGCGATGATATAAAAACAAGGAAAGATAACAGTTGTATTAAAATCAATCAGTTAATGCGGTGCGAAGCTGCTCAATTACCGCCTGAGAATCCGGCTCAACGCCCCGCCATATTTGAAATGATTGTGCGGCCTGCTCAACCAACATACCTAAGCCATCAATCGACTTTTCCGCACCGTGATCAGCCGCCCACTGACAGAATGCAGTAGGGGAGGCGGCATACATCATGTCATAGCACCAAGCGTTATCCGCTAAGACAGTCGCAGGGATAGGGGGCACTTCACCTTGCAGGCTAGCAGCCGTTCCATTGATGATTAAATCAAAACATTGGCCATCCAATGTATTAAAACCACAGCCTGACACATCACCTAAATGGGACACCAGCGCCGCTAACTCTACCGCCTTTGACGCGGTTCGATTAGCAATCACCACGCAGCTCGGGTTTTGCTCTAATACCGGCTGCAACACGCCTCTAACAGCACCACCCGCACCTAGAATAAGAACCCGCTTCCCTTTAATCGTACCGCCATGGTTACGTATGATATCCCGTACCATGCCGATACCATCAGTGTTATCGCCGCAAAGACGTCCCTGCTCATCCCGATACAAGGTGTTCACCGCGCCGGCAAGCTCTGCACGGGGAGAGCGTACGCTCGCCAAGGCCCACGCCTCCTGCTTAAAGGGGATGGTGATATTTAGACCTCGCCCATCACCCGATAAAAACGATTCAACCGTCTGCGTAAATTGATCTTCCGCCACAGCGATCGCCTCATAGGTCAAATCTTGACCTGTACTTTGAGCAAAAGCCTGATGTATCTGTGGTGACTTTGAATGTTTTATTGGGTTACCAAAAACGGCATAACGGTCAGTCATGGGCAAAACTCTTTACATTGCTAAGGTAAGGTTAAATGTTTAACCAATCGGTTGGCTTCAAATAGCGATCATATAATACCGCTTCTTCACTGCCTTCCTCAGGCTTCCAATCATAACCCCAGCGAACTTCCGGTGGCAGTGACATAAGAATGGATTCAGTGCGCCCACCCGACTGAAGACCAAACAGCGTCCCACGGTCATAAACAAGATTAAACTCAACATAGCGGCCACGACGGTGTAATTGGAAATCACGTTGACGTTCGCCGTAGGCTTTCTCTTTATTACGTTCAATAATAGGGATATAGGCTTTGCTGTAAGCATTACCAATCGATTGCATCAGAGCGAAGCTCTTATCAAAGCCATACTCGTTTAAATCATCAAAAAATAGACCGCCGATACCTCGGGGCTCATCTCGATGTTTAAGATGGAAATACTCATCACACCATGTTTTAAAGTGAGGATAGATCTCTTCACCAAAAGGATCGCAGGCATCTTTAGCCGTCTGATGCCAAAATTTACAATCTTCATCGTTGCCGTAGTAAGGCGTTAAATCAAAACCACCACCAAACCACCACACCGGATCTTCACCCTCTTTCTCCGCAATAAAAAATCGCACATTGGCATGCGACGTAGGGATATAAGGATTTCTTGGGTGTATCACCAGCGACACGCCCATCGCCTGAAAATTACGCCCCGCTAACTCAGGTCGATGCGCAGTTGCCGAGCCGGGTAGCTTATCACCAAAAACGTGGGAGAAATTCACCCCACCTTTTTCAATAATGACCCCGTCCGCTAGTACCCGAGTGCGACCACCACCGCCCGTATCTCGCTGCCATTCGTCCTCAAAGAATTCACCACCACCATCAACCTTTTCAAGGGCATCACAAATAGCGTCCTGAAGGCTTAATAGATATTCTTTTACAGCTTCGATATTTGGGGCGGACATAGTACTCACTCACTTATATGTTCAGACCCTAACGATACGGTCCGATTTTAAATCTTTAATTTGGGTTGGCTGAGACAATCCGCCTAAACAACCGGGCAAAATATAATCAAGCTCATCGCCGAAGTAAGTCTTTACTCTCAATATATCTCTTGCAGGGCAATGAGCTGAAGGATTGGCAGAAGTGGAAACGATGAACGATCCGTAAGCTTCAGTTAACTTTTTAACCAGTGAGTGATCGCTCACTCTCACAGCAACTGAGCTATGCTTTCCTTTAATCCATCTGGGGATTATATCTTTTTTGTCCGGTAAAACCCACGTATAAGGCCCCGGCCAACTAGCCGTTACTTTATCGTATTCGTCCGCACTGAGGTCATCTAACAGACATTGTATTTGAGACAGGTTGCCCGCAACTAAAACAAGCCCTTTATCGACAGGACGTCGTTTAATGTTGAGCAGGTGAGAGACTGCGTCTTGGTTAAAAGGGTCACACCCTAATCCCCAAACAGCTTCGGTAGGATAGGCGATGACACCACCTTGGTGCATCGCCCGGACAGACTGGTGGATATGCCACCAGTCTAAATTCTGATTACAGTTCACCGTTCTTTAGCTTTTCCTGCAACGCCGCATCTTTAGCAACGATGGAATCCGTATTAGCTTGGCGCTCCTGCTTTAATCTCTCAGCAAGATCAGCATCACCTACCGCCATAATCTGCGCACCAAGGTAGGCCGCATTTTTAGCACCGGCTTTACCGATAGCAACCGTCGCAACAGGAATGCCACCCGGCATCTGTACCGTCGAAAGCAAGGCATCTAAACCATCAAGCGATGAGTTAATTGGCACACCAATAACAGGCTTAGTGGTATTTGCAGCCACAGCACCGGCTAAATGAGCCGCCATACCCGCTGCACAAATAAACGCAACAGCACCACGTGCATCCGCATCTTTAACATAGTCATGCGTTTGAACGGGTGTACGGTGTGCGGAGCTAACTTTGATTTCAAACTCAACGTCCAATGAACGCAATACGTCAACAGCTGCGGTCATTACTGGAAGGTCGGAATCAGACCCCATTAAAATAGCAAGAAATGGTTTACTCATATCTTTCTCGAATAGGTAGTTAGTTAAGAGGCTGAACACTAAATGTTCAAAGCCCGCTTTGCAACAGCTGTTAGGTCATAGATATAGACGAAAAATATATAGAAAAACCGACTGATATTCTTTTTTATTTCATGTTAGGCATTTCTCAGCAACACTTAATGTAACCACCTTCCCGTTGCTCGACGACCCCCTTTAACTCCAGCGCCACCAGTATCTGACTCAACTCAGCAATACTAAAGCCACTTTGCACACTGATTTGGTCTATACAGCACACTTCATAGCCCATCTGCTCTAAAACTTGGATTTCATCCCCACTCAGCTCCACTCGCACCCCCTGTTCAGCAGGAGGACCTAAGTGAGCCGAATCTAAATCTGAGCCTTCATTAAGGTAGCAACCCAGCAGAGGTGCAAGGTGATCAACCATCTCTTGCGCGGTTTCAACCAGCACCGCCCCCTCTTTAATCAACAAATGGCAGCCTCGGCTCAACGGGTTGTTTAAAGGGCCTGGCAACGCAAACACCTCTCGACCATGCTCCATCGCCATACGAGCGGTAATGAGTGATCCACTTTTCGAGATCGGAAGAGCACACGTCTGAACTCCAGTCACAACTAGAATCTCG
>OJAS01000023.1_pt1 | contig 14009 bp, 14 predicted proteins | sample 1590311 | NCBI WGS metagenome assembly OJAS01 (sample SAMN05416833, study PRJEB24817) | seawater metagenome | isolation source: Sea water | place: Canada:Atlantic | collected 2013-07 | reverse complement strand
CGAGATTCTAGTTGTGACTGGAGTTCAGACGTGTGCTCTTCCGATCTGCTTGATGTTTAGGCGTGACCTTTAACAGTAATACTTTGTCTTCATCTTCACGGCGAATATCAGCCTGCTGTAGGAGTGCGCGTTTTAGGAGCGGGGCTTCAGTAAGCGCTGTATGGCTAATCAGCTCATTACTATTGGTGGTTCGAGTAAGGAAGTGAGCTTCCTCTTTCACTAATGTGTATTTGTCGTAGTGTCCACGAGAGAGCGACATCTGTAAGCTTAACACCGGCTGGAAACCTTTAATTCGCGCCTGATTGAACCCTTTGTACAGCAGGCTAAAGAGCATGGCTGCACAGAGTGCGTTAATGCCGTGGCTGTCTTTGTCATCTCTTAACTCAAAGCGCAGTAAGATATCCTGATTATCGAGTTGCTCAGCTTCACCGTTATAAATACGCGCGACCTGTTTCGCCAAGTGAAGGTAAACATTCAGTAAGGTCGCTTTCTCGTCTGGATGCATATTGTCTGAGCTGGCGGTCGTACTATCAATATAAAAAAGGTAGATCGCATCTTGGGGCGCTAAAAAGAGTTCCAGTTCATCTTCAAACGAGTAGAGGCCCAGTTGTATCTCTTTCCGTCCGCGTGCGGCTTCAGCGTCGGCACTTTTGAAGAGTGGATTCTCTGTTTTTATTGTGTTGGTGTCAGGGGCCGGAGCCTTGTTGACCGGCTCCTCTTCAACCGAGAACTCATCGGCTGTATCGGTTTGTTCGGTGTGCTCTAAGTCTTGTGGGTGATGCTCAAACTTCGGCATTTTGGGTGCATTGTTTGGCTCCGGTTTGAGCAGGTCGACTAATGCATTGGTGTGTAATTGATCACCTTGATTCAATTCATCGATTGAGCTGTCGTAGTCGGTATCAGTATCAGGCTCATTATTGTTGCTGACCGCTGGCGTGGGCTCAGACGGTGTATTGTCTGCTGCTGCCGCGGGGATTGGTTTAGTCGTTGCCTCATGGGTTGGCGCAGGTTGGGGTGGCTCTGGGCTGTCGAAGGTGAAGGTTTCACTCTGTATAGCCAGCGATTCTGAGAAGGTTAAACCGGATAGGCGATCGGGTGTTGGGTTGTTTTCCGTCTCTTCGTCTTGATTGTCGGTATTAGCCGTGCGGCCAAAGAGCCAGATCGCCAATAATGTAAGTGTGGCAATGGCGCAAGCCAATAAGAGTAGAGGCCAAAATTGACTGCGTAGAATGGCTTCCAGAGGCTCGGGTGTTAGCCATAACGTGACGGTGGCGATGGTTTTTTCTTGTTGAATTAAGCGTTGTTGTAGCTTGATGTCGCTGACATCACCCGCTCTGGCAATGACGACACCGGATGGATCGGTGATTTGTAGCCCTTTGATATAAGGTATCTGCTGTAGCTCATTTAGCAGGTAGTTTAGGCTGACGCGATCATTCGAGAGGAGCAAGGGGCGAATTAAAATATCGCTATTTTGTGCGAGTGCTTTGCCGAGGTTTTGGGTTTCAGTATCGGCTTGTCTAGCCGTGGAAAACTGCATAAACGTGATGCCGAGAATTAACCCGGAAAATAGAATTAAGCCGACAATAACCAAAAGGTTTTGTGTTGAACGGTTTTTATTGAATCGACTAAAGGTCACAGGGCAAAATTAGCTCAAAAGAGATCGAAAGTCAGATAATAACAGTTCATTACGGCGAGTGTGAATATCAATTGCATTCTGACCATGACCGCACGTTGTATGGCGGGTATAATACTGGGCTTATTGATAGGAAGGACGGCGATGAACGTACAAGAATACATGATCGAATTAGGCGAAAACGCACGTGCTGCGGCTCGCTTAGTTGCAAAGGCAGATACCCGCTTGAAGAATCAGGCATTGTTGGCAATGGCTGATGCGATCGACAGTAGCCGACCGGAACTGCATGCGGCGAATGCTATAGATCTAGATAATGGCCGTAATAACGGTTTAGATTCGGCGATGTTAGATCGTTTAGAACTAACGGACGCACGAATCGATACAATGATCGAAGGTCTTCGCCAAGTGGCTACGCTGCCTGATCCTGTTGGCGCGATTAATGATCTTAAATATCTACCGAGTGGTATCCAAGTCGGTAAGATGCGCGTGCCTTTAGGTGTGATCGGTATTATTTATGAATCCCGTCCTAATGTAACGGTAGAGGCTGCGAGTCTGTGCCTTAAATCGGGTAATGCGACCATTTTGCGCGGGGGATCTGAAGCGATTAACTCTAATCAGGCTGTCGCTCGCTGCATAAAACAAGGTTTAAAGGTCGCAGGCTTACCTGAAAATGCAGTCCAAGTGGTTGAAACGACGGATCGCGAAGCGGTGGGTCAGATGATTACAATGCCCGAATATGTGGATGTCATTGTACCTCGAGGCGGCAAAGGGCTTATCGAACGTGTTTCGCGTGATGCTAAGGTGGCGGTAATTAAACACCTTGATGGTATCTGTCATGTGTATATAGATGATCAAGCGGATGCGGGTAAAGCGGTGAATGTTGCGTTGAATGCAAAAACTCACCGTTATGGCACCTGTAATACAATGGAAACCCTGTTAGTGCATAGCGCCATTGCACCTGAACTCTTGTCAGAACTATCTGAACGCTATCAGGCTGCGGGTGTCGAACTAAGAGGCTGTGAACGGACGCGTGCGTTACTACCGCTGATTAATAAAGCGACTGAAGCGGATTGGGAAACTGAATATTTAGCCCCTATCTTGTCGATTAAATTGGTCGACTCGATGGATGAAGCGATCACCCATATTAATCGTTATGGCTCACACCATACCGATTCGATTATTACTGAAAACTATACAAAATCACGTGCGTTTTTACGTGAAGTGGATTCAAGTTCAGTGATGGTGAATGCTTCCACCCGTTTTGCTGACGGTTTTGAATATGGTTTAGGCGCTGAAATTGGCATCTCGACCGATAAAATTCATGCGCGTGGCCCTGTTGGCCTGAATGGTTTGACCTCAGAAAAGTATGTTGTTCTGGGTGATGGGCATATTAGGCAGTAATGAGTGTATGACGGTTAATGCTTATGTGTTTATGGGGGGGACGTTTGACCCTATCCATAACGGCCACTTAAGGACTGCGTTAGAGCTACAACAGTGGATGGGTGTTGAGAAGGTGTGTTTAATACCTTCAAAAGACCCTGTCCATCGCGCAACCCCAGGTAGAAGCGCAGAGCAACGCCTAAAAATGGTAGAATTGGCGGTTGCCGATGAGCCTGCGTTGGCGGCAGATGACCGAGAAATTAAGTCCAAAAATCCATCGTATTCATTACATACGTTAGAATCGATCCGTAGTGAGCTCGGTGCCGATGTGCCGATCTGCATGATTATGGGGATGGATGCATATCAGACGTTGCCCCATTGGCATGAATGGCAACGCTTTACTGATTTTGCCCACCTGATTGTGGTTAAGCGGCCCGGTTATAGTATGCCGCAGTGTGATGAATTAACGATGTTTACTGAAAAGCACCAAGCTGAGAATTTACAGCAAGTTCTGTCAACGCCTGCTGGGTTTGTGCTTTTCCACGAGTTGACCCCCATTGGGGTTTCAGCTACCCAGATTCGCCAAACTATAGCGCAGGGGCATTCCCCGCGTTATCTGTTTCCAGATCAAGTTTGGCACTATATCCAAGACAACCGTCTGTACGGTTTAACTAATTGAAGCGAAATAATGCAAACTGAAAAAATAATTGAGATTGTTCATAACGCCCTAGAAGATATGAAAGCAAAAGAGATCGTTGATCTTGATGTGCGAGGCCGCTCCACCGTTACCGATTATATGGTTATTGCGAGTGGTACCTCTAAACGTCACGTGGGGGCGATTGCGGAAGAAGTGGGTATTCAAATTAAAGCGGCCGGTCTTTTGCCTTTAGGCTCTGAAGGCCAAAGTGTCAGTGATTGGATACTGGTCGACTTAGGCGATGTGGTTGTACATATCATGATGCCGGATGCGCGTGATTTCTATGATTTAGAACGCCTATGGGGCGTTGAAAAAGACGCATAAAACTTTTTATGAAAATTCGGATCATAGCGGTTGGTGGAAAGATGCCTTCATGGGTAAATGAAGGCTATCGCGAGTATGAGAAGCGCCTACCTAATGACTTTCAATTAGAGATGATTGAGTTGCCTTTAGGACATCGAGGCAAAAGCAGTGACGTGGCGAAAGCCAAAAAGCAGGAGGGCGACCAAATGCTTGCGGCGATCCCCAAAGGGGACCGTGTTATCGCTTTAGAAGTCTTAGGGAAAAACTGGTCAACTGAGCAACTCGCGGCACAAGTTGAAGATTGGCGTATGGATGGACGTAACATTAGTTTGTTAATCGGTGGTCCTGATGGCTTAGATAGCCGTTGTTCCGCGATAGCGGATCAAAAATGGTCACTGTCTGCGTTAACCTTACCCCACCCATTGGTCCGTGTGATGCTAGCTGAGCAACTTTATCGTGCTTGGACTGTCATTCAAGGTCATCCTTATCATAAATAAGATTGTTTAACGTATCGATATGAAGAAGCACTAACGGATATGGCAGCAGAGCGCCTAAAAGACCACTCAAAAGAGAGTCGCACGTTTAAAGCGCGTGCCGTACTGGCATTTTTTGTTGTGATTGTGATGTTATGTGTGCTGGTGGTACGGCTCTATTACTTGCAAGTGATAGAGCATGACCGCTATGCGGCGATGTCGGAAGCTAACCGCGTACAGTTGCAGCCCGTACCGCCTACACGGGGGCTGATTTATGACCGCAATGGTGTGCTGCTGGCCGATAATCGGCCAAGTTACAGTGTTACGATCTTAAAAGAGGAGGTTAGCGACCTTGATGCCACTTTGGCTGAGTTGCAATCCCTCATTCCGTTGACTGAGCGTGAAATTGAAAGTTTTAAAAAGCGCTTATATCAACGCCGCAGACCTTTTGAATCGATTCCCGTTCGTTTCCGTTTAACGGAAGATGAAATTGCCAAAATCTCAGTAAACTATCACCGTTTGCCCGGCGTTCGTGTCGAGGCCGAATTAATACGTTATTACCCTTATGGCGCTTCGCTGGTTCATGCGATGGGTTATGTTGGGCGTATTAATGAGAAAGAGCTGGGCCGTGTGGATCCCACCAACTATGCCGCAACCCATTACATCGGCAAGCTGGGGATTGAGAAGTTTTACGAAGACAAGCTACATGGTGAAGTGGGCTTTCAGAAAGTAGAAACTAACGCCCGTGGCCGTGTCATGCGCGTATTGGAGCGGAGTGATCCGCGTCCAGGTAGTGACATTGTTTTACATCTGGATCTGCGCTTACAGCAGATTACCGAAAAGTTGTTGGAGGGGCGACGCGCGTCCGTTGTGGCGATCGACCCTAAAACAGGCGGGATTTTGACCTTGGTGTCTACTCCCGCATATGATCCTAATATGTTTGTGACCGGTATCTCGTCGAAAAATTATAATGCGTTACGGGAATCACCGGACCTTCCACTGTTTAACCGTGCTATCCGTGGTCGTTACCCGCCCGGCTCCACCATCAAGCCGATCATTGCTCTATCCGCGATTGATAGCGGCATTGTCACCCCAAGTTATACAATTTTTGATCCCGGTTGGTACTCGTTAACCCACGGTGGTCGTAAATACCGAGATTGGAAAAAGGTCGGGCATGGTCGGGTCAATATGTATGATGCGATCGCCCAGTCGTGTGATACTTGGTTCTATGATGTGTCCCATAAAATGGGGGTCGATCCTATGTCAAAATACTTAGGTATGTTTGGCTTTGGTCACGTTACCAGTTTGGACCTGCCTGAAGCGCTTGGCGCGATATTACCGTCTAAAGAGTGGAAGAAAAAATCACGTAAAACCTCTTGGTATACCGGTGACTCGTTAAATATGAGTATCGGGCAGGGGTTCTTTGTGGCTACGCCTTTACAGTTAGCGACAGCGATGGCGGTTATTGCTAACCGAGGTGAGTGGATTGCGCCGCGGATGTTAAAAGGCACAAAGATCATTAATGATGCCGGTGCCGAAGTGTTAGAGAAACCCGATTTCTCGGGTGGCAAACTACCGCCAGCGGATGTGGTGCTTAATAAAGATAAGCATTGGAATGACATTATTAAAGGCATGCGTGACGTGATGCACTCTAAACGGGGTACAGCCCGACGCGCGGGTGCTAATTCTAGTTATGAAATTGCCGGTAAAACGGGGACTGCGCAGGTGGTCGGCATTAAACAGGATGCCGTGTATGACGCTGATAAATTAGCAGAGATTCATCGCGACCATGCGTTGTTTGTTGCATTTGCGCCAGTGGAAGACCCTAAAATTGCGATCGCTGTGATTGTTGAAAACGGTGGTGGCGGTTCAAGTACGGCAGCGCCTATTGCGCGTAAGATTCTTGATGCGTACCTCCTCGGTACGGATCCATTAGTTGAGGCTAAGGATGATAAGTAATCGTGAATTTGAGCGCTATATGCCAGAAGCGCATGATCACCTTCGTCAACGCCCGAGTCTTTGGAGTTACACCCGTTTAGATGGCTGGCTGCTTTTGCTGCTGTTTTTACTCTGTGGTTTTGGTTTGTTTGTGCTTTATAGCGCCTCGGGCCAAGATATGGGGTATGTCACTCGCCAAGCGATACGTATGTGTGCGGGCTTTGTTGTGATGGTTTTTCTAGCCCAGCTGACACCGCGATTTTTTGGCCGTTGGGCACTTTGGCTTTATGTTATCGGGGTCGCGTTACTGGTATGTGTCATGCTCTTTGGGGTTGGGGCAAAAGGTGCGCAGCGGTGGATTGCGCTCCCAGGCTTTAGGTTTCAGCCCTCAGAGATTATGAAGCTTATATTGCCGCTAACCGTTGCCTATTATCTCGCGCATCGGCCGCTACCGCCGAGCTTTAAACATGTTTTTATTAGTTTGGCGCTGATCGGTGTGCCAACCGTATTGATTATGAAGCAGCCTGACCTTGGCACCTCCTTACTGATTGCACTATCGGGTGTGTTTGTTCTTTTACTCTCAGGCATCTTATGGCGTTATATCTTGATTGCTGTAGGGATCGGGGCGGCTGCACTGCCTGGCTTATGGGCGGTGATGAAAGATTATCAGCGGCAGCGAGTATTGACCTTTCTTGATCCCGAAAGCGACCCGTTAGGGTCCGGTTGGAATATTATTCAGTCGAAAACAGCGATTGGTTCAGGGGGCATTGACGGTAAGGGCTGGCTGAGTGGCACGCAATCACAGCTCGATTTTTTACCTGAATCACATACCGATTTTATTATAGCGGTGGTTGCTGAGGAACTTGGCCTCATTGGCGTACTCATATTATTAACGTTATACCTGCTGATCATTGCGCGCGGGCTGGTTATTGCGGCAAGAGCGCCTGATAGTTTTGGTCGTTTGTTGGCAGGTAGTCTAATTTTAACCTTCTTTGTTTATGTTTTTGTCAATATAGGTATGGTGAGTGGCTTGTTACCTGTTGTGGGGGTGCCGCTTCCTATGGTTAGCTATGGTGGTACATCTATTGTTACGCTGATGGCGGGCTTTGGGATGATTATGTCGGTCTATAGTTATAGAACCATGCTTCTAAAATAAGGTTGTCTAGGTGTATGAGCCTAAGCGGGTTGGTGTGAGCATCGGGTATTGATGTGTTTATCGTGTGTCTATTGTTTTTGGGAGTGTAGAGTGAATCAGTCTTTATTATTTACGGTTATTGTGTCGGTCAGTCTTTTTCTTAATGGTTGTGCTACTTCAACAGAGCCATCCGCTGCTGCGACAGAAAAGGAAAGTGTAAAAAAAGACGTGGACAGTTCGGCGGTAAAACCAAGTCAGCCGGTATCGAAGCCTACGGTGAAGCAGGCTAAGCCGGTTAAACCCGCAGTAGAAGAAACATTGGTTGAACCCCCTCTGACTGGTTCATATGTGGATTATCCACAAGCCAAAGAGTTTATTGCTGAGATGAGCGCGGAAGGCTTTAGTGAAGCCTATTTAAAAGAGGTGTTAGGCGAGGCCAAACGCCAGCAGTCAATCTTAAAAGCGATCTCCCGTCCGGCTGAAAAAAGCTTAACATGGGGCGAATACCGTAAGATCTTTATACAAGATAAACGCATTAAGCAGGGTGTCCAGTTCTGGCAGGAAAATCAGGAAGCGTTGACCCGTGCTGAGCAAACTTATGGTGTGCCTGCCGAGGTGATTGTCTCAATCATTGGTGTTGAAACACGTTATGGCCGCATTATGGGGAGTTATCGTGTGTTAGATGCGGTGGCAACCTTAGGCTTTGATTACCCGCGACGCAGTGAATTTTTTCTTGGCCAATTAAAAGAGTATCTTCGTCTTGTGAAAGAGGAAGGCACCGATATTACTGCGCATAAGGGATCTTATGCCGGGGCAATGGGCTTTGGGCAGTTTATTCCATCCAGCTATCGTAGTTTTGCTGTCGATTTTGATAATGATGGTAAACGGGATATTTGGAACAATAAAACCGATGCGATCGGTAGTGTTGCTAACTATTTTGCTAAACACGGGTGGGCTGCGGGCGAGCCTGTCATTAGCGGCGTTTCATTTAACAAGCCAACGGATGAGTCTTGGTTTAGCCAAGGCCGTGCAGGGTTGATTCCAGAGCTCACGATTGCTGATTGGCAGCAGCGAGGCGTTGAGCCTGAACTGACACTTCCACCCGAAGGTAAAGCGATTTTGATGCGTTTAGAGATGGGTGAGGATGAGCAGTATTGGTTAGGGCTGCATAATTTCTACGTTATCACGCGTTATAATCACAGCAAGCTATATGCGATGGCGGTCTATCGTTTAAGTGAGCAGGTGAAAATGGCATATGAAAAGGCCACTCCGGTCGAATCTACAGTAAAAAATAAGAAGTAGAGTTAATTATGTATAAAAAGCTCCTTGTTTTTGGGTTGATTGGATTGCTGGCGGGTTGCTCCTCAACGAGTGAAAATAGTGGCCGCTACTCAATGAGGCACGATAAAGCGCCGGACGCGCCGGTTGATGTGTCCCATGTGAAGGATGCTGTGCCACGCATCGAGTCTAAAAGCCGAGGAGGAAATAAGAGTCCTTATACGGTATTAGGCAAACAGTACTCTGTGATGTCGAGTTCTCTGGGGTATATCGCAACCGGGACAGCGTCTTGGTATGGTCGTAAATTCCACGGTCACCAAACCTCTAATGGTGAGGTGTATGATATGTATAAGATGTCAGCGGCCCATAAAAGTTTGCCGTTGCCTACTTATCTACGTGTCACCAATCTGGCTAATGGCCGCCAAGTTATCGTGAGAGTGAATGATCGAGGCCCTTTCCATGATGACCGTTTGATCGATCTTTCTTATGCGGCTGCGTCCAAGCTTGATATGTTAAGCAAAGGTACTGCGCATGTGAAAATTGAAGCCATTGATCCGCGTGCATGGCAAAACACGGGTGCGGTTATCGCCACGCCGGTGGCTGAGCAGCAGACGTCCGTGGCTGGAAAGTATTTACAGGTAGGCGCGTATTCTAGTCGTGCGTCGGCCGAGTATGTGGAAAGCCAGCTAAGGCCTTTGCTTAAAGAGTTAGCGGTGATTATTCGTCCCGTTACTAATAGTCAGGGTGTTGTGTTGCATCGGGTTCAAATAGGCCCTTTAAAGAGTACAACATCGCTGACAGATTTAACTCAACAGGTCGAACAAATGGGCTATGCAACCCCTCGCTTGGTGGACTTCCCTTAATAGCTTAAGTACAGTTACCTGCGGCGTTGAGTGGACTTAAAGTAATTCTGAAACTTAGGTGATTTTGTCTGTTGTAGTAGATAATAAACAGTGAAATTACGTAGGTTTCTTTAATCGTTTTTGGATGAACATGTTTAATAAGGTTGGGTTTAAAAAGGTGTTTTCTAGTCAAATTTCAAAAGTATTAAGACTGCTGTTTTTGACGGTTGCTATCGTCAATGTGGCACACGGGGCGAGCTTAATTCCAGCGGAGCCGCAGATTGCTGCCACGGCATACCTTGTTATCGATGCGGATACAGGCAAGATTATCGCGGCTAAAAACGAGAATGAGCGATTTGCACCGGCCAGCCTGACTAAAATGATGACGGCTTATATCCTTGAGTACGAACTGAATAAAGGCAATGTAAGCACAGAAGACTTAGTCTTAATCAGCGAGAAAGCGTGGCGTACACAAGGTTCGCGCATGTTTATTCGTGAGGGAACGCAAGTTCGCTTGGGTGACCTGATGAAGGGGATCGTTATTCAATCGGGTAACGATGCGTCTGTTGCTGCCGCAGAACATATTGCGGGCAGTGAAGCGGCGTTTGCTGATCTAATGAATCAACACGCTAAACTTTTAGGTATGCGTAATACTAACTTTATGAACGCGACAGGATTACCGGCTGAAGGCCATGAATCGTCTGCGTTTGACTTAGCGTTATTGGCTAAAGCGATTATTCAAGATTTCCCTGAGCATTACGGTATCTATTCAGAGAAGTATTTTACCTATAATAAAATCCGTCAGCCTAACCGTAATAAACTGCTTTGGCGTGATAAAACCGTTGATGGATTAAAAACGGGTCATACGGATGCGGCGGGCTATTGCTTGGTTGCGTCGGCAAAACGTGATGGTATGCGTTTAATCTCCGTTGTACTGGGTACCTCAGATGAAGAGGCGCGTGCACGTGAGAGCCAGAAGTTATTATCTTATGCGTTCCGTTATTACCGTACACATCAGCTGTATAAAAGTAATGTAGTCTTGAACACAACGAAAGTGTGGTCAGGGACGCAAGACCAGCTACGGATGGGCATTGCTGAATCACTGTCGGTTACTATTCCACGTGGTCAGGCTGATAAGTTACAAGCGACAATGGACGTTGATCGTGTTGTCACCGCACCGATTGCTCAAGGTCAAGAACTTGGTAAAGTCCGTGTTACCTTAGATGGTGAACTCGTTACTGAAGTGCCGTTAGTGGCGATGGAAGCGATTCCTGAAGCGGGCTTATTGAAGCGTATCTGGCACGCGATCTTGTTGTTCTTTACCAGTCTAATTGGGTAAGAATTAGACGCTAGCCCTTTAAAAATTGCACGGACGCCCGCATTTATAGTAAAAGCCGAAGCGAAAGTTTACTACTTTTGCCAGTGCTTCTAACATAGATGCGGGTGTTTGCGTTTAGGTAATATGAATATAGTCTATCTCAATGGCGAGTTTTTACCGGCAGATGAAGCAAAGGTCTCGGTCTTTGATCGTGGTTTTCTGTTTGGCGATAGTGTGTATGAGGTTATCCCTTTCTATCAGGGTGTGGGCTTTCGGCTGCAAGCGCATTTAGAGCGTTTGAACCACAGTTTACGCGCGGTGCGGATTAAAAACGAGGGTAACTGGAATGCGATTCTAGATACGCTTGTTCGGAAAAATGGCGGCGGTAACTTATCGGTTTACCTACAAGTGACCCGTGGGAATGCGGGTAAACGAAGCCATGCTTATGATGATTCATTAGAACCAACGGTTTTTGCTTGTTGTACGCCGATAAAAGATGTCTGGGGTGAGGGCGCGGAGAGTGTTGTTCCACTAAAAGCGATCGTCACAGAAGATCTACGCTGGCACCGTTGTGATATCAAATCGACCTGTTTGTTACCGAATATTTTGGTATTGCAGCAAGCAAAAGATGAAGGCGTTCAAGAAGCCCTATTTTCACGTAACGATAAGCTTACGGAAGGTTCCGCCTGCAACCTGTTCTTAGTGAAGCGTGGTGTGCTTTATACGCCTAAGCGCAGTTCGGAGATTTTGGGGGGCATTACCCGTGAGCTGGTGCTTGAGTTAGCAGATAAGCATGCGATTCAGTTTCAAGAAGTCGATATAGATTATGAACAGCTTCTTTCTGCAGACGAAGTTTGGGTGTCTAGCTCAACGCGTGGTGTTGTGCCGGTGGTGGAAGTTGATGGGCAGGTGATTGGTGACGGTCATCCGGGGCCTATATGGCAGAAAATGTTTGAATTCTTTGCTGCTTTTCAACGTAAGTTGATGAGGGGTGAGTGAATGTTAGTGATCAGTGGTATTTATAATGACAGTTAAGCAGCAGGAACCCCCTAAAATTGAATTTCCGTGCCCTGACTACCCTATTAAGGTGGTTGGCCGGAACGATGATGATTTTCGTGAGTTCGTGATTGATATTGTTCAGGTCCATGTGCCTGATTTCGACTTTACCTCTGTCACTATACAAGACAGTCGTAACGGTACGTTCCAATCAGTACGATTTACGATTACCGCTCAAGGTGTGGAGCAGTTGGCCGCACTGCATGAAGCATTAATTGCTTCTGATCGCGTAAAAATGGTGATTTGATGCTGTCAGATCAGCTAATTGTACGGGATCTTGGTTTATTGCCTTACGAGCCTACGTGGTTACGTATGCAGGCATTTACTAATGAGCGTGACGCAGACGCCGTCGATGAGATTTGGTCTTTACAGCATGAGCCTGTGTTTACACAGGGGCAAGCGGGTAAGCAGGAGCATCTTTTAAATCCGGGTGATATCCCGGTTGTGCAAGTTGATCGTGGTGGTCAAGTGACGTATCACGGTCCTGGACAAGCGATCGTCTACTTAATGCTTAATCTTAAGCGTAAAAAAGTTGGCGTACGTGAGTTGGTGACGATAATGGAAGATGCCGTTGTCGACACATTGAATGACTTTCAGGTTAAAGCGTATGCCAAGCCGGATGCGCCTGGGGTTTATGTTGATGATAGAAAGATCGCTTCGCTGGGTTTGAGAGTTCGGCGTGGCTGTTCGTTTCATGGTCTTGCATTGAACCTCGCGATGGACTTAGAACCTTTTTTAAGAATAAATCCATGTGGATACGCGGGCATGGAAATGACACAGTTAGGTATGTTGGTAGAGGACCTTGATCAGGCCCAAGCAAGCCAGTGCTTACTTAACCATTTGATTAGTAAACTCGGGTATGCAGAAATCACCCGAAAAACCACTCTGGATTGAGTCTAAATGTCTGAAAATAATAAAGTTACGGCGAAAAAACGAGTAGAGCAAGGCGTCAAATTACGTGGCGCTGATAAAGTCGATCGCATCCCAGTAAAGGTGATCCCAACTGAGAGAGACGAGATGCTACGTAAGCCTGAGTGGCTACGCGTTAGGATGGGCTCCAATGCTGAAGTAAAGCGTATTAAAGACAAGCTCAGAAAGCATAAATTAGCGTCCGTATGTGAAGAAGCAAGTTGCCCTAACCTAGGCGAGTGCTTTAGCCATGGCACTGCGACCTTCATGATCATGGGAGATATCTGTACACGTCGTTGTCCTTTCTGTGATGTGGCCCATGGTCGCCCTAATCAACTGGATAAGAATGAGCCTAAAGAGTTGGCGGATGCTATCGCTGATATGGGGCTGCGCTATGTTGTGGTGACCTCCGTTGACCGTGATGACCTGCGTGATGGCGGTGCTCAGCATTTTGCCGATTGCGTACGTGAAACCCGTAAACAGGTGCCGACGATTGAAATGGAGATCTTGGTGCCCGATTTCCGCGGTCGTATGGATGTGGCTATTGATATTTTGTCTGAAACTCCGCCCGATGTTTTAAACCATAATATGGAAACGGTGCCGCGCCTGTATAAAGCGGTACGTCCCGGTTCTGATTATGAGTGGTCGTTACGTTTGCTGAAAAAATACAAAGCGAAAAACCCAAATGTAAGAACAAAATCAGGGTTAATGGTGGGTATAGGTGAAACGAATGAAGAGATTATCGACGTATTGAAAGATCTTCGTGCCCATGATGTGGATATGCTGACGATAGGCCAGTATCTACAACCGAGTGGTAATCACCTTAAACTAGAACGCTACGTGACGCCTGCCGAATTTGATGAGTTTGCGCGTATTGCGAAAGAGCTTGGTTTTTCTCACGCAGCTTGCGGTCCACTGGTGCGCTCCTCATACCATGCTGACTTACAGGCGAAAGGCGAGAAAGTAAGCTAATCGCTTAAACGCGCGTGTGATCAATCAGATCGGAAGAGCGTCGTGTAGGGAAAGAGTGTAGATCTCGGTGGTCGC
>OJAS01000022.1_pt1 | contig 14173 bp, 16 predicted proteins | sample 1590311 | NCBI WGS metagenome assembly OJAS01 (sample SAMN05416833, study PRJEB24817) | seawater metagenome | isolation source: Sea water | place: Canada:Atlantic | collected 2013-07 | reverse complement strand
CGTAGAGGCATGCTGGAACTAGATGTATTGTTTGTTCCGTTTGTCGAGGAAGCATTTGCTGATTTAGATCAGGATGATCAGGATCGGTTTGTAAAGCTGCTTGCTTGTGAGGATCAGGACCTGTTTGTGTGGCTCATGGAACGAGAGGTTCCTGAGGATGAAGATTTACAAAGGATTGTAAGGATTATATTGGAGCGTGTTCAGCCTAAGTAACCTCCCTATCGGTCAATCTCGCACTCTGCTGTATATATATGGCGGGGTGCATTTATTGGCCTTGTATTCTATTTACCTGGCCTCTCTTCCTGCCTTTCATCAATACCTCTCGTATGCCTTTTTACTGATTAGTTTGCTTTATATGTTCTGTAACCGGGCTGATCTGGGCGGCTGTGGGTCTATTGAAGCAGTGAGTTGGGATGCTGATCAAGGACGTTTACAGCTACGGCAAAAAGGCGGTGTTAAGCTGGAGGTTTGTCGTGTGAAGCGGCGGGCGGTTATGCCTTTTATGGTGTGTTTATTGTGCGAGGTGGAAGAGCGCTTCTTTCCCATTGCTGTTGTGATCTTTCGAGATGCGTGCCCCCCTCAAGATTTTCGTCGCTTGAGGGTGTTGGCTTTGCATGGGGCATTGGATGCAGATGACTCGTAGTGTTTTCTTAATTCCAAGAGAAGTTGATCGGGGTCAGAATGGTATCTATAGGCTCAGGGCCTAGTTCTGGGTAATCAAGGGTATAGTGCAAACCACGACTTTCATGCCGAAGCATAGCGGAACGTATAATTAGGTCTGCCACGACGGCGAGATTACGTAGCTCAAGTAGGTCGTTACTGATTTTGTAGTTGCTGTAGTATTCGCTGATTTCATGGTGCAATAGATCGATACGATGTTTCGCTCTTTGGAGGCGCTTCGTGGTGCGAACGATCCCGACATAATCCCACATGAAGCGTCTTATCTCATCCCAGTTATGGGAGATAATAACGTCCTCATCAGAATCGGTTACCTGACTTTCATCCCACGCTGGAATTAAGGATCTGTCTAGTGGCTGCGAAAGTGATTTGCAGACCTCTTCTGATGCTGACTTGGCATAAACTAAGCATTCGAGAAGCGAGTTACTTGCGAGTCTATTTGCACCATGTAACCCAGTAAATGATGTTTCACCTATGGCATAAAGGCCGGGAATATCTGTGCGTCCTTTCTCATCGGTGACAACGCCTCCGCAGGTGTAATGGGCTGCAGGGACTACAGGGATAGGTTCTTTCGTGATATCTATGCCCAGTTTGAGGCAGCGTTTGTAGATAGTGGGGAAGTGGCTGCGGATAAACTCTTCTGGCTTGTGAGATATATCTAAGAATAAACAGTCACAACCTAAACGTTTCATCTCATGGTCAATTGCACGGGCGACAATATCACGGGGCGCTAATTCACCGCGCTCATCAAACTTGTGCATGAAAGGCTCGCCATCAGGCAGGAGTAGTCGCCCCCCTTCACCTCGAACGGCTTCGGTGATTAAAAAAGATTTTGCTTGAGGGTGATAAAGGCAGGTGGGATGGAATTGGTTGAACTCCATATTACCTACGCGACAGCCAGCACGCCAAGCCATCGCAATGCCATCACCGGTTGCGCCATCTGAGTTGCTGGTATATAGGTAGGCTTTAGAGGCACCTCCGGTTGCTAAAACAACATGGGGGGCCTGAAAAACTTCTACATGGCCTGTGGTGCCATTGAGTATATATGCGCCTACGCAGCGGTTATGTGCTAAGCCTAATTTTCGGCGGGTGATGAGGTCAACTGCAATATGGTCTTCAAAGAGGTCAATATTGGGTGAGGCTTTGGCTTGGTCTATTAGGGTACTTTGTAGTGCTTTACCTGTTGCGTCCGCAGAGTGGATGATTCGGCGATGAGAGTGCCCGCCCTCTTTGGTAAGGTGGTAGTCGTTACTCTCTTGAGTAAATGTCACCCCTTGCTGAATTAACCAATCAATGCTTTCCTTGCCATGGGATACCGTAAATTCGACAGCTTCAGGCCGACTTAAGTTACCACCGGCAGTCATTGTGTCTGCTATATGGGCTTGGGTACTGTCGGTGGTATCTAATACTGCAGCAATTCCGCCTTGAGCAAGCCATGTTGACCCGCTTTTAAGCTCACGCTTACTAAGCACCGCCACACGCGCGTTTTCGGCAAGGTGTAATGCCATGCTCAGGCCAGCCGCTCCGCTACCGATAATTAAAGCGTCATAATGGTGGTGTTGTGTCATTTGATTGCTCTTATATGCAAATTGAAGTTACTGTTCAGGTATTTTACTGACAGACATTCGCTAGAGGGAGTGTTTTGTGGTTATTCTTAGCACTTTTAATGTGCAATTTAGCATTTTTTTGTTAGTTGGGGGAACTTCATCCTGTTTTGCTGCTCATACTAGGTGTCCCGACACGCTTAATGAGAGTTGAAAGGTAGTACAAGCAAAAGAGATACTTTGGTGGCTTTAGCCTCTATGCTTATTGTTATGAGTCTCATGGAATGAATGTAAGGAATATCGAGTGTCAAATGAGAGCCAAACCGTAGTTGATAAAAAACTTGTTGAGCGCGTTCAGGCGGGTGATAAAACTGCTTTCGATCTTTTAGTAAGAAAGTATCAACATAAGATTATCGCGTTAATAGGTCGTTATGTTTATGACTTCCATGAAGCTCAAGATGTTGCTCAGGAAACGTTTATTAAAGCGTACCGAGCGTTGCCTAAGTTTCGTGGGGACAGTGCTTTTTATACCTGGTTATACCGTATCGCTATTAATACGGCTAAAAACCATCTGGTTTCCCGTGGTCGAAAGCCTGTCGATGTTGATGTTGATGATGCACAGTTTTTTGAGGGTGATCACCAGTTGAAAGATATAGCCACACCTGAAAATGAACTCTACAAAGATGAGTTAGATCTGGTGATTAAACGCACACTGAATAAATTGCCTGAAGATTTGAGAATGGCACTGACACTAAGGGAGTTTGAGGGTATGAGTTATGATGAAATTGCCCGTGTTATGGACTGTCCGGTAGGGACGGTGAGGTCTCGAATCTTTAGAGCACGAGAAACGTTAGATAAAGAAATAATGCCTTTAATGGCAAGTTGATTGCAGAAATGATGAAATTTGAGGTACACAATTATGACTGATCGATCTATTGAGTCTGTTTCTGCACTTATGGATGGTGAAGTAACGGATTTTGAACTCCGTCGTACATTAGAGCGGATTGAAAACGAACCTGAGCTTGCAGAAGCATGGCAGCGTTATCATTTAATCCGGTCTGTTATTCGCAATGAGGATGCTGCAGGTGTTGAGGTAGATATTAGTGCTAACGTTATGTCTGCGCTGGCATCTGAACCTGAATTGCACATGGAAGCATCACCTGCTGCGCCAGAAACCTCTGAGAAAAAGACCTATATCTTTTGGAAACCGATGGCCAGTATGGCTGCAGCGGCATCCGTCACGGCGATGGTTATTTTAGGGGCGCAGAATATGACGCAGCCTGAAGAACAAACAATAGCGGATAATCGTCCGAGTTATACTCTGCCCGCAAGCACGGTCTCCAATGATATCGTTCGTGCTCAATTTGGTAGTCGTTCAACTCTTTCGGCTAATAGTCAGCAACCTGAAATCATTCGTTTGCCGCAGGGGATTGACCGTTACATCGAACAGCATGAGCATATGTTGAAAAAACAGAAAGCTAACTGGCAGGCGTCATGGTTGCCTGAAGGCTTTAGTGGGTTGCGTCGTGATGTGATGCCCCATGCGGAAGTACAGATTTTTAGTAATGGCCGTAATACGTTCAGTGTTTGTGTTGAAAAATATGGCGATCAAGCTGTAGCTGAAGGGGTTGCCCAATCAGGTAACATGGTTGCGGTAGGAAAAAGATTGGGTGATCAGTTTGTTACGGTTGTCGGTGATGTACCGTTGATGATCGCTGAGAGAATTGCATCTTCAGTAGTAAAACGATGATTAAAGAAAACGGTAAAGTTGTAGACGTGGACTCGCAAGGCGTGTGGGTTGAAACGGTGAAACAGAGTGCATGCGGTAGCTGTGCAGCAAGAAATGGCTGCGGACAGAAGCTGCTCGCATCTGTTGGTCAGGGTAAACGTTTTGTTTTTAAGGTTAATAACCCTGATAATTTATCGGTGCTTGCTGATGATGAAGTACTGATCGGTATTGAAGAGGGTTCGTTTTTAAAAGCGACCCTGTTTATGTATTTAACGCCGTTGTTTGCACTCTTTATGGGAGCGGTTGTCGCTGACATGCTCGGGGCTTCTGAAGGCGTCATGATTTTATGGTCTTTTGCCTCGCTCGTAGTCGGATTCCTGTTTGTCCGTTTTGGCAGTTACTCTTTATTTCGCTCTTGTAAATACCAGCCTACGTTAATGAAAGTTATTTAATTTTCCCCCGATAGTCATAGGTGATTGTGATATGAGATATCTATCTAAACTCATTTTTGCTGTTTTTGTCCTATCCGTACATACGGTATCTGCTGCAACTCTTCCTGACTTTAAGTCACTAGTGAAAGAAGCGTCGCCGGCGGTTGTTAATATTAGTACGATCCAGAAAGTCGAAAGTCCTGACGGTCCCATTTTGTTTGGGCCGAACGGCGAAGAGATTCCCGATATTTTTAGACACTTCTTTCGCATGCCTGAGTTTGAACAAGGGGAACGCCCCAAACATAGGGCTCCTCAGTCTTTAGGCTCTGGTTTCATTATTTCTGAAGATGGCTACTTGCTGACCAATCACCATGTTATTGAAGATGCGGATAAGGTGATTGTCAGGCTGACAGATCGTCGTGAGTTAGAGGCGAAAGTAATCGGTTCTGATAAGCGATCTGACGTTGCGTTACTCAAAATCGAGGCGACTAACCTTCCTACGGTTGAATTAGGAAAGTCGAAGGATCTTGAAGTCGGTGAATGGGTGTTGGCAATTGGCTCTCCTTTTGGTTTTGATCACAGTGTAACCGCGGGTATTGTGAGCGCTAAGGAGCGTGCATTAGCTAATGAGACGTATGTTCCTTTTATCCAAACGGATGTGGCGATTAATCCAGGTAACTCCGGTGGGCCGCTATTTAATTTGGACGGTGAAGTTGTGGGTATCAACTCCCAGATATATACCCGTTCTGGCGGTTTTATGGGGTTGTCGTTCGCGATTCCTATTGATGTGGCCATGAATGTGGCGGATCAGTTGAAAGCTGATGGTTATGTTACACGGGGTTGGCTGGGTGTCATTATTCAAGAGGTAAACAGAGATTTAGCGGAGTCGTTTGGTTTAGATAAGCCGGCGGGCGCGCTTGTGGCGAAAGTTTTGCCGGGTAGTCCAGCAGAGGATGCGGGCTTACAAGCAGGTGACGTCATTCTACGTTTTGAGGGAGAAGAGGTGACACTGTCATCAGACCTGCCCCATTATGTCGGACGAGTGAAGCCGGGTGTAAAAGCTGATGTAGTGGTGATGCGTGACGGTAGAAAGAAAACTGTACGTGTGAAAGTGGGTGTATTACCTAATCAAAATCAACTCGCCAATGCAGGGCAGAGTAAACCTGATTTAGCGACAGGTAATCGACTTAATATTGATGTGGTTGAGCTAGATGAGCAGCGACGAGATAAGTGGCAGGTCAATGCAGGTGTTGTTGTGCGTCGTGTTATGCCAGGCGCAGGGGCGAGCTCAGGTTTAATGGTGGGTGATGTGATCACGATGTTGAATGGTGAGCAGGTTGGGTCTGTTGCTGACTTTAATCGCATTGCAAAATCGCTACCGACCGCGCGATCCTTGCCGATGCGGATTGTGCGTAGAGGTAGCCCTATGTTTATTCCTTTGCGTATAGAACCGTAGTTAATAAAGTGAAAGAAGGGGTGTTTACGCCCCTTTTTTTTATTTTTTTTAGGCCCTCAATATACACAGTAAATATCCCCTAAGATGGCCTCTATTTTTCATGGCTCATATAGAGCAAATACTGTAAACTTGCGCCTTTCCAGCGAGTTAAGAGTAATGGTAGCCATCCAGTGAGCAGCCTAGAACATATCCGAAATTTTTCCATTATTGCCCATATAGATCATGGTAAGTCGACCTTGGCTGACCGTTTCATCCAAATGTGCGGGGGTCTCAGTGAACGTGAGATGGAGGCCCAGGTACTTGATTCCATGGATATCGAGCGTGAACGTGGGATTACGATTAAAGCCCAGAGTGTTACTTTGGATTACACGGCTAAGGATGGAAAAACCTATCAGCTTAACTTCATCGATACCCCAGGGCATGTTGATTTCTCTTATGAGGTATCGCGTTCGCTTGCTGCGTGTGAAGGTGCGTTATTAGTTGTCGATGCGGCGCAAGGTGTTGAAGCCCAGTCGGTTGCCAACTGCTATACAGCGATTGAGCAGGGGTTAGAAGTTGTTCCTGTCTTAAATAAAATCGATCTACCGCAAGCTGAGCCTGAACGGGTTCGCATGGAGATCGAAGAAGTGATCGGTATTGATGCGACAGAAGCGGTGACCTGTTCCGCTAAAAGTGGATTAGGGGTGATCGATGTCCTTGAACACCTTGTCCGTGATGTTCCTCATCCGCAAGGTGATGTGGATGCACCGCTGCAGGCCCTGATTATTGACTCTTGGTTCGATAACTATTTGGGTGTTGTTTCCTTAGTGCGTGTTAAGCAGGGAACATTAAGCAAGAAAGACAAGATTTTAGTTAAATCAACGGGGCAGAGCTATCAGGCTGAGTCCGTTGGTATCTTTACGCCAAAACGTAAAGAAACGGGTGTCCTTAGAGCCGGTGAGGTGGGCTTTGTGGTTGCCGGTGTTAAAGATATTCACGGCGCGCCTGTCGGTGACACATTAACGCATCAGAAAACACCTGAAGTTGATATGTTACCAGGCTTTCAAAAGGTGCAGCCTCAGGTTTATTCGGGCTTATTTCCAACCAGTTCAGATGACTATCAGGATTTCCGTGAAGCGCTAGATAAGCTGACGTTGAATGATGCCTCTTTGTTCTTTGAGCCTGAAACATCCGATGCCCTTGGGTTTGGTTTCCGTTGCGGCTTTCTTGGTATGCTCCATATGGAGATCGTACAAGAGCGTTTGGAGCGAGAGTATAACCTCGACCTGATTACCACTGCGCCTACGGTAATCTATGAGCTTGAAATGAATAATGGTGAGGTTGTTAAGATAGACAGCCCATCTAAGCTTCCTGATCCCGGCTCTATCAATGAGATGCGCGAGCCTATCGTTGAAGCGAATATCCTTGTTCCGCAAGATTACTTAGGGCAAGTGATAGGCCTTTGTGTTGAAAAGCGGGGCGTTCAAAAAGAGATGAACTATGTAGGTAATCAGGTTCAAATATCCTATGAACTGCCGATGGCTGAAGTGGTTTTAGACTTTTTTGATCGCTTGAAATCGGTGAGCCGTGGTTATGCGTCACTAGAATATAACTTTGTGCGTTTTGAGCCTGCTCAACTTGTCCGTATGGATATTTTGATTAACGGTGACAAAGTTGATGCGTTAGCCATTATTTTGCATCGCGATAATGCTCAGTATAAAGGGCGTCAGCTTTGTGAAAAGATGAAGGAAGTGATTCCGCGTCAAATGTTTGATGTTGCTATTCAGGCGGCATTGGGCGGTAAAGTTATCGCGCGAACAACGGTAAAAGCATTACGTAAAAACGTGTTAGCTAAATGTTACGGTGGTGATGTGAGCCGTAAGAAAAAACTGTTGGCTAAACAGAAAGCCGGCAAGAAGCGTATGAAGCAGGTGGGTAATGTTGAAATCCCTCAAGACGCTTTCTTAGCCGTACTAAAAGTAGATAGTTAATTTTAAGGGCAGTATCGATGGATTTTGATTTCGCTTTAATACTGGTAGCGCTGACGTTTGTATCGGGGCTTGTGTGGTTTTACGATAGGATCTCACTTAAACCTAAACGTGAAGCAAAACTAAGTGCGGCGGCTAATCAAGTTGAGGGCGAGCTGCCTGAATCGGTTCGAGCAGAGATTGAGCGTGAATCAGGCTGGGTTGATACAGGACGCTCCATGTTTCCCGTGCTACTTATTGTCTTAGTGCTACGTTCGTTTTTAGTTGAGCCTTTTCAAATTCCATCGGGTTCAATGTTGCCAACCTTAAAGATTGGTGATTTTATCTTAGTGAATAAATTCCATTATGGGTTACGTCTACCTGTATTGAATACTAAGATTGTTGATATCAATGAACCAGAACGCGGTGATGTGATTGTATTTAAGTATCCGGAAAAGCCGTCGATTAACTATATTAAAAGGGTGGTTGGTTTACCGGGTGACGTGATTCGTTATCAGAATAAAACGCTTTTTATTAATAATGAGCCTCAGCCTCAAATTTTATTAGCTCAGCTGCCACCGAATCGTCCCGTTCAGCAGCTTCTGTTGGAAAACTTGGGAGGGGTAAAGCATGAGATCCATAAGGATCTGATGAGACCGTCTCAAAATATGGAATGGACAGTCCCTGCTAATCATTATTTTATGATGGGCGATAACCGAGATAATAGTAACGATAGCCGTTATTGGGGTTTTGTATCTGAAGACTTGCTGGTTGGTAAGGCATTCGCGGTATGGATGCATTGGCCGACTTTCTTGAGCTGGCCAAAATTTGGCGATGTTCGTGTGATTGAGTAATGGAATGGAGAATGGAATGAAACCTACTCGTAAGCAGCAAACCGGTGCATCATTTTTTTCAATATTGATCGTCTTATTGGTCGCAGGCTTTTTCTTTTCGGTTGCCTTTAAGTTGTACCCTGCTTATCTTGACTATAATACAGTCGATTCTGTATTAACTCAGGTGAGCACTGATAGAGATGAATTACAAAAAAGTATTGGTAGTTTGAAACTTGATATTGGTAAAAAGTTTCGTATCAACCAAGTGAAGTTACCCCATAAAGACTCCTTAGTGATTACTAAGAAAGAGGGCGTTATCCGTTTTGTCCTCGATTATGAAATACGCGTCCCTATGTTTTATAACGTTGACGCGATGGTTAAATTTGAAAAGCAATATGAAGCAATAGCACCTTGATAAAACCAGCATCTGAATTATCCCGTCGTATAGGCCATAGTTTTACTGATACGTCACTGTTCGAGTTAGCACTGACCCATCGTAGCTGCGGCAAGAAGAACAATGAACGTCTAGAGTTTTTAGGCGATTCTATTCTTAACTTTGTTATCGCTGATGATCTTTATCAGCGTTTCCCTAAGGCTAAAGAGGGTGAGCTTAGTCGCCTGCGCGCGCGTATGGTGAAAGGCGTTACCTTATCTGAAGTCGCTCGTGAATTGGATTTAGGGGATTATCTGCGCTTAGGCAGTGGTGAGCTAAAAAGTGGTGGCTATCGCCGCGACTCAATTTTAGCCGATGCCGTAGAAGCCATTATCGGTGCAATTTATCTTGATACCGACATGGACACTGCGCGTGGATTTATTTTGTCGTGGTTTAAAGAGCGACTGGATAAACTCGACCTTAATGAATCAATGAAAGATTCAAAAACACGGTTGCAGGAGTTTTTGCAATCGCGTCGTTTATCATTACCTGAATACGAATTAATTAACGTTGAAGGTGAGGCCCATGCACAAACATTTTATATTCAATGTAGTGTTGATGGCCTAAAGCAAGCTGCTAAAGGTGTAGGTAGTAGCCGTCGTCAGGCGGAACAAGAAGCAGCTAAAAATGCACTCATTCTCTTGCAGGTGGAAAAGAAAAATGGCTGAAGATCTAATGCACCTGTTGGATGAACCACAAAATCCGAATCAACGCTGCGGCTTTGTAGCGATTGTAGGGCGTCCAAATGTGGGTAAATCAACGTTGATGAACCATATATTGGGCCAAAAGCTGAGTATTACCTCACGTAAGCCCCAAACAACACGTCATCAAATTATGGGCATTAAAACAGAAGGCGATCTACAGATTGTCTATGTTGATACGCCGGGTTTACATAAAGATGAAGGTAAAAAGGCCCTTAACCGCTATATGAATAAAGCGGCGTCGGATGCGTTACGTGATGTGGACCTTGTCGTGTTTATTGTTGACCGTACTGCTTGGACTGAAGAAGATCAGTTGGTGTTAGATAAAGTTAAGCATGTGCGTTGCCCCGTTATTCTTGCGGTTAATAAAATTGATCAACTAAAAGATAAAACCTCTTTGCTTCCTCAAATGCAGTCCCATGCAGGGCGCATGGAATTTGCAGAGATGGTCCCTCTATCGGCGAAAGATGGCCATAATGTTGAGCAGTTAGAAGCACTGATCGCTAAACATATGCCAACCGGAATGCACCACTTCCCTGAAGACCAAGTGACAGATAAAAGCTCTCGCTTTATGGTGTCGGAGATGGTGCGTGAAAAGTTGATGCGTAATTTAGGCGACGAGATTCCTTATGGTACGACCGTTGAGATAGAAGAGTTTAAGTACGCTCAAAACGGTGTGCTGCATGTAAGTGCGTTAATTCTTGTAGAGCGTGATGGTCAAAAACGTATCGTGATTGGTGATAAAGGTTCGCGGATTAAAACGGTTGGTCGTGATGCGCGTTTAGATATGGAACGCATGTTTGACTGTAAGGTGATGCTAAACCTTTGGGTTAAAGTTCGTCGCGGTTGGGCTGATGATGAGCGAGCGTTACGTAGCTTAGGTTACGATAACAGCTAATTTGCGTTCAATATGAGTCACACGGATCAGCAGGCGGCTTATGTTCTTCATGGTCGCCCCTATCGCGATACTAGCCTCATCGTTGACTTTTTCACGTTAGAATATGGAAAAGTGTCTGCCGTTGTTCAGGGCGCCCGTCGTCCAAAATCTAAGCTTCGTGCATCTGTTCAGTCTTTCATTCCCGTACAAATTGCATGGCGTGGGCGGAATGAGTTAAAAACCATTACTCAAGCTGAACCGGTTGCAGCCATGATGCTTCTTAACGGCGATGCCTTATTATGTGGTTTGTATGTTAACGAACTGCTCTCGCGTACACTTCAGCCTTTTGATCCCCACCCCCAGCTTTATGTCTATTATCAGTATGTACTCAACGAGTTGGTTTCGGGAGAGGATATTGAGGGGGCTTTGCGTACCTTTGAACATCGCTTGTTAGATGAGTTAGGCTACCTTCCTGAGTTGGGTAATCAGCTTGATGACCAGATCTATCTCTTAAATGTAGAACAGGGATTTGCTGCGTTAAGTGGTAGCGGCGTGAGTGACAAACAGAAGCCTTTCTGTTTTTATGGCTGGCAGTTAAATGCAATCTCAGATGATAATTATGAAAACCTCCAAGTGCGGCGTGCATCTAAGCGATTGATGCGTCTTTTGATAGACCGGGTTCTTGGACATCAACCTTTACGCAGTCGTGAGCTGTTTCAAAAAATGTAAGGAGCAAAACGTGATAGAGCCTTCCCGTCTTCTTTTGGGTGTAAATATTGATCATGTTGCGACGATTCGCCAGGCAAGAGGTACGCGTTACCCTGATACCGTTCAAGCGGCTGCATTAGCAGAGGAAGCGGGGGCTGATGGGATCACGATTCATCTACGTGAAGATCGTCGTCATATTCAAGACCGTGATGTGTTTTTGTTAAAAGAAACGCTGCAGACGCGGATGAATTTTGAGATGGCGGTTACCGATGAAATGGTCGCGATTGCTGAAAAAGTACAGCCCGCCCATTGCTGTTTAGTGCCTGAAAAGCGTGAAGAGTTGACGACTGAAGGCGGATTGGATGTCGTCGGTCAAGAGCAGAAAGTTAAAGCGGCCTGTGAGCGTTTAAGCGTAGCGGGGGTTGAGGTGTCTTTATTTATCGATCCTGATTCTGCACAGATTGATGCAACGATCCGTTGTGGTGCGCCGGTTATTGAGCTGCACACCGGGGCGTATGCTGATGCAGAGACATCGGTAGAGCAGGGGGCTGAACTGAAACGTATTCAAGTTGCAGCGGCTTACGCATATCAGAAAGGCTTAATCGTTAATGCAGGGCATGGTTTAAATTATCATAACGTCGAGCAGATCGCTGAAATTCCCGAAATGAATGAATTGAATATAGGCCATGGCATTATTGCCCGCGCTTTATTTGTCGGGATTAAAGAGGCGGTATCTGAAATGAAACAACAGATGCTACAAACCCAAGCGCGGATTCAGCCCTTAAGAGATGCGCTGCGCAAATGATCGCGGGTATAGGTACTGATATTCTCCAGATCAGCCGCTTACGAAAAGCGTGGGAGAATACCCCTAAGCTTGCGGAGAGAATTCTGACCCCAAAAGAGCTTGAGTACTGTACTGCTGCGAATGATCCTGGGTTGTTTTTGGCTAAACATTTTGCGGCTAAAGAAGCGGTCTCAAAAGCATTAGGGACGGGGATCGGGCGTGGCGTCAGTTGGCAGCATATTGAGATTGCTAAAGATGAGTGGGGACGGCCGTTGGTTGCTTTAAGCGCCGGTGCGGCTGAGCGGGCGATGACGTTAAACGTTGAAAATATCCAGCTTAGCTACAGTGATGAGAAAGAGTATATTGTTGCCTTTGCGGTGGCTGAAGGCCTGTAATTCGACGGTATAGAGGAATAGCTACATGAGTAGAGTCTGTGTGATTACCGGTGGTTCCTTTGGTATAGGCCGAGCGGTTGTCGAGAGGTTTTTAGAGCAAGGTTATCAGGTGTTTAATCTTGATTTGAAACCAACTGATGTGGTCGAAGATCTGTCTACATATATTCAATGTGATGTTTCAGCGAGTGATCAAGTGACCCGCGCGGTTGCGCAGATAAAAGCAAGGGTAGGCCGCATTGATGTGCTGGTCTCTAATGCCGGCGTACATTTTTCGGCAACTCTTGAGGATACGTCAGATACCGAGTTTGAGTGTGTGATGGGTATTAATGTAAAAGGTGCCTTCTATCTACTCAAAGCCGTGCTGCCAATGATGAAAGCACAGCGCTCTGGTTCGATTGTGCTTGTCGGATCTGATCAGTCTCTCGTCGCTAAAAAGAACGCCTTTGTTTATAACATGAGTAAGGCTGCGTTAGCCTCGATGGCTAAAACCACCGCGTTAGATTATGCCGCTTATGGTGTTCGGGCGAACATTGTTTGTCCTGGCACGATTGAAACCCCGTTGTATCATCAAGCTATTGATCGTTACTGCCAGCGCACGGGGGCTGATGCGGCTACTGTCCATGCTGACGAAGCGGCTCTTCAGCCTATAGGTCGCATTGGTCAGCCTGAAGAGGTTGCTGCATTGATCGCTTTTATTGCGAGCGATGAGGCTAAGTTTATTACCGGTAGTTTGCAGGTCATCGATGGCGGATATACGACACAGTGAAGCCGATCATTAGTTTAGGAGGGGGTTATGCTTAGAGTGATAGATCCTCATATTCATTTGATCGATTTGCAGCAGGGGCGTTATGACTGGCTGAAGGAGGTGCATGCGCCCCATTGGCCCGATAAAGCAAAGATTAGACGTGATTTTTCTGAAGCGGATTTAGTGCTGGAGACTTCCGCCGCGTTAGCCGGTTTTGTGCATATTGAGGCAGGCTTTGATAACGAGTCACCGTGGCGCGAGCTGGCATGGTTAGAGCGCCATTGTCAGCTACCCTTTAAAAGCGTGGCTTTCGCTGATCTAACCTCGACCGATTTTCCTGCGCAACTTGCCCGTTTGACTGCGTTTAGCTCGTTGGTAGGTATACGTTATATTCTGGATGAAAATGCAGGTGCTATTTTAGCAAACGAGTTAGTGCGCCAGCATTTAAGGTTGCTGTCTGAGCAAGGATTAATGTTTGAAGCGCAGCTCCCTTTAGCGGTTCCCTCTGCTGCGGATGCTTTGAATCAGGTCTTGTTATCGTTACCTAGGCTTAAGGTTGTTGTTAATCACTGTGGCTCCGCGGCTCAACTGTCAGAGCATTGGATGAACGGGATTATGCGATTAGCTCAGCACCCTGAATGTGCTATCAAATGCTCAGGTTGGGAGATGTTTGATGCGGCGTGGAGCCTTGATGAAATTAAGCCTATGGTGAGCTTTTTGATTGGCCAGTTTGGGCTACCCCGTGTCATGTTAGCGAGTAACTTTCCCGTTTCCGAGATGGCATGCAGTTACGCGGAGGTATGGTCCCGCTATCTCAATGAGATGGATTGGAGCCCGCGCGAGAAAGAGATGCTGGTTTATAAAAAAGATCGGAAGAGCGTCGTGTAGGGAAAGAGTGTAGATCTCGGTGGTC
>OJAS01000021.1_pt1 | contig 14329 bp, 2 predicted proteins | sample 1590311 | NCBI WGS metagenome assembly OJAS01 (sample SAMN05416833, study PRJEB24817) | seawater metagenome | isolation source: Sea water | place: Canada:Atlantic | collected 2013-07 | reverse complement strand
CGACCACCGAGATCTACACTCTTTCCCTACACGACGCTCTTCCGATCTAGCAGATTCAACTGTTTCAAAAGGTCCCTCTTCACCATCCCTAGTAGAAAAATACCAACCATCGTCCCGTTGTTCAAAACGTTCACTACGGAAATGGCGCTTATTATCACCATCTCTTATACTCACGCCGGACACCATTGCACCATGCCAAAATTGCTCACATGTTGAAATTAGTTCATCTGGGCGCGTCGTAGGAAAAAAATGTCCTGCACGTAGCATTTTTCTGAAATCTGCATGGGGCCATACTTCCAGCAAATGCCGGCCCGTTAACATCGACTGAGAGTGCTCACCATAAACCGCCAAAATAGGAAACTTAAGCTGTTTTAGCATATCAAGTGCCAAACCATCATCCCCCATCAACTCTTTTTCAGCAGCGGTAGTGTTCAGTAACTTCAACCACAATTTAGCGGTACGATTTCCATAGTTACCAACAATCGGCGTAACAATTTCTTTTAGTTCGGGTGATATCTCAATTTTTTGCTCTTGTAACAGGGCGACTTCCGCTAAAAGGCGATAGCCAAAATAGGGCTCTTTTACATTAATATCGATACCCTGATCATGAAGCAACACTTGTAATTTATCGCCATAATCCCAACCTTCTACAGTCTCTAGCTTCCGTATTGCGCTAATGTGCGAGTCAATCAGCATTAAGCTTTCAACCCGTTCAGGCGCATTACAAGCAAAGTTCAAGGCGACAACACCACCAAAACTGTGTGCCATTACATGCGCTTTAGGTATAGCCAGATGGTCCATCAAACCCAACATATCAGCAGCCATATTTGCCGGCGTATAACCATCCTCAGTTACACGCGAACGGCCATGACCGCGCAAATCAAATAACGTAACTTTATAACGTTTGGCAAATTCAGGCGCATGGCGGATATACCAAAAGGCCATATTTGTAGCGAGGCCATGTACCATTACCAAATGCTCAGCATCTGGCCCTGCATCACTATCCAACTGCAGGTAGTTTATCTTAGTGCCATTTACCTCAACTGCTGGCATTACCGATCTCCATACTACTCACTAAAACCCTATCCATTCTTCTCATACACATTAAACAGCCAATGCCGTAATCAGACCATCATTGGTCAACAACTTAATCGCGACTATATGCCCCTGATAATTGACAGTCGCCTGTACTAAGCTCTGATCAAGAAATGAGACTTCAAACAGTTCCGGTTGGCCTTGCAGGCCTGTGCGCAAGCACTTAGCGGCTGCCTCTTTAGCGCACCAAGTACGGAGTAAATAATCATGTTTAGTTTGTGCCGGCATCTGTTGTAATACAGCCGTTTCTGTCGTGGATAAAGCCCCGAGTAAAAAGTCATAATCTTTATCACTGACTTGCTGTTCTATATCTAAACCAATCGATGCATAGCTCGCTGACACCGCCGCAACACACTGTTGATTATCATGGCTTAACGACACAGCAGGTGCAGGAATCAAGCTATCAACCCACCAACCGGTCACATAAGGAGCCCCTAGCTCATCATGAACAATCTCAATGTCAGCTGGGTATAATAAGGTGGAGGTTTGTTGATAAATCCAGTAACGCACCGCTTCTTTCAACGCTCCCCGCCCAAGTAACCACTGACGTTTATGACGAACGTTTCCTGTCAGTGCGCGCCACTCATTTAGCTCATCATAGCTGAGTAAGATGTGAGCTAATATTCGCATAAATACACCACCTGACTGAGCGCAGAATGCTTCATCAAAGTGTGGAACCTGCCATAAGAGTACATCCGTATCCGAGATGACCGATCCCGCCCCTAACCAGCCATTCAAAGGGTCCCGCCTAACATTGTAAAAACGGTTAGGAACCGGGAAAAAGATATTCACTAAGTTACGGGCACTTAATAACACCTGTCCGTTGCCATCAACACACTCAAACTGCCATGCGCGAGGACTCTCAACAGAGGTCGTTTTCGGATCAACGGGGTGCTGACGCCCACGTAACCGCAGTTCCGGTAGGGCCTGTGGACAGGTAACGGGAAACTCTATTTTTTCTATAGCAGAAGGGAAACTATTGAAATCGGTACCAACTTGCTGCGCAATCCAATACGCCGCTAACTGACCTAGGGCATCCAATAAAACCGGATTGAGCACTAGGTTGGCACGTTCGCCCTCAGTAAAAAAGCCTTGCAAACTAACAGCACTGAGCGATGCATCAATACCTTGATCATTCCAGCCATCGATGCCTTGCATGCTTTGAAAAATAGGGCCATGGAACATGCCCGTACTGTAAAGCTCATCATTACCCCAACGGTACCCATTAGCCGCGCCTAAATCAGGTAGGCGAGGCTGAGTCATTGCGGCCCCTAAGGTAAGCTCAGCTTCAACAATCAACGCGCCCTGACTATGAATAGCGGCACTAAAGCGCCCGTTATCGCCATCAAGGGCCTGCGCGGATACATCCAATTCAATAGACATATCATCCAATGCAATCCAATCGTATGATTTAACATTTTCAATCGTTGTTATCGCGACATTACCTGTCAGTGCAGCAACAGCTTCAGCCATAATTTCAAGGCTGACCATCATCGGCACACAGGATAAACCCATACGCGCTGAGTCATGCTCTGAGACAGTACCCGATAAAATGTGATCTTGTAAAAATTTGTCTTGATAGACATTCAGCTCACAACGGGCACGTAAGTGCTGCTCCGTATGTTCAAGGATGTCACTCAGAAACGGGAAAGGCGTTGCTTCAGCGTATTCAGTGTCTGCCTCCACCTGAGATTCAGACAGAACAGACGAGGAGAATAATGTTTCTTGTTGCGACAAAAAGCCACGCATCAAATCAAAATAATCGGCCATGACAGCATCACTGGCAGCATTCGTACTTTCCATCTCAGCATCAAGCACGGCTGATTCTTGAACAGCAGGTTCTGAACCTGCTGGCTGAACCGGCGCATCATTCCTGACAACAGGCGCTGCATCATAATTAACAGGCGCCATTGTCTGTAAAAGTGTTCGATCGTCATCCGTTAAATGCAAGACCGGCATCGTATTATCGAGCAGCATACCCGATGCCCGACGATGCACATTACTATTCAAATCAACCGAGTCTAACGCTCTATCAACAAATAACCGTTCGATATCAACCGTTTTCTGGTTTACATATAACTGTCCAAGCACGAGTAAAAACTGCTCGACACTGCTTTTCTTACGAATATTACTTGCGACAGAGAGATACTCTTTATCCGCCAATATTTCATTTACAAACGCAGTAAGGTTCCCTGAAGGCCCAACTTCGATAAAATATTGGATCCCATCATCATGCATCGCAGTAACTGTCTCAGCAAAACGAACGGTTTTTGACCACTGACTTGCGGCCAAATTAACAACGTCTGCTTGCTTCGTTGGAAAAAGACCCGCCGATGCACAAGAGTAAAGTGGCAGTTTAGGCGCTTTAACACCCACATCCGCATAGTACTGCTGAAATGCGTCCGTCACGGCCGAAAAGAAAGGTGTGTGGTAGCCACGGTCGAACGGTAATGGCACACAAATACCACCCGCCTCACTTAAAGATTTTTGTAGGCTCGCGATCGCTTCTTTATCACCAAATAGAACTTTCTGGTTAGCGCAATTATCCATCGCCACATAAACAGTAGATGAGAGCTTCGCAATATGCAGATCAATAACAGCAGGTTCCAATGCCCCAACCGTCAACAACGCGCCTGTATGAATACCGCCGCTTTCCAATACTTGCTGATACACTAAATTAAGTTCACGAATAAACTTAGCTAACTGATCAAGATCGGTATTATCAATAGCTCCAGATGCGACGAGTGCCGAGGACTCTCCGGTGCTATGGCCTAACATTGCATCAGGCTCTACACCAAAGGCTTTGAGTAAACCATTCATCGCTTGGCTACCAACAAATACGGCTTCAGAGCCAATATCCATATCATGTAACCGTAGCTCTAAAGCCTTTTTAATCTCTGGCGTTAATTCTATTTCTGGCGGAAAAACCAAATCGGTTCGGCTACTGCCTTGCTGATCATCACCATATAGGCCACGCCAAAAATCAAACCAACCACGCACTTCTGGGAAGTTTAAAGATAACTCTTCGAGCATACTCAGGTATTGCGAGCCTTCTCCCGGAAAGATAAAGGCCAATTTCCCTGATAAAGGCTGATCACTAAAAACTACACCATTACGTGTGGACCAGCGCCCCTTTTTATCCGTTTCTAACTTTTTAAGCGCTTGAGCCAGTTTCTTCGTCAGATCAGCATGATCTTTTACAACAAAAGCAATACGCTGGGCTTCTGCAGTATCTTGACGACAAACTTCAGCGGCCATTTCTGCAATTGTGTAATTTTGAGCATCAGCGAGCGGCTGTAATTGACGAATTTTATCAGCTAAGGCGTCCTTAGAGGCCGCAGACAATGCAAAAAGCTCGGCTGGGCGCGTACTGTAATATAAAGGTTTATTGGCTTGTGACGGCGCTTCTTCCAAAATCGCGTGGGTATTAATACCACCAAAACCAAACGAGTTAACTCCCGCACGACGAGGGTTTTCTTTTGAGGTAAACCAAGGGCGCAAAGCGGTATTCACATAAAGCGGCGTTTTCTCGATCGCCAAATCTGGATTAACTTCGTCACATAGCGTTGGCGGTAATACTTTATGATGTAACGCCAATGACGTTTTTATTAAGCCAGCAATGCCTGCAGCGGGAATACAATGACTAATCATCGATTTCACAGAACCCAAAGCAACACTGCCTAATGGGCCTTTGCGCTCACCGAGCACTGAACCCAAAGCCGATACTTCAGTCTGATCCCCAAGCGGAATACCTGTACCATGCGCTTCGATAAGGCCTATAGTTGAAGGGTCTACACCACTGTCTTTATACGCGCGCTGAATAGCTAACGCTTCACCTTCCACACTCGGTGCTAATAGTCCATGTCCACGGCCATCACTTGCTTGCCCAATACCTCGAATAACGGCATAAATTTTATCGCCGTCGGCTTCAGCATCAGATAAGCGTTTAAGTACAACCGTACCCAAGCCCTCGCCCAATAGCGTTCCATCACTGCCTTTAGAAAATGGACGGACTTTACCCCGCTCACTCAATGCACCTAGCTGTGTAAAAATAACAGACACTTCAGCCGGTAATGATGCATTAACACCGCCAGCAAGCATGAGGTTACTGCGATGATTACGTAACTCATCCATTGCGGCACCTACCGCAAGTAAGGAAGAAGAACAGGCCGCATCAAGAATATAATTCGGCCCTCTGAGATTTAAGCGATTTGCTATGCGCCCAGTCATCACGTTAGGCACAAGGCCTGCAGCAATATCCGCATTGGATTGTGGCAATTTGTCGGTCAGTAGTTTACGGATTTGAGCAAGTTTGTCGTCCGATAAGGATGGCGAAACCGCAGCAAGAATTTCCATGGTTTGATCCAGCACAATATGGTGCTGTACATGGTTTCCTTGTCCTCTATGAAGGTACGTACTATGCCCTAGAATAATACCCGTATCAGTATGATCATGCTCATCACCCAAATACCCTGCATCAAGCAACGCGTCTCGAGCAACACGTAACGCCAAGAACTGGTCTGGCTCTCCGCCATCGACTGAGTTTGGCATAATACCAAACTCTCGGGGGTCAAAACGGAACAGGTCCTTTAAGTAACCACCATAGGGAGTATTAATACGACCTGATTCTAAATAACGTTCAGCTTCCCATGCGGCTTGAGGCTCACCAACAGCATCAACGCACTGGATTATATTTTGCCAAAACGTTTTAAGATCCGGCGCTTCTGGAAACACACAGGCCATACCTATTATAGCAATAGGTTCTGAGCTTTCACTTTTACTCTTCACTACTGATTCCGTCCTTAACTACCACTCAAAGGGCAAGTTTTTCTGTTCCGCCTAAACGGTTCAGTTCCATGCTAGAAATACATTCAAGGTCTTCAATTAACAGTGCAACATTATTTTTCTCATCAACAAAATAAACATCAGAGACAATCGTGTTGGGTTGTTCACTTTCTTTACGTGCAAAGCACATCCTGAGCTTTTCAGGTAGTTTCTCTTGGAATTTCATCACTTTCCCAAAACGCGCTGGCAAAGCAGACTGATCATTAAACGTGCGACCCCAAAGAAGAGCCATTTGGGCAGCCGCATCGGTCATAGCAGGATCAAACACCCAACCATCGTCGACCATTACTGTGCTTAACCATCCCGCTGGGGTGCTCGTTTCAACATCAGAAACCGAACCCTGCTGAGATAAACCAGCAATTTTCTTTATCACCTGAAAACAAGGCCCATGAAACAGCCATTCGTTATAAGCCGTCTCAACAGAAAGCTGCTTATCTGAATGTTTTTCAGGCTCATACGTGAAGCTTTCAGGATACGTTTGTTCTAAACGTAACACCGCTTTGTAGTGCATCCGTTTTTCGGACTGCAGGCTCACAGTCACATCAAAACCGTCACTGCTACCATAAGGCGGTGGGTTTACAACTACTTTTAACTTCTGATTAAGGTCATCCAGTTGCAAACCTTTAAGTAAACGACTATCCCGCGCTTCTACCACATGCCATCCTGGCCAAAGCGCTGTCACTGTTTCGGACATTATCTCCAACGCAACCGCAGCAGGTAACACAGGGATATTATCGATACGGTGCTGTTGTAGGTATTCATGCCGATCGCTCAGATAAAATTCAACAACCTGATCACCTTTTGGCATCGCAGTCACACGTGCATTATCGAGTAGCGCACCGGTTATACGTGGGATACTTTCATCAAACTCAACACGACCAATCGTTGCTTCATGCTTCTCCCAAGGACCAATACCGCAGATCACTTCAATATTTTCAGATGGCTGTTGTAATATCTCTTCACGGAATACATCTCGGCCCGCTTTTGCGGTTACCAACGCAACGCCTTTTTCTGCAAATTTTGCTTCGGTCTCAGCGGTTACCATACCCTCTCCAAACTGTGTAGGCCCCCAAGGCCCCCAGCAAAGCGAACGGACAACCACTTTATTTTTCCATAGCTGATTAAGCTGACTACACAAACGATTTAGTAACTCATTCGCTGTAGCGTAATCCAACTGTCCACTATTGCCGTATCGGCCAGCCACTGAGCTAAAGACTGTCAAAAAGCGTAAAGACTCAGGGCGCACATACTTTTGAATATGAAAAAGCCCAAGTACTTTAGTCTCCACAACACGAGACCAGCTCTCACTTGTTTTATCTTGTAAAAGTTTATCTTCAATAATACCCGCGCCATGAACAACGCCATGTAGCGCACCGTATTTATCGTAGATCGTATCCAATAGCCCTTTCATGGAGCTTTCATCAGTTACATCAACAGCAAAATACTCAACCTTCGCACCCCGCTGTTGGAAATCCTGAAGATTACTCAACATCTCGCGAGCACCGATCACACCTGCGACTTTTTTCATAACTTCAGCCGGTGTCAGTGACAAAATGCCATCACGTACTTGAGCTATAAAGAACTGTCTCAGCTCTGCTTCAGTTTTCAGTGCGGCCGTTTCAGCCGTTTCAGGTTCTGGCAAAGGACTGCGCCCCGTTAACAGCAATGTATTACCGGGTAACGCCACTTCGCGTAGAACTTCAGCCGTGATGCCTCGTAGGCCGCCTGTAGCCAGTACAGTCAAACCGTCCAATGTCGCATTTTCTGCCGGCTGCGGAGCCACTTCGGCAACCGTTTTAAATATTGTACGCTTACCTGCAGGGTAGCCTACCTCTTGACGGCCGCCGCACAGCATCATCTCTTCGAGTAAAATATTTGCCAAATCACCTACAGACTGTTCAGCATCTAGGTCAATAGCTTTAACTCTTAGAGCAGGACGCTCTTCCGATACTGATTTTAAGCAACCGACGAAACCGGACTGTAGAGATAAGCCATTAAAAACCGCATTTGTACGGCCAAATGCTCCCCCGAGCCCACTGGCAGCAACAATATGTGCAGCATCAGAGAACGCGGGACTTAGTCCTTTAAGTAAGAGAAAAAATGACTTCTCATTACTATTCAGTACCGCTTTAAAATCCACAACTGAGCTTTCACTCATCAAGGCAGGGCTACCGATCTCAGCCAAGTGAATAACACCGGCGAGATCGGCTTTTTCTGCGCACACCGCAGCAGAAAATTTGAGAATCTGTTCTTCATCCTCAAGAACCGACGGCTCAACAATCTGTACGGTACATCCTCGATCAGTCAGCAGCGCCGCTAATTTACCTGCGATATCTGCTGCATCTCGAGTAATAACATAGTGCCCAATATTCAGCGCACGTTTAGCATTCACCTCTATAGGAGCAGGCGAAGGTACTACTACATGCCGGAATGAGGAGTCCGATAATGTACTCGAAACCTCTGCTCTCACCCCGGCTACTTTAAAAGGGCTTGTCGCCGCTCCTACTGGCAAATCACATAAAAGATCTAACATACCTGTCAGATTTTCTTGTGTATTCAACTGACCTCGATTTTCGCCTAATGCATCACCGTAAGCCGCTGGAAGTGCCTTTAATAAGGAACCAACAATCTCGATACGTTTTATCGAATCGATACCCAAATCGGCTTCTAACTTCTGATCTAAGCCGACCATATCGCTCGGGTAGCCGGTTTTGTCTTCCACGATTTCCAACAACATCTGCGTGATTTTTTCACGATCAAATGCATCATCTGTGGCCGGTTTAGCTTCAGCTACTGGAGCAGCCACTGGTGCTGGCGCGGGAGCCGCAACAGGAGCAACAGCAACGGGCGCTGGGGCTGGAGCAGCGACTGGGGCTACTACAGGCGCAGCGACGGGTGCCGCAACAACAGGAACTTCCATTGATAACTCAGCCATTTGAGGGGCCGTTTTAGGGAGACGCTGTGGTCGCGTTTCACCTGAACGCGGTACCGGAGTACCACTTAAATACATTGACATAACACTTTCCTGACTTTCCAGGAATTGACGCATCATATCAAAGTATTCTGCCATTACTGCCGGACCACCAGCATTTGGTGCTTGCCTGCGCCCATCCATCTTTCGCTCCTTGTTATGCTTAAAATGATGTCTATCGTAAGAAATATTTTCGTTTATTTGCGGAGAAGGAACCGTCGTCATAACGCTTCCTGCACTTGAAGCCTCAGCGGCTACACTGTTTTGCGCTAACACTTGCTCAAGCGTTACCCCAATCTGTCGAACTGCTTCAGTCGCACGCCTCGCACCACTGCCATTAAGCATCCAGGTCTGTTTAGAAATGGGCGCGGCACTGTCATAATTTTCAAGCCCATTCGACGAGACTAATTCACTCTGAATCCCGGCTAACAACGGCTGCAAATCAAGCTCTACACCTTCACAAACTAAATTAGCAAGCGCGCTTAATAGCCCGTAAACACCTTCCTGATCGTTATCCAAAGTAATAGTTGTATGCGGACGATCACCCAGTATTTGCTTGGTTAAGCGAGATAGTATGGATTTAGGCCCTACTTCAACAAATATGCGCGCACCGTCACGGTACATAGCTTCAATTTCAGCCACAAATTCAACTGGGTTGACCAAGTGAGCAGCCATCGATGATTTCAGCTTTGCAACGCTTGCATCATGCACATCGCCCGTACTGTTAGAATAAACAGGCAGTTCAGGTGATATCCACTTAGTGCTCTCGATCAATTTAGCTAAATGAGATTGAGCGGGTTTGACGAATGAGGAATGAAACGCCGCTGCAACCGGAATTGGAGTCGCCATTATATCGGTTTGAGACAACGCTTCGATCGCTTGAGCGATGCCCGCCTTAGAACCGGAAATAATACACTGCGTAGGCGCATTATGATTTGCAACGATGACACCGTCGATCTGCTTAATAGCAGTTTCAACTTTATCCCGCGTCGCTTGCACTGCGGCCATTGTACCTAGCTCATCACCGGCACGCTTCGCTTCATCAACAATAAAGCGGCCTCGTGCCTCCGACAAAGAGACTAAGGTTTCATAATCAAATGCCCCAGCTGCATGTAAAGCTACAAACTCACCATAACTGTGACCCGCAAACATATCCGCTTTAAAACCTAAGGTTTTCAGCATACGCCACAAACCCGTTTCCACTGCGCCCAATGCGGGTTGAGTCACATCTGTACTTGTTAACGCTTGAGTCGCCGCAGTTTTCTGTTCAGGCGTATAAGCACCTCGCGGATAGATGAAGTCGCTTAGTGAACGTCCAGCAAACCTTTTCTCGAAAGGGGCTTTCAATAACTTATCTGCGTCTGACAGAGCATTACCCACAGTAGAATAGGTGTAAGCTAACTCACGCCCCATTTGTGGATACTGCGCACCTTGTCCGGGAAAAATAGCAGCAACCTTACCGTCGGCTTTCTGCCCATTCCCGTAATATGCACCTTCAGGTAACGCGGAAATTTCATCTTTCAGGTAGCCCAATGTTGCAACCACCTTTTCAGCAAAATCTGCTTGATCTCTAACAACCAGAGTAACGGTTTCAAGACCCGATTTATGCTTATTAATCAGATTGAATGAGAGTTTTTTAAGGTCTAACGCAGCAACTGATGTTAACTCTTTTGCCACATTCGACAATGTAGCAATTAACGCCTCTGTCGTATCTTCACTCCAAATAAGGAGTTCAGCAGGCCCTTGGGTGCGTACAGCCTTCTTCATCCACGGTCTATATTCACCCTGATACTCTTCCATAACCACATGAAAGTTTGTGCCGCCAAAACCAAAAGCACTACAGGCCGCACGTCGTGGTTGCTCTTTCTTTATCCAAGGCTGAGCTTCATCCACAAGGTAAAGTGGGCAATCTTCGCCCATTAATACATTATTCGGCTGAGTTACCCCATAATGAGGCGGAAGAGTCTGATGCTTTAACGCTAAACAGGCTTTAATAAGACCCGCCACACCCGCCGCAGCTTTCGTGTGACCAATCATTGTTTTAACAGAACCTACCACCGCTTGATGCGTCCCAGCGCCAGCCTCTTTTAGTAGACTAATGGTACTTTCCAGCTCAGCAGTATCACCCGCCACAGTTCCTGTACCATGCGCCTCAAATAAACCTACGGTTTCAGGACCAAAGCCTGCTTGTTTATAAGCACGACGCATAGCCCTAAGCTGACCTTGAGGTAATGGCGCGGTTAAACCTTTAGCCTTACCATCACTACTACCACCCACGCCTTTTATAACAGCATAGACCTGATCACCATCCCGCTCTGCATCAGCAAGGCGTTTCATAGCGACCATCGCAATCCCCTCTGAAATCACAATGCCATCCCCTGACACATCAAAGGTGCTGCAACGACCACGCGGAGAAAGGGCCTGAGTTTTACTAAAACAAAGATAACCGAATGGGCCTTGAACGGTATCTACACCACCCGCCAACACCATATTGCTACGTCCAGCAGAAAGCTCAGAAATGCCTTGATAAATAGCAGCTAAAGAGGAGGCACAGGCCGCATCTGTCGTGAAATTAACGCCACCAAAATTCAACCTATTAGCGATACGACCTGCCATAACATTGATCAATATCCCAGCGAATGAGTCTTCCGTCCATTCCGGCAAAATATCCGCTATATGATCAGGCAAGTCACCTTTGAAACGTGGCATTTCAGCACGCAAACCATACTGCATACCCACGTCACCGGCACCCCCACTAGCCCCAATAATGACAGAGGCATTTTCACGATCAAAATCCCGTTTATCATAGCCGGCATCCGCCAGCGTTCTCGATGCCACTTCCAACGCCATCAACTGCATTGGATCTACAGCTTCTACAGATTTAGGCGGCATACCATATTTAGTTGGATCAAATGCTAAGTCATCAATAAATCCACCCCAGCGAGAGTAGATTTTATCTTTAGAGTAACGATCTTCATCAAAATATAAACGCCAATCCCAACGATGGGATGGAATCTCAGTAATCGCATCAACTTTGTCTAAAATATTAGACCAGTACTCTTCGGTAGAATTTGCACCCGGAAATAAGCCAGAAATACCAACAATGGCTATATCGACAGGCGACGAATCAGCCTCATCTTCCTGAGCGGAATCCATTGAGTTAGCGACCAATAATGCATGACTGTCTTCGGTTACTTGAGCGTGCAGCGTTTCAACATCAATCAGCTCAGTACGCAAAGTGGCAACTTGACCCAACATATACATACCATCAGCATGCTGCGTTGCCTCATCTAACGCCGTCAATTTGGCATTTTCACCAAGGCGAGCACACCCTTTAGAGGCGATACGGAGACGCCCCATAATCAGGTCATCTAAGGTAGCGCGCGCCTCATCTACTGGCACGCCTTGCTCTATCATTTCGCGACGTTTATCAAAAAACATCTTAGCAAAAGGCGTATAAGCACAGCGACTCGCATGGCCTGGACCTGACTCCAAGCTTACCGTGTGTTCACACTCAACCACTTCTTTCTGGAACGCCGGAACAATTGCGCCGGACTCAACGATCTCTTTGGTGAAAAGATAACTACTGCCCATTAATGCGCCCACCTGGACACCTTTATCCAACAAGGGGGCAGCTAACACCTGAACCATCGCAGCAGACGCCGCATCATGAATCCCACCGGCGAATAACAGCTGAATACCTTCGCCTTTAGTTTTACCCGACTCCAGTTCCTCAAGCAGCCGATCAACCATTGAGCTCCATAAAACAAAGCTACTCAAAGGCCCGATATGCCCACCACACTCGCGCCCTTCAAAGATAAAGCGGCGTGCGCCTTCTTGTAGGAAAAGCGGTATAAGATTCGCCGATGGTACATGCAAGAAAGACTGAATACCTTCCTGCTCCAATTTGACTGCCTGGTCAGGTCGACCACCCGCAATAATGGCGTACTGAGGTTTGTACTTTTGCGCAAGCTCAATCTGTTCATCCAATAAAGACTGTGGCGCAAAACCCAACAACCCAATCCCCCAAGGCTTATCACCTAGGCGCTTATCCGTTTCAGCCAACAACTTATCTAAGGCAGCGCCCTTCAACAGAGCAAAAGCCAGCATAGGCAGTGCTCCGCCATCGGCCACAGCCCCAGCAAATTCTGCACTATCAGATACACGGCTCATCGGCCCCTGAACAAGCGGAAAGCGAACACCTAACGCTTCAGCTAAGGGCGCATTCTCAGCAAGCGGTTTATATTGAATAGCAGCTTGCATAGAGTCATGAATGGTCTGATCTATAGCAGCAAAAACATTGGAGAGATATCCATACTTTTCACGCCAAGCTTTAGCAAAACAGACATCTTGTCCCAAAGGCAACAAACCTTTTTGAGGTGCATCCCAATCTATTTTACCTAATACATCTTCTGGATTAACTAAGCGTCCTGACACGTTGTTGTTAAATGCTTGCGCTTCTCGATAACCGGGACGAACCAATACTCTAAAATAGGCGCCCAGCTCTTCATCACCTACTGCTATTGTCTCATTACCCGACAAATTACCAATAAACGAGGATAAGCGTTCAGATAGCGGTGAATCCTTTAACAGTAAGACTTGGCTTTCTAGCACGCCGCCTTTTGCACCAACAGCACTACAGGCAGCCGCAACATGGGGAGTAATACCACCGCGAACAAAAAGCGGAAGGCCCGTTTTTGCAGACCATTTTTGCAGCAAGATAAAGCTACTGCCTTCACCAACAAAGCCACCAGCTTCATGGCCTTTAACCATCAAGCCATCTACTTGTTTCTCAAGCGTAGCGGCATCGGTATGAGCGTTAGTTACCTCAACTAAAACGGTTACACCTAATTTACGCAGCCGCTTAATCTCGGTTGCAAGCGAAGCGAGTACTAACTCATCAACAATAAGGTAACTAAAGCCTTGGTCTACGCTAGCTGCAGCAGCACTAAGAAGCGCTTTTTGAGGGGTATCAACTTTGATACCGAAGGGGTTTCGCGCATGAACAGAGAGAAGCGCGAACTGCTCAAGTAATTTGTCAGAATCAGCACTTAATTCTGCGTTTAATATCCCTATACCTCCAGCTCTGCATGCCGCAATCGCCAACGAAGCATCATTATAGCCCGCTGGAGTGTATACAAATTTCTTGAATTCGTTCATGCAACCATCCCTGCCTCAAAAATTAAGCTAACAACCTAAATCAAACAGCAAAATCAATGCCATCAAAGCACAATGCTCAACCTATATTTTACTATAGATCATAACTACACAAGGCAATGCATCATGACAACCCGCACACCCTTGTTAAATTTTATTAAAATTTTATCAAATAAAGTCATTACACCTTATTTTGTTCCCAAAAAAAGCATAAAGATCGGAAGAGCGTCGTGTAGGGAAAGAGTGTAGATCTCGGTGGTC
>OJAS01000020.1_pt1 | contig 14378 bp, 12 predicted proteins | sample 1590311 | NCBI WGS metagenome assembly OJAS01 (sample SAMN05416833, study PRJEB24817) | seawater metagenome | isolation source: Sea water | place: Canada:Atlantic | collected 2013-07 | reverse complement strand
CGAGATTCTAGTTGTGACTGGAGTTCAGACGTGTGCTCTTCCGATCTGTCAAAACACCCTTTTTGAACTACTTAAAACTGACCCTGTAAAACCGGTATTACAGGCTGAAGTGCTACAGTCCCATTAAATTATAAAAATGGTATGTGGCCCTTACATATAGGACATTTTCAATGAGCGAAAGCTTTGCTGATCTGTTTGAAGAATCCCTTCAATCACTAGACATGACTCCTGGCAAATTAGTAATTGGTGAAGTTGTTGATATCGACAGCGACTGGGTTACTGTTCATGCCGGCCTTAAATCTGAAGCAATCATCCCGCGTTCACAGTTCCTTAACGATGCAAACGAACTTGAAATCAAAATCGGTGACGACGTTAAAGTTGCACTAGAAGCGGTTGAAGATGGCTTTGGTGAAACACGTCTGTCTCGTGAAAAAGCTAAACGCGCTGAAGCTTGGGAAGTTCTGCAGACTAAATTTGAAGCTGAAGAAACTGTTAAAGGTTACATCAGCGGCAAAGTTAAAGGCGGCTTTACTGTTAGCATCAACAACATCCAAGGCTTCTTACCGGGCTCTTTGGTAGATGTACGTCCAGTTCGTGACGTTGATCACCTAGAAGGTAAAGAACTTGAATTTAAACTGATCAAACTAGACCCTAAGCGTAACAACATTGTTGTTTCTCGCCGTGCGGTTCTACAGGAAGCTAACAGCGCTCAACGCGATGAGTTGCTAGCTGTTCTGGAAGAAGGTCAGGAAGTTAAAGGTTTCGTTAAGAACCTAACTAACTACGGTGCTTTCATCGATCTAGGCGGTGTTGACGGCCTACTTCACATTACAGACATGGCTTGGAAACGTATTTCCCACCCATCTGAAATGTTGAACCCAGGTGACGAGATCACTGTTAAGATCATCAAATTCGACAAAGAATCTGGTCGTATTTCTCTTGGTCTTAAGCAACTATCTATGGACCCATGGGCGCTTATCAAAGAGCGTTACCCATCCGGTGCTAAGTGCCAGGCACGTATCACTAACCTTACTGATTACGGTTGCTTCGCATCTATCGAAGACGGCGTAGAAGGTCTAGTACACGTTTCTGAAATGTCTTGGACTAACAAAAACATCCACCCATCAAAAGTTGTAAACATTGGTGATGAAGTGGAAGTTATGATCCTTGACGTAGATGAAGAACGTCGTCGTATCTCTCTTGGTATCAAGCAGTGTACTGCTAATCCTTGGGTTACTTTCGCTGAGCAGTTCGCTGCTAACGATAAAGTAACTGGCACAATCAAAACTATCACTGATTTTGGTATTTTTGTTGGCCTACAGGACGAGCTTGACGGTCTAGTTCACATGTCTGACATCACATGGGAAGCTGATGCTGAAGCAGCACTACGCCAGTTCAAGAAAGGCGAAGAAGTTGAAGCGGTTATCCTTTCTATCGATGCAGAGAAAGAGCGTATCTCTCTTGGTATCAAACAGCTTGAAAGCGACCCATTCGCTGAGTACGCTGCAGCAAACGACAAAGGCACTATCGTAAACGGTAAAGTTATCTCCGTAGACGCTAAAGCTGCTGTAATCGAACTTGCTGAAGGCATCGAAGGTACGTTGAAAGTATCTGAGATCTCTGTTGACCGTATCGAAGATGCATCTACAGTACTTAACGTTGGTGACGACGTTGAAGCTAAGATCATCACTATGGATCGTCGTAACCGCGTAATCAACCTGTCTATCAAAGCGAAAGAACAGGCTGAAGAAAAAGCAGCGATCTCTGCTGTACGCAACGCTGAAGTTGAAGTATCAGGCCCAACCACTATTGGTGACTTGATCAAAGCACAGCTAGACAACCAGAAGTAATAAACTCTCAAGCCATTTAGTGGCTAGAATAAAAACCGTAGACAGGTGACTGTTTGCGGTTTTTTTTTGCTTTTTTTTCTAAACACATCAACACTTCCCCTGCTCCTGTTTTTCACAGCATCGAGCCTTCATTGGCGCAAGGTATGATTCTTGCTTGATAATAAATATAGCTATATTTTTGATTTCACTTCATTTTTCAATGGCATAACAAGGTACTAAGCACGTAAAGTAAGCAATGACGTAAACCCAAGGAAAGAATGCATGCTGAATAATATGTGGCTGATTGTCTCTGCACTATTGGTGTTTCTAATGCAGGCTGGTTTTTTATGCCTAGAAAGCGGTAAAACGCGTAGTAAAAACAGCATCAACGTTGCTGCAAAAAACATCACTGACTTTATTCTTTCAACCACCATTTTTTGGATCGCTGGGTTTGGGCTAATGTTTGGCCACAGCTATCTAGGGATAATCGGCACGGACAGCTTCCTCTTTGGCAATAACAACTCCGCCTATGAGATCTGCTTCTTTATCTTCCAAATGATGTTTTGCAGTACCGCCGCAACGCTCACTTCTGGTGCGGTCGCCGAGCGGATGAGCTTTATTGGGTATATCTTTGCAACCGCCATTCTCAGCATTGCCATCTACCCTATTACGGGTCATTGGGCATGGGCCAATCTCTACAGCGAAACACAAGAAGGCTGGCTACAACTCCTTGGCTTTGTCGACTTTGCCGGCTCAACCGTTGTGCACTCCGTTGGCGGCTGGGTTGCCTTAGCCTGCGTGATCATCATTGGCCCCCGTTTAGGCCGCTATGACGGAAAAACAAAATTCCCATCGGGGAGCAATCTTCCCATGGCAACCATGGGTACACTCTTAATTTGGTTTGGTTGGTTTGGTTTCAACGGCGGCAGTGTCTTAGAAATGAATGACCAAGTCCCAAAGATCATTCTTAATACCTGCTTATCCGGCATCTGGGGCGGATTCATTGCATCATCCCTTCACTACATTGATAAACGTTTTATTGATGTGAGCTATATTCTCAATGGCATTATTGCAGGGCTTGTCGGCATTACCGCATCCTGCTTCGCTGTTGAGCCATTATCCGCTGCATTTATAGGCATGATATCTGGCGCTATTGTTTACTACGGTACGCTCTGGCTAGAAAAGGTCAAAATAGATGATGCGCTTGCCGTTATTCCCGCCCACCTAATGGCTGGCGTCTGGGGCACGCTAGCCGTAGCTTTCTTCGCTGATTACTCCATACTCAATACGGGTTTGACCTTCACCGAACAGCTGAGCGCACAGATTTACGGCATTGCCTCCATCGGTCTCTACAGTTTTTGTGTGAGTTATTTTTTACTCAGACTGGTTAATCGTTTTATCCCGCTACGCGTATCTGCCAACGATGAAAAGCAGGGACTAAATATTGCCGAACATCGTGCATCAACCGAGCTTATTGATCTATTAGGCGATATGGAACAACAGCAAAACCTCGGTAACTTCACCTCACCCGTTAAGGAAGAACCTTTTACTGAGGTGGGACAAATCGCGAAAAAATACAACCAAGTTATCACCCGCATCAATCAAGAGATGTCGCAAAAAGACTTTGCGATTGACCAATACCAAGCCAGTGAACAGCGGAAAAGCGCCATTCTTGACTCCTCAATGGACTGCATTATATCGATCGACTGGGAAGGCAAGATTATTGAGTTTAACCCCTCCGCAGAGCGCACACTGGGGTGTCTAAAAAGACAAGTGGAAGGGAAAAGCTTTACCCAGTTTTTTGTACTAGATGAAGATAGAGAATCCGTTGAATACAGCCTTCGTCATTTTTTCAGCTCAGCAAACGGGCTGGTTCTAAACAGACGCAACACAATACAGCTTCAACGGATCTCAGCACATGCCTTCCCTGCCGAAGTAACGATAACCAGTACTCGTTTAAAAGATGATGCCCGCACAGAGTTTACACTGCATATACGCGATGTTACGCGCGAACAGAAACTGCAATCACGGCTGAAATTTCTTGCCTATCAAGACCCGCTAACGAGTCTATCTAACCGTACGTTTATGATGAAGTCGTTGTCTGAAGCCATCAATATGGCAAAACTAGACGGCGAAACCGTTGCGCTCTTCTTCCTCGATCTTGATAAGTTCAAAAAGATTAATGATACCCTCGGGCACAAAGCCGGTGACGAGCTGTTATGTGAAGTCGCTAGACGATTGACGGAAGTAGCCCGCGAAGATGACCTTATCGCACGTTGGGGAGGCGATGAGTTTGTGGTCGTCCTTAAAGGTAAAATCAATGACAGTGTGATCAGCAAAAAAGCGCAAGGTATTTTAGAAATAATGCGCAAGCCGGTAGAGATCAGTCAGAAGCAGTTCAATATTCCAACCAGCATCGGCATCTCACTCTCAGCCTTTGGACAGACCGAAGCCGATCACCTTATCCAAGAAGCGGATATAGCGATGTATGCAGCAAAAGAGGGCGGCCGAGATAATTACAAAATATTCCAACCGTACATGGCGGAAAATGTCACTAAATCCGCCACCTATGAGCGGCTGATTAAAATAGGACTCGCAAAACAACAGTTTCACTTAGTCTATCAACCTAAAGTGTTCCGCAGTAAAGATAATGTTATTGCACTGGAAGCTCTCATCCGGTGGGATCACCCCCAACAGGGCATTATTCCACCGTCCGAATTTATTCCAATCGCTGAAGAAAGTAATCTCATTATTCAGCTCGGCGAGATGGTTATTAACCAAGCCCTCACCCAGATCCGGGAATGGATTGATCAAGACCTTACGCCGGTACCCGTTGCGGTAAATGTATCCGGCAAGCACCTGATATCCGACGAACTTGTCCCCTTTATCAAACAGCAGCTTGTGCTTTTCTCGATTCCCGGTTCATTATTAGAAATAGAGATCACTGAAGGGGTATTAATAGAAGATATAGAAAGCTGTATTAATGTACTTGAGAAACTTAAAGCGCTGGATATCAGTATATCCATTGATGATTTTGGTACAGGCTACTCCTCACTCAACTACTTAAAACGGCTCCCTTTAGATATCCTAAAAATAGATCAGTCCTTTGTTGAAGAGTGTCATCGCAAAGATGAAGATACTGAAATATGCGCCACGATTATCAATTTAGCTAAAAACCTGAATTTAAATACCATCGCTGAAGGGGTCGAAACAGAAGGCCAGCTGAATACATTGCTCCAGCTAGGTTGTGAGGTTTTCCAAGGATATTACTTTTACAAACCCTTAGCCGCCAACAAGATATCCGCACTTCTCACCCTGACTAATCCAACGGACAGGGATGAGAACCCGCGACTTAACTAACCTATTCCAGTACGTAATCGATGAAATCCTCTTCATCGATTTCGTTATCTTTGACTTCATACCAACTTAAAACGGACGCACCCGATTCTATAACGGTTTTTTGCTCACCACTGATAAGCGGGTGCCAGTCTGGCAAGTCTTTGCCCTCATGCACTAATCGATAAGCACAGGTTGGAGGTAGCCAATGAAAAGAGTCTACGTCTTCAGGTCGAAGTTTGACGCAAGCAGGAACCAGCGAGCAACGTTCCTCATACTTAGTACAGCGGCAGGTTTCAAAATCAAGCAGGTGACAAACAACCGAGGTATAAAAAACCTCCTGAGTCTCTTCATCCTCTAGCTTATGCAAACAGCACAATGCACAGCCATCACATAAAGACTCCCACTCAACCGAGTTCATCTCGTCTAAACGCTTACTCCGCCAAAAAACTTCCTGAGCAGCCACTTAACGCACACCGCTTTCAGGACGATCTTTGTGCAGATCCAGCATATAATCATCTTTTGGTGGCGGCATCTGTAGGTAGTAGCCCTTCTCTTCCAAGCCCGCCACAACTTTATCAACATCAACACGCGCCAGCTTGCGCTTCGCGGTTAATGGAATATCCATCACCAATTTAGCGGCGCCGAACATCTCAAGTAGTGCTTCCGGCACTTTACTCAACTTATCTCGCTTATCAACATAGAGATACATTTCATCTTTACGAGAACTTAAGTAAACAGAACAAATTTTCATTAGGAAAACACCTTTATCTTTAAGTTGAACATCGTAAACGCTCAATCACTTCAAGCTCGTCCAACAATGCTGCACCAATCAATTGCTGACGCCAGTCTGACATTTGAGGAGGGAGTTTATATTCCCCTTCATCAACCCCTGATCGAACCAGCGCTTCTAACTCTTTCCGCCGTAACAAAATCTCCGGCGCAAGATCATTCTCTTCAGCCGCTCGACGCGCAATGGCTTTCAATTTTTTTAGATGCTTATTCCAAAAATAGTGTAGCGGTTTTGGAATAGGCTCAGGTGGGTTCGCTTGCGCGCTATCCGCCCCCGCCCGCAGAAAACCAAGAATAGTTTCACCATCACTTCGCAAGATATGTTTTCTAATCTCATGCAGGCGCGATAGATCACCTAAATTCCTCGGCCACGCCTCAACAATTTGCAGCAGCACTTGGTTTTTTAAGATCCGATTACGTGGCACATCTCTATCCCGTGCAACCTGTTCACGCCAAGCGGTCAGATCTCGCAAAGCGGCAAGCTTATGGGTAGGACAGCGCCACATCTGCGTGAAACGGCGATAGTAATCATAGCCCTCAACGTCATCAATCAATGCGTTATCAAGCATGGTCTGATTCTCTTGCTCAGCCCAATAATAGGTACCCCGTTCGCTCAACGCCTGCTTTTGCATCTCATAGATCGCAGGTAAATAAGCCACATCTAACGCCGCATAATGCTCTTGGCTTTTTGTTAGTGGGCGTTTAAGCCAATCCGATGTCGTTTCGTGCTTCTCCATCTGTACACCGAGCTTCTGCTCAAGCATACGTTGCAGCCCCATAGAGAAGCCCCAATTAAGTAGTGCGCCCCCTATCTGCGTATCAAATACAGGGGTCGGCAACACGCCCATCACCTTCAAAAACAGCTCTAGATCCTCTGTTGCCGCATGCATCAGCTTAATAACAGCCTCATCCTTAAACAGGGCGGCCAAGGCACTAAAGTCCGATATATCTAAAGGATCAATAAGGTAACACTGACGTTCATCCGCAACCTGTATTAACCCGGCAATAGGATAAAACGTTTCAACACGAATAAACTCCGTATCAAGAGCGATCAACGGTAAGGTTCGCCAGTGGTCACAATATCGACTCAGATCGGCTTCCGACCTAATCCATACAGGCGTCTCTGCTGAAGACTCTAACGTTTTCCAATTGTAATCTGACAACTTTTAAATCCTCAAAGCAGTGAACGTCTGCCTGCCATCGCGTGTGCTAATGTGCCACCATCAACAAACTCAAGCTCACCCCCAACCGGTACACCATGGGCAATACGCGTTACTTTTATACCAAGCTCTTTTACCTGAGCAGCAATAAAGTGTGCGGTAGCCTCACCTTCAACCGTTGGGTTAGTCGCTAAAATAATTTCATTTATTTCAGTGGCATGAATATAGTCTAGAAGTTTATCTATACCGAGATCCTCCGGCCCAATGCCATCAATAGGTGATAGATGACCCGAAAGCACAAAATACAATCCGTTATAGCCGCCGGTTTGCTCAATGGCCAATACATCTACAGGCGACTCTAATACACAAAGAATCGACCGATCTCGGCTCTCAGACTTACATATCTCGCACAGCTCATGCTCGGATAATGTCCGGCATTGACGACAATGCCCTACCTCGGCAACCGCTTTTTGTAGAATTTCAGATAAAGCTAAAGCCCCTTCCGAATCCCTTTCTAACAGGTGAAAAGCCATACGCTGAGCAGATTTTGGACCGACACTCGGCAAGCAACGAAGCGCGGTGATCAACTGCTGAATAAGTGGACTAAACGACATAAGTTAAAACGGCATATTGAATCCAGGGGGCATACCCATACCACCTGTAACTTCAGCCATTTTCTCTTGAGTATGTGCTTCAATTTTACGCACTGCATCGTTCACAGCGGCAGCGACAAGATCTTCTAAAATCTCTTTATCTTCTTCCATTAGGCTGTCATCAATATTAATGCTTTTAACATCGTGACGACCATTCATAACGACTTTTACCAGACCCGCACCCGACTCACCGGTTTGCTCTGCAAGGGCAACCTGTTCTTGCGCTTTCTGTAGGTTCTCTTGCATCTTCTGGGCCTGCTTCATCAGGTTACCCATTCCACCTTTCATCATTACCATTTACCTCAAAATTAATCGATGGGCTGCACAGAGGAGAGTTCTATCTGTGCATCAAAATGTTGCTGTAACTGTTTTACCGTCTCATCATTACGAATTGACGTAATCGCTTCAGAATGCCGCTCTTCACGCTTTCTATTTAAATACTGCGCAGGCGTTTCTTGCGTTTGCGGCGCCTGTAAAAATTCGACACTCAACGGCAACGAAAAATAGGCATTCAGCGCATCACTGATCCGCTCTTGCTGTACTTCATTTAACATTGTCTTTTGATCTTTTGTGTAATGCAAAACGACCGCATCAGGCCTAATCTCTTCTAACGAGATATGCGTGGCCAAACTTTCGGTCATGCCGCTAAGCCCTAAGCTTCGCGCAATATGTACCCAATGGGGTAGCTGAATTGCATTTAAGTCACGCGGACATGACTCAATCTCGACATTACTTTTAGCCACATCCAATGATGTAAAATCAGTGGGGCTATCGGAAACCGCTTGCTGAACCGGTGAATGAATAGCGCCATCGCGCGCAACCTGCGAGTCTCCTTCATCGAGATCCCACGGAGGCACAACTTCCTGCGGTGCGACGTCATCTTCAAACTTTTTTGCTGGGCTTACCTCGCTCTGGGGCGGCTGGTAAGCCGGTTCATCATAATAAGCAGGCGGCTCTTGATGATAATCCCCGCTAGGCTGACTAGAGTGTGTCGCTTGAACATCTTCATACTGCGGCTCAGGCTCAACCGGCTGCGGAGGCGATACGGGCTCTGGTTGCTCTTTTAACACCGCTTCAGTGTGGCTCGCCTCTAATACTGAGGAACTCACATCACCCTTCGGCACAGGCAAAGCGCTATCCGGTTGCTTGACCTCTTCGTTAACAGGCGGAGTCGAAACAGCGACACTCTCCGAGTTAAGCGCAACCGTTCGCGGTTTCGCTCCTGCAGGCCGGAATGCCAACATACGGAGCAGTACCATCTCCAATCCTTCTCGGGGATCAGGGACAAACGGCAAGTCTTTACGCCCCATCAAGGCAACTTGATAATAGAGCTGAATATCTTCAGCACTTAACGTACCAGCAAGCGCTTGCACTTGAATCATATCGCCCATGCTGTTATCCACAGCATCAGGGATAGTCTGCGCCAGCGCGATCCTATGTAACACGCTAAGCAAGTCACCTAGCACCGTATTGTAATCTGGCGAAAACTGAGCAAGATCGGTCACCGCGGCCATCAATGCTTTAGCATCACCCGCAGCCAGGCAATCCAGCATTTGGTAAACCAAACGCTGATCGATTGTCCCCAACATCGCACGCACATCGGCTTCATTGATAGCCCCCGCACCAAAGGCAATCGCTTGATCGGTCAAGCTCATCGCATCACGCATAGAGCCATCAGCTGAACGTGCTAATAACCACAGCGCCGGTTCTTCAAAGCTAATATTCTCTTCGCCCAGTACATGGGAAAGGTGGCTAACGATGCGTTCAGGAATCAGGTTTTTAAGATTAAACTGCAAACAACGCGATAAAATAGTAATCGGAAGCTTTTGAGGATCGGTCGTCGCCAGTAAAAACTTCACATGAGGCGGTGGCTCTTCCAAAGTTTTCAATAACGCATTAAAAGAATGCGTTGAAAGCATATGCACTTCGTCAATGAGGTAAACTTTGTAACGGCCATGGGTCGGCGCATATTGTACGTTTTCCATCAACTCACGGGTGTCTTCTACCTTTGTCCGCGATGCCGCATCAACCTCAATCAGGTCGACAAAACGTCCTTCGGCAATCTCTTTGCACGCCGAACACTGACCGCAAGGGGTCGATGATACGCCCGTTTCACAGTTAAGTGATTTGGCAAATAAGCGCGCAATAGAGGTTTTACCTACACCTCGGGTCCCCGTAAATAGATAGGCATGGTGTAATCGGTCATCATCGAGAGCATTCACAAGTGCTTTAAGCACATGCTCCTGACCCACCATCTCTTGAAATCTCGCAGGACGCCACTTTCGCGCCAGAACCTGATAACTCATCGAATATATGCAGCTTATTGTTAAAAAAAACAGAGCTCTATGCTACCTTTTGCGCCCTTTTTTCGCCAGCGAAACCTTGCTTTTAACAACCGAGCTAGCTGCACCTCTTCTGATCGTATAATTCGTACCCAACTTCATCAATTTTCTGAAAAGTACGAACAGATGAAGGGATGCGTGGTACTCTAGGGGTTACTAAACTGAGTGTATTTCATATAAATTCCTATCAACACCCTCCGTCCTAGTAATCGCATCAATAATACGAACAGCATGGCACTACTCAGCAACCTATAAATACGTTAACCTTTTAGATTAATGTATGTATAAGTACCTTAATTTTTTAACTATCTCTTCAAACGTGCTTCGCAAGCACTAAACATTATGTTTAAAATTAAAGAGTGATCAAACTAGGCTTTATTTATGTTTAAAAAACGACCCTCTAAAGCAGAACTTAGAGATCAGCTCAATGCTGAGGTCAACCAGTATCTGCAAAAAGGTGGGGAAATTGAGCAGGTAGAAATGGGTGAATCTGGACTCGTTGATGGACGCTATAACCACCATAAAACGAGCTTCGACAATCCAGGTCCGACAGAACGCACCCCCGTTCATAATTTGCTTTCAACGATTGATTCACGCCGTAAAAATAAAGCGGCCACAACAACCCAAACAAAAGCAAAAGAACCGAAAAAAGCGCCACAAAAAAAAGTAATATACGATGATTTTGGCGATCCAATAAGAACCGTCTGGACCGAGGAGTAGCACAAGTTACTACCCTTAACAGCCCCTCGCCCATAGAACACGCCGTACAGTTCACCTCCCCCCCATCGCTTAACCCCTTTATCCACAAGCCTAGACTATACTTTTAAGCTGAACGAGCACCCCTTAACTAAAATTGATGCGCATTCAAAACATATCCGTGAAATAATATACAGTTAATCCGCTCGATCATATCTGACTAAAATCTGTGAGTTTCCAAATGACCTCTATTACTATTACGCGCCCAGATGACTGGCACATTCACCTCAGAGATGGGGTACAACTTAAAGATACCGTTCGTGATGTAAGCCGCTATATGGGGCGCGCTATCATTATGCCAAACCTTGTGCCGCCAGCAACGAATACAGTAGAGGCTCTAGCATATCGTCAGCGTATTATGAACCAGAACCCACAAGGCGCATTTGAGCCATTGATGGTGCTCTATTTAACAGATAACACGGCGCCAGACGAGATAAGAAAAGCCAAAGCAACCGGTCAGATTGTCGCGGCAAAACTATACCCTGCAGGAGCAACAACCAATTCAGATTCCGGTGTAACTTCGGTCAAAAATATCTACCCTGCGCTTGAAGCTATGCAGGATGTCGGTATGCCATTACTACTGCATGGCGAAGTTACAGATGCATCTATTGATATTTTTGACCGTGAAAAAGCCTTTATCGACGCGGTCCTTAAGGATGTCGTTAACGATTTTCCTAATTTAAAAATTGTGCTTGAGCACATCACAACCAAAGATGCAGCCGACTTTGTGGCCTCCGCTGGAGCGAATGTAGCTGCAACCATCACAGCCCACCACCTACTGTTCAATCGCAATCACATGCTGGCTGGAGGTATACGTCCCCACTATTACTGCCTACCTATATTAAAAAGAAACATTCATCAGGACGCGTTAATTAAAGCAGCGACCTCTGGCAGTAATAAATTCTTTTTAGGGACCGATTCTGCTCCACACATGAAGCACGCCAAAGAAGCCGCATGCGGCTGCGCAGGCTCCTACACCGCTCATGCGGCTATTGAGTTGTATGCAGAGGTGTTTGACGAGGCTAATGCACTCGATAAGTTAGAAGCCTTTGCTAGCTTTAATGGACCGGATTTTTATGCCCTACCCCGTAATAGTGACACGATTACTTTAATCAAAGAAAGCTGGGATGTACCGGCTAGCTATCCACTAGGCGAGGATCAGGTTGTTCCCATTCGCGCAGGCGAACAGATCAATTGGCGAGTAAAGTAACACGATCCGAAAAGGCTGCAGATGCAGCCTTTTTTAACACCTCAACATCTTACGATATGCTTGTAACGCAGGGTGTGCCGGATTAGCTACTTGAGCCCCCATCCGCTCATAGTGCTCAATATTAAGGGCCAAATACTCCCGATGCACGGGGTTAGTCAGGTCCCACATATCACCAACACTACTTATCTTGCGCTCACTGCCGGTTGATACATAGATCAACTCGTAGAAGTGGCGACCATCTTTCACTATCGCCTCATCAACCAAACCCAACCCTAGCTGATTCAGCTCGGTACGTAATTTATACAGCTGGCGTATAGGGCATAATAAAAAATCTAATGACTGATGTTTATTATTCCGCAGCAACTGGGTCACCATTTCAACCATTAAATCACCGCCAACACCCGCAATAATCATAAGGTGGCGCTGACGTTTATCAGGCAAGATTAAGGTTTTAAGATCTACACAATGGGTTTGCCAACGATCAGGAGGCAACGCGGTACCGGTCAATAGCTGATCAACCTGCGCAACCAATGACGGAACAACATCAACAAAATGAATAACCGAGTCAGGGTAAGTTTCCAACAACTGGTACCCCAAATAACCATGGTCACAACAACAATCCCAAATATGAGGGTAAGGTGCGCCAACCATCGCCACAAGCGCCTCTAAACGAGCTGATAATTTCAAAAGATCCCTTACAATATAAGATTACAGATTGAGCCATCATTAACACAAAAACCCACACACACTACGCAGCCCATACCCAGCACCACGTAGTCTTCAGTTAGACAGGTCACCAAATATCGCTTTGGTCTCCATAAACTCGTCTACACCATAGCGCCCCCATTCTCGCCCATTACCTGATTGCTTATACCCCCCAAAAGGAGCCCGCATATCAGTCGCCGCATCATTCAAATGCACCATCCCTGTACGCAATCGCGCGGCCACACGTTTTGCTCGCTGCACATCAGCGGAGCATACGCCACCGGATAATCCGTAGATACTGCTGTTCGCGATCGCTATTGCCTCCTCTTCTGTTTTATAAGCCATAATGGAGACCACCGGACCAAAAATTTCCTCCTGCGCAATAGTCATTGCTGGTGTCACATGGGCAAAAACAGTCGGCCTAACAAAGCATCCTTTTTCAAGTCCAGCCGGACGCCCAAGCCCACCGGTCACTAATAGCGCTCCCTGATCTATTCCCTGCTGAATAAATGCTTGCACACGCTCCCACTGCTGAAAAGACGCAACGGGCCCCATCTGTGTTTTATCGCTCATAGGGTCGCCCACCCTAATAGATTCCGCCGCCGCTTTTGCGATCTCTATGGTGTCCGCTAAACGGTGCTCCGGTACCACTATTTTCGTCCGCGCATTACAGGATTGACCGGTATTACTCATGACCGCTTTCACACTACGCGTTATCACCGTAGAAAAGTCCACATCATCAAGGATGATATTGGCTGACTTTCCACCAAGCTCAAGGGAGACTCGTTTCACGTTTTCTGCAGCCGCAATTGAAACCTGCTTACCCGCACGGGTTGAGCCCGTAAAAGAGATCATATCCACAAGGGGGTGGGCGCTTAAGGCCGCTCCGACCAGCGCTCCTGTACCATTGATTAAGTTAAAAACCCCCGCGGGTACACCCGCATCCTCTAAAATTTGCGCAAAGATATAAGCGGTTCTTGGCGCCAATTCACTTGGTTTTAGCACCATCGTGCACCCGGCTGCCAACGCTGGGGCTACCTTGCATGCCATTTGATTGAGCGGCCAATTCCAAGGTGTGATCATGCCACACACACCTACCGGTTCTTTCACGATCGTTGTTGTCCCCAACCTCTCGGTAAAATCATTCTCCTTCAAAACATTAAGCGCAACAGTCAAATGCTCTAGACCGGCCATCACTTGTGCCCGACGGGAGAAGACGATAGGCGCACCCATCTCTTCCGTAGTAGCAAGGGCTAGCTCCTCAATCCTTGCCTGATACTGTTCAATAATGCGTTCAAGAAGAGCCATTCGATACGGCTTATCCGTTTGACTAAAGTGCTCAAATGCAGCTGACGCCGCTTGCACTGCACAATCAACATCAACAGGACTGCCGACACTAAGGCGCGACACCACTTGCTCGGTGGCAGGGTTTAGTACATCCAATCGCTCCTGCCCATTCGGCTCGACCCATTGCCCATTAATATAAAACTTGTTTAAGTCATGCATAACCATAGAAAGCCTATTCATCAAGCGATAGAGACCTCACTGCCCAGTTTAAAAGATCGGAAGAGCGTCGTGTAGGGAAAGAGTGTAGA
>OJAS01000019.1_pt1 | contig 14816 bp, 12 predicted proteins | sample 1590311 | NCBI WGS metagenome assembly OJAS01 (sample SAMN05416833, study PRJEB24817) | seawater metagenome | isolation source: Sea water | place: Canada:Atlantic | collected 2013-07 | reverse complement strand
GAGATTCTAGTTGTGACTGGAGTTCAGACGTGTGCTCTTCCGATCTGTCAGGTCCAGTAGAGATAATATCTACAGGCGCCTCAACCAGCACTTCGATACGCTTAATATAAGCAACAGCTGCTGCTGGTAGCTCATCAATCGACTGCGCACCGACTGTGCTCTCATGCCATCCTGGCATTGTTTCATAAACCGGCTCAACCGCTTCGTAATCTTCACTACCACTAAGCGATGTAACGATATGACCGTCTGAATCTTTATAGCCTACACAGATGTTAATCTCATCCATGCCATCTAAGACATCAAGTTTAGTCAAACAAAGACCTGAAACAGAGTTGATCTGTATCGCATGCTTCAATGCAACCGCATCAAACCAACCACAACGACGCGCACGACCAGTCGTAGAACCAAACTCATGACCACGCTCAGCCAGACCTTCACCTACATTACAATGCAGCTCTGTAGGGAATGGGCCACCGCCAACACGCGTAGTGTAAGCTTTAGTGATACCTAAGATATAATCCAGATACAACGGACCAAAACCACTGCCCGTAGATGCACCGCCCGCTGTCGTATTAGACGATGTCACATAAGGATAAGTGCCATGATCAATATCTAACAATGATCCCTGCGCACCTTCAAACATAATATTCTTACCCGCTTTTCGCAGGTCATGAAGCATAGCCGTCACATCAGCAACCATAGGCGCAATCTGCTCACCCATCGCCAACGCTTCATCAAGCACTGTTTGGTAATCAACAGGCTCAACCTTGTAATAATGCTCAAGCTGGAAGTTGTGATATGCCACAACCTCTTTCAATTTAGTCGCAAAGCGCTCTTGATCCATCAGGTCAGCTAAACGCAAACCACGACGCGCAACTTTATCCTCATAAGCAGGACCGATACCACGACCTGTCGTACCAATCTTTGCTTCACCACGCGCAAGTTCTCGCGCCTGATCTAATGCAACATGGTAAGGAAGAATAAGAGGACAAGCAGGGCTTAAGCGCAAACGTTCACGCACAGGAACCCCTGCATCTTCAAGACCTTTAATCTCTTTCAACAGCGCTTCCGGCGAAAGCACCACACCATTACCAATCATACACACGACATTGTCGCGTAATATCCCCGATGGAATCAGGTGCAAAACAGTCTTTTCACCGTCTATAACCAACGTATGACCCGCATTATGTCCGCCTTGAAAGCGAGCGACTGCTGAAGCTTGGTCTGTTAGCAAATCAACGATTTTGCCTTTACCTTCATCACCCCATTGGGTACCCAGAACGACTACGTTTTTGCCCATTGCTGCCTACTTGAGATTACTTGAAAAAATTTAATACACGTTACAGGTCGCTAACGACCCATTCACCATTACGCTGCACCAATTGAGCGGTACATTTTGTTGCCGGTTCAACGTCCGACAACGCATAAATAACACTGACACCATCCGCACGAAGCTGCTTCACTTTCTCTAGAAGCGAAGCATCCTCTTCTGCTGGCGCTAAAACTCGCTGAAGGCTTGGAGCTACATCCGAAGATAGCTCAACAAGCGTATACAGATCAGCACTAAAACCGGTCGCCGGACGCGCACGCCCAAAATCGCGACCAATCTCATCGTATCGACCACCTTTAGCAATCGCTTGCCCAAATCGAGGGATATACGCAGCGAAAACAACACCTGTGTGGTAGTTATAACCGCGCAATTCACTTAAATCGAAATACTGATCTAGATCGGAAAAGCGTAGCGCAAGACGATCAGTTAACTGCTGTAGGTACTCAATAGCGTCAAGCACACGCGCAGGCGCCTCAGCAAACAACTGACGGGCACGCGCTAACACCTCAACCCCACCGTTCAAGCGGGGTAATTCTAACAAACATTTTGCGATGATAGGTTTTGCATCCAAGGCGTTAACAAACAACGTCAATTCAGGCAACGCCTTACGACTTAATATATCCAAATACTGTTCTTTCTGCTGCTCAGTTAACTGCGCAACTTCCATCAACCCAGTAAACACACCAACATGACCTAAATCGATACTCAGCTCATGTTCAAGGCCCACCGCCTGCATAGTCTCAACCATAAGGGAGATAACTTCTACATCACTCTCAATACCTGAGTGACCATAAAGTTCAGCACCAATCTGTAGAGGGTTACGCGAAGCTAAAGGCTGGGTAGGCATGGCATGAACAACAGGGCCGGCATAACAAAGACGTGTTACGCCGGGTGTACGTAAGCGGTGAGCATCAATACGTGCAACTTGCGGTGTAATATCCGCGCGTACACCGATTAAGTGACCACTCATCTGATCCGTTGCTTTAACTGTATTAAGTTCCAAATCACGACCAACACCTGTCAGCAACGACTCAAGATGCTCAAACAAAGGCGGCATAACCAACTCATAGCCCCAATGCTCATACAGATCCAGTAGACGCCTACGTGAAAGTTCAACGCGACGGGCCTGCGAGGGAAGAAGCTCTTGCACACCTTCCGGTAGCAGCCAACGATCTGCCAATGCCATGTGGTACTCCGTATATCTCAAAAAAACATCACACCGGGTAAACACCCGATACTTCAATAAATCTTTAATGAACTACGTAGAGAAGAAAAACCCCTAGTAGCATACTGCCAAGACCGATAAAACGTAGAGATCGGTCACTGACAAGCGCAAGCTGCTGAACAAGATTGCGCCATCGCTGTGGATAAAGAAAGGGGATTATACCTTCAAATATAAGCATCAAGCAGAAACCAATCACCAGACCATTAATCAATTCAGATGACATAAACCTACCTGATATTCCCAATCGCATCACACAAAAAAACCGGGCTTTAACCCGGCTGCGATATTCTATCACGGAATCAGGGGAATGCCTTCCCCTGAACCGCTTTTTTGTATATTTTTACGTCAACATTTCTTAACGTACACTCGGTTGCCCCATGTACTTAAAGAAATCGCTGTCAGGCTTCAAGACAAGCACATCGCCACTTTGGGAGAATGACTCGCGGTACGCCTGCAAACTACGGTAAAACGAGTAGAACTCTGGATTAGCTGAATAGGCTTTAGCATAGTTATTTGCTGCAACCGCATCCCCTTCACCACGAAGCTCTTCTGACTCACGATACGCCTCGGCCTCAATAACCGTTCTCTGACGATCAGCATCCGCACGAATACCTTCCGCAAGCTCTTTACCACGGGAGCGAAGCTCGCGCGCCTCAAGTTCACGTTCAGAACGCATACGTCCATAAACAGATTCAGACACCTCTTGCGGTAGATCGATACGCTTAACACGCACATCTACAACTTCGACACCTAACTCTTGGATAGCAATTTTACTTAAATTATTAGTCAGTTCGCGCATCAACTCTTCACGCTCACCAGAAACAACCTCAGTTACAGTACGCTCACCAAACTGATTACGTAATCCAGTATCAACACGGTCTGAAAGTAGCTGCGCTGCTTTTAACGTATCACCAGACGTTGCGGTATAAAATTTCTGTACATCCGATACACGCCACTTCACAAAAGAATCAACGATTAAACGCTTCTTCTCAAGGGTCAAGTACGCTTGTGGACGCGCATCCAAGGTCAGAATACGTGCATCAAACTTACGCACTTTATTCATCACTGGAATTTTAAAATGCAAACCAGGTGCTACATCCGCTTGGGAAACCTCACCGAACTTCAGCAAAACCGCGCGTTCAGTTTCTTTCACGATATACAGAGAGCTTTGGGCAAACAAAACGACAATCGCTAGGATAACTAGGCCTACTATGGATTTAGATTGCATTATCGACCCTCCCTACGTGTAGTCTGTCTTATACGAAGCTCATCAACCACCTGATCGGTTACTTCTCTCAAGCTTTGGCTATCTAAACGAACGGGTGAGTTCGCATCAGCCGCTACAGGTCGACTTTGCATAATTTTATCCAGTGGTAAGTACATCATATTATTACCACCCTCAACATCGATCAGCACTTTAGGGTTACCCGCAAGCACTTCCTGCATTGTGTCTAAATACAAACGTTCACGTGTTACGTCCGGCGCTTTCTCATACTCTGTTAGTAATGCAGTAAAACGCTTAGCATCACCTTCAGAACGAGCAACAACCTGTTCTTTATACGCACTCGCTTCTTCTAAGACACGCTGTGCCTTACCGCGTGCTTCTGGAATAATTCCATTCGCATAAGATTCAGCTTCGTTTTTAACACGCTGCTCATCTTCTCGCGCCTTGATCACATCATCGAAGGCGTCTTGAACCTGATTAGGTGCCTTAGCTTCTTTGATGTTGACCTTAGAAATGCGCAAGCCAGTACCGTAATCCTTCATATAATTCTGCAAACGTTCTTGCACTTTAACTGAAAGTTGCTCACGCCCCTGCGTCAAAATCGAATGCATATTGGTAGAACCAACCACATGACGAAGCGCAGATTCAGCCGCATGAGAAAGACTTGCTTCAGGATCCCTAACCGTTAAGACAAATCCTTTGGCATCAGAAATAACGTACTGAACCGTCATCTCAACATCAACGATGTTCTCATCTTTAGTCAACATAAGCGCACGATGATCACGGGTACGAACACGTGTCACGTTTACAAGTTCAACAAGATCGATTAACGGTGGGTTCCACTGCAAGCCAGGTTCGACAGTACCACTGTACTTACCTAAACGAAGCACAACGCCTCGCTCCTGCTGATCGACTGTATAAAATCCCCAGCCACCCCAGACCAATACCGCAATTACGGCAATGATCACAAAGAATCCAGCACCCGATGAAGAGCCGGAGTTTCCTCCATTTCCAGAATTACGCTTGCCAGAACCACCGAATATACCACTCAGCTTATCCTGCAGTTTACGTAACGCCTCATCTAAGTCAGGAGGTCCCTGATCACCACCCCCTTTATTACCCCCGCGGTTATTATTACCACTACCCCAAGGATCTTTATTATCGCCATTACCACCAGGCTCATTCCAAGCCATACGCCACTCCGTATAAACAACTAGTTAGCTAAATTAAAACACACAAACCCAATAAACATTATTCGATTGATCATACTACCCCTCTCGTAATACTCGACGTATTTAAAAGAAACAGACGTATCCATCAAACAAACTCAATAAGGATTGACCTCTACTGGAAAACAACGTTCCTGAGGCATACCCAAATGACTCAAAATTTGTAACATATCTTTTTTCTGGATACGCACCTCAAGAACAATAGATCCATTTTCATCCATTTGCTCCGAAAGTACCGCACCACTGTCATACAATCGCGCTCTAAACTGACCTTCACTTGATTGCAAAGTAACACTGTCGTGATAAACATCATCCGCCAGTAACTCATTAACCGCCTGAAATAACAGTTCATGACCTTTACCCGCTACCGCTGATAACCAAACACGAATAGGTTTACCCTCTTCGTTACGGTCAATGCGAGCCTCACGCCCTTCAAGCAGGTCAATTTTGTTATACACTTCAAGCACAGGCACTTCATCTGCGCCAATTTCACCCAAAACATGTTCAACTTCAGCTACATGCTCATGCCTATCATCATCATGACAATCGATCACATGCAATAACAGTGTTGCCTCAATCGTTTCTTGCAGTGTCGCCCTAAATGCTTCAACCAGTTTATGCGGTAAGTGTCGAATAAAACCAACCGTATCAGCCAGTATCGCGGGCCCAACATCCTCAATATCAATACGACGCAAGGTTGGATCCAAGGTCGCAAAAAGTTGATCAGCTGCATACACTTCGGAGGCCGTAAGCGCATTAAACAACGTCGATTTACCCGCATTGGTATACCCAACCAATGAGAGCGTAGGTACTTCGGCTCGTTTTCGCGAGCGACGCCCCTGATCACGCTGCTTACGTACTTTTTCCAAACGTTTATGAATAGATTTCATCCGAGCACGCAACAAGCGACGGTCTGTCTCAAGCTGTGTTTCACCCGGACCACGCAAACCTATACCACCTTTTTGTCGCTCAAGGTGAGTCCACCCGCGAACCAATCGGGTCGACATATGGTCCAGCTGCGCCAACTCAACCTGCAACTTACCCTCATGGGTACGAGCACGCTGAGCAAAGATATCTAGTATGAGTCCTGTACGATCAAGCACCCTACATTGGATTTCACGCTCAATATTTCGTTCCTGAGCGGGACTCAAGGCATGGTTAAAAATCACAACTTGCGCATCATGATGATCAACCAAGGTCTTCAGCTCTTCAAGTTTACCTTGCCCTATGAAGAACTTAGGATTGGGGTGCCCAAGCGACCCGGTAAGAAATTCAACCGGATCTGCACCAGCAGATAATGCCAGCTCTTCGAGCTCCTTCGGACTTTCTTGGTCAGCCGCAGCTGCCAAATTCATGTGTACTAATATGGCGCATTCGCCACTCTTCGGTCGCTCAAAGAACAATGATTATCAGTCCTCTGCTTTCATTTCGTCAGCCGACGGCAGTTTTACAGGACGCGCGGGTACAACTGTAGAAATCGCATGCTTGTAAACCATCTGACTTACTGTGTTTTTCAACAGAATCACAAACTGATCGAAAGATTCGATCTGACCCTGCAATTTAATACCGTTTACCAAAAAGATAGAGACCGGAATACGTTCCTTACGTAACGCATTTAGATAAGGGTCTTGTAACGATTGCCCTTTTGACATTTTGCAAACTCCTTCCCAAGAAATATTTTATATTTTGTCGTTATAGTATTGCTGACGGCGCACAATTCGCCTCACTGTAACCGTATTACAACTAATATACGGCATTTTTACAGTCCAGCATGACATTATATAATGCCACCATCCACTAATTTCAAGGCATTAGATAATAGTTTTGGATCATGAGTGTCCATCCAAGCGAGATTTTCCCAACTTCTCAGCCAAGTAACCTGCCGCTTTGCTAACTGACGCGTAGCCACTACACCCTTAAATTTCATGGTTTCAAAATCCCATGTGCCCGCAAAATACTCCCATACCTGCCGGTAACCAACACACCGTACTGAGGGCATCTGCAGGGTTAAATCGCCACGCTCCCACAACCCACGAACTTCATCAACAAACCCTTGTTCCAGCATGATATCGAAACGTTTTTCGATACGCTCATGCAACATCGTTCGCTCTTTTGGCATCACCGCCATTGGTACGATAGAAAAATCAGGCTGTTGTGATTTTTGCTCTGCCCACAACTCACTCATCGGCCGCCCCGTGATCTCATACACCTCAAGCGCCCGCTGCAATCGCTGCGAATCATTTTTATTTAAGCGCGCCGCCGATTCTGGGTCCACATCCGCTAAACGACGGTGGATACTCTCCCACCCCTCTAGTTCAGCCTTTTTTAAAATCTGCTCACGCACCACGGGATTCGCTTCGGGTAAAGTAGCTAATCCATTCTTTAAGGCGTGAAAATACATCATCGTTCCACCGGTCAACAGAGGAATTTTTCCCGCTGAACGTATTTCATCAATTTGCGCCAGCGCATCACGGCGAAACTCCGCCGCCGAATAAGCCTCGGCCGGATCACATAGATCAATCAGCTTGTGGGGGTAACGCGCCAAGGTAGCCGAATCCGGCTTAGCCGTGCCTATATCCATACCACGATAAATCATCGCCGAATCGACACTCACAATTTCGCATGGCAGTTGATCATACAACTGCATAGCAAGATCCGTTTTACCTGAAGCCGTCGGCCCCATCAAAAAAATAACTGGCAGATTACTCAAAATACCCTCAATTACTGTCCACGCATAAATAACTTATCAAGATCACTCATTGTCATCTGACTCCACGTAGGTCGACCATGATTACACTGTCCACTACGCTCGGTACTTTCCATATCACGCAGTAGCGCATTCATCTCAGGTATTGTCAGCTGTCTATTTGCCCTAACAGCGCCATGGCAAGCCATAGTGCCTAACAACTCATTAATATGCTGTTCTATTCGCTTACTTTCACCGTAGACCAACATGTCAGATAACACATCACGAATCAGTTGCTCTACATTACCTTTCGCTAACGAAACCGGCACTTGACGCACCACTAACGTTTCTTCACCCATACGCGCCAACTCAAAGCCTAAACGTTTAAAGGTCTCCGCATGCTCTTCAGAACAATCCGCCTCACGATCGCTCACCGCAAGACTCAAAGGTACCAATAACGGCTGAGAACGTACCACATCCTCTTCATAAGACCGCTTCATGCGCTCATATACAATGCGTTCATGTGCCGCATGCATATCGACCACAATTAAGCCTTGGGCATTCTCTGCAAGAATATAAACGCCATGCAGCTGGGCAATTGCATACCCCATCGGAGGGCACTGCTCTTCCCCCTCAGTCACTACATCAGTTTGACTACCCTCAGGGTGCAATGCCCCATAACCTGACAACTGGTCATTAATCTGTCCGCGTGAGGGCTGAGAATTGGCATAATTAGGTACATAACCCGCGCCCATGCGGGATGATGAATCACCACCCACCGATCCACCAGCAACCGACGCCTGACTCCGCTGACTAAACGCCATCCGCCCCTGCTCATGTCGCTGTTCTGGTGCGGCCGTTATTGATTGCAGTCCGCCATCAAGCCCCGCGTCAACACTCCGCTCACCCGTTAACTGATCTTGTGGTCGCATATCGGCGATTAAACGATGCAAGGTTCGAAATAAGAAATCATGGACCAAACGACTTTCGCGAAAACGAACTTCATGCTTGGTCGGGTGAACATTGACATCCACTAAGGCGGGATCAAGCTCTAAATAAAGCACGTAAGCGGGAAAGCGACCGTGATAAAGCACATCAGCGTAAGCTTGTCTGACCGCATGGGTCACCACTTTATCTTTTATCATGCGCCCATTAACAAAGAAATATTGTAGATCGGCCTGACTGCGAGAGAAGGTAGGTAAGCCCACCCAGCCCCACAACCGTAGCCCTGAGGCCTCTGCAACCACATCAACATTAAGCGCATTATCGATAAAGGCTGAGCCACAAATGCTGGCCACTCGGCGCTCTTGCTCCAATTGACTATCAGCTTGACGTAACTGATGAATCACTTTCCCGTTATGCCGTAACTGGAATGCCACATCAAAACGGCTTAACGCCAAGCGTTTAACCACTTCATCAAGATGACGAAACTCAGTTTTTTCAGTTTTAAGAAATTTACGCCGGGCTGGGGTATTAAAAAACAGGTCTTTAACTTCAACCGTTGTGCCTTCTGGGTGGGCGGCAGGCTCAATGGTCGCCTCCATATCACGCCCTTCAGTCTGCACTTGCCATGCATTCTCTTGCGAAGCCTGGCGGGAGGTCAATGATAAGCGGGAGACAGAGCTAATACTGGCCAACGCCTCGCCGCGAAAGCCTAAACTGCCAACGGCTTCAAGATCTTCCAGCACCTGTATTTTCGATGTCGCATGCCGACTTAACGCTAATGGCAGATCTTCTTTGTCTATACCCGCGCCATTATCGCGAATGCGCATCAACTTCACGCCGCCCTGCTCAATTTCAACATCAACCTTACTGGCGCCAGCATCAAGGCTATTTTCTAGAATCTCTTTTATAACTGAAGCAGGTCGTTCGACAACCTCGCCCGCTGCTATCTGGTTAGCTAATCGCGGTGATAGCAAATGAATGCGTGACATTAAAAATCCTTTAACTTGCGGGAATTCTTAGAACTTGGCCCACTTTGATCGTATCATTTTTCAGGCTATTAACCTTACGTAATGATGCCAACGAAACACCATTTTTTGAAGCAATAACGGAAAGCGTATCACCGCGCACAACTTTGTAGCTACGGTTATCCTTAGCTTTGCGCTGCGCTATCAACGTAAGAGCCGGCGGCTTACGCTCAAAATGCTGCACAATGCCTTTATAGATCGCATCAGCCATCTTCTTTTGATAGCTTCTCGTTTTTAAATTTGCGGCTTCACCGGGATTAGAGATAAATCCAGTTTCAACCAAAATAGAGGGGATATCGGGTGATTTAAGCACGACAAAACCAGCCTGTTCCACGTGGGACTTATGCATACGCGCAAAACGCTTAATATTGGTGTGAATCCCTTTCGCTATAGAGCGACTGTCTTCTCGGCTGGCCGTCATCGACATATCAAGCAAGACACTCGCTAACACATTATCTTTATCATCTAAGCTAACACTCCCCACACCACCAATCAGATCCGCACTGTTTTCTTTACTGGCTAACCAGCGGCCCATCTCACTACTTGCGCCTCTCGAAGAAAGCACCCAAACAGAAGCACCTCGGGCCCGCGGGTCTTTAAATGCATCCGCATGAATAGAGACAAATAGATCCGCATTATGCTTCCGCGCGGCGGTCGTTCGCCCCCGTAAACTAATGTAATAATCCCCGGTACGCGTCAACTGCCCTTTGTAACCCGGCGTTTGATCTAAACGTCGCTTGAGCTCTTTCGCCATCGCCAAAACAACATCTTTCTCTCTAACCCGTCCGCTACCGATTGCCCCCGGATCATCACCACCGTGACCCGCATCGATCGCAATAACAATATCTCGTCCCGCGATAGCTTGAGGCTCCGCCGTTTTAGTCGCTTTACCTAGGGATTCTTTCTCATACAGGTCTAAAACCAACCGATGACCATATTTTTGGTTAGGTTTTAGATCAAAACTTTTGGGCCGCACCCCATGCTTCAGGTCTAACACTAACCTGAGCGTTTTACCGTTTTTACCTGAGCGAATGCGCTCAACGGGGCTTTTATCCAGCCCCAACTGTTCTAAATCTGCCTTTAACGTCGAGTTTTCAACATCCAATACAATGCGGTCAGGGTTATCTAACGTAAATACCTTATGCGCAGCGGGCCCCGAAAGGTCAAACACTAAACGCGCATGATCTGGTGCAAGCCATATACGCACTTTCTCGACCTCCGCCGCGTTGACCGCAAATGCGCCAAGCAGCAGAACGGCACCAAATAACCAGCTTACAACCCGTTGATACTTCGTTATTCGCATAAAGCCTTAATAAACCCCTTCACAAAAACTAAAAACGCCCACTTAATCGATAACACAGTATATAAACGTTTAACTCATAAGCTTATCGGCCATTATCTGACCTAGTGCAGTCTGTGGTGTCCAACTCAACTGCCGACCATACCCCAACAACGCTATCTGTAACACTAAATCAGCCGCAGGAAGCATCCCACGACCCTTATCTGGCCACTCAACTAAACAGAGCGCTTGCTCATCAAAATAATCTCGAATACCTAGGTACTCTAACTCTTCGGGATCGGACAACCGATATAAATCAAAGTGGTAGATATGCTTACCATTAACCTCATAAGGTTCCACCAGCGTATAGGTAGGACTCTTAACCGAACCTTGATGACCAAACCCTCTAATAACGCCGCGACTCAAGGTTGTTTTACCCATACCAAGATCACCTAACAAAAAAATAACCCCGTGACCTTGCGTAGCTTGGGCTATTTTAGCGCCAAAGGCGACCATAGACGCTTCATCTGGTAGTTCAATCCGATACTCTTTACTCATATTTACCATTTATCACTTTAGGAATCGTTAAAAACAGATCAGACGCCAACATGCCCACCTCACCTTGAGACTGAGCAACCGTGTCAGCCGCTTTCGCATGGACATAAACGGCAATACGGGCTGCATTTTCCGGGGTCATTTTTTGCGCTAAAAATGCACCACAGATACCCGATAGCACATCCCCCATGCCGCCAACCGACATACCGGGATTACCCCCATTACATAAATAACTGGCGTCACCAGCGGACACAAGCGAGCCTGCACCTTTTAGAACAACAGCGCCACCGCACACCGCTTGTAACTTTTCAACCGCACTAAAACGATCGTGTTCGATCTCAAGCACCGTCATATCCAATAACCGCGACGCCTCACCCGGATGCGGCGTACAGATCCAACGAGCACGTTGATGACGATCATACTGAGTAAATAATTGTTTACTGGCCATTAAATTTAAAGCATCAGCGTCTAGCACCATGGGCTTATCTACAGCCAATGCCGCCGCCAACATCTGCTCAGCCCATGCATTTTGACCAAGTCCGGGCCCTAACACAATCACATCCGCCTGCTCCAGCAATGGCTGCAAGTGCGCACCCGAGTCAACAGACTTAACCATAACCTCTGGACATCGACTTAACGACGCCGCCACATGTTCAGCACGCGTAGCCAAGGTGACTAAACCTGCACCACTGCGTATGGCCGCTTCTGAGGCTAATAACGCAGCCCCGCCCATACCACGATTGCCACCAATCACCAATAAATGACCAAACTTCCCTTTGTGAGACGCCTTTAGACGCGGCGGCAAACACTCACGCAAGTCGTCGTCCGTTGTTCTAAAAAGATTAACAGGGATCGCCTCATAGACATCATCCGGCACTTTAAGATCATCAAATAACAGAGTGCCGCAGTAATCAACAGCCTCTCCCGTCAACAAACCCCGCTTCATGCCGATAAAACTCAATGTCATATCAGCGCGTACAGCAACGCCCAACACGCGCCCGGTGTCAGCACAAAGCCCTGACGGTGTATCAACTGAAATAACCGGCTTAGAGGAGGCATTAAGCTGCTCAATCGCGGCACGAAATGCACCACGAACATGACCGGACAACCCCGTGCCTAACATGGCATCAACTAACAGGGCACCACGAAAGCTCATGCCAGGCCGATAAAGCTCATAGGTCGGATATATCGCTTGCAGCTGCTCCCATGCAGCTAACGCCTCCCCCTGAAGCCCAGCAGAAAAATGCTCATCACCGATACAAATCAGCTGTACATCAAACCCTTTCTGCTTAGCCAACAGCGCAACAACAAAACCATCGCCCCCATTATTACCAGCACCACACAAGAAAGTGATCGCCGTGACGCTGGGGAAACGCTCAAGCATTTCAGCAAAAACAGCGTGCCCCGCTCGTTGCATAAGACGGATACCCGGAATGCCAAATTCATTGATTGCCGTACGATCTAGCACACGGGTTTGTTCCGCTGTGTATAATGTCGCCGGAAGAACCGCTCTGTTAACAGACATCACTTAAACCAATTTTATGTAACGTTATGTTTTTATAACATTATGAGGAATCTTCCCCGTAAAGGGCAAGCCTGAATATATGCCAGATAATCCATCACACACACTCGCAACCCTCGCACAGAAGATAAAAGACTGGGCCAATGAGTTAGGTTTTCAACAGTGCGGGATTACCGATTGCGATCTAAGTGCCGAACGCGCGCATTATGAGCAATGGATCGAAGCGGGATATCACGGCGAGATGGGGTACCTCAACAACCATTTAGACAAACGATTCTCAGCGGATAGTTTACTGCCCGGTACGCAACGCATTATCTGTGTACGTATGGATTACCTGCCACCTGATACCGATGCCTTAGAGGTGCTAGATGATGGTAAGCATGCTTACGTATCTCGCTACACGCTAGGCCGCGACTATCACAAGCTTATTCGTAAACGACTCACCCAACTTGGCAAAAAGATCGATGAGGCGGTAGGGGAAACCATCTTTCGCGCATTTGTTGACAGCGCCCCCTTATTGGAGCGCCCTTTGGCTGAAAAAGCGGGCATTGGCTGGCGCGGAAAGCACACGCTTATTCTTAACCGTGAAGCTGGGTCTATGTTTTTTCTCGGGGAGTTGCTCATTGACCTCCCCCTGCCTATCGATGAACCCACTACGGAAGAGCACTGCGGAAAATGCACCGCGTGCATCGATGTATGCCCCACCCAAGCATTCCCTCAACCCCACCTACTCGACGCACGTAAATGCATCTCTTATTTAACCATAGAGTTGAGCGGTTCCATCCCCGAAGCCCTTCGTCCTAAAATGGGCAATCGCATTTTCGGTTGTGACGATTGTCAGCTTATCTGCCCTTGGAATAAGTTTGCTGATTTCACGCGGGAACAGGATTTTCATCCACGACAAAAACTCGACAAGCATGAGCTAATTGAGCTCTTCAACTGGGATGAAGCTACATTCTTGAAAAAAACTGAAGGGTCAGCCATCCGCAGAACCGGTCATATTGGCTGGCTCAGAAACATTGCCGTCGCCTTAGGCAATAGCGACGGCGGCGAGGCGGTCATTAATGCGTTAAATGCTAAATTAACGCATGAATCAGAGATTGTTCAGGAGCATAGCTTATGGGCGCTAAACCGTTTAGCCAAAAGCGAGGAAAAAGGGATGCTACCGATTCATACACATCCCCGACGAGAGAAAATTAAATTCTAAAGCCCTACCCCACCAGCCTTAAACGGGTAGATTAAAGCTTAATGAAATGCTCTCGGTAATATTTCAACTCTTCAATAGAGTCTCGAATATCATCTAAGGCTAAGTGAGAGCCTTTTTTAACGACACCAGCAGCCACTTCAGGCTTCCAGCGTTTAGCTAACTCTTTCAGCGAACTGACGTCTAAATTACGGTAATGGAAAAACGCTTCCAACTCCGGCATATATTTATCAAGGAAACGACGGTCCTGACCAATACTATTGCCACACATAGGGGACTCACCCGCAGCCACATATTGCTGTAAGAACGCAATCGTATCCCGCTCAGCCTGAGCCTCAGTCACTGTACTCTCTTTAACACGCTGAGTTAGGCCGGATTTACCATGCTGATTGGTACACCATTCATCCATACCATCCAATAACGCATCAGATTGATGGATCGCTAACATAGGACCTTCAGCCAATATATTTAGATCAGAGTCGGTCACTATGGTCGCAATCTCAATAATCACGTCCGTTTTCGGCTCAAGGCCGGTCATTTCTAAGATCGGAAGAGCACACGTCTGAACTCCAGTCACAACTAGAATCTCGT
>OJAS01000018.1_pt1 | contig 14838 bp, 4 predicted proteins | sample 1590311 | NCBI WGS metagenome assembly OJAS01 (sample SAMN05416833, study PRJEB24817) | seawater metagenome | isolation source: Sea water | place: Canada:Atlantic | collected 2013-07 | reverse complement strand
TTCCGATCTCACAGCACACGCAATCAGCCCTTAAACGCTTTGACCACCCAATTAAACCCCTTGCTATTTTTGAGGGGAATTTAAGGAACGAAACGCCATTAGGATTACCCTTCAGCGCCGAAGATTACCTCCAATTAATAGATTCCACCGGTCGAATTATAAGAAATGACAAAACCGGCGCAATTGACTCACATATCCCCTCCATATTTAAACGATTAAATATAGATTCGGCTAGCTGGCTTAATCACGCCACAAGATTTGAATTAATTTATCCTAAAAAATTCACAAAAAAACGACAGCTTAACGCAGCCTAAGTTGCATCATTCCCGTTCCCTATGATCAGTGATAAAGCTGAGGCATTGCGCTGCCCTGAAAACAGCCCTCTACCCTGCATGACGGGTTTACATGCCCGTACCCAGTAACAATACATAATTAAGATGATTAAATCAGATAGGTAACACCGTTTAGTAACTATTAATCAGTGCCTGTCCCTGTAAAAGAGGGAAATCATTAATTAATCAGTGCCTGTCCTTATTAAGGCAAGGAATCTAAGTCAAGACAAGAGCGACAGCATAAGCGCCTGTCCCTGTTAAAGAGGGAAAATGGATGGGTTAACTAAGCGGTTAGCTAGGTGACACAGTGACGACTTGTTTGCCGAAGATACAGCCCTTAAGCTGCTGTTTTAACGCTTGAGTGATGGCGACTTCATCAAAGGCAATTGGAATAATATCCGGCGCTTTGATACTGCCCTCGTTCACGCTGTTCATTAATAAGTCCCCCATAAAACTCATTTTTTGTTGCGCGCACAAACTCTGGGTAAGCCAAGCCCCGCTAAGGGACACAATACTGATGACCGGTGCTTTATAAAACAGTAGTGAGGAGGGTACTGTCGGTAAACCATTGAGGCAGGCGATTTTACCGCAAAAACGTAATAACTCGATATTGCGAATAGTATTCCCACCGCCCAGCGTATCAACAACCGCGTCAAATTGGCTATGACCTAATGCCAATTTAAACTTCTTCAGTAAATTTTTATCGTGATAATCGAAGCACTCATCCGCACCGATCTTTTTTAAATAGGCATGATTATTTTTAGCCGCTGTCGCAAACACTTTAGCGCCCCGCTGTTTCGCAAATTGAATTGCAAATTGACCAACAGCGCCACCTCCCGCGTCAACCAGTAAGTTTTCGCCCTCTTTTATTTGCAGTTTATCTAATGCAAAAATAGCCGCCATGCCCGCGCAAGGTAACGCCGCAGCAACTTCAGGGGCAAGGCCTTCAGGGAGTTTAGAAACGGAGAAATTAGGCACCGCAACATACTGTGCTAGCATCCCTTGGTGCTTAATATTGGCATGCCACATCACTTGATCACCAATACAAGGGATCACGCCGGCCGGTGCGTCAACCACCGTACCAACAGCATCTAATCCTAATATATGCGGGTATTGCCAATCAGGAAATCCATATTTTGCTAATTTCGCATCAATAGGATTAAGGCCAACATACTCAACACGAATCAGCAGCTCACTTTCGTTACGCTGAGGTGTCGCCACCTCTTGCTTCAGCAAAGAAAAACCTTCTGCCGCTTCAGCGAGCGTAATTGCTTGCATCGTCTTGGTTATGTTGACCATTATATCTACCCTATTTGATCGCTTAATGTAACGTTATTTATTGCACTAACGTCCGGCTCCAACCACCACTAAACGCTTTGTAAGTAGAGATTTTTGCCAACATAAAAGCAACTTTCGCATCAACTGATGCTTGCTTCGCGACTAATGCATCTTGACGAGCGGATAAGAGATCTAGATAAGGCATTTGGCCTTCTTCATACATCGCTTTAGCTTGTAAGTGCGCAGCCTCGGCATGCAGCAGTCTTTGACTTGCAAATTCATGCAAGTTTTTTGACTGTTTCATATTGACCAGTGCAGTTTGCGACTCGGCAATAACGCTAATTATAGTATTTTCATAATCTAAAAATGCGGCTTGGGTCAATGAACTTTGCGCTTTAGCCTGTGCTTTTAGCGCAGGCCAGCTCAAAATGGACCAGTTCAACTGTGGGGTTAACGACCACCCATCATCATTTTTAGATAAGTTGTTACCTATTGGGTTAATTAACCCAACAAAGCCCGAGATCGAAATATCTGGATACAGCGCCGCGTCGGCTGCATCAGCAAGGGCACTTTGCTGAAGTAGCTTATAGCGAGCAATACTAATTTCGGGACGTAAGCTGACCGCCTTTTCTGGCTGATTTAATGTAACCGGCTGAATTAAATTGTTATTTAACAGATCGGTTTCAAAGCTTAACTGAACTTGGCTCGGTGTCTGACCTAGCAATACGGCTAAGGTTGCTTGGTTCCGATACAGTGCCGTTTCAATCTGAGGCAGCAATGTTTTTTGCTGATTCAACTGAGCATAGGTTCTGTTGATATCGAGTTTAGAGGCAAACCCTTCATCAACTCGTGCCTGTAGTACCGAAATACTTTCGGTTAACGCCGCAATTTGTTGATTTACAATTTGCAGTTTTAACTGATTCCCTTGCCATTCAAAGAAGCTACGGGTCACCCCGCTCACCACTTCGGCAGCTAATTGAGTCTTTTGCTCTTGCGCTTGGAAGCTATTCGCTTCCGCGGCTTTTATGAGTGCAGCAATGCGACCAAATAGGTCGAACTGCCAGCTAAAGTTTGCGCCCGCATTGGCACTCGCATCAATACTGTTCGCCGCCGATTCACGGCTACTTTCAACCTGCAAACCGCCTTGCGGTAAGTGTTGAGCTTCTTCATAACCAAGCTGCTGCATCGCCGCTTGTAAGCGCTGCTGAGCGGCTTGTAAATTACGATTAGACTCTAACCCTTGTTTGACTAAGGCGTCTAATTGTGGACTTTGATAACTCTGCCACCATTGGTTACTGGCGCCACTTTCATTGAGCTCGTCCGCATAATTCTGGCCCGCAAAAAAAGCGGATTGCGCTAAACTTTTTTCGGCCAAATGGGGGCCGCTTGCGCAGCCCGCCAATGTCAACGCAAGCGTTAATGCTGAAAGCTTAGCGGATGATCTTACGTTCAGCTTAAACATGCGTATCTTCCTTCTTGTCACTTAGTTCAGCCGCTGACTTTCTAGCAACTAAGGCATAAAAAACAGGCGTAAATAACAAGCCGAAGAGCGTCACACCGATCATACCGGAGAATACAGCCACACCCATTGCCTGACGCATCTCAGACCCTGCCCCAGAGGCAAGTACCAGAGGAATAACACCGGCAGTAAAGGCGATAGAGGTCATCAAGATAGGACGTAAACGCATACGGCCAGCATGAACTATCGCTTCTAACCGCGTTAACCCAGTCTCTTGCTCCTCTTTGGCAAACTCAACCATCAATATGGCGTTCTTACAGGCCAAGGCCACGAGTACAATGAGGGCAATTTGCGTGAAGATATTGTTATCTCCACCAATCAACCAGACACCAAACAAGGCAGAGAAGATTGTCATCGGTACAATCAATATAATAGCTAACGGTAAGCGTAAGCTTTCATATTGAGCAGCCAACACCATAAACACAAGCAGCACGACTAATGGGAAGATATAGACCATTGTGTTACCCGCAAGAATTTGCTGATAGGTCACTTCTGTCCATTCATAGACGATACCGTCAGGTAGGTTTTCTGCCAGTACCTCTTCAATTGCTTGCTGCGCTTGGTCGGAACTGAACCCCATGGCTGGGCTACCGTTAAGTTCAGCACTCGGGTAACCGTTATAATGCATTACACGGTCTGGACCGGTCGTTGGTGTCGCGCTAAGTACTGCACCTAAAGGCACCATAGCACCTTGGCTGTTACGCACTTTCAAATTCAAGATCTGCTTAGCATCAACCCTAAAGTCACCATCAGCCTGAGCATTCACTTGGTATGTACGACCAAACATATTGAAATCGTTTACGTACAAAGACCCAAGGTATATTTGCAATGCATCAAAGACTTGATCGAGTGCAATACCTTGTAGCATGGCTTGCTCACGGTCTATATCTATATCCATTTGTGGTACTTGGATACGGAAGCTCGAATACAAGCCCATTAACTCAGGACGCTTTCTCGCTTCATTAATCACCGTTTGCAGCGAATTAAATAAACTCTCAAAACCTTGGTTTGAGCGATCTTCAATTTGCAGTTTAAAACCACCGGTTGTCCCTAGACCAAGAATAGGTGGTGGCGGGAAAACAGCCACAAAGGCTTCATCAATAGCAGAAAAACGTTTATTCAACTCCCCGGCTATAGCCGCAGCCGATAAACCTGGTCCTTGACGCTCAGAAAAGTCTTTAAGTGGAGTAAATACAACCGCACTGTTTGGACTGTTGGTAAAGCCATTGACCGACAAACCTGGGAAGGCAACAATATTCGCAACCCCTGGCACCTCTTGGGCAATAGCCGACATCTCTTTAACAACCGCTTCGGTTCTGTCTAAGCTTGAGGCATCAGGCAACTGGGCAATCGATACCAAATACTGCTTATCCTGTGCTGGAATAAAGCCACCGGGTACCGTGTTAAATAGACCAACAGTCGAGCCTAGTAAAGCCAGATAAATAATACCGACAATTACGCTAAAACGAATCAGTTTTTTTATCGACGTCTGGTAAGCCAATGAGCCTTTTTCGAACAGTCGGTTAAATGGGCGGAAGATGAACCGTCCAAAAATAGCATTTAGGATTCGCGTTAAAAGATCCGGTTTTGCATTATGAGGTTTTAATAATAACGCCGATAATGCGGGTGATAATGTTAGCGAGTTAAACGCAGAAATAACGGTCGAGATCGTGATGGTTAAGGCAAACTGTTTATAGAACTGCCCTGTTAGGCCGGTAATAAACGCAGTCGGGATAAATACCGCCAGCAATACAAGTGCAATCGCAATAATAGGTCCAGTCACTTCGCTCATAGCAACGCGAGACGCTTCAACAGGCGATAAACCTTTTTCTATATTACGTTCAACGTTCTCCACCACAACGATGGCATCATCCACCACAATACCGATGGCCAAGACGAGACCAAATAACGACAAGGTATTGATACTCACGCCTAACCACTGCATTACCGCAAAGGTACCAATAAGTGAAACGGGAACCGCGATTAATGGAATAATCGATGCGCGCCATGTTTGCAAAAACACGATAACCACGATAACCACGAGGGCGATCGCTTCTAATAAGGTTTTAATAACCGCTTCAATAGACCCACGTACGAAGACTGTTGGGTCGTATACAATGTCGTAATCCACACCGGCAGGAAAATCTTCCGCTAGTGTTTTCATTGTAGAGCGAACTTCGTCCGACAGCTCAATAGCATTAGAACCTGGACGTTGGAATATCGGCATAGCAACCGCAGGCTGGCCATTTAATAATGAACGCAGCGCGTAGGTATCTTGACCGACTTCGACGCGCGCAATGTCGCCTAGTCGAGTAATCGCTCCGCCTTCATCAACTTTAATGATGACATCTTCAAACTCTTCAACACTGGTTAACCGCCCTTTCACATTCAGTAATACTTGAAACTGAGCCGAATTAGGCGATGGCTGGGCACCTAAAGAACCTGCCGCAACCTGCTGGTTTTGCTCACGTAATGAGTTAACCACATCCGTTGCCGTCAACTGACGTGAAGCCAAGGCATCTGGGTTTAACCAAACACGCATGGAATATTTACCACCACCGAATACACGAACTTCACCTACACCACCAATACGCGCAATTTGATCTTTTACGTATAGGTCTGCGTAGTTCGATAAATAATCGGTCTCTCTAATTTTTTCCTTAGAATATAGATGTACAACCATGGTTAAGTTAGGGGATGCTTTTTTAGCAACAACACCTAAACGCTGAACCTCTTGTGGTAACCGAGGTAACGCGCTGTTTACACGGTTTTGCACACGTACTTGGGCACGGTCTAAATCAGTTCCCAAAGCAAAGGTAACTGTCAGTGTCATCCGGCCATCGCTGGTCGCTTGTGAAAACATATACAACATGCTTTCAACACCGTTAATTTCCTGCTCAAGGGGGGTAGCAACCGTTTCCGCAATAACTTTAGGGTTCGCACCTGGGTAGTTAGCTGTTACAACAACCGTTGGCGGAACAACCTCAGGGTATTCACTGATCGGTAATTGAAACAGTGATATAGCACCACCGATTAAAATAACCAGTGATAAGACGGCAGCAAAGATCGGCCGTTTTATAAAAAAGTGTGAAAAGTTCATGAGCCGCTTCTTATTACTTAGCAGTTAATAAAGTTTGGTTTAATGGTGCACCTAACGTAAACCCAATCGCATCGGCATTTAGCTGCGTTGTACGTGGCTCAATTGGCATACCGGGTCCAACTTTAGCGGGGCCGTTAACGGCGATAATATCGCTTGCTGTTAAACCTTTAGTAATGACACGAAACTCACCATAACGATCGCCAACAGTAATTGGGCGGTATTGCAGTGTGTTTTTGTCATCAACAATTAAGACAAAGCGATTTTTCAAATCGGTGCCTATGGCTCTTTCAGGTATCAATACTTGCTGTTGCGCCTCTTGGCTAGCTAAGCGAATACGAGCAAAAGCGCCACTACGCAGCTTGCTATTATCAAGAAACGTAGCACGTACACGTAACGTACCTGTTGATGTATTAATCTGGTTATCGATGAAATCCACATGGCCTTGATGAGCAAACTCATCACTCCCTAGCAGCTGCATCACAACCGGAAGATTATCGCTGGCTTTTGCCTGTTCGAAATGGCTATTCCACGTACGCTCATCAATATCAAAATACGCATACATTTTTTGATCGGATACGATATTGGTTAACGTGCTCTGGTTCGCATTAACCGTATTACCCTTAGTGATCTCAGCGCGAGAGATAACGCCATCAATAGGTGCGGTTATTTTTGTGAACTCTAAATCAAGTTGGGCAGCTTGCAGCTGTGCATTTAACGCTGAAATTTGCGCTTGAGCTTTTTTTGCTGCCGTTGTTCTTGATTCAGCTTCTTCTGACGAGATCGCATCACGTTTACGCAATCGAGCTGCACGCGCGGCTTCACTTTTAGCTTGCTGATATTCAGCCACTGCACTGGCAACTTGAGCTCTTAAACTAGCCACTTGTGCTTCAAATGGGCGAGGATCAAGGCTAAATAATAGATCACCTTGTTTTACCTGCTGGCCTTCAACAAAATCAATTGTATTAACAACACCCGATACACGCGGCTTTAACGCAACCTGCTGCGGTGCTTCTAGGCGCGTCGTATAGGTAAACCAAGATTGGACAGGCTTAGAGACCACTTGAGCCACATCAATCTGTGTTAATGGTCGCTGTGCTTGTGCTGCTTTTGCTTGCTCAGGAGGTTCACTGCAAGCCATAAGTGTGGTTAGTAACACACTTATAATTACAATGAGAGGGACAAATCATGTCATTCAACAAACACAGTCAAATTATAATTATAAGTGTGTTACTAACCACACTTATGGCTTGCAGTGAACCTCCTGAGCAAGCAAAAGCAGCACAAGCACAGCGACCATTAACACAGATTGATGTGGCTCAAGTGGTCTCTAAGCCTGTCCAATCTTGGTTTACCTATACGACGCGCCTAGAAGCACCGCAGCAGGTTGCGTTAAAGCCGCGTGTATCGGGTGTTGTTAATACAATTGATTTTGTTGAAGGCCAGCAGGTAAAACAAGGTGATCTATTATTTAGCCTTGATCCTCGCCCATTTGAAGCACAAGTGGCTAGTTTAAGAGCTCAAGTTGCCAGTGCAGTGGCTGAATATCAGCAAGCTAAAAGTGAAGCCGCGCGTGCAGCTCGATTGCGTAAACGTGATGCGATCTCGTCAGAAGAAGCTGAATCAAGAACAACGGCAGCAAAAAAAGCTCAAGCGCAAATTTCAGCGTTAAATGCACAGCTGCAAGCTGCCCAACTTGATTTAGAGTTCACAAAAATAACCGCACCTATTGATGGCGTTATCTCTCGCGCTGAGATCACTAAGGGTAATACGGTTAATGCGAACCAGAGCACGTTAACCAATATCGTATCCGATCAAAAAATGTATGCGTATTTTGATATTGATGAGCGTACGTGGAATAGCCATTTCGAACAGGCAAAAGCCAGCGATAATCTTCCGGTTGTGATGCAGCTGCTAGGGAGTGATGAGTTTGCTCATCAAGGCCATGTGGATTTCATCGATAACCAGATTAATACATCAACAGGTACGTTACGTGTACGTGCTACGTTTCTTGATAATAGCAAGCTGCGTAGTGGCGCTTTTGCTCGTATTCGCTTAGCTAGCCAAGAGGCGCAACAGCAAGTATTGATACCTGAAAGAGCCATAGGCACCGATTTGAAAAATCGCTTTGTCTTAATTGTTGATGACAAAAACACACTGCAATACCGCCCAATTACTGTTGGCGATCGTTATGGTGAGTTTCGTGTCATTACTAAAGGTTTAACAGCAAGCGATATTATCGCCGTTAACGGCCCCGCTAAAGTTGGACCCGGTATGCCAATTGAGCCACGTACAACGCAGCTAAATGCCGATGCGATTGGGTTTACGTTAGGTGCACCATTAAACCAAACTTTATTAACTGCTAAGTAATAAGAAGCGGCTCATGAACTTTTCACACTTTTTTATAAAACGGCCGATCTTTGCTGCCGTCTTATCACTGGTTATTTTAATCGGTGGTGCTATATCACTGTTTCAATTACCGATCAGTGAATACCCTGAGGTTGTTCCGCCAACGGTTGTTGTAACAGCTAACTACCCAGGTGCGAACCCTAAAGTTATTGCGGAAACGGTTGCTACCCCCCTTGAGCAGGAAATTAACGGTGTTGAAAGCATGTTGTATATGTTTTCACAAGCGACCAGCGATGGCCGGATGACACTGACAGTTACCTTTGCTTTGGGAACTGATTTAGACCGTGCCCAAGTACGTGTGCAAAACCGTGTAAACAGCGCGTTACCTCGGTTACCACAAGAGGTTCAGCGTTTAGGTGTTGTTGCTAAAAAAGCATCCCCTAACTTAACCATGGTTGTACATCTATATTCTAAGGAAAAAATTAGAGAGACCGATTATTTATCGAACTACGCAGACCTATACGTAAAAGATCAAATTGCGCGTATTGGTGGTGTAGGTGAAGTTCGTGTATTCGGTGGTGGTAAATATTCCATGCGTGTTTGGTTAAACCCAGATGCCTTGGCTTCACGTCAGTTGACGGCAACGGATGTGGTTAACTCATTACGTGAGCAAAACCAGCAGGTTGCGGCAGGTTCTTTAGGTGCCCAGCCATCGCCTAATTCGGCTCAGTTTCAAGTATTACTGAATGTGAAAGGGCGGTTAACCAGTGTTGAAGAGTTTGAAGATGTCATCATTAAAGTTGATGAAGGCGGAGCGATTACTCGACTAGGCGACATTGCGCGCGTCGAAGTCGGTCAAGATACCTACGCGCTGCGTTCATTATTAAATGGCCAGCCTGCGGTTGCTATGCCGATATTCCAACGTCCAGGTTCTAATGCTATTGAGCTGTCGGACGAAGTTCGCTCTACAATGAAAACACTAGCGGAAGATTTTCCTGCCGGTGTGGATTACGACATTGTATACGACCCAACAGTCTTCGTACGTGGGTCTATTGAAGCGGTTATTAAAACCTTATTAGAAGCGATCGCCCTCGTGGTTATCGTGGTTATCGTGTTTTTGCAAACATGGCGCGCATCGATTATTCCATTAATCGCGGTTCCCGTTTCACTTATTGGTACCTTTGCGGTAATGCAGTGGTTAGGCGTGAGTATCAATACCTTGTCGTTATTTGGTCTCGTCTTGGCCATCGGTATTGTGGTGGATGATGCCATCGTTGTGGTGGAGAACGTTGAACGTAATATAGAAAAAGGTTTATCGCCTGTTGAAGCGTCTCGCGTTGCTATGAGCGAAGTGACTGGACCTATTATTGCGATTGCACTTGTATTGCTGGCGGTATTTATCCCGACTGCGTTTATTACCGGCCTAACAGGGCAGTTCTATAAACAGTTTGCCTTAACCATCACGATCTCGACCGTTATTTCTGCGTTTAACTCGCTAACATTATCACCCGCATTATCGGCGTTATTATTAAAACCTCATAATGCAAAACCGGATCTTTTAACGCGAATCCTAAATGCTATTTTTGGACGGTTCATCTTCCGCCCATTTAACCGACTGTTCGAAAAAGGCTCATTGGCTTACCAGACGTCGATAAAAAAACTGATTCGTTTTAGCGTAATTGTCGGTATTATTTATCTGGCTTTACTAGGCTCGACTGTTGGTCTATTTAACACGGTACCCGGTGGCTTTATTCCAGCACAGGATAAGCAGTATTTGGTATCGATTGCCCAGTTGCCTGATGCCTCAAGCTTAGACAGAACCGAAGCGGTTGTTAAAGAGATGTCGGCTATTGCCCAAGAGGTGCCAGGGGTTGCGAATATTGTTGCCTTCCCAGGTTTGTCGGTCAATGGCTTTACCAACAGTCCAAACAGTGCGGTTGTATTTACTCCACTTAAAGACTTTTCTGAGCGTCAAGGACCAGGTTTATCGGCTGCGGCTATAGCCGGGGAGTTGAATAAACGTTTTTCTGCTATTGATGAAGCCTTTGTGGCTGTTTTCCCGCCACCACCTATTCTTGGTCTAGGGACAACCGGTGGTTTTAAACTGCAAATTGAAGATCGCTCAAACCAAGGTTTTGAGAGTTTATTTAATTCGCTGCAAACGGTGATTAATGAAGCGAGAAAGCGTCCTGAGTTAATGGGCTTGTATTCGAGCTTCCGTATCCAAGTACCACAAATGGATATAGATATAGACCGTGAGCAAGCCATGCTACAAGGTATTGCACTCGATCAAGTCTTTGATGCATTGCAAATATACCTTGGGTCTTTGTACGTAAACGATTTCAATATGTTTGGTCGTACATACCAAGTGAATGCTCAGGCTGATGGTGACTTTAGGGTTGATGCTAAGCAGATCTTGAATTTGAAAGTGCGTAACAGCCAAGGTGCTATGGTGCCTTTAGGTGCAGTACTTAGCGCGACACCAACGACCGGTCCAGACCGTGTAATGCATTATAACGGTTACCCGAGTGCTGAACTTAACGGTAGCCCAGCCATGGGGTTCAGTTCCGACCAAGCGCAGCAAGCAATTGAAGAGGTACTGGCAGAAAACCTACCTGACGGTATCGTCTATGAATGGACAGAAGTGACCTATCAGCAAATTCTTGCGGGTAACACAATGGTCTATATCTTCCCATTAGTCGTGCTGCTTGTGTTTATGGTGTTGGCTGCTCAATATGAAAGCTTACGCTTACCGTTAGCTATTATATTGATTGTACCGATGACAATCTTCTCTGCCTTGTTTGGTGTCTGGTTGATTGGTGGAGATAACAATATCTTCACGCAAATTGCCCTCATTGTACTCGTGGCCTTGGCCTGTAAGAACGCCATATTGATGGTTGAGTTTGCCAAAGAGGAGCAAGAGACTGGGTTAACGCGGTTAGAAGCGATAGTTCATGCTGGCCGTATGCGTTTACGTCCTATCTTGATGACCTCTATCGCCTTTACTGCCGGTGTTATTCCTCTGGTACTTGCCTCTGGGGCAGGGTCTGAGATGCGTCAGGCAATGGGTGTGGCTGTATTCTCCGGTATGATCGGTGTGACGCTCTTCGGCTTGTTATTTACGCCTGTTTTTTATGCCTTAGTTGCTAGAAAGTCAGCGGCTGAACTAAGTGACAAGAAGGAAGATACGCATGTTTAAGCTGAACGTAAGATCATCCGCTAAGCTTTCAGCATTAACGCTTGCGTTGACATTGGCGGGCTGCGCAAGCGGCCCCCATTTGGCCGAAAAAAGTTTAGCGCAATCCGCTTTTTTTGCGGGCCAGAATTATGCGGACGAGCTCAATGAAAGTGGCGCCAGTAACCAATGGTGGCAGAGTTATCAAAGTCCACAATTAGACGCCTTAGTCAAACAAGGGTTAGAGTCTAATCGTAATTTACAAGCCGCTCAGCAGCGCTTACAAGCGGCGATGCAGCAGCTTGGTTATGAAGAAGCTCAACACTTACCGCAAGGCGGTTTGCAGGTTGAAAGTAGCCGTGAATCGGCGGCGAACAGTATTGATGCGAGTGCCAATGCGGGCGCAAACTTTAGCTGGCAGTTCGACCTATTTGGTCGCATTGCTGCACTCATAAAAGCCGCGGAAGCGAATAGCTTCCAAGCGCAAGAGCAAAAGACTCAATTAGCTGCCGAAGTGGTGAGCGGGGTGACCCGTAGCTTCTTTGAATGGCAAGGGAATCAGTTAAAACTGCAAATTGTAAATCAACAAATTGCGGCGTTAACCGAAAGTATTTCGGTACTACAGGCACGAGTTGATGAAGGGTTTGCCTCTAAACTCGATATCAACAGAACCTATGCTCAGTTGAATCAGCAAAAAACATTGCTGCCTCAGATTGAAACGGCACTGTATCGGAACCAAGCAACCTTAGCCGTATTGCTAGGTCAGACACCGAGCCAAGTTCAGTTAAGCTTTGAAACCGATCTGTTAAATAACAATTTAATTCAGCCGGTTACATTAAATCAGCCAGAAAAGGCGGTCAGCTTACGTCCCGAAATTAGTATTGCTCGCTATAAGCTACTTCAGCAAAGTGCCCTTGCTGATGCAGCCGACGCGGCGCTGTATCCAGATATTTCGATCTCGGGCTTTGTTGGGTTAATTAACCCAATAGGTAACAACTTATCTAAAAATGATGATGGGTGGTCGTTAACCCCACAGTTGAACTGGTCCATTTTGAGCTGGCCTGCGCTAAAAGCACAGGCTAAAGCGCAAAGTTCATTGACCCAAGCCGCATTTTTAGATTATGAAAATACTATAATTAGCGTTATTGCCGAGTCGCAAACTGCACTGGTCAATATGAAACAGTCAAAAAACTTGCATGAATTTGCAAGTCAAAGACTGCTGCATGCCGAGGCTGCGCACTTACAAGCTAAAGCGATGTATGAAGAAGGCCAAATGCCTTATCTAGATCTCTTATCCGCTCGTCAAGATGCATTAGTCGCGAAGCAAGCATCAGTTGATGCGAAAGTTGCTTTTATGTTGGCAAAAATCTCTACTTACAAAGCGTTTAGTGGTGGTTGGAGCCGGACGTTAGTGCAATAAATAACGTTACATTAAGCGATCAAATAGGGTAGATATAATGGTCAACATAACCAAGACGATGCAAGCAATTACGCTCGCTGAAGCGGCAGAAGGTTTTTCTTTGCTGAAGCAAGAGGTGGCGACACCTCAGCGTAACGAAAGTGAGCTGCTGATTCGTGTTGAGTATGTTGGCCTTAATCCTATTGATGCGAAATTAGCAAAATATGGATTTCCTGATTGGCAATACCCGCATATATTAGGATTAGATGCTGTTGGTACGGTGGTTGACGCACCGGCCGGCGTGATCCCTTGTATTGGTGATCAAGTGATGTGGCATGCCAATATTAAGCACCAAGGGATGCTAGCACAGTATGTTGCGGTGCCTAATTTCTCCGTTTCTAAACTCCCTGAAGGCCTTGCCCCTGAAGTTGCTGCGGCGTTACCTTGCGCGGGCATGGCGGCTATTTTTGCATTAGATAAACTGCAAATAAAAGAGGGCGAAAACTTACTGGTTGACGCGGGAGGTGGCGCTGTTGGTCAATTTGCAATTCAATTTGCGAAACAGCGGGGCGCTAAAGTGTTTGCGACAGCGGCTAAAAATAATCATGCCTATTTAAAAAAGATCGGTGCGGATGAGTGCTTCGATTATCACGATAAAAATTTACTGAAGAAGTTTAAATTGGCATTAGGTCATAGCCAATTTGACGCGGTTGTTGATACGCTGGGCGGTGGGAATACTATTCGCAATATCGAGTTATTACGTTTTTGCGGTAAAATCGCCTGCCTCAATGGTTTACCGACAGTACCCTCCTCACTACTGTTTTATAAAGCACCGGTCATCAGTATTGTGTCCCTTAGCGGGGCTTGGCTTACCCAGAGTTTGTGCGCGCAACAAAAAATGAGTTTTATGGGGGACTTATTAATGAACAGCGTGAACGAGGGCAGTATCAAAGCGCCGGATATTATTCCAATTGCCTTTGATGAAGTCGCCATCACTCAAGCGTTAAAACAGCAGCTTAAGGGCTGTATCTTCGGCAAACAAGTCGTCACTGTGTCACCTAGCTAACCGCTTAGTTAACCCATCCATTTTCCCTCTTTAACAGGGACAGGCGCTTATGCTGTCGCTCTTGTCTTGACTTAGATTCCTTGCCTTAATAAGGACAGGCACTGATTAATTAATGATTTCCCTCTTTTACAGGGACAGGCACTGATTAATAGTTACTAAACGGTGTTACCTATCTGATTTAATCATCTTAATTATGTATTGTTACTGGGTACGGGCATGTAAACCCGTCATGCAGGGTAGAGGGCTGTTTTCAGGGCAGCGCAATGCCTCAGCTTTATCACTGATCATAGGGAACGGGAATGATGCAACTTAGGCTGCGTTAAGCTGTCGTTTTTTTGTGAATTTTTTAGGATAAATTAATTCAAATCTTGTGGCGTGATTAAGCCAGCTAGCCGAATCTATATTTAATCGTTTAAATATGGAGGGGATATGTGAGTCAATTGCGCCGGTTTTGTCATTTCTTATAATTCGACCGGTGGAATCTATTAATTGGAGGTAATCTTCGGCGCTGAAGGGTAATCCTAATGGCGTTTCGTTCCTTAAATTCCCCTCAAAAATAGCAAGGGGTTTAATTGGGTGGTCAAAGCGTTTAAGGGCTGATTGCGTGTGCTGTGAGATCGGAA
>OJAS01000017.1_pt1 | contig 14905 bp, 13 predicted proteins | sample 1590311 | NCBI WGS metagenome assembly OJAS01 (sample SAMN05416833, study PRJEB24817) | seawater metagenome | isolation source: Sea water | place: Canada:Atlantic | collected 2013-07 | reverse complement strand
CGAGATTCTAGTTGTGACTGGAGTTCAGACGTGTGCTCTTCCGATCTGTCGCATCCATTGTGTTAATCGGTAATATCGGCAGCTTGCTCTTTCTCCCATTAACGCTGGCCTTTGTGCTATAAGATCTATCTGATAAACAGCATCCGATAAAAAGCGTGTTATGAGTATAAAAATCGGGATTGATCTAGGCGGGACGAAGATAGAGGTGATCGCGCTAACCGAACAGGGCGAACCTCTTTTTCGACAACGTACCCATACCCCCCAAGGGGATTACAACGCCACCGTTAATTGCATTGCAGAACTCGTAACCGCCGCGGAACAAGCCTGCCAAGATCACGCCGAAGCGATAGGGGTTGGTATACCCGGTGCCATCTCCCCCGCCACAGGGCTGATTAAAAACGCAAATTCAACCTGCCTCATTGGGCAGCGCTTAGATGACGATCTAGAAAAATTACTTAAACGCCCTATTCGTCTTGCCAATGATGCCGACTGTTTTGCCCTGTCTGAGGCGATCGATGGTAGTGCGACCGGTTACAACAGTGTGTTTGGGGTTATTCTAGGTACGGGAGTCGGTGCGGGTATTGTGATTAATAAAACATTGCTGAGCGGCCCTAATGCCATCTGCGGCGAGTGGGGACACAACCCTCTACCTTGGCCGGTACCGTCTGATAATCTGCAACGTGCCTGCTACTGTGGCAAACAGGACTGCATTGAGACCTTTCTCTCTGGCCCTGGGTTTTCATCCGCATTACCTAGCAACACAGGACTCACTAGCCTTGCGATCTGGCAACGAGCCAGAGCGGGGGACCGCAGCTGCCAAACCCATTGTGATTTATATATAGAGCAACTTAGCAAAGCCTTAGCGTCGATTATCAATGTTCTTGATCCTAGCGTTATTGTGCTCGGCGGCGGGCTTTCAAATATTGATGAGATCTATGAGCAGGTCCCTAAACGGTTAGCCACTTACCTTTTTTCTGCCAGCCATAACAGTGATCCTGTTTTAACCCCGATCGTCAAAGCAAAATACGGCGACTCTAGCGGTGTCCGTGGCGCTGCTTGGCTATAAAAGCCTGCGAATAAGCCAACCTTACCAGATAGATGATCCAGCACGGCCCTCACTTATTCGCAGGATATGGCGGCTATTTCTTCGGTTTAGCCTCAGGTTTAGAGATAAGAATCGCATCACGGTTTTTATCAACGGTCGCCGCCCCAATCCCTTTCACTTCGGTCAGTTGATCTGCCGTTATAAAAGGCCCATGTTCGGTTCGGTATGCAACGATCGCTTTCGCTTTTGCAGGGCCTACACCTTTTAAGGCGTCAGAGATCTGCTCAGCCGATGCGGTATTAATATCAATTGAGGCTGCAAAGGTAGGAAAAGAGAATGCACAGATAGATGCAAGAATCAGTACACGAATAGAACTCAATACAGAGCTCATCTGGATAGAGTATTTCATTAGTAAAATCCTTTTTTTGATAGTGATCTGGCTATCCTTAGCCAGATCTTATTTATAGCCTGCTTACACGCTTAAATCAACGGGCTTAATTCAGCATCGATACGAGCAAGCGATTCTATCGGTGAATCCGCTTTAGTAATGGGGCGGCCAATCACAAGGTAATCACTACCGGCAGTAATAGCATCGGACGGTGTCATGATGCGTTTCTGATCGCCCACATCCGCGTCGGCAGGCCTAATGCCTGGCGTCACTAACTTAAAATCTGGCGCGATAATGTCACGTAGAGGTTTTACTTCCTGCGCAGAGCAAACCACACCGTGCAAACCGCTCCGTTCAGTTAATGCCGCAAGTCGCTTCACTTGTTCTAGTGGATCGATATCTAAACCGATTTCCTGCAGGTCCGAACGTTCCATACTGGTTAAAATGGTCACAGCAATTAATAAGGTATTGCTACCGTTAACTTGCTCAAGCTCATTACGTGCCGCTTCCATCATTTTACGCCCACCCGATGCATGCACATTGACCATCCATACACCCAACTCCGCTGCGGCTCTAACCGCTTTCGCCGTTGTGTTTGGAATATCATGAAACTTAAGGTCTAAAAACACTTCAAACCCTTGGCTTTGAAGCGCTTCAACAATCCCAGGACCGCAACGGGTAAACAGCTCTTTACCCACCTTAACGCGACAACGCTGGGGATCAAGCTGCTTAGCCATCGCCAGTGCTTGCTGCTGATCAGGGTAATCTAGCGCAACGATGACGCGTTTTTTATCTACTGACATATCTATTCTCTAAAGTTTGTTATTCGCCTTCGAGCCCTTGGATAGGCTTTGTTGTACCCCAGCTTTTACAGGATGGGCATTGCCAAAGCAGCGAACGGCCTGAAAAACCGCAACTGTTACAACGATAAACCGGTTTAGACAGTTCTAACTGCCCTGTTAAGCCGCGTAAAACAGTTAAGCTATCCTTGGCACTTTCTGAGCCGTATTCTATATGAAGATCGATTAAGCTATTAAACCCTTTTATTGAAGGGCGACGTTTTAATTCTTCAGTAATGAAACTGCCTGCCGCATAGATACCACGATCGGCGCGTATCTGTTCCGCTAAGGCAATAATCGCAGTTGTAGACGGCGCCTGTGCTAAGCACGTACGCAGATACTCGGTGTATTCCCGTTGATTATTCAGCTGGGCATAACACTCGCCCAGTAGCGGAATCGCCTCCGATACAAACAGCTTATCTAACTTAGCGATCGCTTTAAGCTGCTTGATCGCCGCTTTCCATTGACCAGCCGCCATCGCGACACGCGCCAACATAAAGCAGACCCGCACATTATCCGTTTCAAACTGTTCTGCACGCTTTAAATAACTCACGGATAAGCTGTGCTTCTTCGCCGCTATCGCCTGTTCTGCCAGTTCACAGCAGTAATGCGCTAACTCGGTCGCAATACTTTTTCGTTCCTCAACATCCAGCTGCTGTGCCGTATTTAAAGCCTGCTCCCACTCGCCCTCTTTTTCATAGAGCTTTATCAACAGACGTAATGCGCTATGCCGGATACTTTTTGTTGATCCGGATTTGATGATCTCTTGCAGCAGGTTTTCTGCGCGATCTAATAACCCTACCGCATAGTAATCTCGCGCTAACGCCATCTGAATCCGCATAAAATCGGACCGTGTCAGGTCTGGCCGCGCTAATAGTTTCTGATGAATTTGAATCGCCCGATCCACATCGCCTTTACGACGAAATAACTTAGCGAGCGAGAGGTGTGCGGGGATAGTATCTGAGTTAATTTCGAGGGCGCGGATAAAACTCTCAATCGCTTCATCCACTTTTTCGTTAAGCAGGTAGTCTAACCCGGTAAAGTATTCACTACTCAGGCTTGTTTGCGGACGAGAGGCTTTACTCTGGCGCTCCCGCCTTCCTAGAAACCACCCAATAGCGATAGCAATGACTAAAGGTACTATTAGGACGTAGTTACCCAATAGACTATCTAAATTAAACGGCATCTTTTAGGTTAGAAACTCTCAGCTGGTCTAACTCTTTCTGAGTAGTAGCAATTTTACGGCGAGCAGAACCTAAACGGGTTTTTAGCATCCAAACCGTCATAACGCTTAACGTGACACCGATAAAACCACCCATCAAAAATGTCGCAATCAACCAAATGGACAAGCTTGCTTCTGGCAGTTGGAAAAAGACCAAATCAATAACGACTTTTTCTGTATTGTGAATCGTAAACATGATTCCAATCAGCAACACTGCCAAACAGAGCAATATAAGGATTAGGGTTTTTAAAAAACGCACGGTCGCACAACCTCAGTAACTATTTTTGAATTGAATCATTCACTTGCTCTCTAAGCTCTTTACCTGGCTTAAAGTGCGGGACATATTTTGCATCCAGTGCAACAGATTCACCCGTTTTAGGGTTACGCCCTGTTCGTGGCGCGCGGTAATGCAGTGAAAAACTACCAAACCCTCTGATTTCAATGCGATCACCCTGAGACAAAGACTCTGTCATATGATCAAGCATTGTTTTTACAGACAGCTCAATATCTTTTACTGACAGTTGATCATGGCGATCTACAAGTATTTCTATCAGTTCAGATTTAGTCATATCATGTTCCTCGATCTTTTGATCTTCTCGTAAACCGGAATTTACTCTGAGTCTGAGTCGACTTTATTCATCTGTGCTTTGATCAGGTCACCAATCGTTGTCGGACCCGATAGCCGAGTTTCAGACTGTTGGCTGACATTGTCTAATACTTTTTTCTCTTGCTGTATTTCTAACTGCTTAATTGACAGCACGATAGCCCGATTGCGGTTATCGATATTTGTGATTACGGCCTCAACCTCATCACCGACCTTGAAATGATCGCTGAGCTTTTCAATACGATCACGGGAAGCCTCAGCAATTTTGATCGTTCCGTTAACACCCTCAGCTAAGGTGACAATTAAGACTTTGTCATTAACCTCTGAAACGGGGCCTTTAACAACAGTGCCTTTGCTCTTACCTGCACTAAAATTGCCGAAAGGATCAGCATCTAACTGCTTAATACCTAGCGCAATACGCTCTCTTTCAGCATCCACTGAAAGCACAGCCGCATCGACCTCATCACCTTTTTTATATCGCTTAACGGCATCTTTGTCATTTTCATCCCACGAAAGATCAGAGAGATGAACTAAACCATCGATACCACCCTCAAGGCCGATAAATATACCAAAATCGGTAATGGATCGAATTTTTCCGCTGAGACGGTCGCCTTTAGCGTAAGTTTCAGCAAAAGCTAACCAAGGATTCTGTTTACACTGTTTCATCCCTAGCGATATACGGCGTTTTTCTTTATCGATGTCTAATAACATCACATCGACTTCGTCTCCCACCTGAACCATTTTCGATGGGTGAACATTTTTATTGGTCCAATCCATCTCAGAAACATGGATTAAACCTTCAATACCATTTTCAACTTCAGCGAAACAGCCATAATCGGTCAAATTAGTGACACGGGCTTTCACTTTCATTCCGACAGTGTAGTTAGAGATCAGCTGAGTCCATGGATCATCACTAAGCTGTTTCAAACCGAGTGATACACGGCTTTTCTCTTTATCAAAGCGTAGCACTTTTACATCAAGCTCTTGCCCAACAGTTAAGGTTTCGCTTGGGTGTTTAACACGCTTCCACGCAATATCGGTAATATGCAGCAGTCCATCGATGCCGCCCAAATCAATAAAGGCACCATAGTCTGTAATATTTTTAACAATACCTTTGATCACTTGCCCCTCTTCCATGTTGGCAAGTAGCTGATCCCGTTCGATATTGTACGCCGCTTCCAGTACAGCACGGCGAGACACAACAATGTTGTTACGCTTGATATCAAGCTTAACTAGCTTAAATTCTAGCTCTTGGGATTCAAGATGAGAGGTATCTCTTACAGGACGAACATCAACTAACGAGCCGGGCAGAAAAGCATGGATCGTGTTGACATCTACAGTGAAACCGCCCCTAACTTTACCGGTAATACGGCCACGGACGATCTCATCATTTTCGAAAGACTTTTCAAGCTCAAGCCAGATTTCAGCGCGTTTCGCTTTTTCGCGCGACAGCTGTGTAGCGCCGAAGCCATCTTCCATCGCCTCAAGTGCGACTTTAACTTCGGACCCTACCTCAACACTCAGCTTGCCGTTCTCGTCAAAGAACTCCGCACGCGGGATGACACCTTCAGATTTGAGACCTGCATTGACAATGACAAAGTCATCCTCAATAGCCATTACTATTCCCGTGACTATTGCACCGGGTGCCATTTCTAATTCTTGAAGACTTTCTTCAAACAGCTCAGCAAAGCTCTCGCTCATATCTATTACATCCCGCATTTAATCGCTCAGCGAAGCCCTTTATGCCTCGCATCATCCATTACAGCGGCCAGCACTTCTTTGATAGACATTGTTGTCGTATCTAGAATTACAGCGTCCGCCGCAGGCTTGAGAGGAGCAACAGCACGGTTCATATCACGATCATCCCGTGCTTGAATATCCTCTAATATAGCTTGAAGACTAGCACCGAGCCCCTTGTTTATCAACTGGTTATACCGGCGTGATGCACGCTCTTCAGCACTAGCATCCAGATATATTTTTAAAGCAGCGTCCGGAAAAACAACGGTCCCCATATCTCGGCCGTCAGCAATCAGACCCGGAGGTTCAGCAAACGCACGCTGCCGCTCTAATAAAGCGTCACGTACCGCGGGAATAGCCGCGACGATAGAGGCGTCTTTACCTACCACTTCGGTTCGAATGGCATCGGTAACTTCTTCACCTTCTAAAATAATCTGAACACTGTTATCCGTACGTGCAACAAACTGAACATCCAGATGCGCGGCCAACACGACCAACGCTTCTTCATTATCCAGCTCTACGCCGTGATGACGTGCTGCTAAACCCACTAAACGGTAAAGGGCACCACTATCAAGCAGCTCCCAACCTAATTCGCGCGCCAATAATTGGCAGATAGTTCCCTTACCTGATCCGCTTGGACCATCGATGGTAATGACGGGTACCTGTCGGTTAGACATCACCCCTCCTCCTTTTCAACCTTAAGACCCACAGACTTCGCTAACTCAACAAAGCCGGGGAATGAAGTCGCAACATTTGCGCAATCATTTATCGTAATTTCGCCGCTCGACCTAAGCGAAGCCACCGTGAATGCCATAGCGATACGATGATCATCGTGGCTTTCAACAACACCACCTGATAAACGACTGCTTTGAATCACAGCACCGTCCGGCGTACCTTCAATATCAGCACCTAAGGTTTTTAAACCGTCAACCATGGCTTGAATACGATCACTTTCCTTCACCCGAAGCTCTTCAGCGCCCGTGACAGTGGTTGTACCTTCGGCACACACTGCGGCAATAAAGATGGCAGGAAACTCATCAATCGCCAACGGCACTTGGTCTTCAGGCACATGAATACCTTTCAACGGTGCATAACGCACCCGAATATCCGCGACAGGCTCACCACCCACTTCACGCTCATTGAGCAGCTCTAGGTTTGCACCCATTAACCGTAAGATATTGATAATGCCAATACGGGTTGGGTTGATACCCACATGCGCAATGGTTAGATCGGAATCTGGGCAGATGGCCGCCGCTACCAAAAAGAAGGTAGCTGACGAAATATCTGCTGGTACATCAATACGCGTTGCCTGTAGATGGCCACCGGATTTAACTTTAGCGGTAGCACCTACTTGCTCTACAGGGTAACCAAAGCCCGTGAGCATTCGCTCCGTGTGATCCCGTGTTGGTGCAGGCTCAGTCACTGAGGTTTCACCCTCGGCATAAAGGCCGGCCAATAAAAGGCAGGACTTAACCTGAGCACTCGCCATCGGCATATCATAATGAATACCTTTAAGTGCTTTACCGCCTTTTATTTTAAGCGGTGGTCGGCCATTTTCCGCCGTTTCAATCTCAGCACCCATCAAACGTAAAGGGTCGGCCACACGCCCCATTGGACGTTTAGTGAGCGATTCATCACCACTTAATTCAGTATCAAATGCCTGTGCCGCCAAAAGGCCGGACAAAAGACGCATTGATGTACCTGAATTACCTACATACAACGGCCCCGGAGGCGCCTGCAAGCCGTTAACACCTACGCCGTAGATAGTGACATTACCGTCATCAGGGCCTTCAATAACGACCCCCATGTCTCGGAATGCTTGAAGTGTCGCAAGACTATCCTCACCTTCTAAGAAACCACTTACTTCCGTTACACCATCAGCTAAAGACCCCAACATGATCGAACGATGGGAGATGGATTTGTCACCTGGGACTCTAATTTTTCCATTTACGCTACCGCCAGGCTGGGCGCGAAAGGTTACGTGTAGATTACTCATATGCTGTGAATATGCTGTACCCGAAAGAATTTTAGAAAAATGTTCTCTTGCTGCTTTTGCTCGAGTAAAGGTACCCAGCATTGATTCACTGTCCCCACACTCTATTGCAGCCCTCAACTTTGCCAAACCCGCCGTATACCGGTCTAATTGGGCAAGCAAAGCATGCTTATTTGCCAAACAGATATCGTGCCACATGGTCGGATCACTGCCCGCTATACGGGTAAAATCTCGAAACCCACCCGCGGCGTAACGAAAAATATCTGTATTGTTATCTTGTTCTTGCGCCAAAGTATCCACAAGTGAAAACGCAAGCATATGCGGAAGATGGCTTGTTGCAGCTAAGACCTCATCATGTTTATCAACCGCCATGACGAGTACCTCAGCACCGGTGGATTCCCACATCTTCGTCAACAGGATAACCGCCTTAGATGAAGATTCTGCTAAAGGCGTAAGAATAACGTTATGATTTACAAAAAGTGTCTCATCCGCTGCCACGACGCCACTTTTCTCAGAGCCTGCGATAGGATGTCCAGGCACGAAACCTGAAGGCATCGTTGAGAAAACACGCCGTGCGGCCTCAACAACATTCCCTTTGGTACTCCCTACATCGGTTATCAGGGTGTTTTCTGCTATAAACGGTGCAATATCAACGAGCACCTTCTCCATCGCCTTAACTGGAACCGCTAACACGATCAAATCAGCTTGGGATGCGGCTTCAACTAAATTCTCGGCCGCCACATCAATAACGCCGGTTTCCAAACCTATTTTGACTTCGTCACTATTCCGATCGAACCCTATAATTTGGCCGCATTGACGATTCATTTTGAGCGCCTTCGCCAATGACCCACCAATCAAGCCTAAGCCGATAATGAGGGTTTTCTTGATACTCATACTCAAAGATTCATCACTCGATTTAATGTGTTTAAGCAGCGTTCGTTTTCTTCTTGTAAACCAATACTGATGCGAAGGTGTTGCGGCATACCATAACTCGCAATCGGTCTAACAATGACTCCCGCTTCCAACATCGCCTGATAAATAGGCTGTGCATCCATGGCAAAATCAACGGTAATAAAATTACCCACAGACGGAATATAACTCAGCCCCATGGTCGTTAATGCTTGTTGATACAAGGCCATACCTTGCTTATTAAGCGCCATGCCCTGTGCAAGATACTCCTCATCGCTTAACGCAACTTCGGCAGCCAACAACGCTAAACTATTAACATTAAAAGGTTGGCGCACACGGCTTAAAATATTCGCGATCTGCACATTAGACACCGCATAACCTACGCGCAAACCCGCTAATCCATACGCCTTAGAAAAGGTACGTGTGACGATTAAGTTAGGGTAACGCTCAAGCAGTAACAGTCCATTAGGAAACTCAGGGTGCTCAACATATTCGGTATAGGCCTCATCAAGCACCACTAAAACCTGTTCCGGCACCTGATCCAAAAAGGCGGTAAGTTGCTGTTCTGTTACCCAAGTACCGGTCGGGTTATTGGGGTTTGCGATAAAGATAATCCGCGTACGCTCAGTTATCGCCGTCAACATCGCATCTAGGTCATGGCCCCATGCTTTAGCGGGCGTAACAACCGCCGTTGCACCCGAGGCTTGTGTGACAATCGAATAGGCCACAAAGCTAAACTCAGAATAGATAACCTCATCACCGCTCCCAAGGTAGGCGCGACCAATCAGGTCAATAACATCATTAGAGCCATTACCTAAGGTGAGTGAGTCTACGGCAACCGCATATTTATCCGATAGCGCGCGTTTTAATCTATAGCCACCACCATCAGGGTAGCGGGTGATATCCGACAGGCCTTGCTGTATCGCAGATAACACACGAGGAGAAGGCCCCAGCGGGTTTTCATTACTGGCAAGCTTGATAACGTCGGTTAATCCCAGCTCTCGCTCCAGCTCCTCAACCGGTTTACCTGGCTGATACGGCACAAGGTCCTGAATACCAGAACAGGCTAAGGATATAAAATCACACTTCATAATACACTGACCGAGAGCATCATATATTGACTGACCCTACCCCGTTAAAGTACGGCACTGGGGTAAGACCCAAGCACTTTAAGCTCGATACTGTTCTTTATCAGATCCTGTAGTGCGTTCTGTACCACAGGGTCTGAGTTATGGCCGACAAAATCGATATAGAATAATGATTTTTTTGACGCTGAACGGGTTTCAACACGCGTCAAACTCACACCGTAACGGTGGAAAGGCTCCAGCAGCTGATATAACGCCCCCGGCGTATCAGGCACCGAGATTAAAATAGAGGTTTTATCATCGCCACTTGGGCCAACATATTGATCGCCGATAATCAGGAAGCGTGTAGAATTATCGATTTGATCTTCAATATTTTTGACGGCAGCATCTAGATCATAAAGGTCAGCGGCCATATCACCTGCAATCGCCGCACAGCCTTTACCCTCTTTCGCCGCTAAGCGGGCCGCCTCAGCATTTGAGCTAACGGCCACTTTTTCGATATCAGGATAGCGTACATCCAGCCAACAACGGCTCTGCGCTAAAGACTGCTGATGGGAGTAGATTTTTCTGATGCCATCGAGGCTGTCCCCTCGATTTAATAGCAGGTGCAAGTGCACCGGCACTTCTACTTCACCACAGATCTTAAGGTCAAACTGCTTAAATAGATCGAGCGTATGGCTTACAACGCCTTCCGTTGAGTTTTCAATCGGCACAACACCATAATGGGCGGCCCCTGACTGTACTTCACGGAAAACATCTTTCAGTGATTGCATCGGTAAGTGACGCGCGGAGTGGCCAAAGTGCTTCATAGCTGCCAGTTGCGTAAAGGTCCCTTCTGGGCCTAAAAAAGCAACACGCATCGGCTCTTCCAGTGCAAGACAGACTGACATGATCTCACGGAATAAGCGGGCAACCTCTTTATCAGCTAAAGGGCCCTCATTACGCTCCATGACTGCCCGCAACACTTGAGCTTCACGTTCTGGACGATAAAACACAGGGCTAACATCACCCTGATATTTCTGTTTAACTTCCGCCACACTTTGCGCACAACGGGCACGACGATTGAGCAACTCATGGAGTTGCCCATCAATAGTGTCGATCTGGTCACGGAGGATACGTAGCTCTTTTTCCTGTTCGCTCATACTCTTCTACTTAATTCTGTGATGATCTTAGGCGTGTTGTTTTTCAAACTGCTGCATAAAACTAATCAGCGCATCAACGGCGGCTTCGGGCACGGCGTTATAAATACTTGCACGCATACCACCCACAGAGCGATGACCTTGTAGATTCAACAATCCGGCCTCTTCAGCCTGCTGCAAGAAAAGTGCATCTAACGCATCATCAGCCAGTGTAAAAGGTACATTCATCCATGAACGGTTTGCCACCGCCATTGGATTAGCATAAAAATCGCTCGCATCAATCGCGGCATATAATTTAGCTTGCTTACGCTGATTTGCTTTCTCCATTGCAGCAACGCCGCCTTGCGCTTTCAGCCATTTAAAGACCAAACCAGCAAGGTACCAGCCAAATGTAGGTGGCGTATTACACATGGAATCAGCATCCGCATGGACTTTGTAGTCAAACATAGTCGGAGTACCGGCCACGACACTGCCAAGCAGATCTTCTCGAACAATAACAACGGTCAAACCCGCCGGGCCGATATTCTTTTGAGCACCCGCATAGATCAATCCAAACTTATCCACATCCAGCTGACGGGACAATATAGTAGAAGAAAGATCAGCCACGAGAGGTACATCTCCCGATTCTGGAATATAGTCATACTCCAATCCACCAATGGTTTCATTGGGCGTGTAGTGAAGGTAAGCCGCATCAGGGTTAAGCTTAAGTTCGGCTTGGGTCGGTACGGCAATATTGCCGTTTCCTTCACTGCTGCCTGCAATAGAGACATCACAGTAGCGAGCCGCTTCTTTGATCGCTTTTTTCGACCAGATACCGGTATTGATATAGTCGGCGTTCGTTTTGCCTCTCAATAAGTTCATCGGAATCATTGAGAATTGCGACGTTGCGCCGCCTTGGAGAAATAACACTTTATAGGCAGAGCTAATGCCCATTAGATCGCGTAGATCTTGCTCCGCTTGTTCAGCCACCGATACAAACTCGTCGCTGCGGTGACTCATCTCCATAATAGAGAGCCCCTTGCCGTGCCAATCCAACAACTCTTGCTGTGCTTGTGCTAGCACGTCTTCGGGTAAACCTGCAGGTCCTGCACTGAAATTAAACTTGCGTGTCATCGATCGTGTCTCTTATATCAATATTTCTTGCCGCTATTAAGAATAGGCGCAACTAAAAGGGTGCTATATAAAAAGTGCGACTTAAAGCCGCACTTGATTGGATAAACTACTCATTCTCATCCGAGTGGTTTTCCGCATCCGGCTGCAAGTCAGCTGGGCTATCTGACGATTCTTCAGACACCTCCCCTTCGCTGATCTCTTCTTCATCCGGTTCCTCTATACGTGCAACACTCACGAGACGTTCATCCGTATTTACACGGATCAATGTAACCCCTTGAGTATTTCGTCCAAGCTCAGAAATGCCGTCACAACCGGTACGTACTAATGTACCCCGGTCACTGATAAGCATCACATCATCGCCATCAAAGACCTGAACTGCGCCCGCCAACTGACCATTACGATCAGAACATTGCTGCGCAATCACACCCTGACCGCCACGACCTTTAACGGGGAAGTCATCAATGGCTGTTTTCTTACCATAGCCATTTTCAGATGCTGTCAGTACCTTACCGCCTTCCTGTGGAATAATTAATGAGATAACTTCAACGCCATCGCCCATTCTTACACCACGTACGCCACGCGCCGTACGGCCCATTGGACGCACATCATTTTCATTAAAGCGCATGCTCTTACCTGCGCTGGTCATAAGCATGATGTCATTACTGCCATCTGTGATCGCTGCGCCAACCAGATGGTCATCATCTAATAGGTCTAACGCAATCAAGCCGCTTGAGCGAGGACGGGCAAAGTTGGTTAACGCGGTTTTCTTAACCGTGCCAGAAGCGGTTGCCATAAAGATAAATTTATCTTCATCATAGGCACCTACCGGCAGGATTGTACTGACGCGCTCCCCTTCATCCAATGGCAAGATATTCACAATTGGACGGCCACGCGCGGTTCGGCTCGCAACAGGAATCTCAAACACACGCAACCAATAGACTTTACCGCGATCGGTAAAGCAGAGAATCGTATCGTGTGTATTAGCGATAAGCAGATGTTCTATAAAGTCTTCATCTTTAATCGCTGCAGCAGACTTACCCTTACCACCACGGCGCTGTGACTGGTAATCCGTTAATGGCTGCGTTTTCGCATAACCACCATGGGAGATGGTAACAACCATGTCCTCTTCGGTAATAAGATCAGCAATCGTCAAATCTTTACGTGATGCAGTAATCTCGGTACGCCGCTCATCACCATACTCTTCGAGTACCGCTTCAAGCTCTTCGCGAATCACTTCCATCAAACGCTCATGGGAGCCTAAGATAAGCAGAAGTTCTGCAATTTTATCGAGTAGTTCTTTATATTCAGCAATCAGCTTGTCATGTTCTAAACCAGTCAAACGGTGTAGACGTAGCTCTAGAATCGCTTGGGCTTGTGCTGGTGATAGGTGGTAATGCCCATCACGCAAGCCATACTGCTCTTCCAGATCATCAGGACGGCAAGCATCTTCACCTGCACGCTCAAGCATCTGAATAACATCACCCGGTGCCCACGCTGCTGCAATCAAGCCTTCTTTTGCTTCTGCTGGCGTTGGTGATTTTTTAATTAATTCGATAACCGGATCAATATTTGCCAGCGCTACCGCTAAACCTTCTAATAGATGGCCGCGTTCACGGGCCTTTCTTAGTAGGTAAACAGTACGACGTGTAACCACCTCACGGCGATGACGTACAAAGCACTCAAGCGCGGTTTTAAGATCCAGTATGCGCGGCTGACCATCAACCAGCGCCACCATATTGATACCGAAGACAGACTCCATCTGGGTCTGTGCGAACAGGTTATTGATAACGACTTCAGGTACTTCATTACGTCGTAATTCAATAACAATGCGCATACCGTCTTTATCAGACTCGTCACGCAGTTCGGTAATCCCTTCGATTTTCTTATCTTTAACTAACTCAGCAATTTTTTCGATCAAACGTGCTTTGTTTAGCTGATAAGGGATCTCGGTGATAATAAGAGACGGCTTACCGTTCTTCTCATCTTCTTCAACATGGTATTTAGCACGGACATAGATACGTCCACGCCCTGTACGGTACGCCTGTAAAATACCCGCGCGACCGTTAATAATACCGCCCGTTGGAAAGTCGGGGCCCGGAATATATTCCATCAACTCATCGGTCGTTAGATCGCCATTTTCTATCAATGCGATACAACCACGCACAACTTCTGACAAGTTATGAGGAGGAATATTAGTAGCCATACCTACAGCGATACCCGAAGAACCATTAACAAGCAGGTTCGGGATACGTGTTGGCACAACCACTGGAATTTTTTCAGTACCGTCATAGTTATCAACAAAATCGACGGTTTCTTTTTCTAAATCAGCTAACAGTTCGTGAGCGATTTTATCCATGCGGATTTCGGTATAACGCATCGCCGCAGCAGAATCGCCATCAATCGAACCGAAGTTACCCTGACCATCCACAAGGGGATAGCGCATGGAAAAGCTCTGCGCCATACGTACAATAGTATCGTAAACCGCACTATCACCATGTGGGTGGTATTTACCGATTACATCGCCCACCACACGCGCTGATTTTTTATATGCTTTGTTCCAGTCATTGCCGAGTTCGTTCATCGCAAATAGAACACGACGGTGTACTGGTTTAAGACCGTCTCTTGCGTCTGGTAACGCACGGCCCACGATTACGCTCATTGCGTAATCTAGGTATGACTGCTTCAGTTCATCTTCGATGTTAACTGGCAGAATTTCTTTGACTTGATCGCCCATTCCCTATCCTTGAATCACTCTCGCAACGGAAGGTTTCCGCGGATATTTTTTAGATCGGAAGAGCGTCGTGTAGGGAAAGAGTGTAGATCTCGGTGGT
>OJAS01000016.1_pt1 | contig 15056 bp, 16 predicted proteins | sample 1590311 | NCBI WGS metagenome assembly OJAS01 (sample SAMN05416833, study PRJEB24817) | seawater metagenome | isolation source: Sea water | place: Canada:Atlantic | collected 2013-07 | reverse complement strand
GGCGACCACCGAGATCTACACTCTTTCCCTACACGACGCTCTTCCGATCTTTATGTCCGACTTATTTATGGCGGGAAAAAAAGTGCTGATTGTTGGCATAGCCAATGATAAAAGTATTGCATACGGTTGCGCCAAAAAGCTCAAAGAGCATGGCGCGGAGTTAGCGATTACCTATTTAAATGAAAAAGCTAAGCGTTTCGTTCAGCCGTTAGCCGAGGAGCTTGGCGCCAGCATCTTTATGCCGTTGGACGTGACGGTTCCTGGTGAGATGGCGGCGGTCTTTGCTGAGATTAAGCAGCAATGGGGCTCTCTAGATGGGGTTATTCATTCGTTGGCTTTCTGTCCCCTCGACGATCTACATGCTCCGATCTCTGAGTGTTCAAGAGAGGGCTTTTTACAGGCGATGGATGTATCCTGTTACTCCTTTATTGAAATGGCGGGGATGGCAAAAGCATTGATGCCTAACGGTGGTTCTATGATTAACTTCTCATATTTGGGGAGTGCATTAGCGACCGGTGACTATAATATTATGGGGTGCGCTAAGGCATCACTGGAAGCGGCGACCCGTTACTTAGCTCGCGACCTTGGTCCGCAACATATTCGGGTTAACTGTATCTCTCCAGGGACGATTGCTACCCGTGCAGCAGGGGGTATTAAGGATTTCGATGCGATGTTGGAATACAATCGCCATAGAGCGGTCGATCAGTTGCTCCCAACAACCGAAGAGGTGGGTGGCGCAGCCCTTTATTATTTGAGTGACCTATCCCGTGGAGTCACCGGAACAACGCATTATGTTGATCACGGTGTTTGCATTGTAGGTTAATCCTTTTTGCGTGTTCCTTTTTTTGGTCTATTATAAACCCAGAGCTATTCTGGGTTTTTTATTTTTCTGTCAAAACAATGTGATAGCCTACGTTATTCATCTATTTTCTATTAAGTAATTAGGTTTTCAGCCGATTACATCAATTAGATAGGCTCTTTATGATAAATCTACCATTAAGTTATTGAATCACAAGTTTAAGCTAGGTAGATTTGTAGTTCGATATTTGAGTAAAAATAGCTCAGGAGTGAAAAGTTTGCTTTCACTGTTTAAAAAGAAAATAAAATCAGGGGGAATAACCTCAGTTGTATTCACTGGGAAAGGCGTTTCCTTTGCCCATATTCAGCAAACAGCCTCCCAGCCAGAGCTATCATTCTGTGAACATATTCTTTCTCCCAACCCTTTTAAAGACACGACTCGTTTTGCCGAGTTAATTAAAAGCAAAGGCTTGAATGGCACTAAAACATTGATTGTGATGCCCGAGTCGAGTTACCAAATACATTTGGTTGAAAGGCCCGCGGTTCCGGATGAAGAGATTGCGGATGCTCTTCGTTGGAAAATCAAAGATTTAATTGATTTTGATATAGAGCACGCGGTTATTGATTACATTGAGTTGCCTGAGGATGCTTATCGTGGGCGTTCTCGAATGCTTTATGCGGTTGCAGCAGCCCGTAACGAAATTGATCGACGGGTCGCGTGGTGTGAGAGCATAGGCTTAGAGCCGATAGTTGTTGATGTGCCTGAGCTTGCACTACTTAATTTGACTGAAGACCTTGCGGATAGTGAAGCAGGTTTAGCTGCGTTCTTTTTAGGTGATGAAAGCAGCTCTATTAATTTATTATCCGATTCATCCCTATATTTTACACGTCATCTGCATTATAACCGCAAGGTGGGTGCTGATGATGTAGGTGCTGCGGTACTTGAGTTGCAACGTTCGTTGGATTATTACGAAAGCCAGGTAGGTAAGCCACCCTGTGTTCGACTCTTGGTCATGCCGTTTCAGCCTGATGATACGCCTTTGATGACTGAGTTACGTCAAAGCCTGTATTTAGACATCCACTCTTTAAACCTTAATAACCTTATCTCTAGTTCGGTTGAGTTGTCTGATGATTTACAGCAATGGACTACGGTCGCGGTCGCAGCGGCCTTGAGAAGTGAAATTTTAGAGTCGGAGGGGGTGATATGAAACAACGGATTAACCTGTATAACCCCCACAAACCTAAACAGGCATTTGACCCGTTAAGTTATCGCGGTAGTTTAGCAATCGCTGCAACCGTGGCCGCTGTATTTTTATTGCTCGGTTTGGGCTTAAGTTTTTACGCCGGTTACCAGCAGAGCCACGTGGCAGAGTTATCAAAAGAGAAAAAAAATATCGAAGCGGCTGTTATGTCTGAGCAAGCGCGTTTTGCCCATACGGAGGTGAATACGGAAATTCTCGCCGAACAAAAACGATTACAAAATGAGATCGCTTCACGCCAGCAGTTAAAAAACCTGTTGTATCGGATCCAACCGAGCCAAGGGGCGAGTTTCTCATCCTACCTTTATGCGTTAGCTGAGGCATCGTTGCCAGAGAGTTGGCTGATTGAATTCCAACTAGATAATACTCAACATAGCTTTATCGCTTTGGGTGCCGCAGTTGATGCTTCGGCTGTTCCTGTGTTGCTCGAAACGGTTTCTGCTACAGAAGCGTTTCAAGGCATGAGCGTGAGTGAGCTTGACTTAGAATCAAGTGAGTCGGGTGTTCTCTTCAAGGTTACAGCGGAGTTACGTGCCTATGAGTAAGGTGGAGAGCAAATGGGACGCGCTGAGCACGCGAGAGCGTTCGTTAGTGCTGATAACGGCGGTGGTTGTGCCTATCGTCCTTATCTATATTGTCTTAATTGAACCGAGCATCATGAGCCTCAAACAGCAGCAGGCTAAGTTGGCTGGACTAGAAGCGAGTATAGCGAGTCAAAATCAGGTGCTAACGCTTTTAAAGGCTAAAGAACCTGTTGATCCTAATATCGCTGCACGTGAAGGTTTAAAGCGCTTACGCCTAGAGTTAACGCAAGCCAATGATGAGATTAGACGGGCGGCAACGAACTTGGTCTCTCCTGATCAGATGTTGGCTATGCTCCGAGATGTTTTAAAAGGTGAGCAGGGGGTTGCTTTAGTCAGTGCTAGAAGCTTAGCGATTGAAACTTTGCAACTGGGTGCCGAGACCCAAAACGATGGGTCTGCCTCACCCGCACCACGTGCGTTGATTTATGCCCACCCCTTTGAGATAGAGCTGGAAGGGAGTTATCAGGGTGTCTATGACTACTTACAAAAGATTGAACAATTAGAGGGCGTTTTCTTCTGGGATACGCTGACTTATAAAGTTGATCAATACCCAACGGCGAAAGTAAAAATAAGAGTGCATACATTAAGCTCTGAAGCGAGGTGGCTAGGTGCGTAAACTACTGCTTTGTTTGTGTCTTATCGGTGTCTGGTCGTCTGCAATGGCTGAACGTTTGCCTGCTGACCCGACTCAACCTGCCGCAGGCATGTTTAACCTCTTGTCTGCTAAACCTGCCGTGTCTGCTTATACAATCAGTTCATTGGTTACTGGCAAGAAAAAGAATACAGCGGTGGTGAATGGCCAGCGTGTGGAAGTGGGAGATTTAGTTGATAACGCCACAGTGCTATCAATTAGTCGTGAAGGTGTCATGCTTGATGTTGGAAATAAGCAACAGTTGATCTCTTTATCTGAGCGGAAAGGATTCAGTAAAGTAAAGAGTGGGAAATAGGTCGAATTAGTTATGAAATATATTTTCAATATCCACATCCTACTAAGTGTGCTTTTGTTAGGTGGTTGTCAGGGCATTGCGCCGATTGCTGGTTCAACGACCCAGCAGGAAGGGGTTGCGGCCCTTGAAGAAGCCATTGCAACGAATGAGCAGCAGCGGGATATACCTGTACCGCCGTCAGCTCCGATAGCGCTATTACCCCCCCTAAGTTTGGATGCCTCGGCGTCCTCATCGGAGGAGCGTTTTGACATTACGGCTGAAGCGCTACCAGCTAAAGACTTCTTTATGGGCTTAGTTCAAGGAACGCCCTATAACATGATTGTGCATCAGGATGTAGGCGGTGCAATTTCGGTTGAGTTGAAAGATGTAACTGTTGATGAGGTCATGAATGCTATCCAGCGTGTCTATGGCTATGAATACACTCGCAGCGGTAATTTATACCAAGTGATGCCGGCGTCACTGCAAACGCAAATTTTCCAAATTAACTACCTTGATATCGACCGTCAGGGCAGCTCCGATACACAAGTGAGCGCAGGCTCAGTAAGTACATCGGGAGACAACTCTAGCTCTGAAGAGATTATTGGAACGCGCATTAGCACAAAAACATCGACTAATTTTTGGGGCAATCTGCAAGGAACCTTATCGACCATCGTGGCCGGGGAAGGTCGTAAAGTCGTGGTTACTCCTCAAACAGGCGTAGTGGTTGTACGTGCGCTACCTAGTGAGTTAGCGACCGTGCGCGATTATCTGGCGCAAGCGGAGCTTATTCTGCATCGACAGGTTGTTATCGAGGCTAAAATCCTAGAAGTGACGCTTAACAATGGCTTCCAAGCGGGGGTGAATTGGACGGCACTAGGTGAAGTCGGCGCGGGTAAAACTGCCTTATTTAGTTTGTCGTCAGAAACGTTAACTAACAGTGATGATATTGGTGGGATCTTTAAAGCTGACTTGAGTTTAGGTGATTTCACGTCGGTTATTGAGCTGTTGGGTAGCCAAGGTGATGTTCAAGTGCTGTCTAGCCCACGGGTCTCCACAGTCAATAATCAAAAAGCGGTTATTAAAGTGGGTACCGATGAGTTTTTCGTTACTGATGTTGAAAATACGACAACAACCGGTACCAGCACGACCTCCTCGCCCAGTATTGAATTAACGCCATTCTTCTCGGGCATTGCGTTAGATGTAACGCCACAGATCAGTGAAGATGGCGATATTGTTTTACATATTCACCCTACGGTTTCAGAAGTTGTCGACCAGCAAAAACAGATTAGTGTTGGGTCTGATGATTTTAATATTCCACTCGCATTAAGCTCTATCCGAGAATCAGACAGCATTGTTAGGGCTGAGAGTGGGCAGGTGATCGTGATTGGTGGATTAATGAAATCAACGGATAGCGATACCGAAGCGCAAGCGCCCGGTTTAGCTGATCTTCCCGGAATCGGGAACTTATTTAAACAAAAGCGTCAGGCAGGTAGTAAAACCGAGCTCGTTATCATGTTGCGTCCCGTGTTAGCAAATCATGACAACTTGCAGAACGAACTAAAGCGTAGTCTTCGTTCGTTTAAGAATTTGCAGTCTACCCCTACGCAATAGCTGAGGCTAATGGATGTACACGGATCACTTTGGTTTAAGCGAACTACCTTTTACGCTTACGCCTAACACGCATTTCTTTTTGAATATGCCGACCCACCACGAAGCGCTTAACTTAATGTTGGTCGCTTTGGCGGGGGGAGATGGTTTTGTCAAAGTGGTGGGCGAAGTCGGTACAGGTAAAACATTACTGTGCCGTAAGCTGCTTAATGCCTTAGATCAAGATGAGTATGTTACGGCATATATCCCCAACCCTTACTTAAGCCCCTATGAGTTTCGTAAAAGCTTTGCGCAAGAGATCGGACTGGATGTGAATGGGCTTGAGCACTTTGACCTACTGAATGCAATCAATCAGCGACTTATTGAACTCGCACAGAATAAGCGCAAGGTTGTACTGCTGGTTGATGAAGCGCAAGCGATTCCAGAAGAAACGATTGAGGCGCTAAGGCTGTTGACCAACCTCGAAACGGAAACAACCAAACTCTTTCAAGTGGTACTGTTTGGTCAGCCCGAACTCGATGAACTTTTGGGGCAGCAATCGTTAAGACAGTTACTGCAGCGGATCACCTTTAGCTATGAACTCAGTCGTCTCGATGATGAGGCGGTCGCGCACTATATCGATCAACGGGTGCAAAAAGCCGGTTTTAATGGGCTCTCACTTTTTAATAAAGATGCGGCACGTAAGATAGCAAAAGCGTCCGCGGGTACCCCTCGTTTAATCAATATATTGGCCCATAAAGCGTTAATGGTGGCCTATGGTAAAGGCGACCTGAAAGTGGATAGCTCTCATGTGATGCGGGCGATCGAGGATACGCAAGGGATTGTAAAACCAAAAGATAACCATCCGTTGTTATGGGGGGCTATAGGCGTACTTTTTGTGGCAACCTTGTGTTTGGTTTATATAGGGGTTAACCAATGAGTTTGGTTAATGACATGCTAAGGGACCTTGAGCAGCGCAATGAAAGTGCCGCTCATGTACCTGGGCAGCAATCTGGGGTGAAAGCCGCCCAGTATGTGGAAGAAAGCCCTGCGAGCAATGCACCGCGTATAGCACTGTGGTTGATAGGTATTGTGGCGGTTGTCACAACGTGTTGGCTGTTATGGTTGGAAACGTCAACCGAGAACCGGTCGTCTGACTCTCAGGTAGATTCGGCCAGTAGTAGCCTTGCTGCTACCAACGGGAAAGATACCGCGCGCTTAACGGATACTAGCGGCCGTGTTGATACGCCGGATGTTCGTGTAGCTCCCGATGAGAAACGTACTGAGAAAGACGTGGCAGCGATGGGTAACATGCCTGTGGCCACGGCAGAGCTCACAGCGACAGTTGCGATCAGTGATATTAAATGGGCCGGTGCTGATTTTGGCGGTGATTTAGTGGTTAGGTTGAATGGCGACGCGGATATTCAGGTTTTAAACCAGAAAGACAATGTGATCGTCGTGGCGATTGACGATGTTGTTTTAAAAACCACACTGCCTGCTATTACGAGTGACTATATCAACCGTTTAGATATAGCCGAAGACGCTGATCGTAATAGGACGTTACTCACGTTAACAACAACGCGCAAAAGTCAGTTTTCTTTTCGTGTCCAAACGTCACCGACCACGCTGATTCTTGGTGTTATTCCTGAAGAGGCGAGTCAGCCGGTTAAAGATATTACGGAGAGTGGCGCGGTGGCTAAGGTCGAGCCTTCGACACCCCTTAAGCCCTTAACCGTGATTAATGTCAGCCCCGACAAACCAAGTATTCGTTCTGGGGCTGAGTTGCAAGTTAATATGGCTGACGCATCAGCGCTTAACTCTGCGGTTGTTTCAAAACCGGTGAATAAGTCGACGAATGTGTTAACCGATCGTCAATTTTCAGATCGTGCACGACGCTTGATTACTAAAGGTCAGCGGGAAGCGGCGGAAACATTACTAACAAAAGGGATTGCTCAAAACCGATTAAAGGCTGAGCAATCAAGAGTGCTGTTATCCACCCTGTTGTTATCAAAGGGGGAGACCGGGGCGGCCCAAATCCTTATTCAGCAGAGCCGTGACCTACACCCAGATAATAGTGATCTGAAAAAACTACAAGCTCGTATCTGGATGGCTGAGGGTAAGGCTGATCAAGCGATCGACCTGCTTAGCACGCATGCACCGTTACTCAGCACTGATTTTGAGTACCATGAGTTGTTAGCAAGTGCTTACCAGCAAGTAAATAATCCAGAGGAATCCGCTCGTATTTATTTCCAGTTGTTACAATCGAATAACAGCACTCCCCGATGGTGGATTGGAATGGGTTATGCGTTGGAGCAAGTAAAGCGTTATGCTGATGCGCGTAACGCTTATCAGAGTTCCTTACAGATACCGACGATTGATAGTCGTTTGAAAAGTTATGCTCGCCAGCGTATTAACGCGCTGTCGGGTCGTTAGGAGGACTGGGCGGCATGGGCGCACCCAAGATGAAAATTCGTATTGGTGACTTGCTGGTTCAGAACGGTGTTCTTTCTGAAGCCCAATTAATGGAAGCGTTGGATAAGCAGAAACAGACGCGTCAGAAGTTGGGTAAAACATTGGTATCGATGGGGTATGTTAAGGAACAACAGTTTCTTGATTTTCTCTCCCAGCAATTGAACATCCCTCTCGTTGAACTGACTCACTACGCATTTAATCAGGAAGATGTACTACGGCTCCCTGAAACCCAAGCGCGACGTTTCCGCGCGCTAGTACTGAAGGAAGATGTTGACCATTTTCTCGTAGGGATGTCCGACCCAATGGATATCTTTGCGTTTGATGAACTGCAACGGGTATTGCCTAAGCCTATTGAGATCGCGGTTGTTTCCGAGGCTCAATTACTACAGTCAATGGACTTACTTTATCGTAAAACGAGCGATATAGAAGACTTAGCCGATCAGCTAAATGAAGAGATTGCAGATGATGCGTTTGATTTAGCCGCATTAACGGCAACCGACGAAGTTGATGTCCCAGTTGTTAAGCTACTTAAAAGTTTATTTGAAGATGCGGTTCAAGTCGGCGCCTCGGATATACATATTGAGCCCGATGAAAGCGTCTTACGTATTCGTCAGCGTATTGATGGTGTGCTCCATGAGCATGTTATGAAAGAGAAACGTATCGCCTCGGCGCTTGTTCTGCGTCTAAAATTAATGGCCTCGTTGAATATATCGGAGAAACGTTTACCGCAAGATGGCCGCTTTAATATCAGCGTTAAAGGTCACAGTGTTGATGTGCGTATCTCAACGTTACCGATTCAGTTTGGTGAGTCGGTAGTTATGCGCTTATTGGACCAGTCGGGCGGCATTATCGGGTTAGAGAAAGCCGGCCTACCTAATAAGATGTTATTGCGGCTGCGCAAAATGATTCATGAGCCCCATGGACTTTTACTCGTTACAGGCCCGACAGGGAGCGGTAAAACCACAACGCTCTATGGTGCTTTGAATGAGTTAAATAGCCATCAGAAGAAGATCATTACCGTAGAAGACCCGGTGGAATACCGATTGCCCCGTGTGAACCAAGTACAAGTGCACCCGAATATCGGCTTAGATTTTTCTACTGTACTGCGTGCGACCTTACGTCAGGACCCTGATATTTTGTTAGTGGGTGAGATCCGAGACAAAGAAACGGCGGATATCGCGTTACGTGCTGCAATGACGGGCCACTTTGTACTGTCTACACTGCATACGAATGATGCGGTATCAAGCGCCATGCGTTTAACGGATATCGGCATAGAAGGCTATCTGGTTGCCTCAGCGCTGAATGGTATTTTGGCACAGCGCTTAGTACGTAAGATTTGTGAGAACTGCACACAAGAGTACTTCCCCAGCGACGCTGAAAGATTATGGCTGGATGCACGGGGTGAGGAGCTGGGTCTGGATGAGATTAGCCTGCAAAAAGGGCGCGGATGTACCTATTGCAATAATACAGGCTATAAAGGGCGTACCGGTATATTTGAACTGCTAGAAATTAATGAACATATGGCCGATGCTTTGCGTCGGAATGATAGTGCGGCTTTTACTATTGCCGCTAAAACAGACCCTCACTACCAGCCTTTAGCTTATAGCGCACTGGAGCTCGCGATAGCGGGAAAAACAACCTTAGATGAAGTTTTCCGTGTCACTGAGCAATTGGATGAATCTATCTATCTTGATGCGCCGGAGGTTGCTGCTGAGTCAAGCTCAATAGCGTCTGGCGGTTTAGAGCTTGAGTAATTGGATAAATAATTAGATGGCAACGTATAGTTATCGAGGTAGAAACAGAGACGGTGAGGAGGTGTCAGGCACGGTTGAGGCGGGGGCCGCAACGCATGCTGCGTCACAGCTATCGCTCGATGGCATTACCCCGATAAGCATTAATGAAACGGTTGCCGCTAAGGAAAGTTCATCTACTGGCAGTAAAGATATCAATTTCCAGCTGTTCCAAAAGATCACCGTTGATGAACTGATCATGTTTAGTCGCCAAATGTTTAGCTTAACTAAGGCGGGGGTTCCGATTACGCGCGCTATGCGTGGTTTGGCTAATACCGTTAATAATATGTTATTAAAGGACACCTTAGATGCGTTAGCTGATGAGCTAGAAAAGGGGAACGCACTCTCTTCTGCTTTAGCTAAACATCCCAAAGTATTTAGTGAACTTTATGTCAGTATGATCCATGTAGGCGAAAATACCGGACAGTTGGATCAATCTTTTAAACAGATGGCGGCATACCTAGAGCTTGAACGTAAGACCGTTCAAAATGTTAAGCAAGCGACCCGTTATCCTATCTTTGTGCTTGTCGCGATATCATTCGCCATTGGCATTATTAACATGTTTGTTATTCCTGCATTTAAGTCGGTCTTTCTGAGTTTTGGCGGGGATATGCCTTGGCAGACTAAAGTCCTGATTTCGGTCTCCGATTTCACTGTTGATTGGTGGTGGGCCATTATCGCGGGCTTGGTTGTTCTGTTTGTTCTTTTTTATCGTTGGAAAAAAACAGACGCCGGTCGTATGACATGGGATCGACGAAAGCTGAAATTTCCTATTGTTGGGTCTATATTTTATAGAGTGATCTTGGGACGTTTCTCGCGGACGTTCAGTATTGTGTTAAAAGCCGGTGTACCTATAGAGCAAGGTTTGTCCATTGTATCCAATGCTGTTGGTAATCGTTATATTGGTCGTAAAGTGGCAAATATGCGTCAAGGTATTGAGCGTGGGGAGTCCTTTACTCAGACCGCACATCAGGCGGGCATGTTTAGTCCGCTCGTTATGCAGATGCTAGCGGTAGGTGAAGAAACCGGTCGGGTTGATGAGATGCTGGAAGAGGCTGCGGGCTTCTATGAGCAAGAAGTGGAATACGATCTTAAAAACCTGACCAGTGCTATTGAGCCTATTTTGATTGTGGCGATAGGGGGCATGGTTTTAGTGTTGGCACTGGGTGTCTTCCTGCCTTTGTGGGAGCTGAGTACAACGATTAATGGTTAATCTCGATAATCGGCCAAGGGTTATACAGCGAGGTTTCTCGCTACTTGAATTAGTTGTCACCCTTTTAATTATCTCTATTTTAATGGCGGTTGCGTACACTAAGTTAGAGCAGTTGGCCGAAAAGGTAGAGCGTGTCTCCTTTGAGGGGAGCCGGAATAACATTCAGGCACAAGTCACATTGAAGGTGGCATACTGGTTTGCAGAGCAGCAACAAAGTACCGCTGAACAGCTGGTAAAGGGTAATCCGATAGACCTTATTCAGCATATACCTTTGAATTATGCGGGTGAGCTGACCTACAGTGAGCTATGGGCCGCGCCGGGTGAGCATTGGTACTTTATTTCTGATAAGCAGTGGCTTGTGTATAAGGTCAAAAGGAATATTAATTTACAGAATGAATTTGAGCAGCACGACGTATTGCCTTTTCAATTAGAGGTGATGTTCCAAAATCAACATCAAGATAAAGGGTTGGTTGTTAGTGCAAAGTTACAACCACTTTACAAGTTTGATTGGGAAGTGGATAGTGATGACTGAGCTATACAATGCGGTCATAATTTGTTAAAAATCAATTAATTGCAATTTAATAGCTAGGGGCAGAGAGTTCCATGAAAAAGCAAGCGGGTTTTACAATCATCGAGTTAGTAGTCGTTATTGCCCTATTAGGCATTTTAGCAGCGGTTGCTTTACCTCGTTTTATTAACGTTACGGATGATGCTCATAATGCTGCAGTTAAAGGCGCAGCGGGCGGTTTTGCGGCAGGTATTGCATTAGCCAAAGCTAAAGCCATTGTTGAAAATGCAGCTTCAGGTGCTGATGTGCAGTTAGATGGCTCTGCTATTGTCGCTGTGAATGGGTTTGGTTACCCTGTTGGTGGAGAGGGTGGCGGCTCTACAATCGCTGATGGAGCTGCTTGTGTTGATGTTTGGGACAACGTGCTGCAAGGTAGCCGACCTGTTGCATCTACGGCTGCTACTACTGTTCAGGGTGTTGATTACTCTGTGAGCAGCTTTAATGATACTGGGTGTACGTTTACTTACCGTCAAACTGCACCATCAGGTGATGACCGTGAAATTGTTTACGATGCCGAATCGGGTAACGTAACCGTGAACGGTGCTGACGAGTAATTAATCTCGCCGGTCTGACGTCTATGAGCAGTGAACCTTTATCATTAGCTAAAGATCGCTGCTCTCAATCTCGCCAGCGTGGTTTCACGTTGGTTGAGATTATTGTCGTCATCATTTTACTTGGCATTTTGTCTGCGGTGGCTATTCCCCGTATTGGCAATGTCTCAAGCTATCAAGAAGCCTCACTTCGTAGTTCAATTCTCGGATCGTTAAGGCTTGCGCAAAAAACAGCCTTGGCTCAACACGCATCCTCCGTGTATTGGGTACTTGAACGCTCGTCATTAGACCAATGGCAGATTAGTGTGTTGATCGACCCTGACACTAACGATGGCAATCCGCCTGTCGATATATCACCAACCCAGTTACAAGCGCCGATTCCGGGCAATATCAGCCTATCTTATTCAGTTGCGCTGGATGCGGGTGGTCGCCTCGACGGTTCCCTTTCAGCGGGTGGTAACGTAGTGATTTTGTACAATCAGCTGGGGGATATGGTGAGTGTTAAAAGCAATATATCTTTAACCAGTGAGAGTGCTTTTCCTAACGCTGCGCAGCCTGTAAGTAGCAGTCTGCAGTTTAGCGATGGGCAGACGGACTTTTGTCTCTCTTTGACGGGGTATAATTATGCATCGACCTGTCGTTGAGCGAGGCTTCTCGTTGGTTGAGGTTGTTATTACCATTGTTATTATTGGTATTGCATTAACGGCGGCCGTGGCAGGCTGGGGTAATATTGCACGGCATAGCTCCGATGTGATGTGGCAAACGCGGGTTTCTTATTTAGGCCAAGCCTATTTAGAGGAGATCTTATCGCGCCGTTATGATGAACTAACGCCCGCGGGTGGTAGCCCTATCTGTGCCCCGTGCTCAACCGAAGGGAGTTTTGGCCCCGACGACAGTGAAACACGAGAAACCTTTGATGATGTTGATGATTATCATGGTTTAACGGAAAACGCGGTGGGGTTGTTTAACGTTTTGGTAACCGCGGGTGGCATCCAGTCGTATAACGGATACCAAGTGAGCGTGCAGGTTAGGTATGTGGGTGGGGATTATTTTTCCGCGGGCAATGAAGAGCGGGTTAAGCAGATTGTCGTAACGGTTTCACCCCCGAAAAATACCGGTCAAAGCCCCGTTCAATTTAGTGCGTTGCGGGGGAATTATTGATGGGGTTCTGTCGTAAACACACCTCGCAGTCAGGCTTTACGCTGATTGAGTTGATCGTTGTTATCACGCTACTGGGGATTATTTCGCTTGTTACTGTCGGCTTTATCACGTCGACCATGCAAGGGTATGCTGATCTGACGCGGCGAGATCAACTATCCGCCGCCGTTAGGGTTGCTATTGAACGTATGGCCCGCGAGATTAGGAATGCGCTGCCCAATAGTATTCGGGTCAATAGTGACGGGAGCTGCTTAGAATTTATCCCATCCCTTGCGGCATCGCGTTATATTTCTGTCCCTTTATCCGCGTCTTCCGCTCGTAGTAGCTTTGTGTCAGTGCCCTTTGCTGTCGAGCCGCCACAGGGACGCATCGCCGTGTATCCTATAGATACAAATAATGGTGATGAGCCCACACGTACCTCCAACCCTATTTATGATTTGGATAGTTGGTCCATTATTTCACCGGTGATGAGTGTGAGTAGTGTGTTGGCGGCTGAGTCTGGCACGGTGGATGTCATGTTGAGTGCGGTGCATGCTTTTCCAACGGATTCACCTTCACTGCGCTATTTTATAGTGGATGAGCCGGTTAGTTTTTGTGTGGTAGGGACTGACCTTTATCGCTTTCAAGGCGTTACCGCAAGTAACTATAGCTATGCCATTGATCAACCCGATGGGGCGACATTGCTGTCCAGCCTGTCTGAGCCGCAAGCCGCGTTGTTAGCGAGTGATATTGTGTCTCCCGTAGGGAGTGCTTCCTTTAAATACAGTGATGCCACCTTGTTGCGCAATGGCATCGTATTATTTGATCTATTTGTACAAGACCAGCAGTTATCGGTCTCTGATCCAACCCAAGAGAGTATTCGTATTCAATTTGAGGTGCAGGTAAAAAATGTTCCCTAAAATGACGAACACGCAAGACAAGCGCGCATCTCGGCACAGGCAGACCGGCCTAGGTTTGGTCTCTGCGATTTTTGTGATTACGGTCTTAGCGGTCATCATTGCGGGTATGGTGCGTTTTTTTTCTACTGGACAGAATGTAACTGCGCAAGAGTTTTTAGGGGCGAGGGCGATTACAGCGGCGCAAACGGGTATTGAACTCGAACTAACGTGCTTAGCGAATGGTTTATCCGGCTGTACGGCCTCGTCAGCCGTTGGTAGCGTACCTACCCGTTGGGATTACTGGCCGGGGCCAACCTCAAGTACACGTTTTTCTGTGACCGGTCTTAACGATTGTTATGCCGAGGTGTTCTACGCGACGGTGAGTTCGCCGGTGGGGAGTTTTTGGACCATTGATAGCACTGGGTTTTGTGGCGGTGATGGTCTGGACGGGGCCTCTCGACGGGTGGTGATTAGAGCTGCGCAATAAAAGCAGCGCTAATCTCCCCTGTTTTTCTGTGTGCTAGCCTTCAATACCGTATTCATCGCGGTATTTACGAATCGACGCTAGTTCGTCCGCTTTGTCGCCTTTCTCCGTTAAGTAATCGATTAGATCACTTAAGCTAACAATACTAATCACCGGCATACGGTAGTCACGCTCGACCTCTTGGATCGCGGACAGTTCGCCTGTACCTTTTTCCTGACGGTTAAGTGCGATCACAACCCCTGCCGGTGTTGCGCCAGCTTGATCAATAATCGTCATTACTTCACGAATAGCGGTACCCGCAGTAATAACATCATCAATGATCATCACACCGCCTTCGAGTGCGGCTCCCACTAAACTGCCACCTTCGCCATGGGTTTTTGCTTCCTTACGGTTAAAAACATAAGGGACGTCATCCCCATGATGGTCCGCTAAAGCCACGGCTGTTGTTGCCGCTAAAGGAATGCCTTTATAGGCAGGGCCTAATAAAACATCAAATGAAACCCCCGAGTTTTTGATCGCTTGGGCATAAAAACGGCCCAATTTGGCTAGCGCACTTCCTGTGTTGAATAGACCCGCATTAAAGAAGTAGGGGCTAGTACGGCCGGATTTAAGCGTGAACTCGCCAAAGCGCAACACATTTTGTTCGATAGCAAATTCAATAAACTCACGCTGATAATCCTGCATAGCAATCTCCGATGGATTGGGGGTTAAATAGGCAGGCGCTATTCTACCAGTGAGCGGAGATCGGAAGAGCGTCGTGTAGGGAAAGAGTGTAGATCTCGGTGGTC
>OJAS01000015.1_pt1 | contig 15086 bp, 17 predicted proteins | sample 1590311 | NCBI WGS metagenome assembly OJAS01 (sample SAMN05416833, study PRJEB24817) | seawater metagenome | isolation source: Sea water | place: Canada:Atlantic | collected 2013-07 | reverse complement strand
GACCACCGAGATCTACACTCTTTCCCTACACGACGCTCTTCCGATCTCAGGCTTCAACTATTTGCTTAACGAGATCACCGTTATGCCAACCCTCTTCAGCAAGCGCAACAAATAATGAACAGGGGTGGGCTACAACAGAAGCACTAGGTAGCCGTTCTAATATTGCATTTTGATATGCTTGGTTATTAACGGTTCCTTCCGTAGCAATCACACCGATATGCTGACTCTGGGTAGCATCACAGCTAGCGTCGGCACCTGGGCCAATAACACCAATCACAGGAATATCTGGATATAAATACTGAAGTGGCTCAATAGCCACCGCCGATGCCGTATTACATGCAATCACAAGCATTTTAACGTTGCGCTCAATCAGCGCTTTCGCCGCTTGTTCAGCATAACGGGTGACAGATAACGCACTCTTAGTTCCATAAGGAACCCGTGCAGTATCACCTAGGTAGATGAGGTTTTCATTAGGAAGGCGTTGACGAATCGCATTGAGGACGGTGAGCCCACCCACGCCGGAGTCAAAAACACCTATAGGCAGCTGGACATCACCACTTGCACTCATCGCTTACTTTTTTTCTTCTTGTTCATTTTTTTCAATTGTTTTACGTGATCCCTAAAACGCTCTTTTTTAGCTAACTGACGCGAGCTAAGCGGGTTCACTTTGCCTTCAAATGGGTTTTCGCTCGATTTGAACTCGAAACGAATCGGCGTGCCTTTAATGGCAAGCACTTTAATAAACTTGTTTTCCAGATAACGCTTATATGAACCCGGCAACGATTTTGTCTGATTACCATGGATAACAATAATAGGGGGATTAGACCCACCCTGATGAGCATAACGTAATTTAATACGACGATTATTGATCGCAGGCGGTTGATGATCGGCGACAATATCTTCAAGCAATCGCGTTAACTTACTGGTCGACCATTTAGCCATGGCACAATCGTAAGCTTCTTCAACAGAATCATACATATTACCCACCCCACTTCCATGAAGCGCGGAGATAAAGTGCATACGAGCAAAATCAGCGAACTCAAGCTTACGCTCAATCTGCTCTTTAACCTCATCCTTCTCTTCAGCCGTCATGCCATCCCATTTATTCAATGCAATAACTAATGACCGCCCGGTATCAATCACAAAGCTGAGCATATGCATATCTTGCTCAGTTATTCCGTCACGGGCATCGATAACCATAACGACTACATGCGCATCTTTAACCGCTTGCAGAGTCTTAACAATAGAGAATTTTTCTACCGCTTCACGAATACTTTTACGACGTCGAATACCTGCCGTATCAATCAGTGTGTAATTCCGACCATCGCGCTCGTAAGGGATATAAACACTATCTCGTGTCGTACCGGCCTTATCAAATACAACGACACGCTCTTCACCTAACAAACGGTTAACCAAGGTTGATTTGCCCACATTCGGCCGACCAACCACTGCAATTTTGATCCCTTTCTGCACTTGCGCCATCACTTCAAGCGACTCTTCAGTCAGCTCTGGTAACTCTTCAAGCACATATTCAATTAACGAGGTAACACCACGTCCATGGGCAGCAGCAATCGCCAATGGATGACCTAAACCTATAGAGAAGAAATCACCGATAACAACATCAGGATTTAAGCCGTCCGTCTTATTTACAACTAAATGGCAAGGCTTTGATGTTTTACGTAAGTAGTTAGCAATAACCTCATCGGCAGGGTTAAGACCTGCACGACCATCAACAAGAAACAACACTATATCCGCTTCATCGATCGCCTGAAGTGATTGTTTAGCCATTTCATAGTCGATACCTTGCTCATCGCCCGTGATACCGCCCGTATCAATTACGATGTAATTCTGATCCTCACCTAATTGACCCTCGCCATACTTTCGATCGCGCGTAAGCCCTGGCAAGTCAGCCACTAACGCATCTCTTGATTTAGTTAGGCGGTTAAATAATGTAGATTTGCCGACATTCGGTCGACCAACGAGAGCAATTACCGGAAGCATGAACCCTACTCCTGCATTATGCAGGTATAAACAAAACGACGGCTACATGCCTAGCAAGTAGCCGCCAGAATCGAACAATTTAAGTTACTGTATGCTCAGCGCAGCCAAACGGCCACTATTTGTGAGCACATACAAAACATCATCTTTGACGAGCATATCGCCATAGACGCCTGAAGAATCTACCTTATGTCTAGCAACAAAATGACCATCGGTCTGCGACATAACATGCAGATAACCTTCATAATCAGCGACCACAACATCACTACCTATAGTGGCAGGCGCTGTGATACCTCTATTTTCAAGCTCAGCCTGGCGCCAAACACTCGCGCTACTTGCACGATCAAACGCCTGAACAGCGTCATTAGACTCACTGACGTAGATATTACCAAAACCTTCAGCTAATGAGTGGTAGCTTGATACATCCTGCGCCCACACTACCTGCGCACGGAATGGGTTTATCGCCACTAGACGTCCCTGATAACTAGAGACATAGATCATCCGATCAACTAACAGCGGACGCCCATCAATATCAACCATACGCTCCAATTCAGATCGACCTTGCGGCAACGCCACTCGACTTTCCCAAATTGCAGCACCTTTAGCATTATCAATCGCTACCAGCTTACCGCTAGCAAACCCTGCAAACGTAACATCACTTGCCACAATAGGTGAACTGGTGCCACGCAAGGTTAAACGAGGAATCTGGCTGTCATATAACCAGCGCTGCTCACCCGTCACTATATCAAAGGCAATAACTTTACCGTTAATTAGCTGAAAAACGGCGAGCTCTTCATTAAATTGAGCCGCTGAAGTCACTTCCGAGTTAACGTTAGCACGCCATAACTCAGCACCATCTTCAGCAGAAAGCACAACCACTTCACCCTCTTCGTTAGCGACAGCTACTCGGCCAACACCTGCACCAACACCGCCCACGATCGTGGTTTCAAGCTCTACTTCCCAAACTTTCTTGCCTGTTTTAACATCAAACGCATACACCGACCCATCTTTATCAGAGGCAAATATATGCTCTCCATCAATGGCCGGTCTAAACTGGTGATACTTGTTACCTAAGCCTGAACCTACAGAAGCGGACCATAAAACAGATACAGTTTTTTCTGCCTCAAATGAAACCAAAGGATTGGGTTCAACTTCTTCGCCATCATCACCCCAAAAGCCACAGCCTGCGATGATCAGAGACGCGATACTAACTGCAGCTAAACGGCATAGACTTTTCATTTAACTCTCCTGTGCAGCCAGATCATTCAATTTCATTTCTAACAACGGACGGTTATTCGCAGTAGATGCATTAAGAGCCGTCTCATACGCAGACTTAGCCTTAGCGATTTCACCTTTAGCGAGGTAAATATCACCTTTCAACTCATTAATACTCACCACATAACCAGCAACCGGCACACTATTGATAATAGTCAGTGCTTTATCCGCATCGCCTTGGTCAGCAATAATTCGTGCTTTACGCATACTTGCTAACACAAAAATTGATTCCGTCGGCTGATGAGCCAAAACCCAATCAAGCTCGGTAAGCGCCTTATCCAACTCACCCTGCTCAACGGCAACACGCGCCATAATGAGTGCTGCATAATTTGCATAGGCAGCATCATCATAATCCGCTTTAAGCTGCCCACTCAGGTGGTTAGCTGTCGCCAGCTTCGCTTCATCCTGCTGCGGGCCGATTGCACCAACAACAGAATCCAATAAATTTTGATACAGAATAGACCCATTCTCAGCCTGAACAGACTCGTGCTGCTGCCAACCTTTCCAGCCAAGAACGGCTGCCAACGCTACCGCAATACCTAGAATCAAGGATTTGCCATTCTCATCCCACCACGACTTTAGCGCCTGGACTTGCTCTTCTTCGGTGCGTAGCTCTGCCACCTTAAACTCCTGTGCCTATGTTCAAATTCAATAAATTTAGGTTATGCGCGATAGTATTCTGTAATCGCTGCCAGCATCTGCGCTTCCGTAAGATCAAACACCGGTTCATCTTGGTGCCAGATTGTACCGCAAAGCTGCTGATTATCAGACTCTTTTACTAATAGAACAAGAGGCGCACCTGATTGTTGCGCTTTCTGTTTAATATTTTTTAATCCACCGCAGTGTACACGCACTCTTAAGCCCTCACATTCATCGCGCAAACGATCAGCCAAAAGTACAATTTTGGATTGCAAACCTTTCTCTTCTGCCGCCACATAGAGATCAAACGGCAAACGCACCTTCTCAGGTATCAGCTCTAATGTTTCAAGCAATAAGATTAGGCGCTCAACGCCCATCGCAAATCCAACCGCCGGTGTAGGTCGTCCGCCTAACTGCTTAACCAGTCCATCATAACGACCACCCGCACAGACCGTACCTTGAGCACCTAACTTATCAGTTACCCACTCAAAAACGGTTTTGCAGTAATAATCCAAACCGCGCACTAAACGAGGGTTAACCTCATAAGCAATGCCCGCTGAATCCAAAATTGATGTTAGCTCAGAGAAATGCTGCCGCGATTCCTCATCTAAATATTCACTCAACACAGGCGCATCATTTAACAGTGTCTGTGTTTGTGGGTCCTTGCTATCCAATATACGCAGTGGATTAGAGTCTAGACGACGCAGACTATCTTCATCCAACTGCGCTTTATGCGCACTTAAAAAAGTAACGAGCGCGTCTTTATACTCAGCCCGCGCCTCATTACTACCTAATGAGTTAAGCTGAAGCGTAACCGAGTCGAGTAACCCCAACCGCTTCCACAAACGCGCACTCAATAGAATAACTTCGGCATCTATATCTGAACCGCCCATCCCAAAGGTTTCGACACCAATCTGATGGAACTGACGATAACGTCCCTTTTGAGGGCGCTCATAACGAAACATTGGACCTTGATACCAAAACCGCTGCATCTGATTAAAGAGCAAACCATGCTCTTCTGCGGCACGCACGCAGCTTGCCGTACCTTCGGGACGAAGCGTTAAACTTTCGCCATTGCGGTCATCAAAGGTGTACATCTCTTTTTCAACGATATCAGTTACTTCACCGATAGAGCGTTTAAAGAGATTCGTCTGCTCAACGATCGGCATACGAATTTCACTGTAACCATAAGCAGAAAGGACATCATTGACGGTACTTTCAAGATATTGCCATACTGGCGACTGTTCGGGCAGGATGTCATTCATCCCGCGGATGGCTTTAATTTTGGCCAAAACTACAACCTATAATGCTAAAAATTATTCAGAAACAGGGAGATTTAAACGAACGACATTCTTATTACTAAAGGGCGCTAGATCAAACGTAGCCCCATTATATCTAAAACTACCAACCGCATCCGCCGCACCAATAAGAATGCTCAACGGCGGTTTACCTGTAACGTTAACACTCTGCCCTTTTCCCCTAAGGTTATTAAACAGCTTTTGACCGTCACCATCCTTAATAGATACCCAGCACTCCGCAACAAAATCAGCAGAGATTGTAATATCCGCGTTGACATCCAACACTTGACTAGAACCGTTCAGCGCAGCGCCAGCCTCAGCTGATTTTGGCGTTGCATCGATCGCATCCTGAAGCGCTTTACGCTCCTCTTCAGTCAACTCGGCCTGCTCTTCATCAACCGCGGCTTTATTGCTTAGACCTTCATCAACAGGACTGTCATCTAATGTAGGCAAAGCTAAAGTAGCCGTACCATTTTCTAACATGACAACGTCACCCGCGTCGGGTGCCGATGAAGCGTTTTCTATACCCTCACCTTCAGGCGCAGACGTGGCATCAAAACCGCCATACTGAGTCTGCCACCACCAGATTGAGACCCCTAAAATCGCTAACACAAACACCCATGTGAATAATTTCATCAATGGATCGCCCATCTTAACCTGCTGACGAACGCGACTAACAGGACGAATAGCGCCGTTGCTGGAGCCCTCACCATGAATGGCGACATATTCCGCAACGCGCGCATCGATACCATCAATACCTAACATCTTTAAGTAGGAACGAATATATCCTCTAGCAAATACCATACTTGGCAGGCCTTCTAAACGACCAGCCTCTATACATCGAAGGTACTCAGTCGGCAGGTTTAGATCCGCTGCCGCTTGTTCTATAGATATAGAGCGAGATTCACGAACAGACGTCAGGCGCGCACCCCATTCTTCAGCCAGCACTTCAGGTTGGCGTTCTTGTTCTTCATTATTCAACGCGCAGACTCCTCATATTCACGATACTCTTTTGAATCCGGATACAGGTTTTTAAGAATCAATGCAAAAGTAGCGGCACGGGTTGCTTCTCTATTGTGTCGAGCCAACCGAATGCCGACCCAAAGACTTTTTGCATAGTGATCAACACGTCGATTTTCTACTAAAGCAAGAAAACGATCAAAGTAATTTTCAGCTTCCAAGTAATTACCTTCTAATAGATACAGATCGGATAATTCTACCAATGAGACCGGCCGATTAGCGGTTACTTGTAGCGCACGTTTAAACGCGTGCTTAGACGCTTCATTACGTTCCAACAGACGATAGCAGCGGCCTAAGTTTTCAAATGCTTGGGATCGTAAGTTATAGAAAGGATCTTCGGTGGCTCTTGCTAGCTCTTCACATGCTTCGGCATAACGCTCATTAGAGAAGAGAAAAGCACCAAAATTATTGTGTACCATGGCGGAGTCAGGTGCGACCGATGTCGCCTTGCGGAAGTACTTCTCAGCTAAATCATCATCACCCTCAAGCTGAAAGGTCAAAGCTAATCCATTATACGCTTCGGCGTAACCACTATTAAGCTCAATAGACCGCTGGAATGACTGCTTCGCCGTTACCGTATCGCCACTTTGAAGGTATTGAAACCCCAGCTGGGAATATGCTTCATAAGCAACTGTCTTATTGCTCTCAGGCTGGGAACCCTTTGTCGTACAACCCACGACGACTAGCACCATAAATAGAGCGAGTACCAGTTTGATTCCTCTCACGCTTTCCTTCCCTCTTTTTGTTATGAGTGACGCTTACTCAAGCCCTTGTTGTACAACAGGTATATATTTTTGACTACGACGCGTTCGGTCTTCAACTTGACCCACTAATTGACCACAAGCAGCATCAATTTCATCACCGCGCGTACGTCTTACCGTCGTAACAATGCCACCATGAACGATAATCTCTTTAAATGCCAGAATTCTTTCTTCTGTCGGACGCTCATAGCCTGAATTAGGAAATGGATTGAATGGAATGATATTCAATTTTGACGGCATTCGACGTAAAACTTTCAGTAACTGCTTGGCATGTTCCGGCTTATCATTTACACCATTAATCAACGTATATTCAACGGTGATGACGCGCTTATCACTTAGCTTGCCTAAATAACGATTACAGGCATCAACCAAGTCGTTAATAGGATAACGTTTATTAATGGGCACAAGAATATCACGTAAATCATCATTCGGCGCATGTATAGAAACCGCCAAAGACACATCGGTCACTTCAGCAAGTTTATCAATTGCAGGCACAACCCCCGCAGTGGATAAAGTAACACGCCTTTTAGATAAGCAGTATGCATTATCTTCCATCATCAATGTCATCGCATCAACGACGTTATCGAAGTTCATTAGCGGCTCACCCATCCCCATCATCACTACATTCGACACAACCCGTTGTGAGGTTGTGTTGTAGTCACCATAGGATCTAATCGCGATACGCAGCTGACCAATAATTTCAGCTGCCGTCAAATTGCTATTAAAGCCCTGCTTACCCGTAGAACAAAAACTACAATCTAATGAACAACCTACCTGCGATGATACGCACAGTGTTTTGCGATCGCCGTCAGGAATTAAGACAGCCTCAACACTGGAGCCACTCTCAGTACGAATAACCCATTTTTTAGTGCCATCTTTGGAAACTTTTTCGAGTAAAACTTCAGGCTCACGAATTTCCGCAACTTCTTCCAGCTTAAGGCGTAATGCCTTACTGATATTCGTCATCTCTTCGAAGCTAGAGGCTCCAAGCTGATGAATCCATTTAATCACCTGGGTTGCACGGAATTTTTTCTCGCCAATCTCTTCAAAAAAAACTTCCAGTTTTGCGGGTGACATGCCCAGTAAGTTAACTTTCTTGGTGGATTCAGTCATAGATGACAGTGCTCATAATTGGGGTAGATCAATAGACCGCTTAGCCCGAAAAGGGTAAAGCGGCCTGGACGGCAATTACTTACCGAAGAAGTAAGCGATTTCGCGCTCAGCTGATGCTGGAGAATCAGAACCGTGTACCGCGTTTGCATCAATAGACTGTGCAAAGTCACGACGAATTGTTCCTTCAGCCGCTTCCTGTGGGTTAGTAGCACCCATTAGCTCACGGTTTAAAGCAATTGCATTTTCGCCTTCAAGCACCTGAACAACAACAGGACCAGATGTCATAAATTCAACAAGATCACCAAAGAAAGGGCGTTCTTTATGTTCTGCATAAAAACCTTCAGCTTCCTCTTTAGAAAGCTGTTTTAGCTGCATTTCAACGATTTTAAGACCGTTAGTCTCAAAACGAGAAACGATTTTACCAATAACGTTTTTAGCAACTGCGTCAGGCTTGATAATTGAGAACGTACGTTCAAGTGCCATGTTTAAAGCTCCAAAATAAAATAAAACAAAAAGAGTTATCTGAAAACCTTTACCGTTTGGTTAAATACCTACTTTTATCAATAGGAAACAATCAACAAACTGCAATAGGGCTTTCGGATGACCCCTACAAAAATCCAGCGCGCAATTATACGCTAGAGCGGCGTCAGAAAACAGCACTTAAAAAACAACAAAACCCGGCTTAACCGGGTTTTTATACAATAGCTTGAGAATTAATCCATCTCTTCTATCCAAGCCATTTGAATGCCTTCAAGAATCTTCTCTCCACAACGATCAGGATCATCATCAAACGTTTCGAGATCCATCACCTTTTGATACAGATCTGGAAAGCTAATCGTCATAGGATCTTGCTCTGGATACTTTTCAGACAACTCTATAGCAATATCTAATACATCCACCCACTTAAGACTCATATCAATCCCTTTAGTGACGTTCAGAAACCTGATTAATGGTGTACTTTGGAATTTCAACGACTAAGTCTTCATCCCCTACTACCGCCTGACAACTCAAACGCGACTCAGGCTCTAAACCCCAAGCCTTGTCTAACATATCATCCTCAAGCTCATCCGATTCCTCTAAGGAACCAAAGCCTTCACGCACAATCACGTGACAGGTGGTACAAGCGCAGGACTTTTCACAGGCGTGCTCAATCTCGATTCCATGAGCAAGCGCCGCATCACAGACCGTAACCCCTGGCTCGGCGTCAATCACCTTACCTTCAGGACATAACTCATCGTGTGGCAGAAAGATAATCTGCGGCATCACTCACTCTCCCCAAGTTCATCAATACTGTGGCCTTGCAACGCTTTCTGAATACTATGATCCATCCGGCGCGAAGCATACTCATCCGACGCTTTCGACAAGGCGGCAACGCCCCGCTCAATAGCAACCAGATCACTACCATTACGTAGCTCAATTAGTTTTTCAATCTCACTTTCCAGTGCGGCGTACTCATCAGCACTCAACAACTGCTTACCGTCAGCGACCAACGCATCCTGAAGTGAAACAATCAGCCGATCTGCATCCACCTGCTGCTCGCGCAACGCACGCACATCTTTATCTTCAGCAGCATTTAAATAGGACGCTTTCAGCATCTCTGCAATTTCAACATCACCTAAACCGTAAGACGGTTTAACCTGAATACTACTCTCAACACCCGAGGTCAGCTCTTTCGCATGAACACCCAACAAACCATCGGCATCCACTTGATAGGTAACGCGAATTTTAGCAGCGCCCGCCGCCATCGGCGGTATACCCCGTAAAACAAACCGCGCTAAAGAGCGGCAATCCGATACCAGCTCACGCTCACCTTGGACAACATGAATCGCCATCGCCGTTTGGCCATCTTGATACGTGGTAAACTCTTGAGCGCGCGCAACAGGAATAGAGGTATTCCTATGTATAATTTTCTCCGTTAACCCACCCATCGTCTCAATACCTAGCGAGAGTGGAATAACGTCCAGCAACAACATACCGCTATCAGGTTTATTACCTGCCAGCACATCAGCTTGAATAGACGCACCCACGGCAACAACACAGTCTGGGTCTATTTTTATATGTGGCTCACGCGCGAAAAACTGCTTTACCTCTTCCCGCACCAATGGCACACGGGTTGAACCGCCTACCATCACAACTTCGAGCACATCTTCAGCTTCAACCGATGCATCTTTCAACGCTCTACGGCAAGCCCGAATGGTACGCTTAACAAGTGGCGAGACCAACTCATCAAACTGAGCTCTCGATACTGTAATGGACTGTTTATGCCCTTTAATCTCAAGATCAATGGTCGCTTCGTCAGCACCACTCAATATTTCTTTCGCTTGTTTTGATTTTTCCATCAAATAGCGGGATACCGAGTTACCATCAATATCTACGCCTAGCTGCTGCGCTATCCACTCAGCCAGAGCCAAGTCAAGATCATCACCACCCAGTGCACTATCACCACCGGTAGACAGCACCTCAAACACACCTTTATTTAAACGCAGTATAGATATATCAAAGGTACCACCACCAAGGTCATAAACGGCAATAATGCCTTCCTTACCTTGATCTAAACCATAAGCAACAGCCGCAGCCGTAGGCTCATTCAACAAGCGAAGCACTTTAATATTCGCTAAGGTCGCTGCATCTTTAGTCGCCTGCCGCTGCGCATCGTCAAAATAAGCAGGAACCGTAATAACAGCCCCCGTCAACTCGCCGCCTAGCGCCTCTTCAGCACGGGCAACCAACGTTTTCAATATATCAGCTGAGACCTGAACAGGGCTTTTATTGCCTGCTGCTGTTTTAATGTACGGCATACCGCCATCATTAATATCAAACTGATAAGGCGCTTCATCACCTAGCGTTTTAAGATCACTAACGCCGCGCCCCATTAATCGTTTAACCGATATAATCGTATTATCTGGATCTGAAGCAGCATAGGTACGCGCCTCAGCACCCACCAAATGATTGCCGCATGGCATATACCGCACAACGGAAGGTAACAGGTGCTGACCATCAATATCGGGGATGGTAACTGCTTCACCACTCTTAACGGATGCCACAAGAGAATTGGTGGTGCCTAAATCGATACCAACTGCCAATTTATGCTGATGCGGAGCTTCACTCTGCCCCGGTTCAGCTATCTGTAATAGCGCCATAGTATTGCGTTAACCATCCAGCCTGTCTTCGAGACGTTCTATCTCAACGACAAGCTTTTCTAAAAATTGCATTTTACGCACAGACTCAGTTGCGGCACTTAACGCCTCATCCTGATAATTCTGTGCAAACTGTTCGCGCAAAGCCTTTAACATACCTTGAACTTCAACCTGTAGCGCGTCTAATTCAGTATATGGATCTTCGAGCTCAGGAATCTCTTCCAAACGCTCACGTAACTCCATCTGCTGCATCAAGAACATTGGCTCGACGGCTGCAGATGACTCACTCTCGGTATCAATCCCTCGTAATGACAGAAGATACTGCGCTCTTAAAAGCGGTGAACGTAATGTCGCGATCCCTTCATTAAGGAAGGACATATATTGCACAGCCATACGCTGCTCACGATCAGATAAATGAGCATAACGGTCAGGGTGAAGTGTTTTTTGTAATTCGCGAGAACGATCAGCCAGTGCTGACTGATCAACAGTGTACGATACCGGCAGGCCGATAAACTCAAAAAAATTCTTAGTGATATCCATCATTCTGCCGAAAAGAGTTTAGACGTTAAAGCTTTCACCGCAACCACATTCGCTAGAGACATTAGGGTTATTGAATTTAAAACCTTCATTCAACCCCTCTTTCACGAAATCTAATTCAGTGCCATCCAAGTACAACAGGCTTTTAGGGTCAATAACAATCCGAACATCTTGCGGACCATTAAACACCTCATCCTCTTCCTGAACATCATCTACGAATTCAAGAACATAAGCCATACCAGAACAGCCAGAGGTACGCACACCTAAACGAATACCCGTACCGTGGCCACGCTTCTCAATATAGCGAGCAACATGCTCTGCTGCCGCCTCAGTCATGGTAATTGCCATAAACGTCTATTTCTCCCGAACAAGCAACTAAACGATTACTTGCTCTTTTTTTCTTTATAGTCGGCTACTGCCGCTTTAATCGCGTCTTCAGCTAACACAGAGCAGTGAATTTTCACTGGTGGTAACGCTAACTCTTCAGCAATGGCAGTATTTTTCAACTCTGCTGCTTCTTCTAGCGACATACCTTTAACCCACTCAGTGATTAAAGAGCTAGAGGCGATCGCAGAACCGCAACCATAAGTTTTAAACTTAGCATCTTCAATAATGCCATCGTCGCTTACCTTGATCTGTAAGCGCATAACATCACCACATGCAGGCGCTCCTACCATGCCGGTACCAACGCTTGCATCTTTATCATTCATCTTGCCAACATTACGAGGGTTCTCGTAATGATCAATAACTTTCTCACTATAAGCCATGACGACCTCCAAAAACTTTCAGCGTTGAATTAGTGATGAACCCATTCAACTTTGCTCAGATCAACACCGTCTTGAAACATATCCCACAACGGTGAAAGCTCACGTAGCTTGCTCACTGCATCCTCAATTTGAGCCACAGCGTAATCAACCTCTTCTTCCGTCGTAAAACGCCCGAAAGAGAAACGAATAGAACTATGTGCAAGTTCATCATTCAAACCCAACGCACGAAGCACATAGGAAGGCTCTAAACTTGCAGACGTACAAGCCGAACCGGAAGAAACAGCCAGATCTTTTAATGACATCAGTAATGACTCACCCTCAACAAAGGCAAAACTGATATTTAAATTACCCGGAACTCGCTGCTCTTTAGAACCATTCAAATAAACCTCTTCCATATCCTTAATACCGGCAAGGAAGCGATCTCTTAATGCGATAATAGCTTTAGTATCGGCAGCCAGCTCTTCTTTACAGATACGAGCAGCTTCCCCCATACCTACAATTTGATGTGTCGGCAAAGTACCTGAACGCATACCACGCTCATGACCACCGCCGTGAATTTGAGCTTCCAAACGGACACGCGGCTTACGACGTACAAACAGTGCACCGATCCCTTTTGGACCATACATTTTGTGCGCGGAGAAGGACATAAGATCAACTTTCGCTTTATCTAAATCAATCTCTATTTTGCCGGCACTTTGAGCCGCATCCACATGGAAGATAATACCCTTAGCACGGGTCAACTCACCAATGGCTTCAATATCTGTAATTGTGCCAATCTCGTTATTCACATGCATAAGCGACACAAGAATCGTATCTTCACGAATAGCATCTGCAACCGCTTGCGGCTCAATCAAACCATCTGTATTGGGCGTTAAGTAAGTTACTTCAAACCCTTCACGTTCAAGCTGACGGCATGGATCTAAAACAGCTTTATGCTCAATCTTAGAGGTAATAATGTGCTTACCTTTCTTTTGATAGAAATGAGCTGCGCCTTTTACCGCTAAATTATCAGATTCTGTAGCGCCCGAAGTCCAAACAATCTCACGGGGATCCGCATTAATCAGATCAGCAACTTGGCGTCGAGCAATCTCTACAGCTTCTTCTGCTTTCCAACCAAACAGGTGTGAGCGAGAAGCGGGATTGCCAAAATTACCATCCACCGTCAAACACTCGACCATTTTATTAGCAACGCGTTGGTCAACAGGAGTCGTAGCGGAATAGTCTAGATAAATCGGTGTTTTCATTAATTCTCTCCGAGCCTACTTATACAGACGCTTTACCTGAAAGCGCCAGCGTATCTGATCCCGTCATAATCTGATCCAAATTAACCCGATCCTGACGTTCTGAAATATTTTGCACATCTTTTCTGGCGACTAAATCAGCCAATGATATGCTTCTTAAAAAACCATGAATTTGATCACTTAAATCGCACCATAGATGGTGAGTGAGGCAAATTTCGCCACTTTGACAGTCACCATGACGCTGGCAACCTGTCGCATCGACCGATTCATTCACCGCATCGATAACCTCAGCAACATTGATAACAGCTTGTTCGCGATTAAGCTGATAGCCACCACCTGGGCCTCGCACACTACGTACTAATTCATTTCTACGCAGTTTTGCAAATAACTGTTCAAGGTATGACAAAGAGATTCCTTGTCTTTCTGATATATCAGCCAAACTAATAGGACCCTTGCCTTCATGCAGAGCCAGATCAAGCATTGCTGTTACAGCATAGCGCCCTTTTGTCGTCAGTCGCATATTTCGTACCCCGATGCGAGTTAGCATTTGAGTCTATTATGCAATACCCGACTAAAAAGGTCAATTAAATAACCAACCATTATAGTAGGGCTTTACCTACTTTGTGCGCGAATTCTAACACGAATAGACGATAACCCCACGCCCCAAATCAAAGATTACTCTTTAACCTGCTTCTGGGTGGCCGTTAAGATGCCACGCAGCACATTCACCTCAACCTTATCCAACAAGGAACGAAGGTATAGGCGGCGCAATCTAGGCATTAATTGACGCGGACTATCTGGGTCCAAAAAATCAATATCGATGAGCGTCTGCTCCATATGAGCAAACAACCGCTCTAGGTCAGCACTATCTGCCAAGTCGATATCCCAATCCGTTCCCCACTGCGGTTTATGCACCGCATTTTGCTCAGCATACAAACTCGCCATGCGTAGCTCATAGGTAATCACCTGAACAGCCGCCGCCAAATTTAACGAACTAAACGCCTCATTTGAGGGTATGTGCACATGATGATGACAAAGGTGAAGCTCTTCATTAGTCAGCCCACGATCCTCTCGACCAAAAACGATCGCGACTTTTTTATCCGTCATGATAGGCGATACGATTGAAGCCAACTCGCGAGGATCAACAATAGGCCAAGGGATATGGCGACCACGCGCACTTGTCCCAACAACTAACTGACAATCCGCAATAGCGTCCTCTAGAGTCTCGTGAATAACCGCACTCTCTAGCAGGTCCGTTGCCCCTGAAGCTCGCGCATCAGCATTGGGATGCGGAAACTTT
>OJAS01000011.1_pt1 | contig 16224 bp, 14 predicted proteins | sample 1590311 | NCBI WGS metagenome assembly OJAS01 (sample SAMN05416833, study PRJEB24817) | seawater metagenome | isolation source: Sea water | place: Canada:Atlantic | collected 2013-07 | reverse complement strand
GACCACCGAGATCTACACTCTTTCCCTACACGACGCTCTTCCGATCTGTTTTTCAGTTGCGTTTGCTTTCGCTATCGCCGCGTTGCTTAGTGGTCGTTTAGATGCGGCATGGGCACGTTGGTCTAGACCTTGGACAATTGTGGCTTGGGCTTTTTTGACGTTAGGTATCGCCTTAGGCAGCTGGTGGGCATACTACGAGCTTGGCTGGGGCGGCTGGTGGTTTTGGGATCCCGTTGAAAATGCTTCTTTCATGCCTTGGTTAGTGGGGACTGCGCTTATTCATAGTTTGGCCGTCACTGAAAAGCGTGGTGTCTTTAAAAGCTGGACCGTTCTCTTAGCTATTTTTGCTTTTTCCTTAAGTTTGTTAGGGACGTTCTTAGTACGTTCGGGTGTTTTGACATCGGTTCATGCGTTTGCGACTGATCCTGAACGTGGTTACTTCATCTTAGCGTTGTTGGCGATCACTATTGGTGGGTCTCTTTTGCTTTATGCAATTAAAGCCGCACATGTCAAAAGTGAATCACGTTTTGAGCTAATTTCTCGAGAAACATTGTTGTTAGGTAATAATATCCTATTGGTTATTGTTGCTCTGATGGTATTGCTTGGGACGCTCTACCCATTGCTGATTGATGCATTAGGTAAGGGAAAAATATCTGTAGGACCTCCTTATTTTAACGCTTTATTTGTTCCGTTAATGTCTGCTTTAGTGGTGTTAATGGGCGCAGGTATCGTGTCTCGCTGGAGGCAAACTAAAGGCAGCTATATTGCTAAGCAGCTATTAATTCCAATGGTGTTCAGCCTGGTATTAGGTGCGAGTTTTTCTGTTGTCTATGGCGATCAGTTTGATTGGAGTGTCACCCTTGGAATGGTGTTAGCCTTCTGGATTGTGTGCGTTTCAATAAAAGATATTTGGAATAAAGTCGCGAATAAGTCTAATCCTTTTAAAGGGTTGAAAAAGCTCTCTAGAAGTTATTATGCGATGGTTTTGGCGCATGTCGGTGTGGCTGTAACGATTGTTGGTATGACGTTGGTGACGGTTTACAACGAGGAACGTGATTTAAGGATGGCGCCGGGCGATACCTTAACCTTTAAACAGTACGAATTTATTTTTGATGGTATTCGTGTGGTTGAGGGGGCCAATTTTGAGGCTGACCAAGCGCAAATTCGGGTATTGAAAGATGGCGAACCTTACGGTTCACTGCATCCAGAAAAACGTTTATACAAAGCGCGTGGCAATGTGATGACGGAAGCAGATATAGACCCAGGTTTAACACGGGATCTATATGTGGCATTGGGTGAGCCTCTCGATGGCGGTGCATGGGCTGTCCGCATTCAGCATAAACCTTTTGTCCGTTGGTTGTGGTTAGGAGGCTTGCTGATGACGTTAGGTGGCTTGTTAGCCGCTACAGACCCTCGATACCGTAAACAAGCTAAACGTGAAGTGAAGACGGTTTAATCGTTAGCTCGAGCTATTGTATCTACGTTGTTGGAGATTTGTTGTGCGTCGATTTATTTTATTTATTCCCCTCGTCATTTTTATCGGGATGGGAGCATTTTTATGGAAAGGGCTAGCGCTAGACCCTACTGAGCTACCTTCGGCGTTGCTTGATAAGCCCTTGCCCGCCTTTGAGCTTCCTTCGCTTTTAGATCCTGAGCGTCAAGTGACGGAGGCCGACTTAAAAGGTGAAGTGGCATTAGTGAATGTGTGGGCGACATGGTGCCCCTCCTGTAAAGAGGAACATGCACAGTTAAACCGCATTAAGGCGGAAGGCTATAAAGTTATAGGTATTAATTACAAGGATGATCGGGAAAAAGCGGATATATGGCTCAAAAAATACCTGAACCCATACGCGTTTAACATCTTTGATGATAAAGGTAGCCTAGGCTTAGATCTTGGGGTTTATGGTGCGCCTGAGACGTACGTGATCGATGCTGAAGGTATTATTAGATATAAGCATGTCGGCGTTGTTGATCAGCGTGTTTGGGAAACATTAAGAACCGTAATGGATCAGCTCAAACAGAGTGGAAAGGTGTCAGCAGAATGAGATATTTAGTGGCGCTTATGTTGGTTTTTATCCCGCTTAGTGTTTTTGCGGCGATAGATACTTATGAGTTTAAGGATGAGGCAACACGCGCACGTTTCCATACGTTAACCTTTGAGTTGCGTTGCCCTAAATGCCAAAACCAAAATCTTCAAGACTCTAACTCCCCGATTGCTGCCGATCTTCGAAATGAAGTGTATAAGATGGTGCAGGCTGGCAATGATGATGCTGAAATTAAAGCGTTTATGGTGGCTCGTTATGGCGAATTTGTACTGTATAAACCGCCGGTAAATGAGACCACGTATATATTGTGGTATGGCCCATTTGGTTTGGTGGTTATCGGTATTATTGTGTTGGTAGCCGTTTCTAGGAAGCGTAAACGTCACGAAAGTGAAGTGGATGACTTGGAAACTCACCTAAATAAAGACGAGGCGGATCGATTGAACGATATTTTGGGTAAAGGTGAGCATAAATGATCGAGTTATGGATTGGCATTGCGGGCTTAACGTTGCTTGCAGTCGCGTTTGTTTTTCTTCCTTTTGTGCGCGCTAAACGTGTTGCTGAGAGTGTGTCGGCAGAAGACCGTGGGCAGCAAAATATTGAGATATTTCGTGAGCGTTTGTCTGAACTCGAGCGTGAAAAGGCGGCAGGCAATTTAGATGAAACGGATTTCGTTACACTAAAAACGGAATTAGAGCGAAATTTACTGTCTGATGTTGAAAGCTCAGGGCCTGTATCTGGCAGTGTTCAGCTGACAAAACAGGCCTTAGTGACGGTAACGCTTTTAGCTATGCTAATTCCTGCATCAGGTATTGGTTTGTATTCTGTTTTTGGGCGTTCAGCTGATTTAGAGATCGCCTTACATCAGCCAAAAGATCCGTTTAATGGCCAAAAACCAACACTTGAACAAGCCATTGCTCAGCTTGAGAAAGAGTTACAGTTGAATCCGGATAACCCTGAAGGTTGGTTCCTGTTATCGACAACATATATGAATCAAGGGCGTTACGCTGAAGGTGCCGAAGGGTTTAAGCGAATATTAGATATCCTACCGGTTGATGCACCTCAATATGCCAGTGTTAATGGGCAGTATGCGCAAGCGCTGTTTTTTGCCGCGGATAGCAAAATGACGGATGACGTGCGTGCGCAGATAGAGAAGACATTAGCGATTGAGCCTCTCGAGATTACTGCACTAGGGTTGTTAGGTATCGAAGCTTATGAAAAGCAAGATTTTGAAGCCGCTTTAGAGCATTGGTTGTTAGCGCTGAGAAATGCAGAGGGTCCAACAGCAGACTCACTGCGTTCAGGTGTGCGTAAAGCTCGGGATGAGTTGATCGCGCAGGGCAAAAATGTGCCTGATATTCCTGAGCTAGATATTGCATCAGTCGCTTTAAATGTTGACCTAAGTCCCGAATTAAAAGCAAAGGCAACGCCCGAACAAGCGGTTTTTGTATTTGCTAGAGAGGTTGGGGGTAAGATGCCATTAGCAGCGGTTAAGCTTAGTGTATCCGATCTACCAACTCAGGTCGTGTTAGATGATACAATGGCAATGAATCCCCAAGCGACACTCTCGTCAGTCGCTCAAGTTGAAGTCTCGGCTCGAATTTCTTTATCGGGCCAGCCTCAAGCGCAAAAGGGCGATTTCTACGGTATTATCTCGCCTGTAGAGGTGAGAGGGGCGAAAATACCTTTGATGTTGGTTATCGATAAGGTTGTCGAATAAAACCAGCTCTTTTATAGTTGTATGACTATCGATAATCACAAGAGAAAGGGGCGCGACTAGGCACATGGAAATCGGTCTGCGTGAATGGCTGATTGTTGGCGGTGTAATATTAATACTGCTAATAATTATAGACGGATGGCGACGCATGCAAAGCGGGCGTAACCGTCTTAAAATGAACATTGATAAGAACTTTGTTGATGCGCCTCCCCCTGTTGATAATCAAGCCTTTAATCCAGAGTTACCGGGTGGTGGTGCGCGCCGCGTTGCGTTAGACAGCGACCCGCTTTTCTCTGACCACCGCCCAGAGCTAGCACCTGATAAAGATGCTATGTTTACGCCCCATTCTGAAACGCTTCAGCAGCCTGACAAGCATGATTGGGACGATAACCTATCCCTCGATGACGGAATTGACAGTCCTGTGAGGACAGTTACCTCCGCATCGGCTGATGACGATATCAGTTTGCCCAATGACTTTATGGCTTCAGGCGCGCCTGAAACCATGCCAGATACTCAGGCGACACCCGCGCCCTTCGGTTTTTCTGAAGATGGTATCTTAGGTCCTGCGCGGGTTGTTCCTACTCCAGCTGTAGAACCAGAACCGCCATTAGTAGAGATAGAGCAAGAGCCTTCTGATATGACACTTGGGTCATCGGTCGATACGGTGCAAGATGCTATAGAGGAACATGATCCTATTGACGAGGCTGAGTCAGCAACAAAATCTGAGATGCTTGATGTTATTGACCAGTTAGTCGAAGGCATGAAAGATGTTGAGCCAGAGCCAGAGCCAGAGCCAGAGCCAGAGCCAGAGCCAGAGCCAGAGCCAGAACCAGAACCAGAACCAGAACCAGAACCAGAACCAGAACCAGAACCAGAACCAGAGGTCCGCGCCGCTGAGTGGCAGCCTACGCTGATTCCTGACGAGCCTGCTGCAGAGGATATGGATTTCGAAAAACCGATCACTGTACTTATGACAGAGATGGGTGACGAGACTGGTTTTGACGAAGAGGAGCATCAGACACCTGATGCCTTCCCTGAGCTTGATTTAGCCGGGGTGGAAGCAACAACGCCTGTGGAGGTCGATGCAGGTGAACAAGCAACGCTTGCTTTTGATTTTCCTGAAGAGGCACCTGAACCGCCATATGATCCGTTTGCCGGGTTAACATTGGGCTCTGCGTTAGATGAGGGTTTGAATGAATCGACAACGGCGCGAGTTAAGGCTGAAGACGTGTCCTCTAACATCTCCGCCCTTGATGAAACGCCGGTTGAAAGGACCTGGTCTGAAGAGCCCCCATTTGATGATGGCTTTGCGGCAGAAAATCATGATGTTATGGACGAGGCTCCATTAGAACCAGCCCCCGTAGTGGGTGCGTCCGTTGCTGATGCGCCTTCACGGCGTAAAGTGTTGGAAAAAGAGCCCGATCCCGAAAACGTATTAATCATATCGGTTATCGCTAAGTCGACTGACCAGTTTGATGGCGCGGTATTACAAAAAATCATTGATGCTTGTGGTATGAGCTTTGGTGATATGTCTATCTATCATCGCTTTGAAGATGAAGAGGGGCCGAGCGCAGTTCAATTTAGTATGGCTAATGCTTTACCTCCGGGGACCTTTGAACCGGATGATGCTCAGAGCTTAACGACTAAGGCCGTTATGTTCTTTATGTCCATGGAAGAGCCTCGTGATGTGATGGATGCGTTTGAGTGCATGTTGGCAACCGCTGAGACCGTAGCCAAGCATTTAGGCGGGGAGATGCTCGACGAAAACCGATCGGTCTTGCGCACCCAAACCATGGAGCATTACCGCCAACGCGTGCGTGATTTCGAAATGAAAAACCTTAAAAAACGCGGCCGTTAAAACGCGTTTTCTTCTTTATTAAGTCGAGCTTTCATAGTGTCTATTGAACAACAGATTCAGCAGTTGCGAGAGCAGCTAAATAAACATAACTATCGTTACTATGTGCTGGATGATCCAGAAGTGCCGGATGCTGAATATGACCGTCTGTTTCAACAGCTTAAATCACTAGAAGCGGAACATCCGAGTTTGATTACGCCTGAATCACCTACCCAACGGGTGGGCGGTGCGCCTTTAGCCGCGTTTAAGCAAGTTCAGCATGAGCTACCCATGCTGTCCTTAGATAATGCATTTAACGCTGAGGATATGCAGGAGTTTAATCGTCGTATTGTTGATCGGTTAGCGTATCCCGCGGATACTGAGATCGGTTATGCCTGTGAGCCGAAATTGGATGGTATTGCTATCAGCTTACTTTATGAAAACGGCGTGCTTATTAGGGGCTTAACGCGTGGTGATGGTTCAACGGGCGAAGATATCACGCTCAATGTTCGAACCATCCCTACGATTCCTCTCAAGCTTTCAGGCAGTGACTACCCAGAGCGGTTAGAGGTGCGTGGTGAAATATACATGCCGAAAGCCGGCTTTAATGCGCTCAATAAGCGAGCTGAGCAGCGGGGAGAGAAACCTTTTGTGAACCCTCGCAACGCAGCCGCGGGAAGCTTACGTCAGCTGGACCCCAAAGTAACCGCCTCTCGTCCTTTAGAGATGTGTAGTTACAGTGTAGGGGTTGTTGAAGGGGGGCAACTTGCCGATGGTCATGCTGCTATTTTACGGCAGTTAAAAAACTGGGGGTTTAAATTGAACCCACTGCTTGAAGAGGTGAGTGGTGTTCAGGGATGTCTAGATTACTACACGCGGGTAGCGGCGTTGCGCGACACGCTGCCTTATGAGATAGATGGCGTCGTTTTTAAAGTTAATAACTTAGCATTACAGAAAACCTTAGGCTTTGTCTCTCGCGCGCCTCGTTGGGCGATAGCCCATAAGTTTCCGGCCCAAGAAGAGATGACCGTCGTTAGAGCGATTGAGTTTCAGGTCGGTCGAACGGGTGCGGTGACGCCTGTGGCACGTCTTGAACCGGTTTTTGTCGGTGGTGTAACGGTGTCTAATGCGACCTTGCACAATATGGATGAAGTCGAGCGTTTGGATGTGCGTGTAGGCGACAGTGTCGTTATTCGACGTGCAGGAGATGTTATCCCTCAAGTGGTGCGTGTCATCATTGAAAGGCGGCCTGATGCCGCTACGCCGGTTGTTGCACCACTAACATGCCCTGTTTGTGACTCTGATGTTGAACGCCTTGAAGGTGAGGCGGTGGCGCGTTGTACCGGTGGACTTTACTGCGCAGCACAGCGGAAGGAGGCGTTAAAGCATTTTGCCTCCCGTAAAGCGATGGATATTGATGGCTTAGGTGATAAGTTGATCGAGATGTTGGTTGATCTCGACCTTGTACATAACCCTGCAGGTCTCTATCTATTGAGAGTCGAACAGCTGGAAAAACTTGAACGCATGGGGCCTAAATCGGCAGAGAATTTAGTGAACGCAATTCGCGTGAGTAAGGCAACGCAATTCCCTCGTTTTCTTTATTCACTCGGTATTCGTGAGGTAGGTGAGGCGACAGCCCGGGCATTAGCTCTGCACTTTGGTGATTTAGATCCATTGATGGCTGCAACGGAAGAAGCCCTATTAGAGGTGCCTGATGTGGGGCCGATTGTTGCTAAACATATTATCCGCTTTTTTGCAGAACCCCATAATCGTGAGGTTATAGCGGACCTGCTTGATAAAGATAAAGCGGGCGTGCATTGGGATATTATTCAGCCTGTAGAGCGTGAAGCGCTCCCTTTAGCGGGTAAAACATGGGTGTTGACCGGTAAGCTTGAGCAGATGGGGCGGAGTGATGCGAAAAACCATTTATTGGCCCTAGGTGCTAAGGTGGCAGGCAGTGTCTCTGCAAAAACGGATTGTGTCGTTGCGGGACCTGGTGCAGGGTCGAAATTAAAAAAAGCGGCCGAATTGGGCATTGAAACAATGGATGAAATGCAATTTATTGCGTTTCTTCAACAACATGGAATGGCTGACGTATGATGATTCTGAGTAAAAAAGTATTTTTTCTACCTGTTATTGTATTGATGTTGAGTGGTTGCTTTGGTTCCTCTACTAAGCCGGCGTTGCTGATTTGTGAGGAACTTGATGATAATGAAGAGTGGGTTGAGCCAGCGGTATTGGCGCAGCAAAAATATGGTACGCCTATCTCATTGTCCTTAGTCCTGCTGGAACTGCCTTTATCGGACCTAGATAAAAAACATGTTAGGCCGCGGAGTGCCGATTGGGATGAGTACCGTATTCGCAGTGAACGTTGGGATGCTTCACCACAGGTCCCAGCCGATGCGGTTGATTTCATCGGTTGGTTTACCCAGCAGAGTGTGAAGCGAAATAATATTGCTTGGCAGGATGCGGGTGAGCATTATCTTGCTTTGCGTTTAGGTCACGGTGGTTATCATCGTTTTGAAGCAGATAAATACCCAGAGCTAGCGCAGCAAGCCAAAGGTGTTGAACTTAGAGCGCAGCGCTGGTCAAACGAGTTACAGGCTTGTAGAGGGCAGTGGCAAGGTGAAAGCTGGTTTAATAAGTTAAAGCTTTGGTAGCTGTGGATACGCCTAAATGATCATTCCTTATGAACAACTTCATCCTGATACGCTTAATGCGCTTATCGAAGAGTTTGTTAGCCGAGATGGCACCGATTATGGCACGAACGAGATCTCGCTTGCCGCGAAAGTTGAGCAGGTTCGATGCAAGCTGGCTGCCGGTGAGGCGGTGATCTTGTTCAGCGAGAGTAAAGGCCTTTGTAATATAGTCCATAAAGATATGTTATGAATCGGGCTGGCCTGTAACATCGTTTGCCGCTGAGCCCAATTGAAAAGAGGTAGTTCAAATGGATCAGCTTGAACAGACTATCAGTGTTATTGCACTGACGATGGGTGTGGGTTGGGCAAGCGGTATTAACCTTTACGCCACTATCTTTATGCTTGGGTTACTTAACAATATGGGTCACATTGCACTGCCTGAAGAGCTTCAAGTGGTGGGTGATCCTTTAGTTTTGATGGCCGCGGGCTTTATGTATTTTGTCGAGTTTTTTGCCGATAAAATCCCAGGTGTCGATAGTGGGTGGGATGGTTTACACACCTTTATTCGTATTCCTGCGGGGGCTGTTTTAGCCGCGGGGGCTGTGGGTGACATGTCGATTGCCGTTGAACTGGCGGCAGCGCTGGTTGGTGGATCCTTAGCGGCGGGGAGTCATGCTGCTAAAGCGGGGAGTCGGGTGTTGATCAATACCTCCCCTGAGCCAGTGACAAACTGGACGGCATCGATCAGTGAGGACCTGCTTGTGATCGGCGGCTTATGGGCTGCGTTAAATCACCCTGTTTGGTTTTTAGCGGGTTTAGTGTTGTTTCTTCTCTTGCTTGTGTGGTTGTTACCCAAACTATGGCGAGGGATTAAAAAAGTCTTTCATTTTATTGCAGGGCTATTTGGCGGCGCACAAGATGAGCCGAAAGGGCCTTTGCCGACACTCTCAACTAAACCCAGCGCTCCAAATGAGGTCCGCTAACCAGTAATCGTAGTAGATCGGTACGGCAGACGATACCGACTACTTGATCTTCATTATTGACGACCGGTATTGAGTTAATATCGTTCTCGATAAAATTGATGGCAACGCTTTGGATTAATGTTTCGGGTGTTGCTGCAATTAATTTCTTTGAATAAATCTCACTAATAAGCGAAATTGAATCGGTACCTGCTTGGACTAAATCGGCTTTAGATATGAGTCCGAGCGGCCGCTTATCCTCATCGGCAACCACTAAATGGCTGATCTCTAAGCTGAGCATCCTTTTCCATGCAGTGCTCACAGTTACCGTCGGTGGAATCGTGTGCACGGGGGAGACCATAATGGTTGATACCGTTAGCTGGGCGCTTTCGTTCTCAGTTTCAATGCCCTCTTCATGTGCTGTGTATGCAAGGGTTGCCGCATCATGGTTGGTATGGGGTTTCCCAGGGCCTGGGATAATAAACTTTTCACCGTCCGAATGAAGTTTATCTTCTGTGTCAGCGCTTCTGTGTGTATGACGACTTTTTAATACCGAATCTACACCCCGTTTAGGAAACAGCGCTTCCTTCGGTGTCTGTATGCGATAACCGTGGTCGTATACGTAAAGGGCCATAACAGCTCCATCTTCGTTTTTGTTTAAGTATCAATCGATACATGTGTTTAACCTAACACACATACTCTTTACTTATATCGCCCGCTTTATCAAGTTCTTAATAATAAACCGCGCAGGGTTAACCGAATCTATTAGAGTCTTAGGTAGGGGTAAAGGTTCATTACAGATCATAGAGGCAAGCAATTCTGCGGAGATTGGGCAGGTTATGAGCCCTTTAGATCCGTGACCTGAGTTTACATAGAGATTGGGGTAGTGTTGGGCTGTTGCACCCTCAAATCGCCAATTTTTGTCCTTTCTTAAACGGGCATATGTGTCTATGTAATCAGAAAAAACAGGGGCTGGGCCGACGACGGGCATGTAATCGGGTGTGCTGCAGCGGAAAGCGGTTCTTCCTGAAAGTTGCGCTTTTTTCTTGAGTAGCGCGTGATGAAATTCTGGAAGCGCGTCGGCTAGTTTTGTTAGGTTTTTATCGTGGTCATGTTGAGTGACATCGCGTTGTTTGCCTTTAAGATCAAAGGTTGCGCCAAAGCAGAAGATCCCTTCTTGTGCCGGGGAAATATAGCCCTCACCACAAACGACAGTGTCAAGTTTGGGGAGGTCTGCATTATCCGCAGTGAGGGACACTTGTCCGCGTATCGCTTTGAGTGGCAGGTGCTTTGTTTGTTCAAACTGGCTTGCCAGTTCGGCATTACAGATGACCAAATGAGAGCAATGTAAGCGCTCACTACGGTTGTTAGTCAATGTCCATTGCTGATCAGTGTACTCAATTAGCTTGATGTCATGTTGCACAATATTGATATTTGGGTGGTTGGCTAGAGCATGACAAAAGTCTACCGGTGATACCCAGCCCGCGTCAGGGAAAAATAGCCCACTACTGGACACAGCGGTGCCACTAATGGCGGATAACTCGGCGGCGGATTTCTGTTGTACCAGTGAGGTCGGGTAGTGTTGGTTATCGATTAACTCTTGCTGTCTGATCTTTTCGTTTTCTTTTGTCGCTAGCTGAGCAACGCCACATTGAGACCAAAAGGATTGTGTTGGGTCTGTTTGTTTAAGTAGATTAATCGTATGCAAAAAACCGGTTAGATGTAGCTCACCCTGTTTGGTGGGAGTAACCGGAAGCTTGGCATAAAGAGCGCCCTGTCGATTGCCCGATCCCGCTGTGGCGAGGCGCTTCTCTTTTTCAATGATTGTGACCTTAATGCCCCGCTGCGCAAGCGAATAGGCGGTCGAACAGCCTGATAGTCCCCCTCCAATAATGGTGACATGTGTCGGCCGCGCCGATTTAGGGAGTGAGAACCAAGGTCTGGCTTCTATGACGGGGGCGGTGCTTTTAATGAACGTGCCTAAAGACATTTCGCGTTTTTTACCAAATCCAGATTGTTTTTTTACCTCAAAACCTACCGCTTTTAATCCTCTTCTTACAATGCCGGCGGAGGTGAAGGTCGAGAAGGTGGTATTCGTATGGCTGAGGCGAGCAATAGTGGTAAATAATTTATCGCTCCACATATCGGGATTTTTTGAGGGGGAAAAACCGTCTAAATACCAGGCATCCACGGATCCTTCGAGGGATTGGTAGCCGTCTAAGGCGTCGCCAAAAATAAGGGTTAAATTAATCCGTTCGTCCTGAAAGGTAAGTCGGTGATAGCCAGCACATAATGGCGGATATTGATCTAAAAGTTTGATTGAAAGTGGAAGGACGCTTTTCCATTTCAACAGCGTGCGTTTTAGGTCTTGGTGGCTGAGGGGCTGCTTTTCTACAGAGATGTAGTGCAGTTTCTGATCATTTGAGCTTTTTCTCAGCCATAATTGAGCGGTTAGCAGGAAGTTTAACCCGGTTCCAAAGCCTGTTTCTGCAATAGTGAATCGTTTGGGTTTAGCGTTTAATCGCTCTGATATGTTATTCGCATTTATGTAGACATACAGGCTGTCTTCAAAGCTTTGTTCTGTGTTGAAATAGAAATCATCAAAGCTTGTTGAGTAGGGGGTGTTGTTTTTCCACGATATGTCAGCGTAAGTAATCACAGTTGTAAGTTCAGACTATAGGTAATTATTAAGTATGTGGGCAGAGTGCGTCGTATTTTTGCTGTAAGTCTAGAGGTTAGTAAGGCTATAAGCTACAATTTGCCTTCGGACAGTTGCCGTATGTTTCCTCTGGATTTGAGGTAACTTATTGTATTAGCTAAGTATCTCGTCATTTCTCCATATAGACTGTCAGTGGTTTTTCCGTTTTAAGGTCGAATTGAAAAATTCAAAACATGATTCTTCTTATTATAGGTTGATAATGAAAGCGCTTAAAGATATCAAATTGGCGGTAATTGGGCTTGGTTATGTTGGGTTACCTCTAGCAGTAGAATTTGGCAAATATAGAGATGTCATTGGTTTTGATATTAATAACGCGAGGGTGGCCGAGCTAGAAAATGGGCATGACTCTACATTAGAAGTAGAGGATGAGATGCTCAAGTTAGCGAGCCGCCTTTCCTATTCATCGGATATGGGCACGCTCAAAGAGTGTAATACCTATATCGTTACTGTTCCAACCCCAATCGATGATGCTAACGCACCTGATTTGTCCCCTCTAGAAAAAGCCTCAGAGATGTTAGGCGCGGTGATCAAGCAAGGTGACCTCGTGATCTTTGAATCTACGGTTTACCCCGGTGCAACGGAAGAAGTGTGTGTACCGATTATAGAGAGGCGTTCGGGCTTGACGTTTAATGAGAATTTTTTTGTGGGTTATAGCCCCGAGCGTATAAACCCTGGCGATAAGGTTAATACTTTAACAAAGATTTTAAAAATAACGTCGGGCTCTACACCTGCTATTACTGATTTAGTGGATGAGTTGTACGCAAGCATTATTACCGCAGGGACTCATAAAGCAAGCTCTATAAAAGTCGCTGAAGCGGCTAAAGTGATTGAAAATACACAACGGGACTTAAATATAGCGATCATTAATGAGTTCGCTAAGATATTTAATCGGCTAGGCATTGATACCCAGGAAGTGCTTAACGCCGCAGGTACTAAGTGGAATTTTTTACCATTTAAACCAGGGCTTGTAGGTGGACATTGCATCAGTGTTGACCCCTATTATTTAACGTATAAGGCTAAAGAAGTGGGTTATCAACCAGAAGTTATTTTAGCTGGGCGTCGAATTAATGATGGCATGGGTGTGTATGTTGCTACTGAGCTGGTTAAAGCCGTTAGTAAGAAAAAGATTCATATCGATGAAGCCAAAGTATTGGTGTTGGGTTTTACATTTAAAGGTGACTGCCCAGATGTTCGTAATACCAAAATTATCGATATGATTGATGAATTAAAAAGCTTTAATATGCAGGTAGATGTCTATGATGATTGGGCAGATGCAGATGAAGTTAAGCATGAATACGGTGTGGAATTGACTGCTACGCTGGATAAGGGTGTTTATGATGCAATTGTTTTAGCGGTAGATCATCAGGAATTCAAGTTATGGGGCGAAGAAAAAATCCGAGCACTCGGTAAGAAAAATCATGTGCTTTATGATGTGAAGTATGTACTGCCAATTGGTTGTTCAGACTTGCGCTTGTAGTTACGGTTTTAGAGGTAAAAATGAAAAGATTCGGATTAATTGGTGCTGCAGGTTATATCGCTCCTCGCCATCTTAAAGCGATTAAAGAAACAGGTAATGAGCTTGTTGTGGCAATGGATATAAACGATTCAGTAGGGATTATGGATAGCTATTTTCCGGATGCTGAATTTTTTACTGAGTTTGAACAGTTTTCTGGTTTCGTTGAGGATTTAAAGCTAAAGGGCGAAAGCTTAGACTATATCGCCGTTTGTTCCCCTAATTACCTTCATTTGCCTCATATGAAGTTTGCATTGCAAAATGGTATTGATGTTATTTGTGAAAAACCACTGGTTTTAAATACGCCAGATTTGGCTGTGTTGCATCGGTATGAACAAGAATATGGCGCAAAAGTAAACTCTATTCTTCAGCTTAGGTTACACCCTTCTATCATTGCGCTTAGGGATAAAGTAAGAGCCGCGCCTGCTGATAAAGTGTTTGATGTTGACCTTACTTATCTAACGTCCCGTGGCAAGTGGTACTTAAAATCGTGGAAAGGGTTTGACGAAAAGTCAGGTGGTGTTGCAACGAATATAGGTGTGCATTTTTATGACATGCTCCACTTCATTTTTGGAGATATTAAGCATAATGAAGTGCATTACCGTGATGAAAAAACATCATCAGGCTATTTACAGTATGAAAGAGCGCGAGTTCGTTGGTTTTTATCCATTGATGCTAATCATCTACCGAAAAATGCTGTACAGGGTGAAAAACTAACGTATCGCAGTATTGATGTAGAAGGTGAAGAGCTGGAGTTTTCTGGAGGTTTTACTGATCTTCATACACAAAGTTATGAGCGGATTTTATCGGGCAAAGGTTATGGCGTAGAAGATAACCGTGCAGCGATTCAAACTGTTGATGTTATGCGCAAATCCTCGATAGTCGAAACCCCTACAACTCCGCATCCTTTATTATCAAAGGTTAAGTAGTATGACTTTTTATCAGCATGACAGCGCCATTGTAGATGAGGGTGCCCAAATAGGTGATGAATCTCGTATATGGCACTTTGTACATGTTTGCGGGGGCGCCAAAATAGGTAAGGGGGTATCCCTTGGCCAAAACGTATTTGTTGGTAATAAGGTTACTATTGGTGATAAATGTAAGATACAAAATAATGTATCGGTTTATGACAATGTACACCTTGAAGAAGGTGTATTTTGTGGCCCCAGTATGGTGTTTACCAATGTGTATAACCCACGTTCATTAATTGAACGTAAGGATGAGTACCGCGATACGTTGGTAAAAAAAGGGGCAACCTTAGGTGCTAATTGTACCATTGTATGTGGGGTAACTATTGGTGAATTCGCATTTGTAGGTGCGGGTGCTGTGGTGAATAAAGATGTGCCTGCTTATGCGCTGATGGTGGGTGTCCCAGCGAAGCAGGTGGGGTGGATGAGCGAGTTTGGAGAGCGGCTTGAACTACCCGTATCGGGCCAAGGCGAGGTTGTTTGCGCTCAGACGGGTGATATGTACCGTTTAGAGGGGTCCATTCTTCAGAGGAATATTAGCTAATGCAGTTTATAGATCTTGCGGCTCAACAGTGTTTAATTAAAGAGCAAATTGATGCGGCTATACAGCGGGTCTTAGCGCATGGAAAGTATATTCTTGGGCCAGAAGTCGATGAGCTTGAAGGGCGATTAGCAGACTTTGTGAGTGTTAAGCATTGTATTACCTGTGCCAATGGAACCGATGCTTTGCAGATTTCTCAAATGGCATTAGGTATTGGTCCTGGAGATGAGGTCATAACACCGGGGTTTACTTACATAGCAACAGCTGAAACAGTTGCCATACTAGGTGCTAAGCCTGTTTACGTTGATATAGATCCACGCACTTATAATCTTGATCCGCAGAAATTAGAACAAGCGATAACGGCCAAAACAAAAGCAATCATCCCCGTCTCGTTGTATGGTCAATGTGCAGATTTTGATGCCATTAATCGTATTGCGAATAAATACAATATCCCTGTCATTGAAGATGGTGCTCAAAGCTTTGGCGCCACATATAAAGGCCGTAAGTCAGGTAGCTTATCTACTATAGCCACAACCTCTTTTTTCCCTAGCAAACCCTTAGGTTCTTACGGTGATGGTGGCGCTATTTTTACTGATGATGATGAGCTCGCAGTTATATTAAGGCAGATTGCTCGTCATGGTCAAGATCGCCGTTATCACCATGTTAGAGTTGGCATGAACAGTCGATTAGATACAATCCAAGCAGCTATTTTGTTACAAAAGCTTGATATTTTTCCTGAAGAAGTCAATTTAAGAAATAACGCTGCGGATTGTTACAACCGATTACTAAAAGAGGTTGGAATAACGAGTACACCCTATATTGAACCATACAATAAAAGTGTTTGGGCACAATATACAGTTAAAGTTGAGAAGCGAGAGGAGCTTCAGAAGAGCTTGCATTCTTTAGGAATTCCTACTGCAGTTCATTATCCTATTCCCTTGAATAAGCAGCCTGCTGTTGCTGATAAGGAAGTACTCTTGCCTAAAGGCGATAAAATAGCGAGTCAAGTTTTAAGTTTACCTATGCATCCTTATATTGATAACAAAACTATCAGCAGGATCGTGAATTTTCTTGTAGGGGGTAATCTTAATGGAAAAGATTAAATCATCCACTCTAAAAGCCGTCTTTGTTGGAAATAAGGGTTCTGTCTTTGTAACACGCACAGCGGAAGAGCTGAATAATAGAGGGTGTAATGTTTTAATATGGGATCCGCTTGCTGGTGTGAGGAAAAAAAGTAGGTATGGAAGATCGGAAGAGCACACGTCTGAACTCCAGTCACAACTAGAATCTCG
>OJAS01000010.1_pt1 | contig 16440 bp, 9 predicted proteins | sample 1590311 | NCBI WGS metagenome assembly OJAS01 (sample SAMN05416833, study PRJEB24817) | seawater metagenome | isolation source: Sea water | place: Canada:Atlantic | collected 2013-07 | reverse complement strand
CGAGATTCTAGTTGTGACTGGAGTTCAGACGTGTGCTCTTCCGATCTTTAAAGTCCATTCAAAATTTGCTCCGGCGGGTGATCAGCCTCAAGCAATTGCGGAACTTGTTGATGGTATAGAGTCGGGGCTGGCAGCGCAGACGCTTTTGGGGGTAACCGGTTCAGGGAAAACCTTTACGATTGCTAATGTGATTGCTCAAGTTCAGCGCCCAACCATTGTAATGGCGCATAATAAAACATTAGCGGCCCAGCTTTACGGTGAATTTAAAGAGTTCTTTCCTGATAATTCGGTCGAGTACTTTGTTTCCTATTATGATTATTACCAGCCGGAAGCGTACGTACCGTCCTCAGATACCTTTATTGAAAAAGATGCCTCTATCAATGACCATATAGAGCAGATGCGATTGTCAGCAACCAAAGCGTTGTTGGAGCGGGACGATGCTATTATTGTTGCCACCGTTTCAGCTATTTACGGGTTGGGTGATCCTAAATCTTATTTGGGCATGATGCTGCATATTGATCGTGGCGATATTATTGATCAGCGTGCCGTATTACGTCGTTTGGCTGAGTTGCAGTATACGCGTAATGATATAGAGCTACATCGTGGTACATACCGTGTACGAGGTGAAGTGATTGATGTGTTTCCGGCAGAATCTGAGCAGGAAGCGATCCGTATCCAGCTGTTTGATGAAGAGATTGAAGAGATTAGTTACTTTGATCCCTTGACCGGTGAAATACTACGTCGGGTTCCCCGCGCGACTATTTATCCAAAATCCCATTATGTTACGCCCCGTGAAACCTTGCTGGCGGCGGTCGACAAAATTAAAGATGAGCTACGAGAGCGATTAAAACAGCTGCGTGATAATCAAAAGTTAGTTGAAGCGCAACGCTTAGAGCAGCGTACTCTCTATGATATGGAGATGATCATGGAGCTAGGATATTGCTCAGGGATTGAAAACTACTCCCGTTACTTGTCTGGACGAGATCCCGGCGCAGCCCCGCCTACTCTATTTGATTATTTACCGGATAATGCCCTGCTCGTACTCGATGAATCCCACGTCACTGTGCCGCAAATCGGGGCGATGTATCGTGGTGATAGGTCGCGTAAAGAGACGTTGGTTGAGTATGGATTTCGTCTGCCTTCTGCATTAGATAACCGTCCGATGAAGTTTGAGGAGTGGGAGCAAGAGTCCCCCCAAATGATTTTTGTTTCTGCAACACCGAGTAAGTATGAGGCGGCGAATCAGCAAGCGGTTATCGAGCAAGTGGTACGTCCTACCGGACTCATCGATCCGCAAGTGGAGGTGCGACCCGCATCGACTCAGGTGGATGACTTGCTATCAGAGATACATAAAGTCGTCGCTAAAAACGAACGTATTATCGTTACGGTACTGACTAAACGCATGGCTGAAGACTTAACTGACTACCTTGATGAACATGGTGTGAGGGTGAGATACCTGCATTCCGATATAGATACGGTGGAGCGTGTCGAGATTATTCGTGACCTTCGTATAGGTGAATTTGATGTGTTGGTTGGTATTAATTTGCTTCGAGAAGGCATCGATATGCCAGAAGTGTCTTTAGTTACTATACTTGATGCCGATAAAGAGGGCTTCCTTCGTTCAGAAACGTCGTTGATTCAGACCATTGGACGTGCAGCCCGAAATGTTAATGGGCGCGCTATTCTTTATGCCGATCGCATGACAGGATCGATGCAGCGGGCCATTGATGAAACTCAGCGACGTAGAGATAAACAAATAGCTTATAATGAAGCACGCGGGATTGTACCTCAAGGTATTACTAAGTCGGTCGCTGATATTATGGAAGGTGCGAGTACTATTCCAGGCCGTAAAGCAACGCGAACGGCGAAGAAAGTTGCGGAGCAGACAGGCGAGTATCAGGTAGATCCGTCATTGATGTCAGTTAAAGAGTTGGCAAAAGCGATGACACGCATCGAAGATAAAATGTATGAAGCCGCTAAAAATCTAGATTTTGAAGTGGCAGCGCGGTATCGCGATGAATTGCAGAAATTAAAACAACACACATTTGTTAGTTGAGTTTTTATTGATTTGACGGCAGTTTAAAACAAGGACGAGACGATGGCACGGCTACCTAGATTATTGATGTTTACAGCGGTGCTATTCATGACTGCAATCGGTGCAAGCCCGAGTATGGCCGCAGCTCAAGAAGCGGCCGCAGTTGTTTTAAGTATAGGGAAAAACACGGCCCAATTACCTCAGCAACCTAGTCGTGATCTTAAGCGTAAATCCAGCATATACACACAGGATTTAATCTCAACGGGGCCTAAAGGGCAGCTTCAGTTGCGTTTTAGCGATGGTTCCCGTTTCTCCTTACGAGAAAAAACCGTATTCAGTGTTGAAACCTACCAATTTAATAAAGATACACCGGAAACGGGGAACTCGGTTTATCGCCTATTAAAAGGTGGGCTGCGGACCATTACCGGTGCGATTAGTCATACCAATGTGGAACACTACCAAGTACATACACCTATAGCCACCATTGGGGTTAGAGGTACGCATTACACGCTTTTTTACTGCGATAGCGTATGTGAAAAAGACACGCAAGCCACCTTAGGTTTGTATGGTTATGTATTGGAAGGTGAAATTGTTGTTAAAAATGATGCAGTCAGCGCGCCGGTTTCAGCTGGGCGCTATTTCTTTTTAGATAATAGCGGCCGTCGTTTACAGATTAAAAAAACGCCGTTTGACATTTTTGAAACAGTTAAAGATTTAGGCCCGGTGTTACTCAATGGTATTGATGCGGGAAGTGTGCCTGCGACAGAGGTGTTGAACGCTAGAGAGCTCGCACCAGAATATCAGTAACTAATAACGCGACCTATTTTATTAAAATTGGAGATGTATCGTCTTTATATAGCTGTTAGCCTTAACCTAAGTGTGTTTGAAAACTACTTATAATCTTGCTCAGGAGTTGTCGGTGTTCAGGAAATTATCTATCTGTCTGATGCTGAATGTGATGTGCTTGCCGACAACGGCAATGGCAGATACGGTCAGTGATTTGTCCCAGCTCCTTGAGCAAGGTGAGTCTGTAAAAGCCTACCAGTTATCTCTTGATAACCTTGATGAGATGGAAGGTGACCCTGCGTTTGATTTTCAGTATGGCGTAGCAGCCATTGATAGTGGGCATCTTAGTGAAGGTATTTTCGCTCTTGAGCGTGTTCATATGCTGGAACCTAGAAACTCGCTAGCGACGTTGGAACTGGCACGTGGTTATTATTTGATCGCTCAATATGAAAGAGCGCAGGTGTTATTTCAGCAGGTTGATGCAGAAAATCCACCCGATGTAGTCCGCGCGCGTATTCAGCAGTTTCTGACCCTGATTACAGAAAAAACGTCAATTTCACCGACTAAATTTAAGAGCTTTGTCGAGCTGTGGGCAGGTTACGACTCAAATATAAACTCAGGTCCCGGCGGACAAACCAATGTGGTCATATTGAGTGACAACGCATTAGGTCGTGGCGATTCATATGCGCAAGTCAGGGTTGGATCGAGTGTTGAACATGCATACAACCCCGACAACGCGCTTGTGTTTAGTGCCAATGTCGATTCGCGTATTTACGATAGCGAAGATGAGCAAGACTACAATAATATTAATTTAAGTGCTGGGCATATATGGAAGGGTGAAGCTAATCAATTTCAATTCAACTTCAACCTACAAAAGTACCAGTTAGCCAATAACAACTACCGCGACATGTTTGGTATCACAGGCACGTGGAGTAAGCAGCTTAGTAAACGTTCGGTCATGAAGTTTTTCGTAGGGGCCAATGACCTCGCTTATGATGACCAGTCATGGAAAGATGCAACCCTGAGTAATGTCGGTGCAAGCTATATCTATGCAGGGGAGGGTGGCTGGCGTCCTCTTTATTTTATCAGTGCTTTTGCCGGAACAGAAAATCCAAAAACCGCGGGTATTTTAGCAAATGGCCAAGTTGATCGGGTTTTCCACGGCGGGAACTTAGGGATTCAGCTATCGCCTACTAGTGATATTAAGCTAACGCCCGCTATTACTTATCAACGTAGCGAATATAAAGGTAAAGATTGGATCTATAATATTAAGCGTAGGGATGATTTTGCTATGTTTAATGTGAATATGGAGTGGATGGTTGCGCCCTCTTGGACAGTGTTAGCTAATTATAGTTTTACCGATATAGGCTCGAATATTGAGCTTTATGAATATGACCGCCAGCAAGCAATGCTGGGCTTGCGTTATAACTTTCAGTGAGATTTAGCATATGAAAATCTATGTCACGGCGGCTCTATTTATACTATTTTCTAGTTTTGCCTCTGCTGCGCCTCAAAGCGTAGGTACTGTTATTTTGAGTTTTGGTCAGAATACGGCAGAGTCTGCGGGCGCCCAGCGGGTGTTGAAACGTAAAGTTGATGTGTATGCGGATGACCTGTTGAAAACGGGGGATACGGGGCGTTTACAGATACGATTCACCGATGGTGCGCGCTTATCATTAAAGCCGGGTACTGAATTTAAAATAGCTGAATATCAATTTGATGAGGCTAATCCTGAAGATGGAAAAGCGGTTTACCGGTTGTTAAAAGGCGGTATGAGAACGCTGTCTGGCCAGATAGGTAAAGTGGATAAAGAGGATTACACCTTAGATGCGGTTGTGGCGACAATCGGTATTCGTGGTACTGACTTTACCGTTGATAAGCAGGGCGATGAGGTCAAGGGGAGCGTTAATAATGGTGCGATTAACGTAGCTAATAAAGGGGGAGCCAGTGATATTGCAAAAGGCTTCTCGTTTCAGTTGGTGGGTGCTGAGGGAACAATAAATCGGTTTAGAACGCCAGCGACGGTTAATCGCTCCGATGCGTCTAAACAACAGGCAGCGGCAGCGTCTTTACCGGAGGCTGAGGCTTCCGTACCGGCGGCCGATGTGAACAGTGAAAGCACACAAACAATTACAGTCGCCGCTTCACCAGACCCAAGCGGTAATGGTGAAACCGCATCGAATGGAAGTGTTGTGGCGTTAGCGTTCTCTCAAAGTGGCGTAGGAGCCTCCATTGGCGGCGTAGAGATTTCTGCAGGCAGCATTCACGGTGATGATAGTAGCTCCGATATTACGGTCGATCATTCGTTGGCAGGGGGCGATGTGATAACCGGCGTCGTCTTTAACGATGAAAGTAGCTTGTATTCGGACCCTTGTTCACCTTGTACTGTGTCTGGTCCGCCTATTATTGGTGTAGTGGTTGATCAAGATAAAGCAACCTTAGGCACAGCTGAGGTTAGCTGGGGGCGTTGGGCGAGCGGTTATACTGTCGTTGAAAATGGTGGGTTGACTGCGTCATTGGGTAGCTTTCATTTTATGTACAGTGAGGATTTGACGCCCGCTTCTACTATTACCAGTAAAACCGGCACGCTGCTCTACCGTTATGACAGTACGCATGGTGGCGCCACAAGCCCTCAGGATAGAACTGGCTCGACTGGAACGTTAACTGATTATTCTTCAGTCACGGGTACTGATGGGCATACATATAGTGGCACCTATTTACTGGTGAATTTTGGTGCGCAGGCTTTAACCGAGGTTGGCATTGAGGCGGAGGTTGGCGGGGCTACTTATGTGCTACGGGACGACCCAAGCCTTGGCGGTGATATCTCTTTGAATAGTGTCTTAAATGGACAAGAGGTTGCGTTGACGGGGAGTTGTTCAGGTGGCGGCTGTAACCCGGTATCTACCAATTTATCTGGCCATATGAGTTTAGACTTTGTTGGTGATAACGCAGAGGGTGCCGTCACTAGTTATGCTGCCGAGGGCGTCAATGCAGTGACTAGCCAGCCGGCTGCTATTTCAGGCACTATCTTATTTGAAGCTGAGTAGCCTAACGGAGGTGTTTAAATAGCGTTTACATCGATTTGTTGGTTGTGCTGTAAACGTTCGACCTTTCTGTTAGCTAGCCGTTGATGACACTGTTGCATAATGGTGTCTTCAAACCCAGGCTTTAAATGGGTGATCATGATTTTGCAATCATGGTTTAGCTGGGCTAATTGCTCTTGTAAGTGGCTTGGGGTTAAGTGGCCACTTAAGCGTGCGAGTTCATCTATCTCGTCGGTAAACGAGACATCAATAATCAGTAGATCAGGTTTACGATCATTTAAGATAGGCCAGAGCGCATCATTAATACCGGAGTCACCGGTAAACGCAAAGGATGCGTGCTCATCCGATAGAAAATAGCCAACCGTTGGGGTAGGGTGCTGCGCGGGTAGTACTTCGATGTTTTTGCCTTGTAGGCAAAGCTTATCCCCAGGTTTAACGGTGTGTAAGTGGATAATGGGCGACCCTTCAGGCAAACACGTGTAATCGGGCCAGATGGTCCAGTTGAAGATATGCTGCTTCAAGGCATCAATCACCTCAGGAAGAGCATAAATGTTAAGTGGCGCTTTGTGTTGGTCATAGATCGTAGCGAGCATTAAAGGCAGGCCCATAATGTGGTCAATATGTGCATGGGTAATGACAACATCACGTATTTTTAACATACGCTCCATTGTTAACAACTCGAGACCGGTGCCTGCATCGACCAATAACGAATCATCTACCAAAAATGTTGTAGTCTTTAACCCCTGACCTATGCCACCACTACAACCTAACACGTCGATCTTCACGTTCCACCTCAGATGTGCATCTAAATTAAGTACACTACTATGTACATTATGGTCGTTGGGTTGGAAAAAGCGACAGCAAAAAAATAGGACAACCAAATCGTTGAAGGTGCTGACTTTTTGGTAAAGCAAACGTTTGCTGAGTACGACAGTTTTATATAAACGCCAACGGCTCTTCAAGATACAGATATTAGCCCGTTGCAGCAAATGTATTAGTTTGAAATTTAAGCTTGTTAATAAGGGCGTATTGCTTTTATGCTCAATCTTTTAGCTTGCCTGTATTGTTTGGCTTGTTTTGTATCTAGGGTAGCGTGAACGCTGCACAATAAACCTAATAAAACGTATCGAAGAATGGATCGGGCTCCTTTCAATCGCTTCGTAGAACCGCTGTAGAGTAAGCTATGAAACAAAGAAAAATAAGGACATTGTTGGGCATTCTTCTCACCGTGCTAATGATCGTGCCTGTGGTGAGTGGCGATCGCCCGGAGTTGTTTGAACGCTTTGAGTATGACCTCTACGATCTACGTTTACGCCAGTTCCTATCCACAGAGCAAGATCCGCGTATTGTTATTGTTGATATTGATGAAAAAAGCCTTGCAGCGGAAGGGCGGTGGCCATGGAATCGTTCAAAATTGGCGCGTATGGTCGATCAGTTGTTTGATCACTACGGGGTGGCTATCCTCGGTTTTGATATGGTGTTTTCAGAAGCGGATCAAAGCATAGACTTGGTTGAACTTAAGCGCTTTTTAAACGATAACGCTAACGAGACAAATGTCACTACGCTGCTCTCTACACTTAACTCAGATGTGCATTTTGCCAGAGCCATCATGGATAGGTCTGTTGTATTGGGGTACCTATTTGACCGTAGTCCAAAGAATTTACAAGTGGGGCATCCCGGTAATGCGGTGATAGGAGGCGATCCTGTTTTAGCAACGTTACCGATTCCTGAAGCCAATGGTGTGATCTCAAGTTTGACGGCGTTGCAAAGTGAGAGTGTTTGGAATGGTTTTTTTGATAACCCAATGGTTGATTCAGATGGGGTGTATCGACGTGTACCTGTGTTGCAGCGTTTTGAAGGAGAGTATTACCCCTCACTGGCGTTAGCTATGTTGTTGGCGCTGTTTGATGAAGATAAAGTCCACCCTATTATTGAAACCGACTTTACCGGTGAAAGAGAGGCCTTGGTTGCGGTTGAAGCTGCCGGTATTCGTATTCCAGTCGATCAGCATGGTGCAGTATTAGTGCCTTATCGTGGTCCACAGGGGAGTTTTCCCTATGTGTCGGCTACGGATGTTATTAATGGGGTTGTGAAGCCTGAAGTACTAGAAGGCGCTATTATTTTAGTCGGTACGAGTGCCGCGGGCTTGTTGGATCTTAGGGTAACTCCGATGAGTAATCGCTACTCCGGTGTGGAGGTCCATGCAAATATTTTATCGGGTATGTTAGATGAACGCCTTCAGCAGCAACCTGATTACACGCTCGGTGTGGAGATCGTCCAGCTTATTCTGTGCGGTCTTCTGCTCTCGTTTGTGATTCCTCGATTATCTGTCTTCGTTTCAACGCTCATTACACTGGCGATTAGTGGGCTAGTGATAGCGGTAAACCTGTATGCTTGGCAGCAGCTGTTGTGGGTTATTCCCTTAGGTTATACATTGATCTTAATAAGCGTGTTGTACCTTTTTCAGCAGACGACAGGGTACTTTTTTGAGACGCGCAATATTGCCCAATTAGCCAATCAATTTGGTCAATATATTCCTCCGGAAGTTGTGGAGGAGTTAAGCCAGCAAGACCAAACGGTACAGTTGTCGGGTGAGAGTCGCGAGATGAGTGTGTTCTTCTCAGATGTTCGAGGATTTACCGATCTGTCAGAACAGCTCACACCGCAGCAGTTGACCCGTTTAATGAATATCTATTTAACGGGGATGACGAAGGTTATCCATGAACAGCGCGGCACGGTGGATAAGTATATAGGGGATGCGGTTATGGCTTTTTGGGGGGCTCCTATTAAAGATGAGGAGCATGCCCGTCATGCCTTACAAGCGGCGTTGAAAATGTTGGCTATATTGCCCGACCTTAATCAAGAACTTGCGCAGGAAGGTCTGCCGCCGGTAGAAGTGGGGATGGGGATTAATAGCGGTTTAATGAATGTTGGTAACATGGGCTCATCTTTCCGTATGGCCTACACGGTGATGGGCGACGCGGTTAATTTAGCATCACGCTTGGAGAGCTTAACTAAGTATTATGGGACCCCGCTGCTAGTCAGTGGTGATGTGGCGGTGATGGTGCCGGAATACCTTTATCGTAAATTGGACCGTGTGCAGGTAAAAGGCCGCCAGGAAGCGGTTGATATTCTAGAGCCTATAGGTTTACGTGAGCAGTGTACGCAGCATCAACGGGATGCGGTCACCTTATTCTCTAAGGGGGTGCAGGCGTATACACAGAGAGAGTGGGATGAGGCCGCGTTACGCTTTAGTGATTACTTATGTCTTGCCGCAGATGATGTGATGGCAAGAATCTACCTTCATCGTATCGCTGAATATAAAAGCACGCCGCCCCCACGTGATTGGGATGGCGTGTTTAGTCATACAAGTAAATAAAACTAAGCAAAGCCGGGCAGTGAGTCTATAGAAAACTCATCGATCTGCCTGGGGGTCATATGTTTTTGAGCATAGGAAAGGTAAGCGCCACTTTCGACAAAGAGCTTAAAGAGGTCGGCATCTAGGTGATTGTTTTCTACCATGCGGCCAAGGATCGTCATTGCTTGAGACAGTAGCATCCCTTTTTTGTAAGGACGGTCGGGCGACGTTAACGCCTCAAAAATATCCGCGATGCACATAATGCGGGCACGGGTTGATAGGTCATCGGCTTTTAGGCCACGGGGATAGCCGCTTCCATCTAAATGCTCGTGGTGGTTACAGGCAATCTCGGGCACATCTTTCAGTTGTTTCGGGTAGTTGAGGGACTCCAGCATATCGATGGAAACCTTAATATGGTCGCGCATGACTTGCCGTTCATATTCGGTCAGCGTTCCTTTACGGATACATAGATTCTCGGTTTCATCGTTGGTCAATAAATGACGCACCTTGCCTTCTATGTCGGTCCAGCTGATTTTTGCAAGGCTAAGGATACGTTCCACATCCTCATCGGCCATAAATTCAGAGCCGGCATTCGCGTGTTTTATAAAGTCTAGATCCTGTTCCAGCTGCTGTTGTTGCTGTTTTAAACGAACCTGAGCTTCAGCGCGTTCCTGTTCTGAGGCGGTGGCGCTTGTGGTTAGATAATCTATCTCTAAATGTAACCTGTATTCGCGAAATCTCGATTCAATCAAATCAATACGATCAAACATCGTATGTAGCTTGGTTGCTTTGTCGATAATATATTCAGGTGTTGTTATCTTGCCGCAGTCATGTAACCAAGCCGCTATACGCAGTTCATACATCTCGACGTCACAAAATGTCGTATCAGCAAACGCTCCTTGGTTTGCCGCGTTGACGGCGTCGGCTAAAAGCATCGCGATTTCAGGCACTTGTTCGCAGTGTTTGCCCGTTACGGGTGACTTATGGTCAATGGCACGGCCTATTAATTTGATAAATGACTCAAAAAGGTGGCGTTGTGCATCGATTAAGCGTTGTTTTGTGAGCACGGTTGCTGCAAGCGAGGCGAGAGATTCTACTAAATACTGCTGGGTTTCCTGAAAAGGAATGATCTCACCTTTATCATCAATGGCATTAATAAGCTGTAAAACACCAATGATCTCACCCTCGTGATCTTGTAAAGGTACACAGAGGAATGATTTGGAATGGTAGCTTAGCTGCTTGTCGAAATTGCGTGTGCCCGAAAAATCATAGGTTGAGCATGCATAGGCATCGGGAATATTAATGGTTTCACGCTGTACAAAGGTTTGTACGACCACTAATTTTGAGGCCTGCTGCTGTGAGTTGAAAACTTGAATCGCTTGTAGGTCATGGGGCTTGCGGTGGATGCCTAGAGAGCGGTTATGCAGAATAGTGAATGCTAACTCATTTTCATTCTCTTCATTCAACGTATACAACGTCCCTCCATCCGCATTGGTGAGGTACATACAACCTAAAATGATACGGTCTAATAGTTTGGTATGATCTTTTTCAGTCGTTAAAGCGCTTGTTAAATCGGCTAAGTGCTTTGCGATTTCTTCTGGAGCTAAGTGAAACATAACGATCCTGATCTACCTATTTTAGATGTAACTGTAAATGTGGCGCTCAAGCGCTGCGCTGTCAAGGGGCGGTGGCGTTAAATAGCCAAAATACAACGGTTTTCTCTACGCTTGGTTGATCAGTTCGAGATTGAAAGGACATAGTGACGGCATTTCCGTTGCAGGCATGATGAGCGCCGCGCTTAGTGATAGCGTTAACGTGTTGAGGCCGCCTTTGCATTGGATGCGATGGGCGGGCCGGAGCAAGGCTAAAATTGAGAGCTTGAGGCTTAGCTTATCACTTTTTTGATTGGGTTTACGCCAGATCTGTCGTACTTTCTTCCTCTTGCAGGTAAGTAAAGATATCTACCTCGTCAATCTGTTCAGGGCTTAAGTAACGTTGTGCGTACGTTTTGTAAGTGCCAGAGCGTAGGAATAGGTCAAAAAGGTCCGCATCGATATGATTGTCGTCCCGCATTTTGGCCATAATTTTGACCGCTTCGGATAGTTTCTTCGCTTTTTTATAGGGCCTGTCTGCTGCGGTGAGTGCTTCGAAAATATCGGCTACAGCCATGATGCGACTGGGTAATGGCATATCTTCTTTATGTAACCCTCGGGGATAACCGGAACCATCCATTTTTTCATGATGTCCCCCCGCATAGGTTGGAATGTTTCGTAAATGGCGTGGATAAGGTAAGGCTTCGAGCATTTTGATCGTTTGAACAATATGATCGTTAATTTTAAAGCGCTCTTCAGGCGTTAATGTTCCACACTGAATGCTGAGGTTGTACAGCTCTCCACGGTTGTAGAGATACTCGGGTGGTGTGAGTGTAAAGCCCCAAATATTATCCGCTGAGTAGGTGCTTGTATCGTCCCTTAATATTAAATGTTCGGCGCGGTCGGCGAGTAATCTCTCTTTTGTGGGCAGGGGCGGTATGGCTTTAGGCATACGGTTTTGCTCTTCCCAAGATAATCCTAGACGGTCGTCCAGTGTGCGTTCCCAGGTTTGTGCCGCAATACTGTTTAAACGCGACAGTTCCGCTGTCCCCATAAATTGATCGCCATCGTTACATTGGGCGACAAAGGCAAAGTCATCATCGATCTGCTGCCAGCGGGCCTGAAGGTTGGCAAAGAGTTGAGGTTTGTCTTCACTATCAGGGTAGGCTTTCCAGTATTCTATTTCGGCATCACGTTTTAGTATTTCAAAGCGCATTCTAATCTCGTGGATGCGGTTATAGATGGTCTCAAGACGGGTAGCTTTATCGACTACATAGTCTGGGGTCGTGACCTTCCCGCAGTCGTGCATCCAGCTAGCGATATGTAAGGTTTCCCACATATTCGTGCTCATTTTAAATTCTTTTAACGCGAGAGCATTCGACTGCTCGGCCGCTTGGGCGAGCATTTTTGTGAGTGCGGGTACCCGCTGACAATGGCCACCGGTGTAGGGCGATTTCGCATCGATGGTCTGCGCAATAAGCTCGACAAAGGACTCTAATAGGCTTTTTTGCATCCGAACCAGCTGTCTTGTGGCCAAGGTCATGCTGGCAAAACTGGAAAACTCTTGGATAAAGGCTTGTTGATCGGGGGTAAAGCTTTTACCCGCAGGAAGGATGAAGGTTAAGGTTCCGATACTTTCCTGTAAGCGGTTCAATAAGGGGATGATATAGACTTCAGCGTTTGAGCAGTTGAGTGTGGCGAGTAAGGAGTGGTGAGGGTCGGTGCTGTCGTTAAGGCTGAGTCTGTAGTGTTGTATCTCTTGCCCCATTAAGGCATGACAGAGTGTGGTCTCTGTATTTAATGTAATAGTGGGGAGTGAGATCTCCTGCTGGTTTTGATCGGTGCAGCTGGGTTTTAATTGTGATTCATCATCGCTCAATAAGTGAATGGATACGGCGTTTGCATTACTAATGATGAGCATCTCTTTCTTGACTAGGTCAAGTAGGGTAGTGAAATCCCGCTCTGCATTTATATTGTGTAACAGTCCTAGAAAGCGCGTGATGGTTTCGCGCATCATCGATATGGCCGCGCCTAAGTCTTGGACCTCCGCGATACGGGTTTTTATTTCGGGTTGAGGGGTTAATTCAAAACGACGGATGGCGGATGTTTGGTTCGCGAGCTCGGTGAGGGGCGTTGAGATGGCTCTAGCCACAAGCCATATAAGTGGTACGGTGAATAATATAATGATAATCGTGATCAACAGGGATTGTTGCCGGGCAACGATCGCGCCTGAGAGTAACTGGTCTTCCGGCATCATGATGACTAACCGGAAACGGAGATTGTCGCTCAGGGCGATAGGGTTGGTTTTTCCTATCCATTTTCGTCCATCGACTAAAATTGATAACGGGCGGTCTAGTGATAAAGGGGTTTGGTGAAGTGCGCTAAATATGGGGTTGTTAAGGTCGTCGAGTGATGCGTACTTTACCTTGTTGTCTGCCTCTAGCTTGGTTAGTAGACTATGGTCTTTGTAGGCGATGACATGGTCTTCATCATTGAGTAAGACAATCTCTGCTTGCTGTGCTTTACCGCTGTTGGCAATGATATCTGACAGCATGTCGAGGGTCATATCTGCGGCAATGACTGCATTTTTATCGGCCGATTGCCGGGATAAGGTTATGCCAACTTTTTGAATAAAATAGTAGAAATAGGGGGCGGTTACGCCTATTTGTTGGCTATTTAATACATCTTTATACCAAGGCCTTGTTCTTGGGTCATAGCTTGATTCTTGATAGAACGGTTGGCCTATTTTATTGAGATCTTTGTCGAAAAAAATACGTTCTAAACGCCGCCCGCCAGCACCAGTATGGGTCTGATCTATTTGAATGTAACTATTATCGGGTGCGTTGAAGCGTGCTTTCATATAATCGTCATGTAGCGCCCTCGCGATAAAGTAGTCGCCATTTTCAAAACCTGCCGCAATCGCGGTGAGTTCGGGCTGGTTGCCGAGTACTTCAGCTAGTAGGGTAAAGTATTCGCTTTGTTGGGTCAGGGTACTGGCTTTACTTAATGAGGTTTGAGCGAGGAGGTTAACGGTGTGGGCAACGGGAATATAGGCTTCTCTAAATTTTAGGGTAATGCGATCGCTGATATGTTCAAAAATTTTATCATTAGCACTATAAATAATTTCTGATGTTTTTTGATAATTCCAATAACTCAGTATGCTGCCAAGCGTCAATATAATAACAACGAAAAGCGTACTGATATGAAGGTGTAAGGGGAATTGCCTTAACCATTTCCTATGTCCCATCTGACATCTCCCTAAGCGTGATTAGACGGACTCTTTTCGCTTACATTATGCTTTTACCCGTTTAAAGTATAGTCGGGTATATACGCTTAATAAACGACGTATTTAAACAATTGGCTCAGGGGTTATCCGTCGCCATGGGCTCATTAGGCATCCCGACGGTCACGGTTAAGCCTGTTTGATACCGTTCTGTGTCAGATAGGGCGATGCTGTATCCGCTACTGTCACATATCTCTTTTACTATCGATAAACCTATACCACAACCGTCCATATCTTGGCTGCTTGCCCTATAAAAGCGTTCAAAAACATGTGCTTTTTGTTCTTGGCTTAATCCAATGCCATTATCTGAAACGCTAAGGTTAACGCGGGTATCAGACAGTTCGGCGTTGATGGTCACTTTACCTTGATTTGGTACATATTTGACTGCATTGTCGATGAGGTTTCTTAGCAAGATAGAGAGCTTTTCTCGATTGGCTTGAACCTTAATGTTTTCATCTATGTGTGTAGTGAGGCTAATCTGTTTTTTGTTGATGGCTGCACTGAGCTCAGTGGTTATTTCACAGACCAGATCGTTCACATTAACGGCTTCTTTTTTATCATAGACTTGTGAACACTCCGCTTGGCTTAAGGTAATGAGCTGGTTAAACAGGTGTGTTAATTTATCGATACCAGAGACAATGTGGTCTTGAATGTTTTTCAGGCGCTCATTGTCAGGGTGCATATTTTGAGCGTGGACTTTTATTGCCGCTAAGGGGGTTCTTAATTCGTGTGCGGCGTTGCCGGTGAAGCGTCGTTGTCTCTCTATCGCGGCCCCTAGCGAAGACATAAGGTGGTTAATTGATCCAACGATTTGTTGCAGCTCATTCGGCACTGACGTGAAGTTTAAAGGGGTTAGGTTATTATTCCCGCGGAGGGATATCTGACGGTTGATCTCATTGAGCGGGGCCAGCCCTTTACGCACGATGAGTGTGATTAAGATAAAAATCACCGGTAATAAGATGAGCAAAATAGATGCGTTAACGGAGGCGATTTTATGGGTTACGTCCTCACGTATCTCAACTGATTGTGACACTTTAATCCAAATAGATAAGGTGTCACTGTATCTAACAAAGGTACGCCACGCTTTATCATCAATGGTTTCATAGCTATAACCGGGTTCATTGGAAAAGCTTAATGAAACATCATTATTGCTACTACCTAGCAGGGGAACCCCTTTACGGCTCCATACTTGAAAGGCTAGTTTCTTTTCATATTTATGGCCATCTTTGTTGTATTCACCCTCAGCAATAATCTCGGGTGAAATGACCAGTTTTTGTTTCTCGTGGGTTGTTTCTGAAATATGTACGCCGGTAAATTCGAACTCGATACTTAATACGGCTTCTAAAACGCGGCTTATTTGAGCCAGTTCCGCGTCGTATAACTCCTCGGTTTCATGGGTAATACGTTGGTAGCTCATGGCGATTGAGGCGGCGATGGCTAGGCCAATGCCAATGACTAAGGTTATGGTTAGATAGGCGCGTATGGAGTTCACTCTGAGGTGCTCCCAAGTTGATAGCCAATGCCACGGATCGTTTTAATAATATGCTTACCTAGTTTTTTCCGGAGGTGGTGTACATAAACCTCGACTGTATTGCTGCTTACGTCGTTGTCCCAGTTATACAGCTTATCCACGAGCGCTTCGCGACTAAACACTTGGGTTGGGCGGTTAATCATATGTAGTAGTAAATCATACTCATGACGAGAGAGAGAGATGGGCTCGCCATTTTTTGAAAGGGAGAGGTTGGCTGGATCAATTTCAAGATTACCATGGGTGATGATCGGGCTTTTCTGTTGTGACTCCCTGCGTTGTAAGGCCCTTAAACGCGCCATGAGTTCGGGAACGTCGAACGGCTTAACCATGTAGTCATCTGCGCCACGATCAAGCCCTGTTACCTTTTCGCCTGAGGTGCTACGTGCGGTTAAAATAAGGACAGGGGTTAAGACGTTGTCGTTGCGCAGTTGCTGTAGTACATCTAGACCATCCATATCGGGGAGGCCTAGATCCAGTATGATGACATCAAATTGACTCGCGTGAGCAAAGCTAAGCGCGTGCAGACCTGTTTTTACCCACTCCACAAGATGTGATTGATAGGTTAACGCGTCCGCAATGCCCTGACCCAGCAAGGGATCATCTTCTACCAGTAATGTCTTCATTGTTTGGTTAATAACCCTCAGGTTAAAGCTTTTCTAACAGCGCCTGAATCTCTAGGCGACGGCCTTTATCGGCACTTTCACGGCCAGGTCTGGGTGCTGCTTCTAGCGCGTGTTCTAATAACGCTTTCGCTTCAGCCTTTAGATCGGAAGAGCACACGTCTGAACTCCAGTCACAACTAGAATCTCGT
>OJAS01000009.1_pt1 | contig 16679 bp, 16 predicted proteins | sample 1590311 | NCBI WGS metagenome assembly OJAS01 (sample SAMN05416833, study PRJEB24817) | seawater metagenome | isolation source: Sea water | place: Canada:Atlantic | collected 2013-07 | reverse complement strand
ACGAGATTCTAGTTGTGACTGGAGTTCAGACGTGTGCTCTTCCGATCTCTTAGCGCTGCCTCACCGTTTTCCGCTTCAAGGCAGGTATAACCCTCATTATCGAGTAGATCGGAAAGCCCCATTCTAATGTTGAGGTCATCTTCTGCGATAAGAATTTTCATAGGTTACCTTTAACGGCTGTGTGGCTTAGGCTGATGGGGGTGTGGAGGCTTAAAAGGAAACAGGCCCCTGAGGGAGTGGATTCCAGAATTAAATCACCGCCATGTTTACGTGCGAGCTCGCGCGCAATACTTAAGCCAATACCGGTGCCGCTGACGCCATCGGTGAGTTTGTTGCTGGCGCGGTAAAACTGATCAAAGATAGAACGGGATGAATACTCATCGATCCCTGGGCCATTGTCATGGATGCGGATAAAGCTGTAATCATGTTCTTGCCAGCATTCGATCTGTAGGGTACCGCTATTGGCTGCATATTTTTCGGTATTACTGAATAAATTATTTAAGATCTGTTCGACGCAGTGAGGGTCTAGTAAAACACTGGTGTCGCATTGGCTTGTGAGCACCGGTTTTATCCCGCGCTGAGTAAAGGCGGGGGTGAAGGCGTCTAAGGTGGTATTAATACAGGCCTGAACTGTGCCCATCTGTAGGGTTAAATCAAGGCTGTCGCGCTCTAGTTTTGAAAAACTGAGCACGTTATCAATTAAGCGGGTGAGTCGTTTGCTCTCGTTATTAATGATACTTAAATAACGCTTCTGTTTAACTTGCTCATCATCAAGCTGGCTCTCCAGCATCTCGGTATACATTCGTACATTAGTCAACGGTGTTTTTAGCTCATGGGATACTTGATTGACAAAGTTGACACGCTGGAGGGCTAAGCGTGATTCGCGGGTTTGTTCTCGGTATATGAGCCAGCCGAGTGTGGACAAGCCGCTCAAGGTAATGACTAAAATAAGAAGCTTTTCGAGCCAGTTTTGTTCGGGTTTATTGAGGCTCGTGGTGGCGTAGTCTAAGCGCCAACTGCCTAGTGGGTGGCTAAGGTTTAAGCTTTTTATCGGCGTTAGTGTGTCGGCAGCTATCGTTGCGTCACCCCATTCGTAACTCAACTCGCCACGGCTATTTTTGAGTGTTATGACGGCGTTGCTCAGTGAATTTTTGGAGGCGATCTCTGATTGGTCCGGTAACAGGTTGATAAGATCTGAGAGTAAGCGTGCGCGGCTAATAGCAAACCCAATCACCCGATTATCGGGGGTTGTTTGCCAGTAAATATGTTGTAGTTGGGTATTGTTATACCAAGCGACCCAGCCGGAGTCAGTGGGTTCTGCCTTTGGCATCGCCTTAGGCGTGGGTGATGCTACATGACTGTCTGCTGCGACCACCTCTAGTGATGAGGTACTTAAAGGGGGCATTTCTGTTTCGGCGCTGCGGGTGTTTTCCCCTGAGCGGGTTAGGCGCTGTGTTTGGGGCGCTGATTTTAATTGTGCACTATAGGGCGCTTGGGCTATCTGTAGTGGTGTTGTGCTCTTCTGGGGCGCTACGCTATTTGCGGAGCGGGTTTGTGTTGTCATTAGGCTCTCTTGGGTGTGGGCAAAGAGAGTGGGGGTGTCCAACAACGTTTTTGTTTGTTGCAGAAACTGCAGTTCCTGCGCGGTCGCGTTGTCGTGGCGGGGATAGACCCGCTCCCGTGTTGGGCTAAGAATAAAAATTTGCTCAATATACGGACTGGCTTTAATCAATTGGCGTAGCGCAAGGGGGGAGTGTGAGGTTTCGGTGTCAGAATTAAGTACGGATGCTTCGGATTTTAAGACCGCTTCTAAACGCTGGAAGTGTCCTTGGAATAGGTTATCAACTGACTGGAGTTTAACCTCAACTAAGGCTTGGAATTGATGTTGGATGAGCTGCTGTTGATTTTGTTCTAGACGCACGGATAACCAGCCAAGAATAAGGATTGGTATTAAAATCAGTCCACAGAGTAACAAGGCTGTTTTTTTCAAATCATTCTCACTTTGCTGGTTCAGCCCTCATGTTTATGAGGGCTGTGGTATCGGTGATTAGGTGTTGTGCTTATTTGTCTTAATAGCTTTGCTGTTTCGCACGTTTGAACTGACGCTCTTTCAGCTCTTTACGTTTTTTGCTCCACTCTTGTTCATCATCAAGCTCACTGGCATCTTGGAGCGCTTCCTCTTTTTGCTCGATCAGTTTAGGTGAGGATAAGGTTTGTCCTAAATTATCTAAGTAATCTGCGCTTTTTTGCAAGATGCTTTGTGCGCCTTGAATATCGCCTTGGTCTCTTTTTTCTACCGCTTCACGGTTGAACTCGTTAGCGACCTGTTCTGCGGCGGCCTCATAGGTTTGGATATCGACGGCGTCATCAATCTTCTTTTGAGAGCGGGTGAAGTTTGCGACTACGTTGCTAGAGAGCTGCTCATTCTGTTTATTAAATAGGTCATTATAGCGAATGTCGACATCGACCAGCTCTAGGTTTGAACGGTCCTCTTGGGCTGGAACCTCGACTTCTAGGATAATAAACTTCTCCTGTTCACTATACAGCTGGTTCATGCGCGTGCTAACCATATTGCCACTGATATCGGCTTCACGTCCTAAAACACGTAAAGGGCGTACACCGTTTTTACACGTTATATGGATCTCTACCCCTTGAGCGACAACTGATAACACATCACCAAACTCATACTGAAAAATCCTAGCGAGGTCCTCTGCATTTTCTACAAAGGCATGGTTGCCGTCACTAAAGCCGGCCAGCTGTGTCATTAAATCTTCGTTGTAGCCTAAACCAAGACCAATGGTGGTTACACTGATTCCCTCTTTAGCGAGCGATAAACCTAGCTTACCCAGCTCATTGGGGGTACTTGGGCCAACATTCGCTAAACCGTCGGAGAGAAGGATGACACGGTTGACCTTATTCATATCCAAGAACTTTCGGAGTTCTTGCGAGCCTTTGCTCACGCCGGCAAACAGGGCGGTATTACCACTGGCTTCAATCTGCTGAATGGAGCGCGCAATACGGGCGGTATCGCTGGCTTTGGTTGCGGGTACAACAACATTAACGCGGCTATCGTAACTGACAACCGATACTATATCGTTCGTGCCTAAGCGGTTAATCGCCATGATGGCTGCTTTCTTTGCGTGGTAAAGCTTATCACCCTGCATTGAACCTGACTTATCTAATACGATGGCGATATTAGCGGGGATACGTTCCTGTGGCTGCTCTTGTTTAATGGCTTCTAAGGATATTTTAATAAACGCGTTATGTGTGCGGTCGGCCTCCATTACCGGTGTCGCGAGATTCACTTGAAGGTCGATCTGTTTCGCGTGGGCTAGCGGAGCCAGTGTGCTGCTTAAACATAGAGCAATGAGTAAACGTTTAATCTGAGGTAGGCGATATCTGTTCATGTGGATGTCCTTTATTGATCCCTTTGTTACCTGTAATTTAGGGCAATACCGCCGGTGAAAAGTCAGATAAATCTATCAATGTTGTAAAAGATTTGTAAAAAGTGCCCGTGTTATGCTGTATAGAATAACCCATTCCGAAACCCTGACGATAAAATAGGTGCGGGCTTGCATGAGATTAGATGAGTTTGTTACTGATTTATATCAGTTACAAACTATGCTTAAGTCAACACTATGGATAATGAGTTGAGAAAGGAGCATTAAATGACGATCACGAGTGAATTGATTTGGCAGGATCAACAGCATCAGACGTTATTTCAGTTGATTGATGAAATTAAAGCTGAGCAGGTTGATCTATCTACCTTCACTCGTCTTATCGATTACGCCGAGCACCACTTTTCTTTAGAAGAGTTGTATATGCAACAGCTTAACTACCCCGATTATGAGGCCCACTTTCAGGCACATAATAAGTTTCGTAATGAACTACTGAAAATGCTGGATGGGCACCAAGAGTACACGCCTGAGCTTAGGGAGATGTTGGCGAGCTTTCTTTCGGAGTGGCTAAAGCGACATATCTTTGGGGTCGACAAACGTTTAGAGGCTTATATTTTAGCTTCAGAGCGTAAGTAATATCGCCATATTAGTGTTTTTACTTAAATTAAGTTTGAGTTTTATAAGGCGTTGTTTTAACGTCACCACTGTATCAATTTATAGTGGGAAGCCTGATGGCGCTTATTTGTATTAAATCATTACCGTTTGAAAATGATGTTGATGTGCCCGCCATGATTCGAAGTATTACAGACGATCTGGCTCGGGGTGCTGATATCAGTATTGAACACATAACGGTGACCTGGGAGTTTATTCCTTCGAGGCAGTATGCGGTAGCAGGTTTAATGCCGAGTACTCAACCGCAAAGTGGCAGTCATCCCATTCTTGTCGACCTTCATGCCCCCAGTTTTTATAATGTTAATTGTGTTGAGGCTATGATGGAGTGCATCGCGTTTTCTATCTCTAAGCGTAGCCGCGTGGCTTACAGTAATATCTTTATTAATTACCGTAAAATTAATTCAGGCCATGTTTTTGACCATGGGGATGTGGTGCGTTGGAAGTAGGCCATGCTGAATAAAAAAGAGGCACTTAGCCTCTTTTTTATTGCCTAATTATAGATTAATGCAGCTTCATTTTTGGGCGAACCACTTTACTGACTTTTTCTGCGATATAAACCAGCATCGCTTTAAAAAATCCATGTATGGCTATCTGGTGCATGCGATAGAGCGAGATATAGACAACGCGGGCTATTTTACCTTCGATGAACATGGAGTTCTTCGTTAGGTTCCCCATCAGGCTACCGACGGTGCTGTAGCGACTGAGGTTGACCAGTGAGCCATGATCTTTGTAGACAAATGGCTGCAAGGGCTTACCTTGTAGCTTGAGCTTAATATTTTCTTTAACAAGGGATGCCATCTGGTGAGCTGACTGTGCTCTAGGTGGCACCCAGCTACCATCCTCTTGGGCACATGCACAGCAGTCACCAATCACGAAAATGTTGTCGTGTAGGCTGCTTTGCAGCGTTGGTTTAACCCGAATTTGATTATTTTGTGTTAATTCAAATTTATACAGGTCAGCGATAAAGTCTGGCGCTTTAACCCCCGCCGCCCAGATCATCATATCAGCCTCAATAAGGTCGCCGTCAGCGGTAGTATACCCCTCAGGCGTTGCTGATTTGATCATGGTGTTTTCTTGCACTTGAACGCCAATGTCAGACAGTTCTTTGCGCGCTGAGCTTGAGATCCTTTCAGGCAGGGCCGGTAGAATGCGCGGCCCGGCTTCTATTAAGGTAACTTTTAACTGTTGGGCCGTCATATTGGGTAGGCCGTAAGCACTTAGCATGTCTGTTACATTATGTAGCTCTGCTGACAGCTCGACCCCCGTCGCGCCGCCGCCAACAATGGCGATATTAAGCACACCGTGGTCTTGTTGGTTGATACGCATAAAGTTATTGATCAAGCTTTGGTGAAAACGTTCCGCTTGCTTTGCGGTATCTAAGAAGTAGCAATGTTCTGCAACCCCAGGTGTTTTAAAGTCGTTGCTCACACTGCCAATGGCTAACACCAATGTGTCATATTGGAGGTAGCGCTCAGGCAGGATCACATGACCATTTTCATCGAAGGTTTCGCTTAGGGTCACGGTCTTAGACTCGGTATCTAAATCGGAAAAACTCCCTAACTGAAATTGATAGTGATGCTTGACCGCATGGGCGTGGTAAGTAACCGCATCGGTGCTTGGGTCAAGGGTGCCGGTCGCCACTTCGTGAAGCAGGGGCTTCCAAATATGCGAGCGCTTTTGATCGACCAAGGTCACGGTTATATTGGGTTTTTTTCGATAACGGTGTCCTAGCTGAGTGACCAGCTCTAGTCCACCTGCACCACCACCGATCACTAAGATCTTGTGCGGTTCTGTTGCGTGTGTCATGGGTTCAATCCTCAAAAAAATATGGGATTAGTTACAAACACTTGGCTTGTACGGCTATAACTAATCCCATATCCATTCGCGTTATTATTCGTTGAACATTATGACTTTGGTATTATTCGAGAAAAAAGTAAATCATTAAGGCGGTTATTTAGCTCTAAAGAACGAAACCGCCGGTCAGAAGGTATAATAACTTACCGCTACTTACAGATTAAATGCCGCTTTTAATAAGGCGCGGGTATAGTCGGCTTGCGGGTTAGCAAAGATCTCAGAGGCGTTACCTTGTTCGACAATATCACCCCGGTGTAAGACCATCAGTTTGTGACTCAACGCTTTTACGACGGCTAGATCATGGCTGATGAACAGATAGGTTAACGCGTACTTTGCTTGCAGGTCACGTAAAAGATCAACAATCTGCTTTTGTACGGTTCTATCAAGAGCAGAGGTCGGCTCATCTAATATGATTACGTCCGGCTTTAGCACTAATGCGCGGGCGATGGCGATACGTTGTCGTTGCCCGCCTGAAAACTCGTGGGGGTAACGGTGGCGACTGTCGGGGTCTAAGCCCACCTCATTGAGTGCATCGATGATTAAGGCTTTATGTTGAGCTTTATTATCGGGTTGGTGTATTTGTAAACCTTCAGCAATGATCTCTGAGATCGACATACGCGGGCTGAGGCTGCCAAAAGGGTCTTGGAAAACGATCTGAATCCGGCTGCGAAGGGGTTTTATCTGTTTTTGGTCTAGAGAGGCTAGCTCATGACCGGCAAAGTTGATACCGCCCACGCTGCGAATCAATTTAATGATCGAGAGTCCTAAGGTTGTTTTTCCTGAGCCGGATTCACCTACAATACCAAGTGTCTCGCCTTTATTAATGCTGAGGCTAACATCATTAACCGCTTTGATATGGTCAACCGTTTTTTGGAAGAACCCTTGTTTTACCGGAAACCACACCCTCAAGTTATCGGTGCTCAGTAGGGGCTCACAGATCGCCGGTAGGGGAGCAGGCTCGCCAGAGGGGTCTGCATTTAAAAGCATTTTGGTGTAGCTATGCTGAGGGTTGGCAAACAGTGTTTCTGTGGATGCGCTTTCTACTTGCGCCCCTTGGTACATTACGCATACATGATGGGCGTAGCGTTTTACGATATTAAGATCATGGGTGATCAGTAATATGGACATGCCCAGCTTTTGTTGCAGCGATTGGAGTAACTGCAATATTTGCTCTTGTATTGTAACGTCGAGAGCGGTGGTCGGCTCATCCGCAATCAAGAGCTCAGGATCATTCGCTAATGCCATCGCGATCATAACACGTTGTCGCTGACCGCCTGAGAGCTCATGTGGGTAGCTCTTTAGTCGTTTGTGAGCATCGTTAATGCCGACCAAGTCTAACAGCTCTAAAATGCGCACTTGGGCTTGTTTACCCGTCATACCTCTATGGAGCAGCAAGGTTTCACCTATCTGCTTTTCAATCGTGTGTAGAGGATTAAGTGAGGTCATCGGCTCTTGAAAGATGACACTGATCTTATCGCCCCGCATCTGACACATTTGGCGCTCATTTAGCGCGAGCAGATTTTTGCCGTTATAAAAAATCTCTCCGCTGGGATGGCTGGCTTTAGGGTAAGGTAGCAACTTAAGTATCGACATGGCCGAAACGGATTTGCCTGAGCCTGATTCGCCGACCAAGGCCAAGGTCTTCCCCTTAGGAATATCAAAATTAATCTGTTTAACCGCATCCACAGGTTGTTGATTATCTTGTTCAAAGCGCACTGATAAATCACGAACGCTAAGCAGAATCTCATTCTGGCTGCCGTGGTTTTCGTTATGGTTCATTAGGGTCTCGGTTTCCATCATGACACTTTCCTTGGATCAAAGGCGTCACGGACCGCTTCACCAATAAAGATTAAGAGGGTCAGCATTATGGATAGTGTCATAAATGCAGTAATTCCAAGCCAAGGTGCGTGAAGGTTTGTTTTACCTTGTGAGACGAGTTCACCTAATGATGGACTGCCCGGAGGGAGGCCAAACCCTAAAAAATCTAGGGCGGTTAGGGTCACTACCGATCCATTAAATACAAAAGGCATAAAGGTCAGTGTGGCAACCATGGCATTGGGCAGTATATGTCTGAACATAATCATTCGGTTATCTAAGCCTAATGCGCGTGCTGCCCGTACATATTCAAGGTTACGCCCCCGTAAGAATTCGGCGCGTACTACATCCACCAATTGCATCCAAGAGAAGAGCAGCATTATACCTAAGAGCCACCAGAAATTAGGCTCCACAATGCTGGCTAAAATGATTAATAGAAAGAGTACCGGTAAGCCAGACCAGATCTCGATAAAGCGTTGGAAGAATAGATCGATCTTGCCGCCGTAATAGCCCTGTATCGCACCGGCGATAACCCCAATGATTGAACTGGCTATGGTTAAGACTAAGGCAAAGAGAATAGAAATTCTAAAACCATAGATAACGCGTGCGAGCACATCACGGGCTTGGTCATCTGTACCGAGTGGATTTTCCCAACTAGGTGGTGAAGGGGCGGGTACCGGTAGGTCATAATTGATGGTGTTGTAGTTGTAATGAATGAGGGGCCAAACAATCCAGCCTTGCCCTCCGTCTTCTATCAAACTTTGGATATAAGGGTCTTTGTAGTCCGCTGGGCTTTCGAATTCACCACCAAAGGTTAACTCGGTATATTCGGTCACAACGGGGAAATAAAGGTCGCCCTTATAAGCCACAACGAGAGGGTTGTCATTGGCAATCAGTTCGGCAAAGAGTGAGAGCAAAAACAGCGCCGTAAATAACCATAAAGACCAGTAGCCACGTCGGTTATTCTTGAAATTTTCAATACGGCGTTGATTGAGAGGGCTCATTTTGCTGAGCGACGGTGTATTTGAAATAAGGGCCATGATTACTGCTCCCTGCTTTCAAAGTCGATTCTGGGATCGACAAAGACGTAGGTAATGTCGCTGATCAATTTTAGAATCAGACCTATGAGTGTAAAGATAAATAAGGTGCCAAAGATTACCGGGTAATCCCGATTGATAACCGCCTCGTAGCCCAGCAGGCCAATGCCATCCAGTGAGAAGATCACTTCAATTAGCATGGAGCCGGTAAAGAAAATCGAGATAAGCGCCGCTGGCATTCCGGCAATAATAATGAGCATCGCGTTTCGGAATACATGGCCGTAAAGCACCTGATTTTCTTTTAGTCCTTTAGCGCGGGCGGTCAGAACATATTGCTTATTAATTTCGTCTAAAAAGGAGTTTTTGGTCAGCATGGTTAATGTTGCAAAACTACCGATAACCGACGCAAACACAGGTAACGTAATATGCCAGAAATAGTCTTTTATCTGACCGAAAAGGCTCAGCTCATCAAAATTAGGTGAGGTTAGCCCTCGGAGAGGAAACCAATCTAACCAGCTCCCGCCGGCAAAAATAACGATCAATAAAATAGCAAACAGGAAGTTAGGAATCGCATAACCCACAATGATGACACTGCTGCTCCATATATCGAAAGGGGTGCCGTCACGTACGGCTTTACGAATACCTAATGGGATGGATACGAGGTAGGTGATCAGGGTTGCCCACAGTCCAAGGGAGATAGAAACCGGAAGCTTTTCGATAATTAGCTCAATAACGGTTTTATCGCTGAACAGGCTTTTGCCGAAATCAAATACAGCATAGCTTTTTAGCATCTGCCAAAAGCGTTCATGTGCGGGTTTGTCAAAACCGTAGAGGGCCTCGATCTCTTTTACTAACTCAGGATCAAGTCCACTGGCGCCGCGGTAGGAACTCTCACTGCTGTTCGTGGCGGGCTGATTGGTTGATAGATCGCTTTGAGCGCCACTGATCCTAGCGGTTGCGCCTACGCTGATCCCTTGTAGTTGGGCTATTGTTTGCTCAACGGGGCCGCCTGGCGCTGCTTGAATAATCAAAAAGTTGATCGTTAATATGCCAATAAGTGTCGGTATGATTAGCAGCAAGCGCCGCAGGATATACGCGGCCATCACTTAACGTCCTTTTCAGGTTTGATCCACCAGGTATTAAATCCTAGGTCATATTTAGGACGGATGTTTGGCATTTCAAATTTATCCCAATAGGCGACCCGGTATTTATTAATGTGGTATTGCGGAATGACATAGTGATTCCACTGCAACACACGGTCTAAAGCGCGAGTTCTATAGACCAGCTGTTCACGGTTAGGTGATTGGATCAGTTGATCTACTAAATAATCAATGGCCGGGTTTTGAATACCGATTAAGTTTCGGCTGCCTTCTTTATTAGCGCTTGATGAGTGCCAATAATCCCGTTGTTCATTACCGGGTGATGAGGACTGTCCAAAGCCGCTGACGACAATATCAAAATCATAACTGCGTAGGCGGGCAATATATTGTGAAACATCAATTAAGCGGATATTTGCTTTAATGCCTAAACGCTCTAAATTACGGATAAAGGGCGAAACGACCCGCTCAAATGCGGGCGAGTAGAGCAGCATCTCTATTGATAACTGTTTGCCGGTTTCCGCGTTGACTAGTTTCCCTGCTTTAAAGATCCAGCCAGCGTCTTGAAGTAAACGACGGGCTTCCCGCAGTTGTGTATAAATTTTGCCATCACCCTTTGTTTCAGGTGCTTTGTAAACCTGTGTGAACACCTCGGGTGGAACTTGGTCACGTACGGGCTCCAATATGGCTAGCTCTTCAGGGGTGGGTAGCTCAGTGGCCGCCATTTCTGAGTTAGAGAAGAAACTGTGTGTACGGGTGTAGGCATTAAAAAAGATATTTTTATTGGTCCATTCAAAATCAAAGGCGAGGGCAAGTGCGCGGCGAACCCGTGGGTCGGCGAACTGTTTGCGACGGTTGTTGATCACAAAGGCTTGCATGCCCGTTGGATTTTGATGTTCGAGCTCGGCCGTTTTTATACGACCGTCATCAAAGGCATTGCCACTATAGCTTGTGGCCCAACGTTTTGATGAGTTCTCTTGGCGAAAATCATATTCGCCCGCTTTAAAGGCTTCTAGGGCAACGGTGCCATCACGATAATAGTCAAAAATAAGCGTATCAAAATTGTTATAGCCGACTTTAACCGGAAGTTCTTTTGCCCAGTAGTTAGGGTTACGTTTATAGGTAATGCTGCGGCCTGCATCAAAAGAGTCGATGGTGTAAGGGCCCGATCCAACCGGTATATCTAATGAGGGTTTTTGAAACGCTTTATCTTGCCAATAATGTTTGGCGAGGATAGGTACTTCACCCACAATTAACGCTAGCTCACGGTTGAGTGTGTTTTTGAAGGTGAATTTTACCCGGTGTGGGCTAAGCGCTTCAATTTTATCGATATCGGCATAGTAGGATTTATAAAAAGGCGCCCCTTCTGTACGCAGTAAATTAAAACTAAAAACTACGTCTTCTGCGGTTAACGGGTGGTTGTCACTGAAGGTAGCGGTGGGTCTAAGGTTAAAGATAATCCAACTGCGGTTATTAGGTACTTCTATGCTTTCAGCCAGTAAACCGTAGAGAGAGAAGGGTTCATCAAGCGCGCGGCTTAATAGGGTGTCATATATCAGGCCTAACCCGTCGGCGGCGTTACCTTTAACAATAAACTGATTAAAACTATCAAAGGTACCGATGGCCGATTGGATAACCTGACCCCCTTTAGGCGCCTTTGGGTTTACATAATCAAAGTGTTTGAATCCCGGTGGGTATTTAAGGTCGCCATGCATTGAGATGCCATGTGCAACTTGAACTGAATCTGCGGGAACGGAGGCGGACAAAACGGCTAAGGTGCATCCGATAGCGGTTAGCAGTTTTGTACTAAAACGTAACGTGATAACAGGTAAGTTGAGCAATAGGTTTTCCTTCTCGAAATGCTTTTTGGGGCTTACTTATAATAATCCAGTCAACTAGCTTGTGTACTTAATTCTTCGACGCGTAAAATCGAATGAAAACATAAGCCTATTCGGCCTGAAAATATGACAGCTTAGTGATCAGTTTGTTCAAACTGTTCTGCAAAATCAGTGAGTTGCTGGTGGTAATGTTTTCGTTTTACTTTCTGTTTTATTAGCTCCTGATGCTTGCGGGTGAGAAAGTTATGTTTCTCTGGGTTATCGCCCGCCAGGCCTTTTATGAGATCTTGGTCCATCCACCGTTGAATGCGTTTAAACAGTACAAGCTTAAACGCGATCGCAAGTACGGTGCTGATGAAAATGATGATATAGGCTGTTATATCCATGATCTATCCCGTTTTAGTCGACTAAACCTACTGGGTACGTGTTACATCAACGTATAGGGTTAGGCGTTGGCCAGGTTTTAAATACTTGGCTTTGTCTAGGTTATTCCAGTGTAGGATATCGGCAATTCGGACGTTAAATTTTCCGGCAATTCTCGCCAGCGAATCACCGCTACGTACCTTATAGCCCACTTTACGGATGATCTGACGCTCAGCACTGCTTAAGACGGATTGGGTCGGCTTGCTCCAGATGACTAAGCGTTTACCTGTTGGTAGTGCATCCCCCGGTGCCATGCTATTCCAGTTGGCTAACTGACGTACCCCTACATTATGTTTTTTGGCGATGCTCCAGAAGCTATCACCGCTTTTAACGGTGTAATAGGTATCTTTTCTGTCGGTGCTTCTTGAGATGCTTTTTTGCTTTTGAATATGGCGCTGGTGCTGGCTCAATGCATATTCGCTAGCTTGCTGGCTGGCTGTAGGAACAAGAATCGTCTTGCCTGCACGAATACTGTTGCCATTAATGTTGTTGGTCTTGCGAATTAAGCCCACGGTGGTTTCAAACTTTTTAGCGATCGCGATGAGCGAGTCACCCGATTTGATTTTGTAACGTGTCCATTTGACCCGTTCCGAGGCGGGAAGCGCTGTTAGCGCCTGTGTAAACTGGTCTGCATGCTCAACGGGAATTAATAGGCGATGGGGGCCTTCAGGTGCGGTTGCCCAGCGGTTGAAACCTGGGTTAAGGAGATAAAGCTCCTTTGTAGAGATACCCGCCATAGATGCTGCTTGGGCGAGGTCGATCTGGCTATGGGTATCAATCGCAGAAAAGTAGGGTTGGTTGCTGATCGGTTGTAGGGCGAGATCGTATTGCTCAGCATTTTTAATCAGTTCGGCGATGGCCAGTAGCTTAGGTACGTAAGCCATGGTCTCTTTCGGTAGGTTGAGAGACCAGAAATCAGTTGCTTTGCCTTGACGTTTATTGCGCTTGATCGCGAGTGATACATTGCCGCCGCCCGCATTGTAAGCGGCCAGTGCTAAGAGCCAATCCCCGTCAAAACGTTTATTCAATTGCGCTAGATAAGTATAAGCGGCATCAGTCGAGCTGATAATATCTCGGCGTCCGTCATACCACCAGTTTTGCTTTAAGCCGAAATGCTTGCCTGTTGATGGGATGAATTGCCATGCCCCTGCAGCTCGGCCATGGGAGTATGCAAATGGATCAAATGCACTTTCAACAATGGGAAGTAGGGCAAGCTCTGCGGGGATGCCGCGCTCTATGGCTTGCGTCAAAATATGGTAATAGTAAGGCTCGGCACGTTTAACAACCCGGTCCATATATTTTGGGTGCTTGCTAAACCACTGAAGTTGAGATTGTACGCGTGGGTTATCAAGGTAGAGATCAAGGGTCATATGATCTCGGGTCACCTGCCAAAGGTCCGTTGGCTGGGTGTTATCTGCATGTTGAAGGGATGGCTCGGTTGTTGTCGCAGTCGTCGCATCAGCGCTCGGTGCTTCAGTGAATTCAAGATTATGCGCGCTGAGTGATGCCGGTTTCTCAGTAACAGTTTGACAGCCTGTCAGTACCAAACCTGATAGCAGAAAGGAGAAGACCGTTTTGTTGGATATGTGCATAGTGCTCCGAGTACTCTGGAGGTGAAAAAATGATTCATTCTAACAGTGGCCAACTGACGGTCAATAGGTCTATCTCTTTTGTTGCATAATGTTGATTAGAATTGGTTTTTCCATTCGCGGATCGCGGCTAATACTTCTACTGCCGAGTGTGGTTTTTTTGCACTAAAGAGGCCCGCGGCATGAACAATTGATTCATGCTGTGTACGCATAAAGGGGTTGATCTTTTTTTCTTCAGCGATGCTTGTTGGCAGGGTGGGTTTGTTTTGCTCACGAAGCTGTTTGCAGCGTTGAATGGTCAATTGAATATCGTTGTTGTCTGGTTCGACGGCCGCGGCAAAGTCTAGGTTGGCAAGGGAGTACTCATGGGTGCAATAGACCTCAGTATTGTCGGGGAGTGTGTTGAAGTAGTCCATGGCTTGTAGCATCTGTTTAGGCGTGCCTTCAAATAAGCGCCCGCAGCCTGCGAGGAATAACGTATCGCCACAAAAGAGCTGTGATTGCCCATTGTTGACCCAGTAGCTAATATGATCGAGGGTATGGCCTGGGATTTCACGGACGCTGAATGTGTTGCCTAGTAGCTCAAATTGATCATTATTACGCAGTTTTACCGTGCTTCCCTTGAAGGGAGAGTCGGAGGGGCCGTATACAGGAATATCCCTGTGAGCCATTAGTTCAGCTACACCGCCGGTATGGTCATGGTGGTGATGGGTAATCAGTATGGCTGCTAAGGTGAGGTTGTTATCTGATAGGTAGTTTTCCACGACCTGTGCATCACCGGGATCAACAACAGCGATCTTGTTTTCTCCCGCGGTTGAAATGGCCCAGATATAGTTATCAGTAAAGGCGGGGATCGGGGTGATTGTTAACATTTCAGGACCTCAAACAAAATTGTAATTTGCAGTAGCGTAAAAGAGATATAATACTGCTTATATTATGTTGAACCAGTATTTATTTGGGAAAACTCATGAGCTTTCGGAAACAGCCATCTATTGAACTATTAGCGCCTCAATTAAAAGAGTGGTTCGATTCTGAGCTTGGGGCCGAATTTTTAAAGGCCGAAAAAACAACCGTTGATCGCATCGTCTCAACGCTATTTGGTATGCACTTGGTGCAGTTTTCGGTTGATTCACGTGTGACCTTGTTTGATAAAAGTCCGGTCTCTCATTGTTTTTCCGTGGTTCCGACCATCGATTTAGGGTTGTCTGAAAACAATATTGTTGCGAACAATGATGAAATTCCTCTCGCCCATGAGAGTGTGGATGTGGTGATCCTTCATCATGCATTAGATTTTACCGACTCTCCCCATCAGGTGCTACGTGAGGCATCCAGAGTGCTGCGACCGGGGGGGCATGTGGTTATTGTTGGATTCAACCCTAATAGTTACTGGGGATTGAACCATTTATTCGGTTGCAGTAAACACGCCGCACCTTGGTGTGGGCATTTTATTAGTCATGGCCGGCTATCCGATTGGTTACAATTGTTAGAATTGACTGAACTACAGCACCTTTCGGGTTATCATCGGCTTCCATTTGAACAATATAAGTGGCGTAAACGCTTTCGTATGTTAGATGGTCTGGCAGATCGCTTTCCCGGCCATCATGGTGCGTTTTCGGTCTTGCTTGCCAGAAAAGATATAGCAGGGATGACCCCTTTGCGTTCAGGCTGGGGGCTTCGTCGTTTGATTTCAATTCCTGTAGTAGAACCGTCTGCTAGGGGAACATTAAGGGAAACACGTGAACATCGTTGAGATTTATACTGATGGTGCCTGTAAAGGTAATCCAGGGCCCGGTGGTTGGGGTGCAGTCATGCGCTATGGCGGCGCGGAGAAACAGCTGTGTGGTGGTGAGCCAGATACTACCAACAACCGCATGGAGTTGATGGCGGCGATTAAAGCGCTGGAAACGTTAAACCGCCCTTGTGAGGTTATTCTTACAACCGATTCGCAATATGTTCGACAAGGCATTACTGAGTGGCTCGCGGGCTGGAAGCGTAAAGGGTGGAAAAACTCTCAGAACAAACCGGTGAAAAATGCGGATCTATGGAAACGTCTCGACCTTGCTGTTCAGCCCCATACAATTGATTGGCGTTGGGTAAAAGGGCATAGCGGCCACCCAGAAAACGAATTGGCAGATCAGTTAGCAAATAAAGGTGTTGAGGAGTTAAGTAAGGTATGAGGCAGATCGTTCTTGATACGGAAACCACAGGTCTGGAGCCCTCTGAAGGCCATAACATTATTGAAATCGGGTGTGTGGAGATGCTTAACCGCCGTTTAACAGGGCGGACTTACCATCAATACATAAAACCGGATCATGCTATCGATGCAGAAGCGATGCAGGTGCATGGTATTACCAATGAGTTTTTAGCCGATAAGCCTAAGTTTCATGAAATCATGGATGAGTTTGTTGAATTTATCCGTGGGGCTGAACTGGTTATTCATAATGCCGCGTTTGATATTGGCTTTATTGATGCGGAGTTTGAGCGGAACAATTTTGCTGAGCGGGTTAGGCATTTTTGTCCAGTAACCGACTCCTTATTACTGGCACGAAAACGCCACCCAGGGCAAAAGAACAATCTTGATGCGTTATGTAAGCGTTATGGTATTAACAATGCTCACCGTGAGTTACATGGCGCCCTGCTTGACTCGGAAATACTGGCAGATGTTTATTTAGCATTAACGGGTGGGCAGACTAACTTGTCTTTAGCGTCTGAGCTTGACGGCGGTGAAGAGGGGGGAATAACCCGTATAGCCGGCGCGGACGATCTACCACAGATCGCCTTGTCTGACGAAGATATCAAACTTCATGCCGATTTTTTACAGATGTTAGATAAGAAAACCGGTGGTGAATGTCAATGGTTACATAACCATGAGACAGCGGATAGCTAATGCTTTTCTGGCTGTGATTAGAGATCGGAAGAGCACACGTCTGAACTCCAGTCACAACTAGAATCTCGT
>OJAS01000008.1_pt1 | contig 18539 bp, 16 predicted proteins | sample 1590311 | NCBI WGS metagenome assembly OJAS01 (sample SAMN05416833, study PRJEB24817) | seawater metagenome | isolation source: Sea water | place: Canada:Atlantic | collected 2013-07 | reverse complement strand
AGATTCTAGTTGTGACTGGAGTTCAGACGTGTGCTCTTCCGATCTAATCAATAAAAAAAGAGTGAGGTAGGCTCCCATGGCTGGACAAACATTATATGACAAGCTGTTTGATGCGCATTTAGTGCGTACCAATGATGATGGCAGTTCTTTGCTTTATATCGACCGACAAGTACTGCATGAAGTAACGTCTCCGCAGGCATTTGAAGGTTTGCGAATTGCTGGCCGTAAGCCATGGCGCATAGATGCCAATATAGCAACCCCGGATCATAATGTACCGACGACTGAACGTTCTGCGGGTGTGGAGTTTATCGTTGATCCCGTGTCTAAAATCCAGGTTAAAACCTTGGATGAGAACTGTGATGAGTTCGGTATTCTTGAATTTAAAATGAATGATCACCGTCAAGGGATTGTGCATGTTATGGCGCCTGAACAGGGGGCTATCTTGCCGGGCGTGACTGCGGTGTGTGGGGATTCTCATACCGCGACCTTAGGTGCGCTTGGTGCACTGGCTCATGGGGTGGGTACGTCAGAAGTTGAACATGTATTGGCAACCCAGTGCCTGATCACTAAAAAAATGAAAAACATGCTCGTGCGTGTCGATGGTGCGCTGGGTGTAGGGGTAACGCCTAAAGATGTTGTTTTGCACGTCATTGGCGTGATTGGTACGGCGGGTGGAACGGGCTATGCCATTGAGTTTGGCGGTGACGTCTTCCGTAGCATGTCAATGGAAGGCCGCATGACGGTATGTAACATGGCCATTGAAGCGGGTGCTCGTGTAGGGCTGGTGGCGGTTGATCAGATCACGCTGGACTATGTTGAAGGCCGAGCGTTTTCACCTAAAGGCGAAGACTGGAATCGCGCGGTTGAGGCGTGGCGATCATTGGTGTCCGATGAGGACGCTGAGTTTGATGAAGTGATCGTTATTAATGGCGCAGATATTGAGCCACAGGTTACTTGGGGCACGTCACCTGAGATGGTGGTTAGTGTTAGTGATCAAGTACCAAACCCTGCCAATGAGACCGATCCCGTTAAAGTGGATGGGATTAATCGTGCATTGAAATATATGGGGCTTAAAGCGGATCAAAAGATCACCGATATTAAGCTTGATCGTGTGTTTATTGGTTCCTGTACTAACTCCCGTATTGAAGATCTACGCGATGCTGCGAAGGTGGTTAAAGGGCGTAAAGTTGCAGACAATATTATTCAAGCGCTTGTTGTACCGGGCTCCGGTCTTGTGAAAACCCAAGCGGAAAATGAAGGGTTGGATAAGATCTTTATTGAAGCAGGCTTGGAGTGGAGAGAGCCGGGTTGTTCAATGTGCCTAGCTATGAACCCTGATAAGTTAGGTAATGGTGAGCATTGCGCCTCAACCTCTAACCGTAACTTTGAAGGCCGCCAAGGCTTTGGTGGACGTACTCATCTAGTGAGTCCTGCGATGGCGGCTGCTGCAGCTGTGACAGGGCATTTTATTGATGTACGTGAATTGCTTCAGGCGAATGGTTAATTAAAGGTATCGAGGAGAGCCTAATGAATAAGTTTACTTTGCATACAGGTATTGCTGCTCCGCTTGATCGAGCAAATATCGATACCGATATGATCATCCCTAAACAGTTTTTAAAGTCGATTAAACGCTCAGGATTCGGTAAGAATCTATTTGATGAATTGCGTTATTTGGATGAAGGTCAGCCGGATCAAGAGTGTACGGGTCGCCCATTAAATGAAGACTTTGTATTGAACAAAGCCCGTTATCAAGGGGCAAGTGTGCTGTTAGCACGTGAGAACTTTGGTTGCGGATCAAGTCGTGAACATGCACCTTGGGCGCTAGAAGATTTTGGTATTCGCTCTGTAATTGCGCCGAGCTTTGCTGAGATTTTCTATAATAACTGCTTCAAAAATGGCCTGTTACCTATTGTGCTAAGTGATGCGCAAGTGGATCAACTTTTTATTGAAGTGGAAGCATCGGAAGGGTACCAGCTAACGATTAATCTTGAAAAACAGGTTGTTGTTACGCCGTCGGGCGAAGAGATCGCCTTTGATATTGACGGCTTTCGTAAGCACTGCTTGCTAAATGGCTTGGATGATATAGGGCTAACGCTTCAGCATGCTGACGAGATAAAAGGGTATGAAGCTAAGCGCAAAGCAGAGGCGCCTTGGTTGTTTGGTGCGATTCAATAGTTGTGCTGTTAAGGCTTGTGCATTCAAGCCTTAGTCGATAAAAAATTTTAAACCTTGTGCTGACAAGGTGAAGGAAAGGTTAAGTAGATGTCTAAGAATGTATTGATACTACCCGGTGATGGGATTGGGCCTGAAATTGTCACTGAAGCGCGCCGCGTTTTAGCGTTGGTAAATGCGCAAGATAATTTAGGTCTTGAGCTGAGTGAAGCCCTGGTCGGTGGTGCTGCTATTGATGCGGATGGTGTACCGCTACCTGATGCAACGCTTGCAGCGGCTAAAGCCGCCGATGCTATTTTATTAGGTGCGGTTGGCGGTCCTAAATGGGATACGAATCCTGATTTTCAAATTCGTCCAGAAAAAGGTTTGTTGGGTATTCGGTCTAATCTGGGGCTGTTTGGTAACTTGCGTCCCGCGATTTTGTATCCTCAGCTAGCTCATGCGTCTTCGCTGAAACCAGAAATTGTATCTGGGCTTGATATCCTGATTGTACGCGAATTGACGGGCGGTATTTACTTTGGTCAACCGCGCGGTATTCGTGAGAAAGAGGGCGGTATTCGCGAAGGTTATAACACGTACGTTTATGATGAAAATGAGATTCGTCGTATTGGTCGTGTTGCCTTTGAAGCGGCGATGGCGCGTGATAAACGCCTCTGTTCTGTGGATAAAGCGAACGTCTTAGAAGTCACGGTTTTATGGCGCGAGATAATGGAAGAGCTTGCTAAAGAGTATCCAGAAGTTGAACTGAGCCATATGTATGTGGATAACGCGGCGATGCAGTTAGTTCGCGCACCTAAGCAGTTTGATGTAATGGTAACGGGCAACATGTTTGGTGATATCCTGTCTGATGCGGCAGCGATGTTGACTGGATCTATCGGTATGCTGCCATCGGCGTCCCTTGATGTGGATGGCAAAGGGATGTATGAACCCTGTCATGGTTCTGCACCGGATATTGCCGGTCAGGGACTTGCTAACCCACTAGCGACCATCTTATCGGCCGCTATGATGCTGCGTTACTCGTTGGGTGCTGGTGACAGCGCTGATCGTATTGAAAAAGCGGTGAGCAGCGTGCTTGATCAAAACTTCCGTACTGCGGATATTTGGTCTGAAGGCATGCAGAAAGTATCCACCTCAGAGATGGGTGATGCGGTGGTTGCTGCGCTGAGTTAAACCACTAAATATGACCTTGGTAGATAGGCGCAATCATAGCGTCTAACAAGGTTTTATTGCATAATGTTGTCCTTTGTCGGTTCCAGAGATCATTAAACATCTCGGGAGCCGATTTTGTGCTTATTTAGAATCCGAATTTTTTGGTGAATTTGATGAAACGTGTAGGTTTTGTTGGCTGGCGTGGAATGGTTGGTTCCGTGCTAATGCAACGCATGATGGAAGAGCGTGATTTCGATCATATCGAAGAGCCGGTCTTCTTCACTACTTCTCAAGTAGGTCAGGCTGGTCCCGATATTGGTAAAGATATTCCAGCGCTGAAAGATGCGACATCCATTGACGAGCTTAAACAGATGGATGCCATTATCTCTTGTCAGGGTGGCGACTACACGAAACAGGTTTATGCCGATCTGCGTGCTGCAGGCTGGGATGGTTATTGGATCGATGCTGCATCCTCTTTACGTATGGATGATAGTGCGATAATCGTGTTAGACCCTGTCAATATGAATGTCATCAAAGATGGTTTAAGCAACGGCGTTAAAACCTATGTGGGTGGTAACTGCACGGTTTCGCTGATGCTGATGGGCTTAGGTGGTTTATTCCAAGCGGATCAAATTGAGTGGATGACCTCTATGACGTATCAGGCTGCCTCAGGTGGCGGTGCGCGTCATATGCGTGAATTGATCTCTCAGATGGGCGTTATTAGTGATTCAGTGGCAACTGATTTAGCTAACCCCGCGAGTGCGATTCTTAACATCGACCGTCAAGTGGCTGAAACGATTCGTAGTGATGCAATGCCTGTGGATAATTTTGGTGTTCCTTTGGCGGGTTCACTGATTCCTTGGATCGACACTAAACTTGAGAATGGTCAAAGTCGTGAAGAGTGGAAAGCGTATGCAGAAACCAACAAAATTCTTGGTTTAGGTGATAGACCTATCCCTATTGATGGTACGTGTGTTCGTATTGGTGCAATGCGGTGTCATAGCCAAGCATTTACCATCAAACTGAAACAAAATGTGCCAATGGATGAGATTGAGTCTATGCTGGCGCAAGCGAATGATTGGGTTAAGGTGATACCTAATGAACGCGATATTACTGCGCAAGAACTGACGCCTGCAAAAGTGACAGGAACGTTAAGTGTGCCTATTGGCCGTTTGCGTAAAATGAATCTGGGCGATGAATTCCTTAACGCGTTTAGCGTAGGTGATCAGTTGCTCTGGGGGGCAGCCGAGCCGCTGCGCCGTATGTTGAGAATACTGCTGGAAGATTAACGTCTACTGCAGGAATCAAATTTTCACTAGCCCGACTTTGTTCGGGCTGGTTTGTTTTTAGGGTGTGGAAAATGGAACAAGGTTATAAAATTGCAGTGGTCGGTGCGACCGGCATGGTGGGTGAAACAATCTTGGAGATTCTGGAGCAGAGGGAGTTTCCGGTTGAGCAGCTTTTTTTGTTGGCGAGCGAACATAGCGTAGGCAAAAGTATTCAATTTAAAGAGAAATCCCATCGTGTCGCAGCCATAGATGATTTTGATTTTTCTCAGGTTCAAATAGCTTTCTTCACAGCGGGTGCCTCCATATCAGAAGAGCATGCACAGGTTGCTGCGGATCAAGGCTGTATTGTTATTGATAATACATCATGTTTTAGATACGAAGAGGATGTGCCATTGGTGATCCCTGAAGTGAATCCGGAGCATATCGCGGATTTTCGCAATAGGGGCATTATCGCTAACCCAAACTGCTCAACGATTCAGATGCTCTTGGCCCTCGCGCCAATCCACCGTCATGCCTCAATTAAGCGTATTAATGTGGCGACCTACCAAGCTGTTTCAGGTAGTGGAAAGAAAGGTGTTGAAGAATTAGCAGGACAAACGGCTAAATTATTGAATGCCCAAACACCAGAAAATAAAGTGTATCCTAGGCAGATCGCTTTCAATGTATTACCGCAAATTGATGAATTTCAAGATAATGGTTATACAAAGGAAGAGATGAAAATGGTTTGGGAGACCCAGAAGATTTTGGGTGATGAGTCCGTAAGGGTCAATCCTACGTGCGTACGCGTCCCTGTATTCTTTGGCCATAGTGAAGCGGTACATGTGGAATGTTGGGACAGTATCAGCGCCGAAGAGGTGAAAGAATTAATGATGCAATCGCCGGGCATCGCGCTAGTTGATGAACAGGCCGATGGCGGATATGCTACAGCGGTAAGCGATGCTGCGAAAAATGATGATGTATTCGTTAGTCGTATTAGGGAAGATATTTCGTGTGAAAATGCTATAAATATGTGGATAGTTGCCGATAACGTTCGAAAGGGAGCTGCTTTAAACAGCGTACAAATAGCGGAAATTTTGGTCCAACAGTACATTTAAAGGGCTTATATCATAGGAAATGCAAACAGGTGTTTGTATTTCCTTGACCAATAAGTGGTTTATAAACAATACTGTGGGAAGATTTCGGAATCGCAACCCGCTGAATTTGGCAGGGTTTTGTGGGTAGGGGAACAGGGATACTGATGATGTTGCGAAAACTCGCAGTCAGCCTTGCAGTGGCAGGGATTATAGGCGCGTCTAATGCTAATGCACTTGGCTTAGGCGAAATAAAAATACATTCGGCGCTTAATGAGCCTCTTAATGCAGAGATCAAGCTTCTTCAAGTAAGAAAGCTGGGTCCGTTACAAATACAGCCTAGGATGGCTGATATTGATGAATTTGCATTAGCAGGTCTTTCTAAGTCGCGTTTTCTCACTGACGTTAGCTTTCAAGTCAAAGTTAATCCTGATGGCACGGGTATGATTACCATGCGGTCAGCTAGGCCAGTGAAGGAACCTTTTCTTAACTTCCTTGTGGAGGTGAATTGGCCTAACGGGCGCTTAGTCAGAGAATACACACTTCTTCTTGACCCGCCGGTGTTTGATCCTACGCCTGTGAGGAAAACGGTTCAGCCGTCAGCCTCGAGTAAGGTTTCTTCATCGTCCGCACCTTCGAGTTCCAAGCCAAGCACTAGCAATTATCGTGCGGCAGACGGAAAAGTCCGGGTCGGCAATAACGACACCCTTTGGTCGATTGTTATAAAGCACCGTCCCAATGAAAGCATCTCTGCAAAAAAGATGATGATCGCTTTGCAGAAGAAAAACCCCCATGCCTTTGTTGATAACAATATTAATGGACTTAGAGCGGGTGCGGTTTTAACGCTACCGACGTTAGCTGAAATTAATAAACTCAACGAAAAAGACGCAGCGTTAGAGGTTGTTCGCCAGGCATCGCAGTGGAAAAACAAAAGCATGCCGGCTGCAGACGTCTCTACCCTTGCGCCTATCGATGAATCGAAAAAAACAGTGGCGACCGAGGTCGTTCCTGAACCACCGGCACCTGTACCGGAAGAAGATAAGTCAGCAGAACTAAAAATCGTAACGCCTAAAGAAAGCATTGAGCCTGAAGAAGGTGTTGCGACCGATCAAGCGAAAGCTGAGCCGGAAACCGCAACGGATGAGGCGGCCCCTGAAGGCGCAGAGAGTGCTGTCTCTGATGAAACGCAAGCGCTGAGCGAACGTAATGAAGAGCTTGAAGCGCGTTTAAGCGAGTCATTAGAAAATGTTGATAGAATTACCCGTGAGAACGTAGAGCTGAATGAACGCTTAGATGCCATTCAGTATGAGCTAGAAAAGCTTCGCGAAATGCTAGAGCTTAAAGATAGCGAACTTACGACTCTTCAAAATAAGGTGGTTGCCGCTGAAGCAGCGCCTAAACCAAAACCTGGAAAAGGCTTCTTTGACTCACCGTTTATGCTTGGCGGGATTGGAGCGGCCATCATCGCATTCCTCGCTGGTTTATTCTTCTTTATGCGCCGTCGTAAAGAGGATGATTCGGATACCCCGGATGAATCTGCATTAATGCAAGTGCCTGAAGAGTTAAGTGAAAACGCTGCTGTCGAGCCCGAAGCGCCCGCAGAACCTGAACCTGAACCTGAACCTGAACCTGAAGCGATAGTGGATGAGTTAGATATAGGTGATGAAGCGGATCTGCTTGAAGACGCTGATCTAGAACTAGGGGATACCAGTGATCTCGATGATTTAGATGACCTCGATCTTGATATGGATATGGATTTAGATCTTGAAGAGGATGCAGCAGGCGATGTGCTGAAGACTATTGAGCCTGATGAAAAGACAGACGACCTTGATGATATTCTAGAAGACGATGAGTTCGATCTGGGTCTAGATGATGATCTGATTGGCGAGGATGAAGCCGAATCACTGGTGGCTGAAGATAATGAACCTGATGACTTAGATGACATTTTAGGTGAAGTCGCTGATGAAGATGAATCCGGCGCCCTTGATGATATATTGGGTGAGGTTGATGATTTAGAGGCGTTAGATGCTGAAATTGACAGCGCAACGGATGATATCGACCTAGAGTTGGACGATCTTGATTTCGAAATGGAAGATGATACCGGTATGGCTGATGTGTCAGATGACTCTGACAAGGCGGCTGCCGAACTCAATGATGACGGGTTAGATTTTGTCGTCGAACCTATGACTGGAAGCGCGACAGAGGATGACGCGGCTGATGAGTTAGATTCATTACTGGATTCCGTATCGGATGACGATGTTGATAAGTTAAATGATGTTGCAGAGCAGACCGAAGATGATGACCTTGATGCGATCTTAGGTGAGCTGGATAGTGATGATGCTGAGGAGCCTACTGAGGAGGCGGACGCATCGGATGCTGATGATGTTATGGCTGCCGATATTGAAGCAATGTTGGCTGCTAATGCTGATCCTGATGATGTTCCTATGGAAGGGCTGGTTGATATTGATGAACCAAGCGACCTTACACCAGAGGATGACCTAGAAGCCTTACTGGCGTCTGCTGAAGCGGATTCCGATGAGCTTGGTGAATCCGAGCTTGATGATACTGAATCGGATCAAAGCGATGCTGCTTCCGAACTCGATGCGATGCTTGGCGATCTGGACTTAGATCTTGATGCCGGCGATATGGCGGCGAGCGCTGCTGTAGCAGGTGCCGGTGCAGCAGCTGCAGCGTCTCTGGCGAGTGATGAGGAAGAGTTGGTTGTTGAAGATGATGGTTTAGAGTCAGAAGTCGCGGATGAATTGGAAGCAGACTTAGATTCAGAGCTGGAAGCTTTGTTGAATAGTAGTGATGATATCGAGCTGGAAGAACTTGCGGCTGAGGATGAAGACGTGTCAGCAGATGACGATTTTGACGAATTGGCAGGGTTGAACCTGCTAGAAGGTGCAGATGAAGTTGAAACAAAACTTGATCTAGCACGTGCGTATATGGATATGGACGATCTTGATGGCGCTAAAGATATCCTTCAAGAGATTGTTTCTGAAGGGAATGAGCAGCAGAAAGCTGAGGCTGAAGCGCTGATTACATCCATTAACGAAAAGTAGTATGTCAGAAAAAACAAATATAGAGCCTTCGGGCTCATCCCAAGGGGCGATTTCGATCGCCCCTTATCGTTATGCCTTATGTGTGGAATATTCGGGTGCTGCTTATCGAGGTTGGCAGATCCAAAAGGAAGAGGGTGTTCCTAGTATTCAGGATGAAGTACAAAAGGCCTTGTCAAAAATTGCAAACACACCTATCACTGTTGTTTGTGCTGGCCGTACCGATGCTCGAGTCAACGCGACCTATCAAATTATTCATTTTGATAGCCCGATTGAACGTGCAGACCGCGCGTGGGTTATGGGCACAAATAGTTATCTGCCTGAGGATATTGCAATCCAATGGGCAAAGCCTGTTAGTTTAGATTTCCATGCTAGGTTTTCTGCGGTAGAGCGCCGTTATCGGTACTTGATCTACTGTAATCCAGTTAAACCAGGCATCATGCCCCGTGGCGTCACATGGACATATAAAGAGATGGATGTTGAGCGTATGGCGCAAGCCGCTCGGCATTTAATTGGAGAGCATGATTTTACCTCCTATCGAGCCGTTGGCTGTCAGGCGCATAGTCCAGTGCGTACCGTTAAACAGTTTGAGGTGTATCGCTCGGGTCACTTGATTGTGCTTGATGTGTGTGCGAATGCCTTTTTGCATCATATGATTCGAAATTTTGCCGGTGTACTTATGTCTGTAGGCTGCGGAGATGCGGATCCTATCTGGGCGAAAGAGGTATTAGAGGCAAAAGATCGGCGAAAAGGGGGGGTAACTGCACCGCCTTTTGGGCTTTATTTTGTTGATGCCAAGTACCCAGATGAGTTTGAACTACCAAAATCTCAAATAGGGCCTTTTTTCCTGTCATAGTTGACTGACGTAAAGGGATGCAATCTGCTAATATCTGCACTCCAAAGATATTTTCATGTGAAATTTCAACAAGTGAATAGAACGCGCGTTAAAATATGTGGTATTACTCGTCTTGAGGATGCATTAGCAGCCATTCATTCTGGTGCTGATGCCCTAGGCTTTGTGTTTTATAAAAAAAGCCCAAGAGCGATTGAGCCTGAGGCGGCTGCAGAGATTATCCGTCAGTTGCCTGCATTTGTAACAACGACCGGACTGTTTGTTAATGCGGATCAAGCTTATATTGATCTGGTTATTAAAAAAACGCGTATAGATTTACTACAGTTTCATGGGGATGAGAACGCTGAGTTTTGTAATCAGTTTTCGCGTCCTTATATCAAAGCATTACGCATGAAACCGGGGTTGGATCTGCAGCTTGAGTGCCGCAATTATGCGGACAGTCAGGCTATTCTTCTGGATGCATATCGTCCAGGCATTCCCGGCGGCACCGGTGAGGTGTTTGATTGGGATTTAATTCCTAAACCGCACCCTTCTTCCATTATATTGGCAGGCGGGTTGACCTGTGAAAACGTTGCGCAGGCCGTAGGTACTGTCCAACCTTTCGCCATTGACGTGAGTGGTGGGGTTGAACAGAGTAAAGGCATTAAAGATGCCGTTAAAATTGATAAGTTTATAAATGAGGTAACCCGTGCCAATTAATATTGATCTTAAAGCACTTTCTCAGTTGCCCGATAGTAAAGGCCACTTTGGTCCTTACGGTGGGCGTTTCGTTTCAGAAACTCTAATGGCTGCACTTCAGCAGTTAGAAGAAACGTATGAAAAACTGTGGCGAGATCCAGCGTTTCAGGAAGAGTTTGATCGTGACCTTGCTCACTATGTGGGCCGGCCTTCACCTTTGTATCATGCTCAACACCTCTCCGATAAAGTGGGCGGTGCGCAGATCTACCTGAAACGTGAAGATTTAAATCACACGGGCGCGCACAAAATCAACAACACCATAGGCCAAGCATTACTTGCGAAGTTTACGGGTAAGCCTCGCGTGATAGCTGAAACAGGGGCTGGACAGCACGGTGTTGCTACCGCGACTGTTGCTGCGCGTTTAGGTTTAGAGTGTCAGGTATACATGGGGGCTGAAGATGTTCAGCGTCAATCGTTAAATGTATACCGAATGAAGCTGCTTGGCGCCGAAGTTATCGCTGTAGAATCAGGTACGCGTACTCTTAAAGATGCGATGAATGAAGCGATGCGTGATTGGGTGACTAATGTCGACGATACTTTTTATATTATCGGAACGGCTGCGGGTCCACACCCTTATCCAAAGCTCGTGCGTGATTTTCAGTGCGTTATTGGACGTGAAGCTCGCCAGCAGTGTTTAGACCAGATTGGTCGTCTACCTGATGCATTGGTTGCTTGTGTCGGTGGTGGCTCTAATGCTATCGGCCTGTTCCATCCCTTTATCGAAGACGCTGATGTGAAAATGTTTGGTGTTGAAGCTGGGGGTTATGGTATCGAGACTGGCCAGCATGCGGCACCGCTTTCAGCGGGTAGCCCAGGTATTTTGCATGGTAACCGTACTTACTTGATGTCGGACGACGCGGGGCAGATTATCGGTACCCATTCAGTATCAGCGGGTTTGGATTACCCCGGCGTAGGGCCTGAACACTCCTACCTTAAAGATACAGGTAGAGCGGTTTATGTTGATGCTACTGATGATGAAGCGATGGATGCTTTCCGTGCCTTAACGCGGATAGAGGGTATAATGCCTGCCATTGAATCAAGCCATGCGGTAGCATACGCCATGAAATTGGCAAAAGAGATGGATAAGGATCAGACCATTGTGGTTAACCTGTCTGGTCGTGGTGATAAAGATATTCATACGGTCGCACAGATCGATGGCATCAATATCTGATTTGTGCGAGGAAACTGAATTATGAGTCGTATTTCTACTAGCTTTGAAAAGCTAAAAATGGAAGGGCGTAAAGCGCTTATTCCTTATATAACTGCAGGTGATCCCGCACCTAGTGTAACGGTTGATCTGTTACATGGTCTTGTTGCTGCGGGTGCGGACATTATTGAACTAGGTGTACCTTTTTCGGACCCTATGGCTGATGGCCCTGTTATTCAATTAGCATGTGAGCGTGCCTTGCAGCACAATACTCGTTTGCTTGACGTCTTGGCCATGGTCGCAGAGTTTCGTACAAAAGATGCGTTAACACCTATTGTTTTAATGGGGTACTTAAACCCGATTGAGATTTTAGGGTATGAGCGTTTTGCTGATGAAGCAGAAAAAGCGGGTGTTGATGGTGTATTAACGGTTGATTTGCCGCCTGAAGAATCAGACGATTTCAATCGTATTATGCGAGCACATGGCATAGACACTATTTATTTGATTGCTCCGACAACCGAAGATGAACGTATTAAATATATCTGTGAAAATGGAAGCGGTTATCTTTATTATGTTTCGGTTAAAGGTGTAACGGGCTCTGCTTCACTGAATGTTCAGGCGGTGGCTGATAAGCTAGCGCACATTCGTAAATATACCGATATCCCATTGGGTGTTGGTTTTGGTATAAAAGATGCTGAATCGGCGAAAGCGGTTTCAGTCGTTGCTGATGGCGTCATTGTCGGCAGTGTTTTGGTGAATAAAATTGCAGATCTGGTTAAAGATCACGGGCAGATAGCGCCGCAGGTATCTGCAATTATAAAAGATATGCGTACTGCAATGGACAGCTAATTAGGGTTTTAAAAAATGAGTAACTGGCTGGAAAAAATCGTTCCTTCTCTGGTTCGTTCCGAGAAAAAGCGTTCAAACATACCTGAAGGGCTTTGGAAAAAGTGTCCTAAGTGTGAATCTGTTCTGTATCGTCCAGAATTAGAGAAGAACCTTAATGTTTGTCCTAAATGTGATCATCACATGCGACTTCATGCGCGTCGCCGCTTGGAGTTATTTCTTGATGCTGATAATCGTCAAGAGATTGCTGGCGATATCGAGCCGGTTGATCGCTTGAAATTCAGAGACTCTAAAAAGTATAAAGATCGTTTAGTGGCTGCTCAAAAAGCAACGGGCGAGAAAGATGCGTTAATTGCCATGCGTGGTGAACTCGAAGGGATGCCGGTTATCGCCGTCGCTTTCGAATTCAGCTTTATGGGTGGCTCTATGGGTGCGGTTGTTGGTGAGCGTTTTGTACGTGCAGCTAATATTGCCCTGAAAGAGAATATTCCCTTTATATGCTTCTCCGCCTCAGGTGGCGCGCGTATGCAAGAAGCGTTGTTTTCGCTTTTCCAGATGGCAAAAACCAGTGCTATTCTTGAAAAGCTTCGCTTGCAAGGGACACCTTACCTTTCGGTATTAACCGATCCTGTTTATGGCGGTGTATCCGCTTCCTTGGCGATGTTAGGTGATCTTAATATTGCTGAGCCTAAAGCATTGATGGGATTTGCCGGTCCACGCGTTATTGAACAAACCGTTCGTGAAAAACTGCCTGAAGGTTTTCAGCGTAGTGAGTTCCTTTTAGAGCATGGCCAAGTCGATATGATTATTAATCGTAGCGAAATGCGTTCAGGCTTATCTCGAATTTTGCGTAAGTTTGTTCACGCCAGTCCAATTCCTGTACCGGAAACGGTTGAAGGTGAGATTGTTGTCGATGCGGACATTCCTCCTGCATCTGCGAATGATTAAGCATCTGTAAAAAGATAAATGGCCAACGTGAAAGCGTTGGTCATTTTCATTTTTTAAGCACCTATTATTAAGTCGTTATGAATCAGACTGCGAAAAATTTTACGCTTTCAGAATGGTTAACATGGATGGAAACATGCCATTCTTCTGAAATCGAGCTTGGGTTAGAACGCGTTAGCACCGTCGCTGATTTATTATCTTTAGACCTCTCCTCTTCTAAGGTTATTGCCGTTGCCGGAACAAATGGCAAAGGTTCAACCGTTAGCTACCTTGATACGATCTACCGTCAAGCGGGTTACTCTGTTGGTTGTTTTACCTCCCCTCATTTTACTCACTATAACGAGCGGGTAAAAATTAACGGCGTTAACTCAGCCGATGAGCTGCTCTGCGCTGCCTTTGCACGAATCGATCAAGCGCGCGGCCAAATACCGTTAACCTACTTTGAATTTGGCACGTTAGCCGCTTTGGTTATATTTTCTGACCTGAAGCCCGATGTGGTTCTACTGGAAGTGGGATTAGGTGGCCGTCTGGACGCGGTAAATATCATTGATGCTGACCTGTCTGTTGTAACGACTGTTGCCTTAGATCATATGGATTGGTTAGGTGATAACCGAGACGTGATTGGACGCGAAAAGGCGGGTGTTTTTCGTGCCGATAAACCAGCGATATGTGGCGACCTTAATCCTCCTGAATCTATTGCCGCTGTGGCTCATGAGCTTAACGCCACGTTGTTTCAAGCGGGCAACGCGTTTTCTTATCTTCAAAAGGGGGATACCTGGTCGTGGTGTGGCACCTCCCTAAATGGGGATAAGGTGAGGATCGACAATATACCTTTACCGCAACTACCTCTTCAAAATGCCGCGACGGCCTTGCAGGTTATTCAGTGTGCAGGGTTAGACGTAGCGGATACTTTTATCCGCTCGGGTATTGCGGCTGCGACCTTAACCGGGCGTATGCAGCTTATTGAAAAAGAGGGAACACGATATTGGTTAGATGTGGCGCATAACCCTGAAGCCGCCGCGTTATTAAGTCAAAAAATTACGGCCATGGAGGGTGACGTCACTTTAGTGCTCGGTATGCTTGCGGATAAGGATTGTGGCCAAGTGATTGAGCTATTAGCACCAACGGTGGACCATGTTTACTTTGTGGATTTAAATATCCCCCGGGGGCAAAAAGCCTCGGTCTTAGCCAGTTATCTTCCTCAAGGTAGATCGATGAAACAATGCGCCTCAGTAAGTGATGCGTTAAATACGTTTAAAAATGACCACAATCGATCTGGTAATGTTATTATTGCCGGATCGTTCTTTACTGTCAGCGATGCGCTGGCCGCATTTGGGAAGGAAGAGTAAATGCAGCAAAACGTTAAATACCGGCTAACAGGATTAGCTGTGATTTTAGTCTCCGCTGCCGTTGTATTTCCTATATTTTTTGATGGGGCTGGTTACAAAGAGCGCCATCTGACGTCAGAAATACCCGATGCGCCTGAGCGCCCAGAAATTGTAAGAATTCAACCACAACATAAACCGCTACCTGATACATCGTTGGCTGCTGAGCCTGCGTCGCCTGTGTCTTTACCGAAAGCGCCAGCCAATGTACAAAAAGTTATTGATAAAGCGTCGGTTGAGCATAACGTTGAAATCGATATTCATAATGACCAACCCGTATTAGATCAGGAAGGGGTCCCCGTTGCGTGGACCTTACAGTTGGCTAGTTTTAAAGATGAGGCCAATGCCAAAGGCTTGCGTAAACAGTTGATTGCGGAAGGGCATAAAGTCTTTACCCGAAAACAGGGTGATTTAGTGAAAGTTTATGTTGGACCTGAGTTTCAAAAATCGAGACTAGAGGCCCTTAAACTGACGTTAAAAACTGACTTTGGATTGAATGGTATTATCGTTCGTTTCACAACACAGTAATAATACGTTTAGTGGTGTTAGAAACTCTGATAAAATGCGCGCAATTTTACGCTGAGCAGTAGATATGAACTGGGCTGACTGGACAATCTTAACGATTATAGGAATTTCGAGCTTATTTAGCTTGAAACGCGGTTTTGTCCGTGAGGCATTATCATTGATAACGTGGGTATCTGCCTTTGTCGTTGCCAGACTGTTTTGCCAATCACTCTCTTTTCTACTTGAGCCTTATATTCAAACACCGTCAGTACGTTTAGCTGCGGCTTTCGCCATTCTTTTTATCGCCGCGTTAGTGGTTGGGGTCGTGGTGAATAAGCTAATAGGCGCACTAGTTGAAGCGACAGGTTTGTCAGCAACCGATCGGATTTTAGGAATAGGTTTTGGTGCAGCAAGAGGCGGTTTAATTATTGTCGCGATTATTGCACTGATTGGAATGACACCCGCGATCCACGATCGTTGGTTTCAGGAATCACAGTTGATTCCACACTTTGTATTAATGGAAGCATGGACGAAAGATGTAGCGGGCGATGTTGGCCGCATGATCTGGAATGCGGGACGCTAAATTTCTTTAGTTGGCACTTTGAGGTGAGTTTTAATGTGCGGGATTGTTGGCATTGTAGCCAAATCTAATGTGAACCAGACTATTTTTGATGCCCTAACAGTGCTTCAGCACCGCGGGCAAGACGCAGCAGGCATGGTAACTTGTGAGGGAAACCGTTTCTTTTTGCGTAAAGACAATGGCTTGGTGAACGAAGTATTTCGTACCCGCCATATGAAACGTCTGGCAGGGAACGTGGGTATAGGTCACGTTCGTTACCCAACCGCAGGAAGTTCTAGCTCTGCTGAAGCTCAACCGTTTTACGTTAACTCACCTTATGGGATAGCACTGGCCCATAACGGTAACTTAACGAATGCGGATGATGTTGCTGAGCAGATGTTTCGTGCAGACCTTCGTCATATCAACACCACCTCAGACTCTGAAGTCCTGCTCAATGTCTTAGCACATGAGCTTCAGCTTCAAGGTAAGTTGAAACCTCAGGCAGAAGATATGTTTGCTGCGGTTCAGCGAGTGCATGAGCGTTGTAAAGGTGGTTATGCTGCGGTTGCTTTAATTACCGGCTACGGCATGTTGGCTTTTCGAGATCCCCATGGGATCCGTCCACTGATTTACGGTAAGCGTGAAACAAAGTCAGGGACTGAATATATGGTAGCGTCAGAGAGTGTCGCGCTGGATATTTCAGGCTTTGAACGTGTGCGCGATATCGCGCCAGGTGAAGCGATCTACATTGATATGGCGGGTAATGTATCGACACAGCAATGTGCCGAAAATACCACCCTTGCACCCTGTTTATTCGAATATGTTTACCTTGCACGTCCTGATTCAATTATTGATGAAGTTAATGTGCATATCTCACGTATGCGTATGGGTAAAAAGCTAGCGGATAAGATTCGCCGTGAGCGCCCAGATCATGACATCGACGTGATTATTCCCATTCCTGATACTAGCCGTACATCCGCTATGGAGATGGCCAAGGAACTGGGTGTTACCTTCCGAGAAGGGTTTATCAAAAACAGATACATCGGCCGTACTTTTATTATGCCGGGCCAAGTTCAGCGTAAAAAATCAGTACGTCGTAAATTGAATCCCATTGGTATGGAGTTCAAAGATAAAGTCGTAATGTTAGTTGATGACTCTATTGTTCGAGGCACGACCTCGAGTCAAATTGTTCAAATGGCGCGTGATGTTGGTGCGAAGAAAGTGTACTTTGCATCTGCAGCGCCGCCGGTTAAATTTCCAAACGTTTATGGTATCGACATGCCTGCGGCTGAAGAACTTATTGCCCATGGCCGTACGGATAAAGAGATTGGTGAAGAGATCGGTTGTGATTGGATGATCTATCAGGAACTTGATGATTTAAAACAATCCGTGTCTGAAGGGAATCCGAGCATTACTGAGTTTGATACCTGTGTCTTTGATGGACAATACGTTGCTGGCGATATTGATGAGAACTACTTAAAACGTCTAAAAGCTGCACGTAATGACTCCGCTAAAGGTAAGAACAAAAAAGCGAGCAGTAATGAATCTTCAAACCTGTGCAGTAAAATAGATTAAGAGGCCGATGAATGTCTATTTCTGATTATGAACGTGCAGACCGTATTCAGTTTGACCCTGAAGGGTATGATTTGGGTACATTAGCTGTACGCGCAGGTCAGCACCGCTCCCTGGAAGGGGAGCATAGTGATCCTATTTACCCGACGTCTAGCTTTGTGTTTTCAAGCGCACGTGAAGCGGCGGCGCGCTTTGGTGGAGAGGAAGAGGGGAATATCTATTCTCGTTTTACCAACCCAACTGTGCAGTTTTTTGAAGAACGTATTGCTGCCCTCGAGGGTGGTGAACGCGCAGTGGCTACATCATCCGGCATGGCGGCTATTTTGAGTACTTGCCTTGCGCTAATGAAGGTGGGCGATCATGTTGTCTGCTCCCGTAGCGTGTTTGGGTCAACAGTTTCACTGTTTGAAAAATATCTATCTAGAACCGGTATAACAACCACTTTTGTCGATCCAACGGATCTTCAATGTTGGGAAGATGCAATTACAGCGGATACCAAAATCCTGTTTTTGGAAACGCCCTCAAACCCACTGGCTGAGCTAACCGATATTTCAGCTGTGGCCGAGATTGCCCATAAGCATGATGTTTTACTGGTAGTCGATAACTGTTTCTGTACACCGGTGCTCCAGCAACCGCTTAAACAGGGTGCTGACATTATTATTCACTCAGCTACAAAGTACCTTGATGGACAAGGGCGTTGCGTTGGGGGTGTCGTGGTGGGTGCACAAAAAGAGATGGAAGAGGTGTTTGGTTTTATCCGCACCGGTGGCGCTTGTATGAGCCCTTTCAATGCTTGGGTGTTTCTAAAAGGTTTAGAAACACTGAAAATTCGAATGGATGCCCATTGCCGTAATGCCCTTGAGATCGCTAACTGGCTTGAACAGCAGGAGGGGATCGAGCGTGTGTTCTATTCAGGTTTAACCAGTCACCCGCAACATGAATTAGCTAAAGCACAGCAGTCGGGTTTTGGTGGCGTCCTTTCGTTTGAAGTGAAAGGTGGGCAAGACGCTGCATGGCGTTTTATTGATGCCACGACAATGGTATCGATTACCGGTAACTTAGGTGATGTTAAAACAACCATCACCCACCCATCGACCACAACCCATGGTCGCATGAGTGAAGAGGATCGTGTGGCGGCCGGTATCCATCAAAATTTGATTCGATTATCCGTCGGTATTGAAGATATTGGCGATATCAAAGAGATCGGAAGAGCGTCGTGTAGGGAAAGAGTGTAGATCTCGGTGGTCG
>OJAS01000007.1_pt1 | contig 18564 bp, 20 predicted proteins | sample 1590311 | NCBI WGS metagenome assembly OJAS01 (sample SAMN05416833, study PRJEB24817) | seawater metagenome | isolation source: Sea water | place: Canada:Atlantic | collected 2013-07 | reverse complement strand
CTCTTTCCCTACACGACGCTCTTCCGATCTTTATGACCTCTTCATGCTACTGTTTACGCAATCATTTTTTAATTTCAATGCCCCACTTAGATGATCTAAATTTTACCCAAACTGTTACCTATATTTGCGACCATAGTGAATATGGCGCAATGGGGCTCGTCGTTAACCGCCCCGTAGGCTTAACGCTTATTGAGCTATGTGATCACCTAAACCTACCCTGCACCTCCCCCGACAACCAACAAAAAGCGGTCTACAGCGGAGGCCCCCTTCATAGCGACCGGGGTTATGTCTTACACCAATCCGATAACCCTTTAGCTTGGACATCAAGCCACCTTATTGCTGACGACATCTACCTCAGCACCTCCATTGATGCCATAGAAGCAGCCGCGGAAGGTCATTTCTCTCATGATTACTTAGTGGCCCTTGGGTGCGCGAGCTGGGGGCCGAACCAACTAGAAGAGGAGATGATTGATAATGTATGGTTAAGCTGTCCAGCAAATTCAGATATACTCTTTGGCACGCCTGCAGAAGAGCGATTGCAGGCAGCAGCATCCGTTTTGGGTGTAGATCTTGGTCTGCTATCAGCCCACTCTGGGCATGCGTAAACAAGGACCCGATCAAACGCGCTATTTTTCGCCACCCGTTTTAAGGTTTAAACCCTAAATGAGCAATACCGTTAAACAGGCATTGGCCTTTGACTTTGGCACTTTACGCATAGGCATCGCAGCGGGCCAATCGATTACAGGCACAGCGACACCTCTCGAACCTATTGCGGCGCGAGACGGCATTCCCAACTGGGATCAATTAGCAAAAATAATTTCTGAATGGACCCCCGATGCCCTTATAATAGGCATCCCTCTGAATTATGACGGGACAATCAGCGATATGGCTTACCGCGCTAGGAAATTTGCTAACCGCTTACATGAACGGTACAAAGTCCCCTGCTTTCTAATGGATGAGCGACTTTCAACAGCTGAGGCGAAAGCGATACATTTTGCCGCCGGCGGTAGCGACAATTTTAAAAAAGAATCGGTCGATGGCATCGCTGCTCAACTTATTCTCGAAAGCTGGTTCAATTGCGATATCCGCATCCCCAGCCATACTCGTTTGGAAGATGTATATGATCTCAAACACGCTTAATGCCTTGGCATTACTGGACAAAATGAAGCAGGACCTTAGCAGCCTGCTCGCACAAGGTAATCGGCCCGATCCCCTAATGATCGGTATACATACAGGGGGCGCATGGTTAGCCGAAAAACTGCATACCGATTTGAATATTCAGAGCCCTCTAGGCACCTTAGATATCTCATTTCATCGGGATGATTTTGACCAGGCGGGTTTAAATCCTAAAGTTCAACCTTCCAATTTACCCTGCACGACAGAGGGACGGCACATTCTATTAGTGGATGATGTCATTATGAGTGGTAGAACCATTAGGGCGGCACTTAATGAGCTCTTCGATTACGGACGCCCCGCATCCGTAATCCTTATTACCTTACTTGACCTGCAACAACGCGAACTTCCGATACAAGCCGATATCATCGGTGGAAATTTAGTGATTAATCCAGATCAAATAGTAAAACTTACCGGTCCAGAGCCTCTTGCTCTGGAGATCCGCAACAGATCAAAAGACTGAGTGAACATCATGCTTGAACACACGGATCCTAGTCAGGTTCAACTCACTAAAGATGGCGAGTTAAAACACTTTATCACCACAGAACACCTCTCTCGTGAGATGTTAACGGAGATACTAGATACCGCCGACTCTTTTGTAGATCTCGGCGCAAAACAGGTCAAAAAAGTCCCTCTTTTGCGCGGTAAAACCGTCGTGAACCTATTCTTTGAAGCGAGTACACGCACACTCTCGACCTTTGAACTCGCGGCTAAACGCCTATCGGCGGATGTGCTGAACCTAAATATCAGCACGTCATCCACCTCCAAAGGGGAAACATTAAAAGATACGTTAATGACCCTACATGCGATGCATTCAGATATGTTTGTTGTTCGCCACTCCAGTAGTGGTGCCGCACACTTTATCGCCGAGCATGTGACACCTGACGTAGCCGTGATTAACGCGGGGGATGGTCGTCACGCACACCCTACACAAGCGATGCTCGATATGCTGACCATTCGCCAAGCCAAAGGGGCTTTTGCTCCCTTATCCGTGGCGATTGTCGGTGACATTCTACATTCCCGCGTCGCTCGCTCACAGATCCATGCATTGCGCACATTAGGCGTTGAGGATATCCGCGTGATCGCCCCCAACACCTTATTACCTCGCCATATCGAGAGTCTGGGCGTCAAGGTCTACACCGACATGCAGCAAGGGATCAAAGATGTCGATGTTGTGATGATGTTACGCCTGCAAAAAGAGCGCATGAATAGCGCACTGTTACCAAGCGAAAGTGAATTTTACAAACTCTACGGCCTCACCATGGACAAGCTTGCACTAGCTAAACCGGATGCGGTTGTCATGCACCCAGGCCCCATCAATAGGGGCGTAGAAATCGCCTCATCCGTCGCGGACTGTGATCGTTCGTTAATACTCGATCAAGTCACCAATGGTATTGCGGTGAGAATGGCGGTGATGTCGATGGCCATGAGCGGACAAACAAAAAGCCGTTCTGATCTTAATGGGACGGAGGTGTAAGGTTTATGAATATTCACATTAAAGGCGGACGACTTATCGATCCAGCCAACCAGATCGACAGTCTCACGGACCTCTTTATATCTAATGGCCGTATCGCCAGTGTCGGCAGCGCTCCCGATAATTTTATCGTCGACCAAGTCATTGATGCCAGCAACAAAATAGTGTGCCCCGGCCTTATCGATATGTGCGCCCACGCACGCGAACCAGGGCCTGCTCAAAAAGGGTCAATCCGAACAGAATCGATGGCCGCCGTTGCAGGTGGTATCACCACGATGGTGACGCCCCCAACCACGAGCCCGATTGTCGATAGCCCAGCAGTAGCCAAGCTCATCAAAGATCGCTGCATAGAAGCGGGGAAGATAACCATTCACCCCATGGGCGCGTTAACAAAGGCACTGGAAGGCGAGCAACTAGCACCGATGCATGCACTCGCATCATCAGGCTGTATCGCGTTCACCAACAGCCGCCAAGCAGTGGCCAACTCCTTAGTACTGACACGCTGCTTAGAGTATGCTGCGACGCATGATCTCCTGGTGATATTTCAAGCCCAAGACGCCTCATTAGCACAAGGGGGCTGCATGCATGATGACAGCACCTGCACACGTTTAGGCCTTAATGGCATTCCAGAGTCCGCAGAAACCGTCGAAGTCGCACGCTGCCTGCTCCTGACAGAACAGACCGGCGTAAGGGCACACTTTGGCCAGCTCTCCTGTGAGCGTTCGGTACGCATGATTACAGAAGCCCAAGAGCGGGGCCTACCGGTTACAGCCGATGTATCGATCCAGAACTTATTGCTCACCGATGAAAACGTTAATGGCTTCAATAACAACTTCCACCTCATCCCCCCACTGCGTAGCCAGCTCGACAGAGCGGGCCTAATTCAGGGATTATTAGGCGGAACCATTCAAGCGATCTGTTCCGACCATCAGCCCCATGAAAGCGCGGCGAAAGAAGCGCCTTTTGCAGATACAGAACCCGGCATGATCGGGCTTGAAACGCTCCTATCTTTATCCTTATGGCTGGTTGATCAAGAGATGCTGGATCTACCCCAGCTCATTGAGAAACTCACCTTAGCACCCGCAACTATTTTAGGTTTGGACGAAGGTAATTTAGCCGTAGGGCGTACAGCCGATATCTGTATTTTTGATCCAGAAGAGGAATGGACACTGACGCCTGAGAGCAGCCACTCCCGAGGCAAAAATACGCCGTTTATGGGGCACCCACTTAAGGGGCGAGTAACCAACACCTTACATCAAGGCCACATTGTTTATTCAGCAACCTAACGCGTTAAATGCCCCATAAAAAAGCCGGAGTAAAACTCCGGCTTTTTACGTTAAAGCAGTAATCAAAGATTACATCCCACGCACATTCGCTTCACCCTCATTATGGAGATAATCCTCCTCTTCCTGAAGATGGAAAGCCTGAGAATCATCTGCCGTTAAACCTGGGTTGGTATCCGCATTAAGTTTAATCATCAAGCGAAGATCATTAGGCGAGTCAGCATGGGCCAAAGCCACGTCATAAGTAATCTCACCATCTTTGTAGAGCGCGAAGAGCGCCTGATCAAACGTCTGCATTCCCAAATTGGTAGATTTTTTCACTATCTCTTTAATCTCATGCACCTCACCTTTACGGATCAGATCTTGAATTAAAGGGGTATTAATCAGCACTTCAATGGCAGCACGACGCCCTTTACCATCTTTAGTTGGCAGTAGTTGCTGCGCAATAATCGCTTTAAGGTTAAGCGAAAGGTCCATCCACAACTGATCATGGTGTTCGGCGGGGAAAAAACTAATCACACGATCCAATGCTTGGTTAGCATTGTTTGCGTGCAAGGTGGCTAAGGTTAAATGGCCAGTTTCCGCAAACACAATACCGTGCTGCATCGTTTCACGGGTACGAATCTCACCCATCAAAATAACATCGGGTGCCTGACGTAACGTGTTTTTTAACGCGGTATCAAAAGACTCCGTATCTATACCCACTTCACGTTGCGTAATAATACTTTGCTTATGTTCATGGATATATTCGATCGGGTCTTCAATAGTAATGATATGTCCACGGTGATTGGTATTACGGTAGTCAATCATCGAAGCCAATGAGGTGGATTTACCTGTCGATGTCCCACCCACAAACAGAATCAAACCGCGCTTAGTCATCGCTAAATCACGCAAGATTGGCGGTAGATTTAACTCTTCTAAGCTAGGGATATGATTATTGATCTTCCTGAGCACCATACCGGCAGAGTTGCGTTGAAAAAACGCTGATACACGAAAACGACCTAAACCCGGAGCACTGATCGCAAAATTACACTCATGCGACCCTTCAAACTCAGCCAGCTGTTTGTCGTTCATCGTACTATAGACTAACGCCCGCGCCTGAGACGGCTTTAGCGTATCTTTAGTTAACGGCTTTAACGTACCATCGACTTTAATCGTTGGACGTGCGCCCGCCGTCACGAAGAGATCCGAAGCATCCCTTTCTACCATTACTTTCAGTAATTGCGTAAAATCCACGCTCTTCTCCTAAACTCCAGCTAAGCCACGTACTTAAAACTGCTGCGGATTTGCTGCACGTTCTCGGGCCGTTTCTCGGGATATCATACCTTTTTGAACCAATTCTTGCAGAGATTGATCCAACGTCTTCATACCGAAAGAGGCACCCGTTTGTATCGCTGAATACATCTGCGCCACTTTAGCTTCACGAATTAAGTTACGAATGGCTGGGGTACCAATCATGATCTCATGTGCCGCAACACGGCCACCTTTCGGTTTTTTCAATAGGGTTTGAGATATAACGCCCATGAGCGACTCCGATAACATAGAACGCACCATATCTTTCTCCGCCGCAGGAAAAACATCAATGACACGGTCGATGGTTTTAGCCGCAGACGTGGTATGCAAGGTTCCAAACACCAGATGCCCGGTTTCCGCCGCAGTTAATGCAAGACGAATAGTTTCCAAGTCACGCATCTCACCAACCAAAATAATATCAGGGTCTTCACGTAACGCTGAGCGTAATGCATTAGAGAAGCTATGCGTATCTCGATGCACTTCTCGCTGATTCACCAGACATTTCTTACTTTCGTGTACAAACTCGATTGGATCTTCAATCGTAAGAATATGATCAGCGCGGGTATCATTGACATAATCAATCATCGCCGCAAGGGTTGTACTTTTACCTGACCCTGTAGGCCCCGTTACCAATACAAGTCCTCGTGGCAGGTCAGATAGATCCCTGAACACTTTCCCCATATCTAAATCGTCTAAGGTAAGTACTTTGCTAGGGATCGTACGGAAAACAGCACCGGCACCACGATTATGGTTAAACGCGTTCACACGAAAACGAGCTAGACCGGGCACTTCAAACGAGAAATCGGTTTCGAGCGTGTCTTCATACTCTTTACGCTGCTTGTCGTTCATAATGTCATAAATCAGGGTATGTACCTGTTTATGATCTAACGAGGGTAGCTTAATGCGGCGAACCTCGCCGTCAACACGAATAATGGGAGGCATTCCAGCAGAAATATGTAGATCGGACGCGCCTTGTTGTACGGTAAATGATAAAAGTTCGGTAATATCCATAACGTTCCTGTAAACCGGTGCTGCTTTTATTTATGTTAGTTCTAGCAGAAAGCCACGTGCAATCCAATCGCTTAGGTCACAAATATATGTCAAGAATAGCAGAGAATCTAATCCAGGTTCGCCAAAAACTCGCTCTTAACGCTCAAAGTGCCCAACGAGCTGCCAGTGAAATCACTCTGCTTGCTGTGAGTAAAACCCGTCCATCAAAAGACCTTAGGGACGCCTATCTCTGCGGGCAACGAGACTTTGGCGAAAATTACCTACAAGAGGGCCTCGACAAAATAGCAGATTTAAATGACCTCGACATCTGCTGGCATTTTATCGGCCCAATTCAATCCAATAAAACAAAACCCATCGCCGAACACTTTACTTGGGTCCATACCGTCGACCGCTTTAAAGTCGCACAACGTTTATCTAACCAACGTCCCGACTCGCCCCCTCCGCTTAATGTCTGTATACAGGTCAATATTAGCGAAGAAGAGAGTAAGTCAGGCTGTTTACCCGATGCGTTAGCCTCACTAGCCGCTGAGATCAATCAATTACCCAACCTCTGTCTGCGAGGTTTAATGGCTATACCTAAAGCAACCCATGATGCACACGAACAACACGTCGCTTTTGCTAAGATGAAAGCCTTACAGCTTGAATTGCAGGCGACTTACCCTCAACTTGATACATTATCAATGGGGATGTCAGGTGATATGGATGCAGCCATTGCAGAAGGCGCTACCATCGTTAGAATAGGCACTGCTATTTTTGGCCAGCGGCCCACACAACCGAAACAGTAAATGGCCCCTAAAACATATGAGTAAGGAATCAACTGTGACTTCACACCCCGTTCTCGCATTTATCGGTGCAGGCAATATGGCCCGCGCTATTATTGGTGGATTAATCAGCAACGGCTATCCTGCAGATCACATTTGGGCCAGTGAACCCGACCTGTCACGCTTGGCCGATTTGGCTGCGCAAGGACTACACACCACATCAGATAACAATCTGGCAGTGGCATCGGCCGACCTTGTTGTACTCGCCGTTAAACCCCAAGTCCTAAAGTCCGTTGCGCAAGGTATCGCGGAAAGCACCCAAACCCATAAACCACTCATTGTTTCGATCGCTGCCGGCATCATGAGTTCCAGCATTGACCAATGGCTGGGAGGCAATATCGCAATTGTTCGGTGCATGCCAAATACGCCAGCCCTTGTTCAAACCGGTGCCAGCGGTCTCTATGCTAACCCTCAAGTGTCAGCGGAGCAGCGTCTACAAGCCGAAACGGTGATGCAAGCCACAGGGATCGCCATTTGGGTTGAACAGGAATCACAACTGGATGCCGTCACTGCCGTTTCTGGCTCAGGCCCTGCCTATTACTTCCTTGTCATGGAGTCGATGATTGAGGCCGGCAAGAAATTAGGCCTGTCCGAAGACACCGCGACACAACTGACATTACAAACCGCCTTAGGCGCGGCAAAAATGGCCGCAAGTAGCGATGTAGACCCAGCAGAGCTTCGACGCCGAGTCACCTCACCCAAAGGCACGACCGAGCAAGCAGTTTTGCGTTTTATTGAGGGCGGATTACCTGACCTGTTTGATACAGCGATGCAGGCCTGTAACGATCGCTCCGTTGAGCTCGCTGATGAGCTAGGCAAAGATTAAAAAACGAAATGTAATATAAAGTTCAACTCAATGAGACAAGCTTCTATACTCTAGAGAGTAGCAAGATACTGCTCTCTTTAACCCAATTTAGTCATACAGGAATTATTATGGCACAGGATCCAATCATTTTGATTATCCGAACACTAGGCGAAATGTACGCATTTATCGTTGTACTTCGCTTTCTGTTACAGGTATCCCATGCTGACTACTACAATCCGATTTCACAGGCGATCGCCAAGTTAACTAATGTGCCTATTGTCGCCATGGGTCGCATTGTTCCACGTATAGGCAAAATCGATCCATCAGCCCTACTCTATGCTGTGGCCGTCAAGATGGCGGTCGTTGTGTTACTTGTGCTGGTCTCAGGCATTTCTATGCCTAACATCCTTCAATTATCAGTTTTCGCCTTAGTTGGGGTGCTTGATGCCATCCTCAATATCTACTTTTGGGCCGTTTTAGCCTCTGTAGTCATCAGCTGGGTGGCACCGGGTAGCTATCACCCTGGGCCTCAGCTCATTCAACAGTTAACTGAGCCCGTATTCGCCTTGGCCCGCAGAGTCATTCCGCCTATTGGAGGTTTAGATCTGTCGCCAATTTTGATTTTTATCATCATCCAACTGTTACAATCACAACTGGGTAGATTGCTCTATTAATACGCATTGGTATCAATGGCAGTCGGGGGATCTACTACTCAACTGCCACTTACAACCTAAAGCCAGCAAAGATGAGTTTTGCGACCTGTATGGTGAGAGTCTAAAAATCCGTATTACCGCACCGCCGGTCGACGGAAAAGCCAACGCTCACCTAATTAAATTTCTTGCCAAACAGTTTGGGGTGGCTAAGAATGCAGTAAGCGTCATCAAAGGTGAGCTTGCGCGCCAAAAACGCGTTAAAATAGTTCAACCAAAGAAAATTCCTGAACAACTGAATATTGAGATCCAATAACGTGGCTGCACTATCCTATATTCCTCTCAATCACCTGCTCATCTTTTATGAGATGTGACGCTCGACTTGAACAAACAGATGAGCTCAAGCGCATCGCTATTTCACCTTGTTTTTAGATAGTATTTAAAGAGTCGAATTGAGAAATGCCAGCTGTTATTCCAGAAGATTCTGTTGGAATCGTCCAACCACAAAAAATTGAATTCAATAAACCCCTTCAACTAAGTTGCGGGCGCGTACTTGAAAACTACCACTTAATGGTCGAGACCTATGGGAAGCTAAACGCCGACGCGTCTAACGCTATTTTGATCTGTCATGCCCTGTCAGGAAACCATCATGTGGCGGGGTATCACAGCCTTGATGATAAAAAGCCCGGCTGGTGGGACTCCGCAATCGGCCCCGGGAAAGCAATCGATACCACTAAGTTTTTCGTTATAGGATTAAATAACCTCGGCGGCTGTCACGGTTCTAGCGGCCCTAATCAGCTCAACCCTGAAACGGGTAAACCTTACGGCCCTGACTTTCCTATTATTACAGTCGATGACTGGGTAGAGAGCCAAGCGCGTCTTGCGGATCATTTTGGCATAGAGCAGTTTGCTGCGGTGATCGGCGGTAGCTTAGGCGGTATGCAGGCCCTGCAATGGTCTATCAATTACCCAGACCGTCTTCGTCACTGCATGGTCATTGCCGCCGCACCAAAACTATCGGCGCAAAATATTGCGTTTAACGAAGTCGCGCGCCAAGCGATCAGTAAAGACCCTCAGTTTCATGACGGCCATTACTATGCACAAAACGAAGTGCCTAAAGTCGGCTTGATGCTTGCCCGTATGTTGGGACATATCACGTACCTTTCCGATGATGGCATGCGCAGTAAATTTGGCCGCGAACTCAGATCAGGCCAGATCAGCTACGATTTCACCCCGCAGTTTGAAGTAGAATCCTACTTACGTTACCAAGGGGAGCGTTTCTCCACTGAGTTTGACGCCAACACCTATCTGCTGATGACCAAAGCGTTGGATTACTTTGATCCAACCGCCCTCGAGGGGAAACCCCTATCAGAGGTGCTCGCAAAAGCAAAAGCTAAGTTCATGGTAATTTCCTTTACCACGGACTGGCGTTTCTCTCCGGAACGCTCACGCGAGATTGTCGATGCGTTAGTCGATGCGGATAAACAGGTTAGTTATGCAGAGATCGAGGCTGCCCAAGGCCATGATGCGTTCCTCATCCCTATTCCTCGCTATCTCGATGTGTTCAATGCTTATATGCAACGGATCGAAGCTGACACAGACAGTATGACCAGCAAAGGGGCTTTCTAATGCGCGCTGATTTAGACTTAATTAAAGAGTGGGTTGAACCCGGCAAGCGTGTACTCGACTTATGCTGCGGCGATGGCGAACTTCTCCACTACCTACATAAAGAGAAACAAGCATCCGGTTACGGCTTAGAGATTGGCCCAGAAAATATCACTGAATGTATCGCTAAGGGCGTCAACGTTATTGAAAAAGATATTGAGGAAGGTCTCGCCTCAATCAAAGATAACACCTTTGACACCGTCATCATGACACAAGCGATCCAGATCATGATGCGGCCCGACGAAATCATTGATGAGATGCTGCGTATAGGCAAAGAGTGCATTGTTACATTTCCAAACTTTGGCCATTGGCGGGCACGGGGCTACCTTGCCTTCCGCGGTCAGATGCCCGTCTCTAAGTTCCTACCCTATACTTGGTATAACACACCTAATACTCACTTCTGTACCTTTAAGGATTTTGAGCGCCTTTGTGTGGAACGTAACATATATATTATGGATAGAACGGTTGTAGATAACGAACACCAACATCGCTGGTGGATCCATTTATGGCCCAATATGTTGGGTGAAATTGCTATTTATAGAATCACAAAATAAGTGAGGAAAATTATGAATCAACTCGCTAAATGGGCGATGGCAACACTATTGCCTCTAATCGTTTTAATCAGCCCGCCGCTACTTGCAGACCAATACGTATCCCATGGCAATTATGAGATACATTACAACGCATTTAACAGCACCTTTATACAGCCTGATGTCGCTAAAAACATTGGGATCTCACGAAGTAAACGTAGAGCACTGATCAACGTTTCAGTCCTTAAAATCGAAGGTGATAAAAAAGTCGCTGTTCCAGCAATCGTCTCAGGCACCGCAGCGAACCTTGCAGAACAGCAGCAGACACTGACCTTTAAAAAAATAGATGAAGGTAGCGCGATCTATTATTTAGCCCATTTTGGCTTTACCAACAGCCAAGTCTTTCGTTTAGCTTTAGATGTACAACCCGACCCAAACCAACCGGCCTTCAAGGTTGAGATTGAACAACGCTTTTACGAAGACTAACCCTATCAACATGAATACAAGGTGCGCATATCATGCGCACCTTTTTGTATAAGCCCCTAATCATTGACAGCGCTAGATAAGAAAAAGGCAACAACATGGTCAAAAAAATTGTTTTAGCCAGTGGCAATAAAGGCAAACTAAACGAGTTTAACCGCGCCCTAAGCGAGCTTAATGTTGAGATTATTCCTCAATCCCAGTTTAATGTGCCCGATGCGGACGAAACCGGCCTTAGCTTTGTTGAAAACGCAATTTTAAAAGCACGCCATGCTGCACAGATAACAGGCTTGCCCGCTCTTGCAGATGATTCAGGCCTTGAAGTTGATGCCCTCGACGGTGCACCAGGCATCTATTCCGCACGTTTTTCCGGGGCGAATGCCAGTGATGCAAAAAACAATGCGCTGTTATTAGAAAAGCTAAATGGTCTAGCGGCAGAGCAACGTACTGCACGTTTCCGCTGTGTATTAGCCTTTATGCGCCATGCAAACGACCCGACCCCACTGATTTGCCAAGGAACATGGGACGGTATCATTCTCGAAGAAGCATGCGGCGAACAAGGTTTTGGGTATGACCCTCTGTTTTGGCTGCCTGAATTAAATAGCGCAGCCGCCCAACTTAGTCCTACAGAGAAAAACAAAGTGAGTCATCGCGGACAAGCGGTAGCGCTACTCAAGCAATCTATAGCACCCTATTTAATCGCTATTAAATAACCTATTTAACTGAGCGCCCCACCCCTCATGAGCCTACAACTGCCGCCACTCTCACTTTATATACACGTGCCTTGGTGTGTGCAGAAGTGTCCCTATTGTGATTTTAATTCGCATGCCCAGCGAGCACCGCTACCGGAAGCGGATTATATTAAAACCCTACTAGAGGATCTAAGTGAGGAGCGCCATTTTGCTCAAGGGCGTGAGATACAAAGTATTTTTATCGGGGGGGGAACGCCTAGTTTATTTAGTGCCGACAGCTACAAACACCTACTACAAGAAATCCACACAATCATTCCCATTCATGCAACCGCCGAAATCACCCTAGAGGCCAATCCGGGTACCTTTGAGAAAAACAAGATCATTGGCTACCGTGAAGCGGGCATCAATCGCCTCTCCATCGGCATTCAAAGTTTTAATGATCTACAGCTAAAAGCCCTAGGACGCATCCATTGTGCTGACGAAGCGATCAACGCAGCCTCATTAGCCCGCGAACACTTTCCTAAGCTTAATTTAGACCTCATGCACGGCCTACCTAACCAAACGGAAGAGGACGCCTTAGCTGACCTCCAGCAAGCCATTGATCTTCAGCCCGACCACCTCTCCTGGTACCAACTGACCATTGAACCCAACACCGAATTCTATGCCAAACCGCCTCAACTTCCGGTCGACGAAACCTTATGGTCGATTCAAGAGAAAGGGCTCCAGAAAATCCAGCATGCAGGGTTCGAACAGTATGAGATATCCGCTTACACTAAAGGAAATACCCCATCCCAACATAACCTAAATTACTGGACCTTCGGTGATTACATTGGCATCGGGGCAGGCGCACATGGCAAAGTTACTTTATTAAACGAACAGCAGATTATTCGGCGTTGGAAACAAAAACAGCCAAAAGCCTATATGCAGCACAGCAGTCGACTCATGGGGCATGAGCGCATTGCACAAGAGGCGCTCGCATTTGAGTTTATGCTGAACGCGTTGCGCCTACATAAAGGGGTACCTAAACAGTTATTTTCTGAACGTACAGGCATCCCACTGACCACACTCTCACCACTGCTCGACAGCGCGATAAAGAAAGGGCTGCTGAGCGCGTCAAGTGACCGTTTAGTACCCACACAACAAGGTCGTTTGTTCTTAAACAACCTGTTAGAGATATTTCTTTAAGCCCCATAACCTTAACTAGCAGTACCCTCTGGTCTGATACAAACATCCAGCGTCTAGATAATATTGAAAGACGTAAACCACGATAGAGAAATAGATTAGACACGTTAGATTTACGCGTTGTATAAATAGTCACATTGCATAAAAAAGCGTGGCATACCACGCTTTTTTATATCCATTTATTTAGTCTTTGTTAAACCTTATCCGCTCTTTTTTTGCTAACCACTTGCCATAAGAATTCAACAGCGGCGATAACCAATAAAGCATAACCAATTAACTCAGTTCCCTCTTCCGCTATATTCTTTACCACTCGCACATAGCCATCACCCATAACCGCCTCCCAAAAGGAGCCTCTACCAAACAACCGGGAGAAGACCAAAACAACCAAAATACCACTCAGGAAAATACCGGCACTAGATGAACGGGAATACTCAACCAGAGAAGCTTTGACCGGATAGGGTTGTTTAAACAAGTACAAGGTCGACACCGCTATAGCGCTATAAACCAACACCTGCCAAGCACCATCAAAAAAGTTATCATCCAAAAACGCATCGAATTCTCGGATCAGCATCAAGCCAACCAATGTCCCCACGATAACAACTGCGGGTCTAAGCGACTGGCTTAATTTTGCTGTAATAAAGAACACCACACAGCTTATAAACGCAAAAACGTTGTGCATTTGCTCCGTGGCCGAATGCTCACCGTAATCACTGTTCGTCAGCTGAGAGTAACCTTCCATGGCAAAAATATGTGTCACACCCACAATAAACAACAAATAAAGTAGAGAGCGCACCATCAGCATTGCAAATGACTGCATTATAATAATCCATTTTATTCAAAGAGTTAAAAGCGCCGCCCTATTGCAGGTATGAGCTTAGCAACGCGCTGACGCACTAAAGCGGGGCATATCTTATAGAAATGCCGCTATTAAGACAAAAAAATTAATGTACTGTTCACCGAAAAGTAAACAAACTGACATAAAAATAAGTTAGCAGTGGCGGGAGGCACGTTTACATTCATTTAGAATGGGGACTTACAAAACGACCTGAGTCACGGCCGACGCTTTAATCTCCGCCACTTTTTCTACGATCTCACTCAAGCAATTTACTTCTTTGCTAGCACGAGGATTACCAGTCCCCCCTTTTAGATTAACCCAGATAGTCCATAAGCCTGCTGCGGCGGCCCCTTCAACATCATGCTGAGGGTTATCACCGATATGTATCACCTGCTCAGGGCGCAGGCGTGTATGGACTAACATCTGCTTAAACATAAGCGGATGAGGCTTCATCGCACCCACATCATCAGCTTTAAATTGAAAGTCCATCACATCTGATAAACCAACCTTGTGAATATCCGCGTTACCATTACTTAACGCGCCTAGCATGTAACCTTGCTGCTTTAACGTCAGCAACATCTCACGTGCGTGTTCAAAAAAGCTGACTTGCTGACGAGCATGTAAAAAAACATCAAAAGCTTGTTCCGTTAATACTTTGACATCGTCTTTCGAATAACCTGCTTTCTCTAAACCTAGCCGAAGTTGAGCAATTCGGATCTTTGTCACACTGTGCTCAATCTCGGGTTCTCTTAACAGGGCAGCACTTCTTAATGCAGCTAAATCTTTAAGCTGATAACAGCGGGTAAACGCAGGTGCATGTTGAGCGAGCCAGTCAAACATCGTTTGGTTGGCTTGACGGATAACTGGGTCAACAGCCCACAAGGTGTCATCTAAATCAAAGGTGATACATCTAATCATTTCTTTGCCTTTTTATGCGCCCGAGGGTGCGCACCCTCATAAACCTGCATTAAATGCTGAAAATCTAAATGGGTATAGATCTGGGTCGTCGAGATATCTTCATGCCCTAGTAGCTCTTGCACCGCACGCAGATCCCCACTTGATTCCAACATGTGGCTCGCAAAACTATGTCTCAAGCGATGAGGATGAACTTTACCCTGCACCCCTAGTCGTTTACCCCAGTAATCCATACGCTGCTGCACCGCCCTAACCGAGATACGGCTACCCCGCTTGCTAACAAAGAGCGCACTCTCGCTATAATCGGCCAGCTCATGTCGATAATCCAGCCAGCGATCAATCGCCGTGATCGCTTTACCGCCAATGGGCAACATACGCATTTTACTGCCTTTACCCGTCACTCTTAAACTGTGATCAGCTAAGTCGATGCTATGCATATCCAAGCTGACTAATTCTGAGATACGTAAGCCTGACGAGTAGATCAGCTCCATAATTGCCGTATCCCTAGCAGACACTGCATCAATAATAGGAATATCTAATAACTGGACCATTTGATCCGCATCAAGCGTACTCGGCAGTTTACGGGAGGACTTAGGTGCCTGAACGGCAAGCGCGGGATTTTGTTCAACAAGGCGTTCTCGGGCCAGAAAACGATAGAAGCTACGCACAGCAGACAGCGCCCGCTGAATACTGACACCGGATAGCCCCTGTCGATGAATTTTAGCCACAAATTGGCGAACGTGTTTGGCTTCTACATCAGCCCACTGAGAGAGACCCTGTTCATCAATAACATCACTAAACTTTGCAAGATCGCGCGCATAGTTATCCAACGTGTGATGAGACAGTTGCTTTTCAGTAGAGAGATAGTGCAAAAACTGCTCAAGCTGAGCTTCCTTCAAACTATCATCTCCATTCCACTTATTTAAACGTTTAATGTTCCTGTTGGCGCATAACCCGGTAAGCAACACGGCTTAATACTTCACCGACATAGCTCAACAAAACCGTGCCTTGGCTGCTGGTAAAGTAGTTAGGGTCAAAACTACCAACCGATAACAAACCTAACGTTTCACCTTGAACCAAAGGCACAACGGCAGCGGATTGTACTTTGATCGCCTCATCCGCAAAAATGAAGGTATTTTCAGCTTCACTTAAACGCCCACAACTTGGTAGATTAGTTGCCATCAGACTACTAATAACATCCGCATCTTCTCGGTTCATTAAGCGTAAGTTATTTACATCTAACGGCTTGTGCGTAAAGAGGATTAACGATGTGATATCACTCGAAAAGTCCTGACAAAGGCTTTCATCAATAGCAACAGCTATATCATCTAGGGTCTCAGCTTCGAGTAGCGCCAATACCATCCGTTTAGTTTTTTCAAACTGAACATCATTATGGCGAGCAATGTCGATAAGATCTGAAAGATGTGATGTCAGATTCTGGTTTTTCTCACGTAGCACGGAGGTTTGACGCTCGACTAAAGAAACCGCGCGTCCCGTTTCATGGGGAACATGTAGCTTTTCAAGCAGTTTAGCATTACGGGTAAAAAAATCCGGATGCTGCTGTAAAAACTCAGCGACCTGCGCCTCTGTCAGCTGTTTGAATTGATCACTCATATAAAAACCTGTCCTTCAAAAACCGTTGTAGCAGGCCCAGTCATAATAACGGGCTGCCCTTCCCCTCGCCATTCAACCTGCAAGTCACCTCCCGGTAAATGCACAGTCACTGGCATATCCAGCTTACCACGCAAGGCACCGGCGACAACTGCGGCACAGGCCCCTGTTCCACAGGCCTGCGTTTCACCAACACCCCGTTCAAACACACGCAAATTAACCTCATGACGGTTAATCACTTGCATAAAACCAATATTCGCTTTTGCGGGAAACTGCGGATGAGTTTCCAATAGCGGCCCCAATGTTTCGACTGGCGCCGATTCAGTGTCATCAACCAGCAACACCCCATGGGGATTACCCATAGAGATAGCGCTCAACTCAACCGTCTTTGTTTCACCGTTAACATTAAGATCAACTGCGTAGGTAACCGCTTGCTGGTTAGCTACAAATGGAATGTCAGCGGGTCGAAGAACTGGCGCCCCCATATCCACTTCTACTTTTTTATCCGGATGCACTTTTAGTTGCGCCCGACCATTAGCCGTTTGCACGGTAATGTTCGTTTTACCCGTTAAACGTTTATCACGCACAAATTTAGCAAAGCAGCGTGCGCCATTACCGCAGTTTTCAACCTCAGAACCATCTTGGTTAAAAATACGGTAACAAAAATCCACATCAGGCTCTGTCGGAGGCTCAACAATAAGCAGCTGATCGAAACCAACGCCTAAGTGCCGATCACCCAATTTTTTTACAAGTTTAGGGGTCACTTTAATGCGCTGGGTCACAAGATCCAGCACCATAAAGTCATTACCTAATCCATGCATTTTAGTGAAACGAACTAACATAGGTAGAGCTCCTAACGATCTTTAGGTAAAAGCTGCTCGCCTCTAACAAGATCAGTCAAAGTTTCACGCTTGCGAATAAGATACTGTTGGCTATCATCAACCATAACCTCAGCAGGACGGCCGCGACTGTTATAATTAGACGCCATCACAAAACCATAAGCACCTGCAGAACAAACTGCAAGTAGATCACCTGGCTCTAAATTAAGTTCACGATCCTTGCCTAAAAAATCACCCGTTTCACAAACAGGGCCCACTAAATCCCATGATTTAGCCTCACCCCCTTCACGCAAAACAACCGGCACAATTTCTTGATAAGCACTGTAGAGCGCAGGGCGGATAAGGTCATTCATCGCACCATCAATAATGGCGAAATTTTTCTCATCCGTGCATTTAAGAAACTCAACCCGTGTCAACATCACACCGGCATTTGCGGCAATAGAACGACCCGGCTCAAAAATCAGGCCTAATTCACGATCACCTAACTTTTCTAATACCGCGGCAATATACTCTTGCGGTGTAGGCGGCTCTTCATCGGTATAACAAACACCTAAGCCCCCTCCTAAATCTAAGTGCTTAATCACAATCCCTTCGTTTGCCAATTTATCAACCAGCACAAGGACTCGATCAAGCGCGTCTAAGAACGGCGCAACCTCAGTTAACTGACTACCGATATGACAATCCATACCGACAATATCAACATGGGCCATCTCTGCCGCACGTTTATAAATACGCACCGCCTCATTGATATCGATGCCGAACTTATTATCTTTTAAGCCTGTGGATATATAAGGGTGAGTACCCGCATCTACATCAGGATTCACGCGGAACGATATAGCCGCTACTTTACCTTCGGACGCAGCCACATCATTAACACGATCAAGCTCCGCTTCCGATTCAATATTGAAGCAACGAATGCCTGCATTAAGCGCCTGAATAATCTCATAAGGCTGTTTACCAACACCGGAAAACACCACTTTGGAAGCATCACCACCAGCACGCAGAACTCGTTCAAGCTCGCCCGCTGAGACAATATCAAAGCCCGCACCTAAACGTGCGAGTACATTCAACACCGCGATATTAGAGTTCGCTTTTACCGCATAACACACTAACGCATCACGCCCTTCTAACGCTTCAGCATAGGCAAGGTAAGCACGCTCAAGCGCATCACGCGAGTATACGTAGGTTGGGGTGCCAAACTCTTCAGCAATACGCGTCAAAGCCACTTCTTCACAGCAAAGCTGTTCGTTTCTATACTCAAATGTATCCATCAAAAATCTCTTAACATTCTATTTCTGCTGTGAA
>OJAS01000005.1_pt1 | contig 19620 bp, 17 predicted proteins | sample 1590311 | NCBI WGS metagenome assembly OJAS01 (sample SAMN05416833, study PRJEB24817) | seawater metagenome | isolation source: Sea water | place: Canada:Atlantic | collected 2013-07 | reverse complement strand
TACGAGATTCTAGTTGTGACTGGAGTTCAGACGTGTGCTCTTCCGATCTTGTTTGAAAAGTCATACGTATTCCTTATTGTTTTTTATTGTTATAGCGTTGTTACCGCTCTCTATTCTTCGTGCGGATGAGTGCAGTACATTAACCGCAACCGGTAATGCCGAGTATCCACCCTATTTGTGGCGAGACCCTAAGGGAGGGAAGCAGCTTTTAGGGGCTAATCAATACGTGGTTGATGAGGTGGCGAAGCGCTTAGGTATTGTCATAGAGTTAAAAGATGTGGGCTCTTGGGCGCGGGCGCAAGAGGCGTTGAAACGGGGTGAGGTTGATCTGTTGGCCGGGGCTTTTTATACAGATTCTCGCCGTCATTATATGGATTATATCTACCCTGCTTTTTTGAATACCACCAGTGTTGTGTGGAGTAAGCCTGGCGTGAGTGATCGTTATCACGCACGCGAAGATCTTATTGGTTTAAAGGGCGTGACGGTTATTGATAACAGCTTTGGTCAAGAGTTTGATGAATATATTAAAGCGAAACTGGATCTGACGTATGTGCCGTCACTAAAGCAGGCGTTTTTGATGTTGAGTCGGGACCGGGCTGATTACATTCTTTACGAGAAAAATCCCGGATTAGTTTATGCAGAGTTGCTTGGTTACAAAGGGCGTTTTGATATTTTAGCCCCGGAGGTGAGTGCTGAAAGTTTATACCTGACAATTTCCCGCCAATCCAAATGTAATACTCCTATGTTTCGAGAGCGTTTAGCTAAGACGATACGGGATATGCAGGCGGATGGTTTTATGGATAAGGCGCTGATACAGGGCTTTGAAAGCTGGCGCCTCTAATTCTGTGAGTTGATTGTTTTTATATGTGTGATAAGGATTTTGCTTAATTATGTGGCTTTTCGCAATTGCGTAATAGACATAAAGCGCCTTTATGACATAGAATACAGCCGGTTTGCCTATAGCAAACCATTTGTACAGATTTCTTAACAAGGAAGCGAGGCTGAATTTCGGTTTGCCTCGCTTTTTTGCACGTATCGTTTCTGATTTTGTTGTTGCGCATTTTGCGGGGAGGTTCAATTGGCGAGACCAGCCATTCTTGCTCTTGAGGACGGAAGTATTTTCAAGGGCGTAGCCATTGGCGCAGACGGGCAGTCTAGCGGCGAGGTTGTATTTAATACCTCTATGACGGGTTATCAGGAGATTCTGACTGATCCATCTTATTGTCGTCAGATAGTCACCCTAACTTACCCTCATATAGGTAATACAGGTACCAATGCCGAGGATGAGGAATCGTCTCGCACTTGGGTTGCTGGCTTAGTTATCCGTGATCTTCCTTTAGTTGCGAGTAATTTTCGTAATGAGAAGAAGCTCGATGATTATTTGAAAGATAATAATATTGTGGGTATCGCGGATATTGATACACGACGCTTAACTCGAATCCTTCGTGAGAAAGGTTCATTGAGCGGATGTATTATGGCTGGCGATATCGATGAGGCTAAAGCACTTGCTGATGCTAAATCTTTCCCTGGACTAAAGGGTATGGATCTAGCGCAGGTTGTTACCACGGAAAGTGCTTATGAATGGAACTCATCGACCTGGAAATTAGGGTCTGGTCATGCTGATATTGATCCCGCTTCTCAGCCGTTCCACGTAGTCGCATATGACTATGGGGTTAAACGTAATATTTTACGTATGCTGGTTGAACGTGGTTGTCGCCTGACCGTTGTGCCTGCTAAAACACCCGCATCAGATGTGTTGGCGATGAACCCTGATGGTGTGTTTTTGTCTAATGGCCCGGGTGACCCTGAGCCATGTGATTACGCTATTACCGCTATATCTGAAATCTGTAAAACCCAGATTCCTGTCTTCGGTATATGTTTAGGTCATCAGCTTTTGGCGTTGGCATCCGGTGCTAAGACAGTAAAAATGAAGTTTGGTCATCACGGCGCTAACCATCCAGTGCAAGATTTGGCGGGTAAGCAGGTTATGATTACTTCTCAGAATCATGGTTTTGCGGTTGATGAAGATGCATTGCCGGCAACCTTACGTGCTACGCACAAATCATTGTTTGATGGCTCTTTACAGGGTATTGAACGTACTGATCGTGCGGCGTTTAGTTTTCAGGGACATCCTGAGGCGAGCCCAGGTCCGCACGATGTTGCACCGCTGTTTGACCGTTTTATTGCTGATATGAAAGCAGCTAAAGCGTAAGTCATATGTAACCTAGAAATTAGGTTGTTTGAAACGATACAGGGAAGGTGTGAGTTGTCCGCCTTCCTTAGCTCCTAACTGATACGACTGGTTTAATACCGATGCCAAAACGTACCGATATAAAAAGTATTTTGATTCTTGGTGCAGGTCCAATTGTCATTGGGCAAGCATGTGAATTTGATTATTCTGGCGCGCAAGCGTGTAAAGCGCTACGCGAAGAGGGTTATCGAGTTATTCTTGTTAACTCTAACCCCGCAACAATCATGACTGATCCAGCCATGGCCGACTCTACTTATATCGAGCCTATTAACTGGAAAACAGTTGAAAAGATTATTGCAAAAGAACGTCCAGAGGCGTTGTTGCCTACGATGGGTGGTCAGACAGCCTTGAACTGTGCGCTAGACCTTGAGCGCGAAGGCGTGTTGGAAAAGTATGGCGTTGAGATGATCGGCGCTAATGCGGATACCATCGATAAGGCTGAAGACCGTAATCGTTTTGATAAAGCGATGAAAGCTATAGGTCTTGAGTGTCCACGTGCTGCGATTGCTCATAGTATGGAAGAGGCGCTGCAGGTTCAGGCGCAGCTTGGCTTCCCATGTATTATTCGACCTTCTTTTACGATGGGGGGTACCGGTGGTGGTATCGCTTATAATAAAGAAGAGTTTATCGAAATATGTGAGCGTGGTTTAGATCTATCTCCAACAACAGAGCTGTTGATCGACGAGTCTCTGATTGGTTGGAAAGAGTATGAGATGGAAGTTGTTCGTGATAAAAACGACAACTGTATTATTGTTTGTGCGATTGAAAACTTCGATGCCATGGGTGTACATACCGGTGACTCTATTACCGTTGCACCTGCACAAACGTTGACAGATAAAGAATACCAGATCATGCGTAACGCCTCTTTGGCAGTATTACGTGAGATTGGTGTTGAGACAGGGGGATCTAACGTTCAGTTTGGCGTAAACCCAGTAGATGGTCGTATGGTTGTTATCGAGATGAACCCGCGTGTTTCTCGTTCATCAGCGTTGGCGTCTAAAGCAACCGGTTTCCCAATTGCAAAAGTGGCTGCGAAGTTAGCCATTGGTTACACACTTGATGAGCTGCAGAATGATATTACTGGTGGTCGTACACCGGCATCGTTCGAGCCGTCAATTGATTACGTTGTTACTAAGATACCGCGCTTTACTTTTGAAAAATTCCCGCAAGCCAATGACCGTCTAACGACTCAAATGAAGTCGGTAGGTGAAGTGATGGCGATTGGTCGTACCCAGCAAGAATCACTGCAGAAAGCGTTGCGTGGTTTGGAAGTGGGTGCGACAGGTTTTGACTCTATCATCGATATTGAAAGCGATGATGCGCGCGCTACGATTGTACGTGAAATGAAAGAGCCGGGTGCTGAGCGTATTTGGTATCTGGGTGATGCTTTCCGTATGGGGATGAGCGTTGAGGAGTTGTATGAGATCAGTGGTATTGATCCATGGTTCCTCGTGCAAGTTGAAGACATTATTAAAGATGAGCTTTGTGTCTCTGAGATGGCATTATCTGATCTAGATAAAGATGCGGTCTTTAAGCTGAAGCGTAAAGGCTTCTCTGATGAACGTTTAGCTAAGTTGCTTAGCGTATCGGAAAAACAGTTCCGTAAGCATCGTCACAACCTTGATGTTCGTCCTGTGTATAAGCGTGTAGATACTTGTGCTGCGGAGTTTGCATCTGATACCGCGTATATGTATTCCACCTACGAAGAAGAGTGTGAAGCTAACCCAACAGACCGTGAGAAAATAATGGTTATCGGCGGTGGGCCTAACCGTATCGGTCAAGGTATCGAATTTGATTACTGCTGTGTTCATGCTGCGCTTGCTGCACGTGATGATGGCTTTGAAACAATTATGGTTAACTGTAACCCTGAGACTGTTTCAACGGATTATGATACGTCGGATCGACTGTTCTTTGAGCCGATTACGCTTGAAGATGTATTAGAGATAGTACATGTCGAGAAGCCTAAAGGCGTCATTGTTCAGTACGGTGGTCAAACACCATTGAAGCTCGCGGTTGCTCTTGAGCAGGCGGGCGTGCCGGTTATTGGTACATCGCCTGAAGCGATTGATCGTGCAGAAGACCGTGAACAGTTCCAGCAGATGCTTAAACGCTTAGGCCTTAAACAGCCTGAAAACGCGACCGTACGTTCTTTAGAAGAAGCAATTATCGAAGCAGGTAAGCTTGGCTATCCTCTCGTTGTGCGTCCATCTTATGTATTGGGCGGTCGTGCGATGGAGATTGTGTACAAAGAGGAAGAGCTACGTCGTTATATGACAACTGCGGTTCAGGTTTCAAATGATGCGCCTGTATTGCTAGATCACTTCCTTAATGCCGCTGTTGAAATTGATATTGATGCGGTATGTGATGGTGAAACTGTCGTTATCGGTGCCATCATGCAGCATATTGAGCAGGCGGGTGTACACTCGGGTGACTCTGCATGTTCTTTCCCTCCATATAGCCTACCGGCTGATGTGCAGGATGATATGCGTGAGATGATTCGCAAGATGGCGCTTGAGCTGGGTGTTGTTGGCTTGATGAATGCTCAGTTAGCGTATCAAGATGGCGAGATCTATGTGATTGAGGTGAACCCTCGTGCATCACGTACAGTGCCTTTCGTGTCTAAATGCATTGGTGTTTCTTTAGCTAAAATCGGCGCTCAGGTGATGACAGGTAAGTCCCTGAAAGAGCTTGGTTTTACGGAAGAGATTGTGCCTAAGTTGTTCAATGTTAAGGAAGCGGTATTCCCGTTCAATAAATTCCAAGGCGTTGACCCTATTCTGTCACCTGAAATGAAATCTACAGGTGAAGTTATGGGGGTAGGTGCGACCTTTGGCGAAGCGTTCATGAAGGCTCAAATCGGTGCGGGTGAAAACATGCCACAAGCCGGTCAAGCGTTTATCTCTGTGCGTAAAGTCGATAAAGAGGGTGCCATGCAAGTGGCGAAGGATTTAGTTGAATTAGGTTTCTCTCTTGTTGCTACACGCGGTACGGCGGCATTATTGGAAGAGAATGGCTTAGCGGTCAAGATCGTCAATAAAGTTAAAGAAGGTCGTCCAAATATTGTGGATATGATCAAGAATGATGAAATTGCCTACATTGTTAATACGACTGAAGGTCGTAAGGCGATTGAGGATTCTGCTGATATCCGTCGCAGCGCATTGCAGCATAAAGTGCCGTATACGACCACTTTGGCAGGTGCTGAAGCGATTACAATGGCCTTACAATACGGCGAAGAGAAAGAAGTGCGTCGAGTTCAGGACATAGGAGCGTAATGTGATTCGAGTACCCATGACAGCTGCAGGAGAGAAGGCACTTCGTGCTGAACTTGAGCAGTTAAAAACGGTTGATCGTCCACGCGTTATTGCGGATATAGCGGAAGCGCGTGAACATGGTGATTTAAAAGAAAATGCTGAATACCATGCTGCGCGTGAGCAGCAGGGCTTTATTGAAGGGCGTATTCAGGATTTAGAATCGAAATTGTCTAACTGTCAGGTGATTGATGTTTCTGCCATTCCTGCGACAGGTAAAGTAATCTTTGGTACGACCGTGACGATTATTAATCTTGATACGGAAGAGACTAAGACTTACCAGATCGTTGGGGATGATGAGGCGGATATCAAAGCAGGGAAAATCTCTGTTAATTCACCCATTGCGCGTGGCTTAGTGGGTAAAGAAGAGGGCGATGTCGTTAATATTCAGACGCCGGGTGGCGCGACTGAATTTGAGATTGATGAAGTCGCTCATCTGTAACAAGCTAAATAAAAAGGGGTGCCAATTGGCGCCCCTTTTTTTGTACAAAGACGGAAATTAACGAAGCAGGTTCGATAATTTAGCATTAGGTTCTAGCGCTTTGCGATAGATGAGGGCGATGTGTCCAATTTCTTGTACTAATTCAGCCTCAACGATAGAGCAGAGTTCGCGTATAATCTCTTTTTTAATCTCTCTGTCGCCCACTGCGAATTTTACTTTGATCAGCTCGTGATCTTCTAGTGCGCGATCGACTTCAAGTTGAACCGCTTCGGTTAAGCCTTTACCTGCTACAGTAACAACAGGGTTTAGTTTGTGGCCAAGAGTGCGATAATGCTTCTTTTGCTCAGGATTCAAGCTCATATTAAAATACGCTGCCTTAAAGTGTTTTGGTGAGCTTAGAGCTCAGAAAAGATAATATATCAATTTTACAACAGTTGTTCGCAGCTTAGTAGCGTACAACGCCTAAATCAGAGAGCAAGTGGTTAGTGGCAAAATCAGCAAGCAGTGAACGTTGGCTAAAAGAACATTTTGATGATCACTATGTGAAACAGGCAAAAGAGCATGGTTACCGTTCCCGTGCGAGTTTTAAGCTTATTGAGCTTGATACAAAAGATAAACTATTCAAACCTGGCATGACTGTGGTCGACTTAGGTGCGGCCCCTGGTGGCTGGTCCCAAGTGGCTGCTGAGCGTGTGGGCGAGAAAGGCCGAGTGGTTGCGTCTGACATCTTGCCGATGGATGGAATGTCCGGTGTCGAGTTTGTACAAGGGGATTTTACAGAGGAGGCGGTGCTGCAGCAGATTCTTTCTGCTTTAGGAGATGAACCCGCAGACCTTGTAATTTCAGATATGGCCCCCAATATGAGTGGTATGTCAGCAGTTGATCAGCCTGCGGCCATGTATTTGGTAGAATTGGCCTTAGATATGGCGCGAGAGGTACTTAAGCCCGGCGGAAATTTTGTCGCTAAAGTATTTCAAGGCGAAGGTTTTGATCAGTATTTGCAAGATATGCGTACAAGTTTTAATAAAGTGGTCACCCGTAAACCTGACTCTTCCCGCGCCCGGTCGCGAGAAGTGTATTTATTAGGTAAAGGTTTTAAAGGGTAGACTGTGTTTTTGTGGTCAAGCGTGGCCGCTTAGTATAGTGTTTAGCGTCTCTGAGTAGAACGTAAAGCATAATCAGCAAATTGAGGGTATTCCATTGAATGATATGGCGAAAAATCTGGTTTTGTGGCTAGTGATCGCAGCGGTATTGCTGACAGTATTTAATAATTTTAATGAAAGTGCAGAGTCTCAACGTCTTAGCTATTCTGAATTTGTATCAGAAGTAAAATCTGGAAGTGTAGAAAAAGTCATTATCGACGGTTATACAATTCAAGGGCACCGCAGTAATGGTGAGACATTTGAGACAACGCGACCCGCGCTGCAAGATCCTAAACTTGTTGATGATCTGTTTGCGAATGATGTAATTATTGAAGGTAAACAACCTGAACAGCAGAGTATCTGGACACAGCTGTTGGTTGCCTCCTTCCCTATATTGGTCATTATCGCTGTATTTATGTTCTTCATGCGTCAGATGCAAGGGGGCGGCGGTAAAGGCGGCCCTATGTCGTTTGGTAAATCCAAAGCACGCATGATGGGTGAAGATCAGATTAAAACTACGTTTGATGACGTGGCCGGTGTTGAAGAAGCGAAAGAAGATGTTCGCGAATTGGTAGACTTTCTCCGTGATCCAGGCAAATTTCAGCGTTTAGGGGGACATATTCCCCGTGGCGTACTTATGTCAGGTAGCCCCGGTACAGGTAAAACCCTATTGGCTAAAGCGATAGCGGGCGAAGCAAAAGTGCCTTTCTTTACCATCTCAGGTTCCGATTTTGTTGAGATGTTTGTGGGTGTGGGTGCATCCCGTGTTCGCGATATGTTTGAGCAAGCGAAAAAGAACGCACCCTGCATTATCTTTATCGATGAGATTGACGCGGTCGGTCGTCATCGTGGTGTTGGTATGGGGGGCGGTAATGATGAACGTGAGCAAACCCTAAACCAGTTACTGGTTGAAATGGATGGTTTTGAAGGGACTGAGGGCGTTATTGTTATTGCCGCCACTAACCGTCCTGACGTGTTGGACCCTGCATTACTACGTCCAGGACGTTTTGATAGACAAGTTCATGTTGGGCTGCCCGATATTCGTGGACGAGAGAAAATTCTTAAAGTCCATATGCGGAAAGTGCCTTTAGGGGACGATGTTAAGCCTGAACTCATTGCCCGTGGTACACCCGGTTTCTCGGGTGCTGATTTGGCTAACTTAGTCAATGAAGCTGCGCTTTTTGCTGCACGAGGTGGCAAGCGTACCGTTCGAATGGAACAGTTTGAAAAAGCAAAAGACAAAATCATGATGGGCGCCGAGCGTAAATCGATGGTGATGTCTGAGAAGGAACGCTTGAATACAGCGTATCATGAAGCGGGACACGCGATTGTTGGTCGTTTAATGCCTGAACATGACCCTGTGTATAAAGTGTCTATTATTCCTCGTGGTCGTGCGTTAGGTGTGACTATGTTTTTGCCTTTGGAAGATCGCTATAGTCATAGCCGCCAGTCGATTATGTCCAACATCTGTTCGCTATATGGTGGTCGAATCGCTGAGGAGATGACCTTAGGTAAAGATGGTGTGACTACAGGGGCTTCTAACGATATTCAGCGTGCGACATCATTTGCTCGGAGTATGGTTGCGAAGTGGGGTTTGACTGATGAGATGGGGCCTCTGTTATATGATGAGGAAGAGTCTGATCCGTTTAACCGTGGCTACGGTCAAGGTGCTAAACCGCTTGCTGAGGAAACTCAACGTAAAATCGATATGGAAACGCGTAAGATTATCGATGAATGCTACAAGCGTGCTGAAAAGATCCTCGTAGAGAATCGAGATATTCTTGAGTCTATGTGTGCTGCGCTTATGAAGTATGAAACGATTGATAGCAGCCAGATCGATGAGTTGATGGAACGTCAGCCTGTTTCTCCACCTGAAGGTTGGGTTGAGGGCGATGAGAGTGAAGGTGATACGCCTTCCGCGTCGGCAGATGAGTCGGCTAAGCCATCAAGTGATGACGTGGATATGAATGACGATGATGAGGGCGTTGATCCAGATGTACCTGATTCATCAGATAAAAATATCCACTAATCATTAAGTGGATTGAAAAAATAAGGCTGGCTTTGTAACGAGGCCGGCCTTTTTTAATTATTAGAATAAGGCAATATGCTATGCGTGAATTTAAATTCGGCACGCGTACTCTCGATTTATCTTATACCCATACTATGGGCATTCTTAATGTTACGCCCGATTCATTCTCTGATGGGGGTGCTTTATACAGTGGTCGTGACATTCAGCTAGATAAAGTATTGATGCAGGCGGAAAGAATGATTGCCGATGGGGCAACCATGCTTGATGTAGGGGGAGAGTCTACACGCCCGGGTGCAAAACCGGTTTCCCTGCAAGAGGAGCGCGACCGCGTGTTGCCTGTTGTTGAGAAAATTGCACAAGAATTGGATGTGGTCATCTCGGTCGATACCAGTACGCCTGAGATCATCACTGAGGTGGCGGCGTTGGGTGCGGGGCTAATTAACGATGTTCGTGCGTTAGGTCGCGAGGGCGCCTTACAGGCCGCCTCTCGTACCGGATTACCTGTTTGTTTGATGCATATGTTAGGCAGTCCTGCGACAATGCAGGATCGTCCGCAATATACTGATGTTTTAGATGACGTGAGTGATTTTCTTGCGCAGCGTATTCATGCCTGTGAAACTTCAGGGATCAGTAAAGATCGTCTGATTCTTGATCCAGGTTTTGGGTTTGGTAAAACGGTAGAGCATAATCTCAGGTTAATGAACAACCTGTCTACTTTAAAGTCATTCGGTGTTCCGCTGCTCATAGGTACTTCGCGTAAATCGATGTTGGGCGCGGTGTTAGGTCGGGACGTTGATCAGCGATTAGCTGGCGGCTTGGCCACGGTCGTTATGTCGGTGATGCAGGGTGCGGCGATTGTCCGTGTGCATGATGTTAAAGAGACTGCAGATGCAGTAAAAATGACCCGCGCTGTCATGGCGGAAGCGGTCATTAAATAGAGGAAGTAAGATGACAAAACGCTATTTTGGAACTGACGGTATTCGCGGTAGGGTTGGGCAGTTCCCTGTAACTCCAGATTTTGTTCTAAAGCTTGGCTGGGCGGCGGGTAAAGTCTTTGCGCGTGAAGGCTACAGTAAAATTTTGATCGGCAAAGATACGCGTATTTCTGGCTATATGTTTGAATCCGCTTTAGAAGCGGGTTTGTCTGCGGCGGGTGTCGATGTGTTATTGACTGGGCCGATGCCAACCCCTGCGGTGGCGTATTTGGCAAGAACCTTTCGCGCGGATGCGGGCATTGTTATTAGTGCTTCTCATAATCCTTTTTATGATAATGGTATTAAGTTTTTCTCATCGGAAGGAACCAAGCTGCCGGACGAGGTTGAGCGAGCAATCGAAGCGCAGATGGATATTGCGATGACAACGGTTGATTCGTCTGAACTTGGTAAAGCAAAAAGAATTGTTGATGCGGCAGGCCGTTATATTGAATTTTGTAAAGCCACGGCGGGCGGCATCTCGCTAAAAGGCCTAAAAATTATTTTAGATTGTGCGAATGGTGCTACCTATCATGTGGCGCCCTCCGTATTTACTGAATTGGGCGCGAAAGTGGTCGAAATCGCTTCCTCGCCTGACGGTTTAAACATCAATGAAAAGTGTGGGGCGACCGAAACTGCGCGCTTGCGTACCGTTGTGCTGGCTGAGAAAGCAGACTTAGGGATTGCGCTAGATGGCGATGGGGACCGTGTCATCATGGTGGATCAGCATGGAGAGGAGGTCGATGGTGACGAGTTGCTGTTTATCATTGCCGCTCAAATGCGCCGAGAAGGCGTTTTCTCTGGTGGTGTTGTTGGCACGTTGATGAGTAATTTTGGGCTTGAGCAGGCGTTTGCTCGCGAGGATATCCCTTTTATCCGGGCTAAGGTTGGCGACCGTTATGTTATGGAACAGTTGGATGCTAATGATTGGATCTTGGGTGGGGAAAGCTCAGGTCACATTGTTTGTCGTCACCTGACCACAACCGGCGATGGCACTGTTGCAGCACTGCAAGTGCTTAAAGCGATTGTTGAGACGGGTAAAACCTTATCTGAATTGCGGCATGGTATGACGAAAATGCCTCAAACGATGATTAATGTACGGATCGCACAAAAAGTTAATATTGATGAGATTGTAAGTATTCAGCAGGCGGTTAGCGATATAGAGCAGCAACTAGGTGAGCGGGGGCGTGTTTTGTTGCGCCCGTCTGGGACCGAGCCTCTTGTTCGAGTCATGATTGAGGGCGAAGATGCGGATGAAGTCGCTAATTTGTGTCAACAGTTAGCGAGTGATGTCGAAAAAGCCCTGATGATGCTTGAAAGTTAAGTGTAAGCCAGTTAATATTTGCGCCTCTTGAAATAGGGGGTATTAATGCGCAGAGCTTTAGTTGCCGGAAACTGGAAAATGAATGGTAGTACTGACTTCATTAGCGAGCTAATGGCTGAGTTGGTTGCTGGTATTCAGACATCAGATGTTGATGTGCTAGTTTGTCCGCCTGCGGTATACCTGTCCCAAGTAAAGTCGCTTTCGAGCTCACTGATTTCTGTCGGCGCACAGAATGTAAGTGAAAATAGCGAAGGTGCTTTTACGGGTGAGATTTCGCTGTCGATGTTGAATGATCTAGGCTGTAACTATGTGATCCTAGGGCATTCAGAACGTCGCAGTTTATATGCAGAGAGTGATGCAGTGGTTGCTGATAAGTTTATCGCAACGGTGACTGCTGGGTTAATGCCGATTCTTTGTGTAGGTGAAACGCTTGAAGAGCGGGAAGAAGGTAAGACACTTGAGGTTGTCGGACGTCAATTGAAAGCAGTGATTGATGTGGCTGGCATTGAGGCATTTGCGAGTGCTGTTATAGCGTATGAGCCAATATGGGCGATAGGTACCGGCAAAACTGCAACGCCTGATCAAGCGCAAGATGTACATGCAGCAATTAGAGCAATGATCGCAGAGCATGATGCAAAAACTGCATCAGCCATTCGGATTCTTTATGGTGGTAGTGTTAATGCGAGTAATGCGGCTGAATTGTTCGCAAACGATGACGTTGATGGAGGGCTAGTAGGTGGAGCTTCTCTTAAAGCAAATGATTTTATTGCCATCTGCCATGCGGCAGGTGCATAAATAGACGGTTAAACAATGGAAACAGTAGTTCTGATTATTCATGTGTTGTTGGCAGCGGCTGTAATTGGTCTGATCCTGCTGCAACAGGGCAAAGGTGCTGAAGCTGGTGCCTCTTTCGGTGCAGGTGCTTCCCAAACTGTTTTCGGTAGCTCAGGTAGCGGTAACTTTCTGTCACGTATGACAGGTTTTGTTGCTGCCGGTATTTTTGCAACAAGCTTTGTTTTAGCTATTTACGCTAAAGACAAAGCAGAATCTATTAGTGATGCGGGTATCCCAACAGCAACTGTTGTTGAAAGCCAGGCACCTGCGGTACCAACTGAACCTCAACTTCCAGCATTGGAAGCAGAAGGTGCAGCGCAAAAGCCAGCTGAATCTGATATTCCAAAAGCTGATTAATAGATTGAAAAAGTTTGATGCCCAAGTGGTGGAATTGGTAGACACGCTATCTTGAGGGGGTAGTGGCCGTCAGGCCGTGCCGGTTCAAGTCCGGCCTTGGGCACCATTAATCTTGATTAAGGTCGCTGGTACATATACAATTTGCACCAGTTTTGATGCGGGGTGGAGCAGCTTGGTAGCTCGTCGGGCTCATAACCCGAAGGTCGTTGGTTCAAATCCAGCCCCCGCTACCAACCTTATTTAACGTAAGGCCCCTTTTTAGGGGCTTTTTCGTCAGTGAATTACAGCACCCGAATGATGTGTGTTGTAGGTCGGGAATGGGTCATTAGACCCATTTTTTGTTTGTGAAATTTGTGAATGCTTGGGTTAACTTATTGAAACTTAAGGGTCAAGCATCGAACTAAGTGTTAGTACGGGTGGGTTGTTCGTGTCAGCGAAAATGAAACTGTTACAAGAGTTAATTGAACCGTCGGTTATTGCGTTGGGGGTTGAGCTCTGGGGTATTGAGTTTCTCTCACAGGGAAAACACAGCACCTTAAGGGTGTACATTGATTCTGAAGAAAACGGCATTACCGTCGATGATTGCGCAAAGGTAAGTCATCAGATCAGTGGCATTATGGATGTTGAGGACCCCATCGCTGGGAATTATACCTTAGAGGTATCTTCGCCAGGTGTGGATCGTCCGTTATTTACTTTAGAGCAATTTGCGGCCTATGCCGGTTCTCATATTCAATTACGGTTACGTATTGCGTATGAAGGGCGTCGCAAATTTAAAGGTATCTTAAATGGTATTGAAGGCGACGACATTCTTGTCGTTGTTGATGAAGAAGAATATATGCTGCCGATTGAGTATATCGATCGGGCAAACATTATCCCTCAGTTTTAATATAGATCTGAGGTCTTGGGTGAGGCAGAGGCATGAATAAAGAGATTCTGTTGGTAGCGGAAGCAGTTTCTAACGAAAAAGAAGTTCCGAAAGAAGTAATTTTCGAAGCTATCGAAGTCGCATTAGCAACAGCGACCAAAAAACGTTATGACGAAGAAGCTGATATTCGCGTAGTAATTGATCGCGCAACAGGCGATTACGAAACATTCCGTCGTTGGTTAGTGGTAACCAACGAGGTTGTACCTGCACTAGGTACAGAGTTGACAATGCAGGAAGCTGAAGAGATTGATACAGCACTGCAGCCAGGTGATATCCACGAAGAGCAGGTTGAGTCTGTTAAGTTTGGTCGTATTGCAGCGCAAACGGCTAAGCAAGTTATCGTACAGAAAGTACGTGAAGCTGAACGAGCAAAAGTGGTTGAGCTATACCGTGATCGTCAAGGTGAATTGATCTCGGGCAGTGTCAAAAAAGTTACACGCGATAATATTATAGTAGACCTAGGTAATAACGCTGAAGCGTTACTGCCCCGTGATCAATTGATTCAGCGTGAAACGTTCCGCATGGGCGACCGTGTACGTGCTGTGTTACTTGAAGTGCGTTCCGAAGGACGTGGGCCTCAGTTAATTATGAGCCGTGCGTGCAACGAGATGCTGATTGAGTTGTTCCGTATAGAAGTGCCTGAAATATCGGAAGAGGTTATCGAGATTCGAGCCGCTTCACGTGATTTAGGTTCCCGTGCGAAAATCGCGGTGAAAACCAATGATGGTCGTATCGACCCTGTTGGTGCTTGTGTAGGTATGCGAGGTTCTCGTGTACAGGCCGTATCAAATGAGTTGAACGGTGAACGTGTTGATATTGTATTGTGGGATGACAACCCTGCGCAGCTCGTTATTAATGCTATGGCACCGGCTGAAGTTGCATCGATCGTTTTAGATGAAGAAACTCACTCGATGGATGTTGCGGTTGCTAGTGAAAATCTTGCAATGGCAATCGGTCGTAATGGACAAAACGTGCGTTTAGCCTCCGAGCTGACTGGCTGGGAACTTAACGTTATGACGGAAGAAGATGCACAGAACAAGCATCAAACTGAAGTCGGTTCGGTTATCGGTCAATTTGTTGATCATCTCGATGTAGATGAAGATGTTGCCGAAGTATTAGTTGGTGAAGGTTTCACTACACTGGAAGAGGTTGCTTATGTTCCAGTTGATGAGATGCTTGAGATCGACGGCTTTGATGAGGATATCGTCAACGAATTGCGCAAACGTGCTAAAGATGCACTGCTTAACTTGGCGATTGCCAATGAAGAGCAACTAGATAAAGCAGAACCCGCTGCAGATCTTCTCGAAATGGAAGGAATGGATAAGCACTTAGCCTTCATTCTTGCCGCTCAAGGTATTATTACCATGGAAGATTTGGCAGAACAATCTATTGATGATTTGATAGATATAGAAGACCTGGACGAAGAACGAGCCGCAGCGTTAATCATGACTGCTCGTGCTCCATGGTTTGCAGAAGAAGAGTAAGGTTAACGGAAGAGGAGCCCCTTAATAATGGCCGAAGTAACAGTAAAACAACTCGCCGAAATGGTTGGTGTTTCCGTTGATCGTTTGCTCGAGCAAATGAAGGAAGCAGGTATATCAGGTAAGAATGATGTCGCTGAAGTATCAGAATCAGAGCGTCAGACATTGCTTAATCACCTTAAACGTAGTCATGGTGAAGATGCAGCAGATGGTGAGCCAAAGAAAATCACCTTAAAACGTAAAACAACCTCACAGCTTAAAGTTGCAGGTTCATCCGGTAAGAAGAAAACCGTCAATGTAGAAGTACGTAAAAAGCGTACCTACGTTAAGCGTTCTGAAGTTGAAGGCGGTGATGAACAGGCTGAAAGCGTTGATGAAGCAGCATTAGAAGCACAGAAAGCTGAAGAGCTACGTTTAGAAGAAGAGCGTAAGCAGAAAGAAGCTGAAGAGAAAGCAGCACGTGAAGCCGCAGAAAAAGCGGAGAAAGAGCGTGAAAGCAAACAAGAGCAGAGCCGTGAACAAGAAGAAGTTGATGTTCAGCGCAAGCAGAAAGAAGCTGACGAAGCGGCGCGTCTAAAACGTGAAGAAGAAGCAGAAGCTCGCCGTCGTAAGGCTGAAGCTGAATCTGAAGCACGCTTTAAAGCTCAAGAACAAGCTAAGAAGAAAGAGCCAGCATCACAGGATAATAATCGTCGCGGCAAAGGTAAGAATAACCGTGGTGATAACCGCAATGATAACCGTCGTGGTGGCAAAATCAGCCGTAACCGCGGTAAAAATGGGCGTCCTCTTTCTAATAAGCCAAATGAACACGGCTTTAAAGAGCCAACGACTCAACAGGTTATTGACGTTAGCGTTCCTGAGAGCATCACCGTTGCAGAATTAGCGAAGAAAATGAACGTTAAAGCTGCCGAAGTGATTAAGGTTATGTTTGGTATGGGCGCTATGGCGACTATTAACCAAGTCATCGACCAAGAAACAGGGATGCTTGTTGTAGAAGAGATGGGTCATACGCCAATCGCACTGCAGGAAAATGCGGTGGAAGAAGCGTTGATGGAAAGTATTCAAGCAATGCAGGGTGAGCGAGAAAGTCGTGCACCGGTTGTTACTGTTATGGGTCATGTTGACCACGGTAAAACATCATTGTTGGACTTTATTCGTTCCTCTCGCGTTGCGTCTGGTGAGTCGGGTGGTATAACTCAGCACATCGGTGCTTACCATGTAGAAACTGATAACGGCATGGTTACATTCCTTGATACACCGGGACATGCTGCCTTTACGGCGATGCGTGCACGTGGTGCGTCTGTAACGGATATCGTTATCCTTGTTGTCGCTGCAGATGATGGTGTAATGCCTCAGACTGAAGAAGCGGTACAGCATGCTAAAGCGGCAGGTGTGCCGCTTGTTGTTGCTGTCAACAAAATTGATAAAGAACAAGCTGACCCTGATCGTGTTAAAAATGAGCTTGCGGCATTGGATGTTATCCCAGAAGAATGGGGTGGTGAGAACCAGTTCGTTAATGTCTCTGCTAAAACAGGTCAAGGTATTGATGAGTTGTTAGATGCAGTATTGCTGCAGTCTGAGATCCTTGAGCTAACAGCGGTCCCTAATGCGCCAGCACAAGGTGTTGTTGTTGAGTCGCGTCTTGATAAAGGACGTGGTCCAGTTGCAACGGTACTGATTCAAAACGGTACCTTGGAAAAAGGCGATATCGTGCTTGCTGGTCTACATTACGGTCGTATTCGTGCGATGCTGGACGAGAATGGTAAGCCGATTCACGGTGCAGGTCCTGCTATCCCGGTTGAGATTCAAGGCCTAGATGGTACGCCAAACGCAGGTGATGAATTCACTGTTGTTAGCAGCGAGAAGAAAGCACGTGAGATTGCACTGTTCCGTCAAGGTAAATACCGTGATGTGAAACTGGCGCGTCAGCAGAAATCTAAGCTCGAAAACTTGTTTGCTAACATGCAAGCAGGGGATGTTAAAACCTTTAATATCGTCCTTAAAACAGACGTACGTGGTTCATTAGAAGCCCTCACTCACGCATTAGAAGATCTATCGACTGATGAAGTTAAAGTGAATATCGTTTCTGGTGGCGTTGGTGGTATCGCTGAAACAGATGCTAACCTTGCGGTTACCGCATCGGCATTGATGGTTGGTTTCAACGTCCGTGCTGACCAGCAAGCGCGTCAGGTCATGGAACGCGAAGGCATTGAGCTTCGTTATTACAGCGTGATCTACGATATTATCGATGACGTTAAGCAGGCGATGGGCGGTCTTCTGTCACCTGAATACCGTGAAGAGATTGTTGGTATTGCTGAAGTACGTGATGTATTTAAAGCGCCTAAGATCGGCCTTGTTGCTGGTTGTATGGTGATCGAAGGTACAGTCTTCCGTAACAAGCGTATCCGTGTACTACGTGACAACGTGGTTATTTATGAAGGTGAACTAGAATCTCTACGTCGCTTCAAAGATAACGTAAACGAAGTGCGTCAGGGTATGGAATGTGGTATCGGCGTTAAGAACTACAACGACGTTAAAGTAGGAGACCAAATTGAGGTCTTCGACACGGTCGAAGTTCAACGTACACTTTAAGGTAATAGATAACCTTTATGGCACGCGATTATAGTCGTACATCAAGGATTGCAGACCAGCTCCAACGGGAGCTGGCTAAGCTTATCCAGTTAGAAATCAAAGATCCTCGTCTTGGTATGGTGACCGTTAGCTATGCCAAGGTGAGTAAAGATCTTGGCTATGCAGATGTCTACATCACCGTCTTACCGCTGAACGGTAAAGATGAAGATGAGGCGATAGTGGACTCACTTAAAGTGCTTAACAATGCCGCAGGCTTCCTGAGAGGCGCGTTGGCTAAAAATGTTAAGTTACGAGTGATGCCGCAACTGCGCTTCCATTTCGATGAAACTATCGAACGTGGTCGCCATCTGCACCATCTGATTGAGGCGGCAGTTCGCCAAGAAAATCAGAATTCAAATAACGACACCGACGGAGAGTAATACGTGGGTCGTCGTAGAAACCGAGGCCGGGCGGTCGACGGTGTATTTTTGTTAAATAAACCGCCTGGTATCTCTTCTAATTTTGCTCTTCAACAAGTGCGTCGCCTCTATGGCGCAGCCAAAGGTGGACATACAGGCGCTTTAGATCCTTTAGCAACCGGTATGCTGCCTATCTGTTTAGGTGAAGCGACGAAGTTTTCACAGCACCTGTTAGATTCAGATAAACGCTACATCACCACCGCAAAACTAGGGATAAGAACAGACTCTAGCGATGCTGATGGTGTCGTTGTTGAAGAAAAACCTGTACCCACTGATCTCACTGATGCGCAGATTGAGCAATTTCTCGTTGAGCATTTTAGCGGTGAAATTGAACAAGTGCCGTCGATGTTTTCTGCCTTAAAGCATAAAGGCCAGCCGTTGTATAAATTGGCGCGTCAAGGCATTAAGGTCGAGGTTAAGCCCCGCAAAGTCACGATTCACGAGATCAAAATGACGGCCTTTCGAGGTGATGAAATTGATCTTGAAGTGTATTGCTCAAAAGGGACTTACATCCGTTCAATTGTCGAAGATCTAGGCCACCTTATAGGCTGTGGAGCCCATGTAAAAATGCTGCATCGAAAGGATGTCGGCGCATTTACTGCGGATCAGATGATGACATTGGATGAGCTGCGTCAAAATGTATCGGAAAATGCCGATGAAGACGCGCTAAAAGGCATACAAGTTGAACTAGATAAGCTATTATTGCCAGCGTGGGCCGCCGTGGCAGATTTGTCGGCAGTCCAGTTAGATCAGGCACAAACGACACGGGTTCTTCATGGCCATCATGTGTCGTTGAGTGAAGCGCAAACGCATGAGTATAACGTAGGTAGTTTAGTGCGTTTGTTTGCGGCGGCAACGGAGAGTGAGCCTGAACGGTTCCTTGGTGTTGCGGAGGTAAGTGACGAGGGTGTCTTTAAACCTAAGCGACTTATCTGTACCGCAGGCGATCAATAGGGCTGATCAAATAGAATTTTTTAGGTGTCAAACGAGGCCTAAATTATGTGGCGTTGTACTGAAAATATGCTCGGTGCATCGTTTCTTTTAAATCCGGCGACTGCGTAACAGTCGTGTGCATATTTTTTAGGAGAAGTAACATGGCATTAACTGCTGAGAAAAAAGCGGCGATCGTTACAGATTTCGCTCGCGCTGAAGGCGATACTGGTTCCCCAGAAGTTCAGGTAGCATTGCTAACTGCTAACATCGAAGGTTTACAGGATCACTTCAAAGTGAACAAGCATGACCATCACTCACGTCGCGGTCTAATCCGCATGGTAAACCAGCGTCGTAAGCTGCTGGATTACTTGAAAGGTAAAGATGCAGATCGTTACCTAGAGTTGATCAAGCGTCTAGGTCTACGTCGCTAAGTTAGTGTGAATTCCTCAGGGCCATACAATGTATGGCCCTGATTTTATCTGAGGCAGTAAAATAGTTAACAGTTTCATCCCGCCTGTACTCCAAAGATCGGAAGAGCACACGTCTGAACTCCAGTCACAACTAGAATCTCGT
>OJAS01000002.1_pt1 | contig 21426 bp, 18 predicted proteins | sample 1590311 | NCBI WGS metagenome assembly OJAS01 (sample SAMN05416833, study PRJEB24817) | seawater metagenome | isolation source: Sea water | place: Canada:Atlantic | collected 2013-07 | reverse complement strand
CGACCACCGAGATCTACACTCTTTCCCTACACGACGCTCTTCCGATCTAAGTAATATAATGTTTCGAAACACATTTTCCATGAAACAGTTTCGCCATCGACTCGCGTACGGTGAAGCGCTCCCTCAGATGGTCATATTAGGCGTGCTATGCGGTCTTGTTTGCGGCTTATTACTCGGCTTATTCCGAACGCTACTTGAAACCCCGTTAGAACATCTACTGCCCAATCAACAAAGCGAGAACTTTGAAGGCCTACCCACTTGGCTTCACTTTCTACTACCGATTATCGGCAGCTTAGTGCTCATCGCTATTTTGTCACGGGTAACGCCGCTCAATCGAAAAGTAGGTATTACTCACTTGCTTGAGCGCATGGCATACCATCAGGGCTACCTCCCTATAACAAATGCAATTATTCAGTTTTTTGTCGCTGTTCTTGCACTGCTATTTGGGCACTCCGTTGGTAAAGAAGGGCCCGCCATACATTTAGGCGCAGCGTGCGGAAGCCAACTAGGCCAACGGCTTAACCTTCCCAACAACACCTTGAGAATTTTAGTGGGCTGCGGTGCCGCAGCAGGTATTGCGGCAACGTTTAACACGCCCCTAGCAGGGGTTGTTTTTGCGATGGAAGTGGTGCTTCTAGAATATACGGTCATCGGCTTTATGCCCGTTATGGTCTCAGCAGCGACCGGTGCATTAGTCGTTCAATTTATGTTTGGCAATGCATGGGCACTCACCGTCCCCACCATGCAGATCGAATCACTGCACGAGATCCCTTATGTCGCATTTTTGGGCGGCATTATTGGTCTACTCGCCGTCGCTTTTATCGCCTTAATGAGAGCAGCTATGACCTGGTCGAATAAATCGACATTGGGCTATAAATCTAGGCTGATGTTGGCCGGCTTAATCACAGGAATCGTTGCCATTTTCTACCCTCAAGTCATGGGAATGGGCTATGACACAGTCACCTCCGCCCTACAAGGCGACATAGGGTTCGGCTTACTTTTAGGCATCCTTATCGCCAAATGCCTATTAACCCCTATCGTCCTTGGACTCGGCATGCCTGCCGGCCTAATTGGACCAACCTTCTTTATTGGCGCGATGGCGGGCGGTTTATTGGGTCTATTAGGGGGCGTTGCGGTCAACCAAACCGTTGCCCACCCAGGTTTTTACGCTCTGTTAGGCATGGGCAGTATGATGGCTGCAGTCACTAATGCACCGATGGCCGCGTTAGTCGCGATCCTTGAGCTAACGGGCAATCCAAACATCATATTTCCCGCTATGATCTCTATTGTGGTGTCGAACCTTATTGCCAGATACGTGTTCAAAATGCCCTCTATTTTTGTCATCAGCATGCATCTACAGGGAATGGATTATCGTTACCGGCCCTTAACTCAAATGCTCAACTCCGCCTCCGTACAACGGTTAATGAATCAAAATTTCATTAAGAGTGACACTGTCATCTCAGCTCAAGGCGCAGCAAAAGCACTCGAAAGTTCGCCTAGCTGGTTACTCATAACTGAACAGGACACATACACGCTTCTATCCCCCGGCGACTTACACACGGCTATCCAGAAAACCCACTCAGATGAAGAGCTGATCGATTTACTGAAAGTACCCGCACTTAGATTAGATACACGTACCCTCGACAGTAGAGCGACGCTACAACAAGCGCTCGACCTGATGGCCGAACATAATGTCGAGGCGTTATGCATAGAAACAAGCACACAGGATATTATTGGTTTACTTACACGTGACCAAATTGAAGCGTTCTATCGCGAAAACTAATTGTGACCGATGACACTATTATGAGATACACCTTAAGCGGGTTATATGGCATCACAGACCCAACCCTGATGCCAACACTTGATCAGATGCTGATACAAGTAGAACGCAGCCTCATGGGTGGGGCTACCCTGATCCAATACCGAGACAAATCACCCGACTCGGAAAAAAGGCTGAGCGAAGCGAGCGCGTTAAACCATCTGTGCCAACGCTATGCTGTGCCATTAATCATTAATGACGATGTAGCGCTGGCAGAAACTGTCGCTGCCGCAGGGGTTCATTTAGGCCAAAGTGACGGCAATATTAAAGATGCTAGAACACGCCTCGGCCCCAATGCCATTATTGGCGTAACCTGCCATGACTCACTAGCACTGGCGGAAAAAGCGGCGCTAGATGGCGCTGATTATGTCGCCTTTGGTGCATTCTTTCCATCGAAGACAAAACCCCATGCGAAAGCAGCGCCACTCGAACTTATACACTCAGCAAAAGAAAAACTTACCTTACCAATAGTGGCGATTGGTGGCATTAGCGTGGATAATGCAAACAAAATTATCGCTGCCGGTGCGGATATGGTTGCTGTGATTCACGCGCTTTATGCCCAGAACGATATAGAAGCAACCGCCCAACACTTCCACCAGCAATTTAATAACTGAATTTCAGAGAGTAGACAGATGTCCCGTTCAGAAGAACTCTTCCAAGCTGCACAAATCCATATTCCCGGTGGCGTTAACTCACCTGTTCGAGCATTCAAAGGCGTGGGCGGCACACCGATCTTCTTTAAACGAGGCCAAGGCGCTTATCTGTTTGATGAAGACGACAACAAATATATTGATTACGTAGGTTCATGGGGACCTATGATTCTAGGCCATTGCAACACGGCGGTCATTGATGCTGTAAAAGCGTCATTGGATAACGGTCTAGGTTTCGGCGCACCAACCGAAATCGAAATAGAGATGGCAGATAAAGTATGCGACATCATGCCCTCTATGGAGATGGTTCGCATGGTGAGCTCTGGTACAGAAGCCACCATGAGCGCAATTCGCCTAGCCCGAGGTTTTACCAAACGCGACAAAATTATTAAATTTGAAGGCTGCTACCATGGCCATTCAGATTCGTTATTGGTCAAAGCAGGTTCAGGCATGCTGACACTAGGTGAGCCAAGCTCACCGGGTGTACCGGCATCACTGGCAGAGCACACCATCACTCTGACCTATAATGATATCGACAGTGTACGCAACGCTTTCTCAGAATGCGGTGATCAGATTGCTTGTATTATTGTGGAACCTGTTGCAGGCAACATGAACTGCATCCCTCCCGTTCCTGGTTTCTTAGAGGGACTACGTGAGGTCTGTGACGAATACGGTACGGTCCTTATTTTTGATGAAGTCATGACCGGTTTCCGTGTTGCTTTAGGCGGCGCTCAAGCGGTCTACAATATCAAACCTGATCTAACCACTTTAGGCAAAGTCATCGGTGGTGGTTTGCCTGTTGGCGCATTTGGCGGCAAAAAAGAGATCATGTCTCATATTGCACCTTTAGGTCCGGTCTACCAAGCCGGCACACTTTCAGGCAACCCCCTCGCGATGGCTGCAGGCTTAACCATGCTAAATGCTATTTCTGCACCGGGATTCTACGAACAGCTTAGCGCCAAAGCAGAACTATTAACTCAGGGACTAGAAGCGGTAGCCATGGCGAATGGTGTACCTTTCACGACTAGCCAAGTCGGCGGAATGTTTGGTCTTTTCTTTACGGATCAAACGCAGGTGACAAGCTTCTCTGAAACCATGGTGTGTGATGCGAATAAGTTTTCTGCATTCTTCCACGGCATGTTAGAACAAGGGGTTTATTTAGCGCCGTCGGCATTTGAAGCGGGCTTCATTTCTGCTGCGCATACCCAAGAAGATATTGAAGCAACCATCGCCGCCGCTGACCGCGTGTTTGCAACACTTTAATGACCATTTTATTCCTTATCAGTGATCTTTTTTTACTTATATGCGCCCTGCTTTTAGCACGGCGCAGCTATACAATTAGCGAGCAAAAAGATCAACTTGCGTGCATGGTCATCAGCTTAGCTTCTGTGTTCATTGCGTGTTCTGCGGCGAGTGCCTTATTAATCCAGCAGCCCAATCAAGATCTACAAACGCTAAGACGGATGCTGGAGAACCTAGCTTTCTTCGCAGGCATTCCCTTTATTGCGAGTGCTTTTATTGATATCGCATGGAAGGGTAAATGGTCAAAACCAGCGTGGGGACGCTGGTTGCTAGCCTTATTCGCGCTATTTGAAGTGACTCGGCGAGCCGATTTCGGAGTACAATACAGCCAGATCATGGCGACGATCACCGTGATTGCGCTTTTTGTTAGCTTTATAAAGACGCCCTCTCCCTTAGCAAGGGTCTACGGCATCGCCGCTAGTCTATTCTTTGCGGCAAGCGTATTAGCGTTCAGCCAAGGCAGCCTAATACCTTTCTTACAAAACAGCGTATACGGCCACATACTACTCGGCATCGCCTTACTTTTACTCTCGAGAACACTGCAAAAAAGCACACTCTAATCGCAACCAAAAGCGGTGTTCAATATAGAACATAAGATTAACCCATAAAAAAAGGGACGCTACTGCGTCCCTTTTTATTTCAATCAAGCATTACAACTTAGTAACTAAATGCTTTGTTCTTAGCCTGCTTCGCGCCCGCACTATCACCCACACCCGACCGGATGTCAGCAATCAATAGCCATAAGCGACGCAACATAATTGCATCGCCTATCGCCATATTCGTGCCTTTCAGCGCCAACTGTTCAGCTTGGGACCACTGTCCTTCAAGCCGCCGAATATCGGCCCACTGATAATAAATTTCCGGATCTCTTGGTGCGATACGTTGAGCCCGTTCTAAACTACTTTCCGCTGCTTGCATCGAACCGCTACTTTTCTGCTGATCCGCACTTTTCAATAAAGCAATCACAGCAGGGTTTTGCGGTCTCGATGTCATTGGGGTAGGTACAGGCACAGACACCTGTTGCTCTGTACGCCCCTCACTAACAACCGCCGGTCTAACCATCACACCTGTTGATGTTGATTCTGCTGGCTGAATAACACCACCCTGCTCGGTTCTATCCTCAACCGGTGGGCGATAGCCTCCTGTTCCACTTACACATCCAGCCAAGCCCAATATAACGGAACCAACACACACCGCTTTAACCACCGTGCTCATCCGTAACGCTTTTGTCTCAACAACTGCCTGCAACATTGTTACCTGAACCATCTTTTAAACCAATCCACAGATTCATTTTGCTTATTATCAGCACACTCAGCATAATCCTGCGGAGCTGTACCTTTTATGAATGGCAATTGTCGCACACCTTCGCACTGTTCTGCTGACAATAACCCAGTACTCTCTTCGATCCAATAATACTCAATACCCTCCGGCTGCACAGACATAAATGAGTGAGGCTGCTCTTTCACCATCAATTCAGTCCATACTTTTAATGCACCACCCGAACCGGTAAACGGCAACTTGCCGTTATCATCGAGGCCCAACCAGACAACAGCCATACGATCTCCCGCAAAACCGGCAAACCAACTATCACGCTGATCATTACTCGTACCGGTTTTACCTGCCACATTAAGCCCTGCGGGAAGGCGGTTATACACAGACCGTCCAGTCCCCTCACGGGTCACTGCTTGCAGTGCATATTGGATCAAGTGCATATTTTCCGCTGATACCACCTGTTTGACATCAAAGGGGTAACGTGACAACTCCACACCTTCGGAATCCGTCACTAAACGTATCGCCCGCATCGGCGCCCTAAAACCATTCGCCGCAATGGTTTGGTAGACCGTCGCAATTTCAAATGGGCTCATTGACTCAGCCCCCAGCAGCAAGGAAGGGTAAGGCTTAGGTTTACGGCTAATCCCTAAACGTTGCAGCATATCGATAACACGATCCAAGCCTATCGACATGCCCAATTGAGCCGTGCTCTGGTTATAGGATTTAGCCAACGCGCGAAAGTAGGGGACTTTACCATGACTCACATGATCAAAGTTTTGCGGCACCCAACTTTTACCATTTGGCAGCGGCACACTTACCGGCTGATCATCTAATAAAGTGGCAAGGGTGTAACCTGCCTCAAGCCCCGCCAAATATACCGCCGGTTTAACCAGTGAGCCTATGGAACGCTGAGCATCTAACGCACGGTTAAAGCCTTGATAACGGGCATTACGCCCCCCCACCAGCGCTAACACCTCCCCTGTTTGGGGATCCGTCACAACCATCCCCCCTTGCAGCTCTTTAACGGGCTTACCGTAACGCTTCTGTAGTGCTGTCACTGTTGTAGCCAACGCCGATTCACTATGTGCTTGCACCGTTGGATTCAGGCTAGTGAAAACTCTTAACCCTTCTGAATTGAGCACCTCCTCTGGGTACTCCTCCCGCAATTGTCGTTTAACGAGATCCAAATACGCGGGGTAGGCGCCTTTATGTAAGCTGCGCTGTTTTACAATGCCTAGCGGACGTTTCTCTGCATCCAAACGCGCTTTCATACTAATAACGCCCTGCTCCTGCAAGACTTTTAACACAAGATCCCGACGCCCCTTAGCCCTTTTGGGGTGCCGCCTAGGATCATAATAGGAGGGGCCTTTAACGAGGCCAGCGAGCAACGCAACCTGATGTAATTTAAGCTCATTAATCGGTTGCGCAAAATAGTACTGACTCGCCAACCCAAAGCCATGAACCGCACGGGAACCGGCCTGACCCAGATAGACCTCATTGAGGTAGGCCTCTAGAATTTCATCTTTGCTGTAATGAAAATCCAGTAAAACTGCCATCGGAAGTTCCATCAGCTTACGGGCCAATGTGCGATCTGACGTCAAATAAAAGTTCTTAATTAATTGCTGCGTTAAGGTACTCCCCCCTTGAATAAAGCGCCCAGCTTTAACATTCACCACCATCGCTCTAGCGATGCCTTTAAGCGAGATACCAAAATGGTTGTAGTACTCTCTATCCTCTATTTGAATAAGCGCCGACAACAACGCTTCGGGGGCTTGATCTAACCGAATAAGGTCGCGATCTTCGTTATCTTTCGGATAAATACCGCCAATAAGAATAGGTTCTAAACGGCTTAATGAAACATTTTTGCCCCGCTCATCCCTAATGGACATCAATTGGTTACCGCTAAAGTTAAGCATTAACTTTCGAGGCGGCTCATCACTATCGGGAAAACTAAACCCACGGGTATGAACCCGTGCCCGACTGGACGCCCATTCAACCATGCCCGGACGGTCTGCTCGGTTTACAAAGCGATAACCCAGACCTTTTAATTCCTGTTTTAACGCTGCACGATCCAATACTTGCCCTGCGTACAGCTCTAACGGGCGCGCATACACTTTTGCCGGTAGCGCCCAACGTTTTCCTTCAAATTTATTTTTTACCTGCATATCCAGATAAATTAAGCCAATACCGCCTAAAACCAGGCCTAACAGGGATATTTTCAACAGCAGAAATAGTATCTTTTTCAAGAAACTGCGAGGTTTTTTCGATGATCTACCTCGACTTGATGACTTTGGTGCTCTCTTTTTTGCCATTCGCTAAGTATAATGCCTGTCCCGGGGGCTAGCGCAAACGCGGCTAACCAGACCCAATAAATTATTTAGAACCTTTATGACGCTGCTAGATTCTCTACAAAAATCTGATTTCTATCCACACCCGGTTGAAAAAATCGAGTTGATAGAAACCCACATCTCCTGGCTTATCTTAACAGGCACTTATGCCTATAAGATTAAAAAGCCTGTGGATTTTGGTTTTCTGGATTTTACCACGCTCGTTAAGCGACAGCACTTCTGTGAAGAGGAGCTGCGCCTTAATCAGCGTCTTGCGCCTGACATTTACCAGCGCGTGATCGCCATCGGCGGGACTGAAGCGCACCCTATCTTTGATATTGACGATAATGAATTAGCGATAGAATACGCGGTACAGATGTATCAATTCGATACAGAACAGCGTCTTGACCTACTTTTAGAAAACCAGCGTTTCGAAGCCAGCTGGATCGATACACTGGCTGAACAGGTGGCAGAATTTCATGGTATCGTTCCGATCGTCGCCCAGGATAGCCCTTGGGGCGAACCGGATACTATCTGGGAAGTCGTTGCGGACAACTTCACCCATATACTCAATACCTTAGCGCCTACCAACTTAGATGATTGCGACAAAGTACAACAACTATCTATGTTTATTGCGCAGCGTTTCCGCAAGTTAACACCCCTCATGCAGCAGCGGAAACTTGAAGGCCATGTACGTGAATGTCATGGTGACTTACACCTATCCAACATCACGCTTTATAACGGCGAACTGCGCCTTTTTGACTGCATCGAGTTCAATTTACAGTTTCGCTGGATCGATACCATCAGCGACTTAGCCTTTCTCCTGATGGATTTAGAAGCCAACGGTGAATTTCGCTGGGCGAACCGTTGCCTCAATCGCTATTTAGAGATCAGCGGTGATTACCAAGCCCTACCCCTGCTAAATTTCTACAAAGCATACCGCTCAATGGTACGCGCTAAAGTTGCCGTGTTAGGCGATATGCACGACATGGCCAGTTTACGACGTTATCTGCGTTTAACCGACTATTACGTACGTAAACCTAAACCCACCCTGTTTCTAATGCACGGTGTATCCGGTAGCGGGAAAAGCCATTTAAGCCAGCAACTGGTCGATACAACCGACACCATTAGAATTAGATCTGATGTAGAACGTAAACGCCTCTTTAGGGAGTTGAGCCTGAGGGGTGAAAAACTAGAACTCTACAGCCCAAAAATGAACGCGCATACCTTTAACTTGCTGTTTGATACGAGCTCAAAGCTATTGCATAACGGGTATTCGGTTATTGTTGACGCCACCTTCATTCGACAGCGCACCCGACAAAGCTATATTGATCTCGCTAAAAAGCGCGGCATTCCTATCAGAATCATTAGCTGCCAATGCGAACAAAAGTTAATAGAAGCGCGTTTAAAACGTCGCGAAATAGAGGGTAATGACGCCTCTGACGCGGATATTTCGGTGATGCAAGAACAGCAGCAGCATGAACAACCTCTAACACCTGAAGAAGAAAACATCACCGTTGTGGTAGAAACCGATGATGATGACGCGATCAACCGTTTATTAGAGCAACTAAGAATACAGGAAGTGATTTTTTAATGATCAAGCTGTGCTCAACATCTGATATACCTGAAGGCGGCGCCAAGGGGTTTGAGGTCCAAGGAAAAAAACTGGTCGCCCTCAATTACCGTGATCAGATCTATATCTACGAAAATAGCTGTCCCCACCGCAGTATTCCTTTGGAATGGCAACCCGATCAGTTCTTAGATTATGAGAAAACCTTTATTCAATGCGCCACCCACGGAGCCCTATTCAAAATAGATACAGGGGAATGTATTGCAGGGCCTTGCGTAGACGACCAGTTAAATAAAATAGAGCACCGATGCCAAGGTGATGAGATCTACATCTGCCTTTAACCCACCTAATCCAATACGACCGTCAATTCACGCACAAGACTGATCGCCGTTTCACTAATCTCTGCGCCATAGGCCATCACCTCAACACCCGCCGCCTTAGCCTCTCGTAGCAAACGCCCATATTCAGGATCAATCTGATCCGCTGGACTCACTGTGTTAATACCGGTGTGAGGAACACAAAACAACATAACAGCCCGGTCCCCTTGCGCAACCATCGCCATCAACTCCCGCAAATGTTTAGCGCCCCGTGCGGTCACCGCATCAGGAAAGCGTCCGCAGTTAGCCTCCTCTAGCAAGGTAACATTCTTAACCTCGATCCAAACACGACCTTTATCGGAGTCCTCCAGCAGCAGGTCGATCCGGCTATTTTCACCGTACTTAACCTCCTGCCGCATGGAGGCATACCCCTGCAACGGTTGAATCGTGCCGTTTTCGATAGCCTCTTTAACCAACTTATTGGCGCGCCCTGTATTGATGCAAGCAAGGTATTGCCCTTGCACCTCAACCAACTCCCAGCCTAAAGGGTATTTTCGCTTGTCGTTCTTACTATCCAGCACCCATACCTTACTACCAGCATCTGCGCAGTTTTTCATTGACCCCGTATTAGGGCAATGAACCGTTACCGCTTCACCATTATCGAGCACGATATCAGCAAGAAATCGTTTATAGCGTTTCACCAGCCGACCTTGAATCAGGTTATCTAACTTCATGCCCCTTTAATCCTTTTCTCTAATCGCGCTAACGCCAGCTCTATTCGATCAAGGCCGGTGGTATAGGAAAAGCGGATATATTCATTACAACGATGGTGACCAAAATCTAAGCCTGGCGTCGTTGCAATGTGGTCCTCTTCCAAGAGGGACCAGCAATAATCAAAGGTATTATCAGTTAAGTGCTGAGCACCCGCATACACATAGAATGCACCTTCAGGCATCACAGGGATTGAAAAACCCAATGCTCGTAAACCATTAACCAATACATTTCGCCGCACCCTAAACTGCTCTTTTCGCGTTTCGAACAGAGCGATGGTATCAGGTTCAAACGCTGCTAATGCCGCATACTGAGACACCGTATGGGGGGAGATCATTAAATTTTGCGCCAACTTTTCTAACTCCGGTGCGGCATCTGACGGTGCCACTAACCAGCCTAAACGCCACCCTGTCATACCAAAATATTTAGAAAAACTGTTAATCACAAACGCATCTGGATCAATTGACAGAACTGACGAGGTCGCTCCCTCGTAGGTCAAACCGTGATAAAGCTCATCAACCACCAGCGCACCGTTTTTCTCTCTGACCACATCAGCAATGGCTGCTAACGCCTCATCACTTACGATCGCACCGGTAGGGTTAGCAGGCGATGCGAGCAGCACCCCAACGGTTTCAGATTGCCAGTGCTGTTCCACTAAATCCGCATTCAGTTGAAAATTCTGTTCCGCCTCCACCGGTACAAGCTGGGAGTGAGCATTCAAAAAACGCAGAAACTGTCGATTACAGGGATAACCGGGATCAGCCATCATAAAGCCGTCACCCGCATCAGCCAGCAACGAAAAAACCATGAGCAGTGCGCTTGAGGCCCCCGTCGTCACAATGATCCGCTCAGGTGAAATATCTAACCCATATTGACGCTTATACCACTGACTAATCGCCGTCCGTAGTTCGGGGATGCCCGCCGCGGGGGTATATTGCGTAAGTCCTTTATCTATCGCAGCTTTAGCGGCATCAGCGATAGCCGGCGCAGTGGCAAAGTCCGGTTCGCCCGCCTCCATATGAACCACGTCAAACCCAGCGGCATCTAGCTGTTTAGCCCGCTTTAAAAGATCCATTACTTTAAACGTTTCTATCTCAGAAACGCGCTTCGAAGGGTGAAAAGCCATATTTATTCCTGATTGCGGCCTAAAATAAGTTAAGTATACCTATATTCAACGACGTAATAAATAAATCAGGCTCTGCTACTGCCTTAGCCCTTATAAACAAGGGCTTGCGCCTTGGTTTTAATTATTACGTCGTTGAATATATTTAGGGCTAGCACAACGGCAACGCATCTGGTAATTTGCCTGCCTTTCATGCTAAATGCATTTCTTGCATTAATAACACGGACAAGTGAAGTCATCCTAATGATGACTTACGTAAAAGAGTGAGGCAGCGCTTATGCCAAACAAGAGCGAATCTTTCACACATTTTGATCCTTACCCGATTACTGAAGGTGAGGAGTACATGAATGAGAAGCACAAAGACCACTTCCGCAACATTCTTGGGGCTTGGAAACAAGAACTAATGGAAGAGGTGGACAGCACTATTCACCATTTACGTGAAGAGCCATCCAACTTTGCTGACCCAAGTGACCGAGCTAGCCAGGAAGAGGAATTCAGCCTCGAACTTCGCACTCGTGACCGTGAACGCAAGTTGATCAAAAAAATCAATGAATCGCTAGATCTTATCGATGACGATGATTATGGATACTGCGATGCATGTGGCATTGAGATCGGTATCCGCCGGCTTGAAGCTCGCCCAACGGCATCACTTTGCATCGATTGCAAAACGCTGGCCGAGATCAAAGAAAAGCAGCTTGGTCGCTAATCCACTATAGAGCCAGCCCAATGCTGGCTCTTTAGGATCTACCTTGTGGCCTATATCGGTCGATTTGCCCCATCCCCTACAGGGCCTCTTCATTTTGGCTCGCTCATCGCCGCGCTCGCTAGTTTTTTAGACGCGCGCGCTAATCATGGCCAATGGTTACTCCGCATTGAGGATCTCGATCCGCCCCGTGAACAGGCTGACGTAAAAGCGCAGTTCCCAACCGTTTTATCCAAATTCGGCCTCTATTGGGATGGTGAAATATGCCGACAAAGCGATCGCCATCATGCGTATCAAGACGTGCTAGAACACCTTTTAGCTCAGCACCAAGCTTATCGCTGCAACTGTTCTCGCAAAGAGATTTTAGCCCGATGCGGCAGTACTCTATACGACCGTCACTGCTTATATCACCCCCCTAGCGCAGAAGCGCAATGTGCCATTCGGGTCAAATGTGACAACATGCCACGTCATTTTAACGATACGATCCAAGGCAGATACATCAGCCCCAATAGCAGTGGAGGTGATTTTGTTGTGTATCGACGCGATCACTTATACGCTTACTTACTCGCGGTTGTGGTTGATGATTACCATCAGGGGGTAACGCACGTGGTTCGAGGGTCTGATCTTTTAGCGGAAACAACACGACAGATACATCTACAACAAGTGCTTGGCTACCCAACACCCACCTATGCCCATATTCCTGTGGCCAATAACCCACAAGGGCAAAAACTCAGCAAACAGACATTTGCACCCGCCTTAACCTTAGATGACACGGTGCCTCTGTTGTTCAAAGCGCTTCTTTTTTTAGACCAACAGCCGCCTACCGAACTATTAGAGGCAAGCCGTGATGAGATTATTCGCTGGGGCATCGAACATTGGCAGATAGACCGAGTTAGCCCAACCTTAGTTAAACCTGTAGAACTGAGTAAATAGGCTATGTATTTTCATCGATTACTGATACTGCTTATTCTCATGCTTTATTTAGTTGTCCCACTGGTCATCGATAGCTGGCAAAGTATCGATGCACCGTGGTACCTCCCTTACATTATTTGGCTAGCCATCATATTGATCGCTTTTTTGGTTGAGAGGGAACGCACCGATGTTTAGCTTACCGTCACTGATATTGATCGGCGTTGCTTACCTCCTGTTTTTATTTGGGACCGCCTATTTAACAGAACGTGGCGTACTGCCTAAAAAACTTGTTCGTCACCCTCTAACCCATGTACTTTCGATCGGTGTATACGCCAGTGTTTGGACATTCTACGGCGCATTCAGCCTAGCCAAAGAGTCGGGATACAGCTTTTTCGGCTCTTACTTCGGCCCCGTACTGACCTTTCTATTAGCACCGGCGTTATTAATTCCTATTCTACGTATCACGCGCACATATCAATTAAGTTCACTGCCCGATCTATTTGCCTTCCGGTTTAGAAGCGGATCGGTTGGTACCCTTACTGCGTTGATTTCCGTCTTCGCCACTCTGCCTATGCTGTCCATACAGATACAGGCCGTGTCCGATACACTGTACATCCTTAACGATCAATTCAGTGCTGACCAGATCAGCGTTGGGTTCTGTTTTATTATCGCCCTCTTCTCGATTTTATTTGGTGCCAGGCATGCCTCACTCAGAACTAATCATCGTGGTTTAATGGTGGCGATGGCAGTTGAGTCCGTCATAAAGCTGAGCGCGCTGCTCATCATTGCGGGCTTCGCCATTTTTGGCATTCTCGGCGGCATCGGCGAAACAGGAAGCTTTATCACCCAACACCCTGAGATTGTCGAGCAGCTAAAAACACCCGTTAATAGTGAAGCTTGGCGTACGCTCATATTGGCGTTTTTTGCTGCCACAATTGTCATGCCCCATACCTTTCACATGCTGTTTACTGAAAACTCCTCAGATGAAACGCTCTATAAAGCGACCTGGGCGATGCCCCTTTTCTTGCTCTTACTCGCCTGTTCCGTACCACCGATTATTTGGGCGGGCCAATCCTTAAACGTAGGTGGCGACCCGCAGTTCATCATCTTAAACATAGGACTGATGCTGGACTCCTCTTGGTTAACCGTCATCGCCTTTATTGGTGGGCTATCGGCAGCCAGTGGCATCATGATTGTCGCCACCGTTGCGCTCGCCTCCATGCTGCAAAACCATGTCATTTTACCGCTTATCCCAAAACCTAAAACGTCTCGCTTTTATGCACGTTTACTCTGGCTAAGACGTATTCTAATTATGGCGATGATCTTAGGCAGTTATCTCTTTTACCGCCTGATAGGTAACCACTTCGATCTTCATCAAATGGGCATCGTCGCCATTGTGGCCTTTTTGCAATTTTTACCCGGATTGCTTGTTACGCTTTTTTGGCAGCACGCAAACCGCTGGGGACTACTGCTGGGTTTAATATCAGGTATGGGAATCTGGTTATTTAGTATGTTAATCCCTGTATTGAGCGCATCACCCCTAGAAACACTCCCGTTCAATATCAATAACAGTAACTGGGATCATATCGCCATCCTGTCGTTATTAGTCAACACCGCAGTTATGACCATTGTTTCCCTCTTTACGCCTCAATCATCCGAGGAATCCCAAGCGGCCCAAGCCTGCTTAATGAATGCGTTGCAAAAAACAAACACAACCAACCTCCGCGCTTCACGCATCAGCGATTTCACCGAGATGCTAGCGTCTAGGCTGGGGCGAAAAGCAGCAGAGAGAGAAGTTCAGCAAGCGCTGGATAGCATGAACATTCATCCAGACAGTATTCGCCCCGTTGACCTACTGCGCTTAAGAGCGATGTTAGAAAACAACCTCTCAGGCCTGCTAGGCCCAGTAGAAGCCGCGGCTTTACTGGAGCCGATTGACCGTCCAGCAGATCCTATGGGGGTCGGTTTCAAAGCCAGTAATGTGCACTTAATTGAAAATCAATTGGAAGACTATCAATTACAGCTCACAGGCCTTGCTGCTGAACTTGATGAGATGCGACGCTATCACCGTTTAACACTGCAAAAACTACCGATAGGTGTCTGCACCTTAGATACGGAAGGTCAGGTACTATTCTGGAACCATGAGATGGAGCGTTTAACCCATATACTCAACGAAGAGGTGATCGGCAGTGCCCTAAGCAGTAACAGCAATCCGTGGAGCGAAGTGCTCGAACAGTTTGTTGACGCGCCTATAGACCACCAGCTAGGACAAAAACTTATTATTGATGGGCACACCCATTGGTTTAGCCTCCATAAATCTATTCTTAAAGAGCGTAGAGATATAGGCATGGTTATTCTTTTGGAAAATGACACCGACACCAAAAACATGCAAGACAAGCTCGCCCATAATGAACGCTTAGCCTCCATTGGGCGCTTTGCTGCCGGTGTTGCCCATGAGATAGGTAACCCTGTTACCGGGATCGCCTGCTTAGCGCAAAATTTAAAACTCGAAACAGACAACCCTTACATTTTGGAAACCGGTGATCAGATCGTTGATCAAACTAAGCGTATCAGCCGCATAGTACAATCACTGGTACGTTTCGCTCATGCTGGACGACCAGAAGCCGACCGTGAGCAACTCCCTGTTTCCCTCGCCCAGTGCGCAGAAGAAGCGATCCACCTCCTCTCACTGGACAGTCACGGTAAGCATTTACAGTACATCAACCAGATCCCCGACAACTTAAGAATTGTCGGAGACCCTCAGCAGATGCATCAAGTGTTTGTTAACCTGTTACAAAATGCCAGTGACGCGTCAAAAAATCAGGATAAAATCTGGCTGGAAGCCGAGGAAACAACAGAGACCGTCATTTTACGTGTGACCGATGAAGGCAGCGGCATAACCGACGAATCGAAAGAGCGTCTATTTGAGCCCTTCTTTACAACAAAAGACCCAGGCCAAGGGACAGGTTTAGGACTATCATTAGTCTATAACATAATTGAAGAGCATTATGGTAGTATTGAGATACTAAGCCCTGCCAACAACAAACAGAAGAAAGGCACTCAAGTGGCAATAACGCTCCCGCGCCTGAGATGGACAGAAGATCCTGACCGCGCGAGATAGTGGGATGTAAGGTAGAGAGCTTATGAGTCGAATTCTGATTGTAGAAGATGAAACTATTATTCGAGCCGCATTACGCAGGCTGCTCGAAAAAAACAACTTTGAAGTGGAGGATGCCGCATCGGTTGATGAAGCCACCCGTCGCTTTAAATTAGAAGATTTCAATCTCATCATTAGCGACCTCCGCTTGCCGGGTGCGCCAGGCACCGACCTTATCGAACTGGCCAAATCCGTACCGGTCCTCATTATGACGAGCTATGCGAGCCTACGCTCCGCAGTGGACGCGATGAAACTAGGCGCGGTTGACTATATAGCGAAACCTTTTGATCACGACGAGATGCTCCTCGCCGTTAGAAGCATTCTTGACGGCAAAACAAACAACCCCGTCCAAGCTAACACCTTACAAACGAACACAAATGCCGGCCAAACGCATATTTTAGGTTCTTGCGCTGCTATGCAAGAGCTAGCCAAACGCATTACAAAAGTCGCCCGCACCCATGCAACCGTACTCATACAAGGCGAATCTGGCACCGGTAAAGAGCTCGCCGCACGCTCAATCCATGAACAAAGCGACCGCGCACATATACCCATGATCTCGGTTAACTGCGCCGCCATACCCGAAAGCTTAATTGAATCGGAACTGTTTGGTCATGAAAAAGGCGCGTTTACCGGCGCTAATGTTGGCCGCAGCGGCTTACTCGAAGCCGCTGATGGTGGAACCCTATTCCTCGACGAGATTGGTGAACTTCCTCTTGAGGCGCAAGCTCGCTTGTTACGTTTTCTTCAGGAAGGTGAGATACGTCGCGTAGGCTCAGTTCATTCAAAGAAAGTCGATGTCCGCCTTATTGCAGCGACCCATAGAAATCTAAAAGAACTGGCCAAACAAAACCAATTCCGAGAAGACCTCTACTACCGTCTTTATGTTATGGAGTTGCGCATTCCACCATTAAGAGAGCGTGACTCAGACATTTTAGAGATCGCCGATCAGATGTTGGTTAATGCATGCCGACGCATGAACGTCACCAACTACCATTTCTCTCACGAAGCTAGACAGGCCATGAGCACCTACCGCTGGCCCGGCAATGTGCGAGAATTAGAAAATGCCATTGAGCGTGCGGTTATTCTCGCCGAAGGCTCCCTGATCACATTAGATGTATTAGGCCTCGACATACCTAAAGCATCCCTTGATGAACTAGAAACACAGTTCGCCGCACGCATCCCCGAACCGGACGCTACGCTTAGCACCGAAGAACAAGCTAATTTATCCCTAGACGATTATTTCCAGCGTTTTGTCATAGAAAATCAAGACAAACTTAGCGAAACAGAGCTTGCGAAGAAACTCGGGGTAAGCCGAAAGTGCTTATGGGAGCGCCGTCAAAAATTAGGCATTCCACGCAAAAGCAAAAAGCAAGCAAACTCATTATAATTCAATTAGATAAAGGTCTAACGACCATAACAACAAGGTAACAACCAAGGTGTTACCTTACTACCCACACAGCAACACCTAAGCGTAACAACCAGTAACAATATCAGTACCAAAGTAGGTAACCCAAAAGCACAAAAATAATAACACCATGTTTTAAAAGGGTTTTTAAAACATGGCACATGTCATGCACTATATTAGTTCGAAAACAAAAAGAAGCACGCTTTAAAAACTAGACCACTAATAAAAATAAAAACTGGAATTAGATTTTAAAAGCACCCGCCTCGAATAAAAATAATAATGAGGTTTAGTAAAGCTGATCGTAGCTAAGTTGTAACGATCTAAAAGACTCTTAGAAAAAATAACAACAAGCTAAGAAACACATATAGCCGTTGTTACCTGAGATGCGGTCAGCTATTCCATCCCCTCCTCTTGTTTTACTCTATAATTGAAAACACCTAATACTCCCATTATACCCTCTATCAATGATATGATTGCGCACCCGATTTTTTTATAGGGACACGGCTAAAAGGATCGTTAAGATTTAATATCCTTCAGATACACCTAGCCTGTAGGCCCTCATATTAGATTATTCAATTTGTACTAAAATAGGCACCACATTGCTTAAAACCATTAGCAAAGCGCTGGGTAAAGTATTCCGCAGCAACCCACACTCTAAAAACGATGACGGCACTCTCTCTCCCTCGTCAATGATTACCGAGGCCAAACGGCACAGAGTATCAGAAGAAGAGCATAAAATTCCGCGTCGGCTTCTAGACGATAACGCCTTAAAAGTAGCCTATCGTCTACAAGATGCCGGTTATGACGGTTTCCTCGTCGGTGGCTGCATACGCGACTTACTGCTGAATAAAAAACCTAAAGATTTTGATGTTGCAACCAATGCTCACCCAGAGGAAGCCGCCGAATTATTTCGTCGGGGCCGACTTATCGGGCGTCGCTTTAAGCTTGTTCACGTCCGTTATGGTCGTGACCTAATAGAAGTTGCAACGTTTAGAGCCAGTCATGATAGCCAACCAGAAGATGGCTCAGGTGAGCAATGCGATAGCGGCATGATCCTGCGCGATAACGTATATGGCACCATTGAAGATGACGCTCTACGCCGAGACTTCACCGTTAATGCTTTATATTATTGCCCTAAAGACCATTGCGTATATGACTTTACCAGCGGCTTTGACGACCTGAAGAACGGTGTACTTCGTATGATTGGCGATCCTGAAGATCGTTACAAAGAGGACCCTGTTCGCATGCTGAGGGCTGCGCGTTTTGCCGCTAAGCTAGACTTCACCATTGAGCCTGCGTCTGAGCGTCCAATCCCTGCATTAGCGCCTATGCTCAAACGTATAGCGCCTGCACGCTTATTTGATGAGACATTAAAGCTCTTCCAATCAGGCCACGCACTCCAGTCTTACCAACAACTACGCCGCCTTGAACTGTTTGAACCTATTTTCTCTCAGGTCCAGACCTTGTTAGACGATCCTCACTTAGATATGCCTCTTGAGCGACTCATTGAGAATGCGTTAAAAAATACCGACCGACGTCTTGCACAAAGAAAAAGCGTAACCCCGGCCTTTCTTTTCGCCGCTATTCTTTGGTATCCCACGCAAAAACGGATGCAACAGTTAATGCGAGAGCAAAAGATGCCACCGCTACCTGCGCTACATGAAGCTGCAAACCAAGTGATTGCAGAACAGGTACGCTCCACAGCGATTCCGCGCCGCTTTTCTACACCGATTCGTGAAATCTGGGAGATGCAGTTACGTCTACCTCGCCGTCAAGGCCATCGGGCACATCGCTTAATGGAGATGCCAAGATTCCGCGCCGCCTACGACCTACTTCTACTGCGAGAAAACAGCGGAGAGCAGCTCGACGGATTAAGCCAGTGGTGGACCGATTTCCAGAATGCAAACACAGAAGCCCAAAGCGAGATGCTAAACGGCTTAGACAAGATCGACAAACCTCGTCGTTCTCGTCGTAAAAAACCGAATAAGCCAAGAAAAGAACGTTCAGGTAATGAAAGCTAAATTTCGTTGTTTTATTGGCTTAGGAAGTAATTTAGACAACCCCATAAGCCAGGTTTCAAATGCCTTAAGCGAATTAGCGGCACTCGATCACTGCACGCTAATTACCGCATCCTCCTTATATGCCTCGGCACCGGTTGGCCCCCAAGACCAACCGGATTTTATTAATGCCGTGGCAGAAATTGAAACAGACTTACCCCCCGAGGCTTTGCTCGACCAACTGCAAGGGTTAGAGCAAAAGCATCGACGCATTCGGGAGCGACATTGGGGGCCGAGGACACTCGACCTCGATATTCTGCTTTATGATCAACAGATCATAAATACTGAACGCCTTAAAGTTCCACACCCTTATATGCACGAACGTAGCTTCGTTCTATACCCCTTAGCGGAAATTGACCCAAACCTTACTACGCCAAAAGGCTTACCTTTGTCTGCACTATTAACAGCATGTCCTATGGGCAGCCTGATAAAGATATAGGTATAATCGCGCCAACGCGTAACCTTAGGAAGCGAATTCCATGAGCAAAATAACTCTGCACACATTGTCATCAATGAAAAAAGCTAGCGAGAAATTCGCAGTGCTTACAGCCTATGATGCGTGTTTTTCACACCTGATTAGTGCTGCGGGAACTGAAGTCATTCTAGTCGGCGACTCATTAGGTATGGTGCTCCAGGGCAATGACAGCACACTTCCTGTGACCGTTGAAGAGATGGCCTATCACACACAAGCCGTAGCACGAGGCAATCAGGGCAGTCTAATCATGGCGGATCTTCCTTTCATGAGCTATTCAACCCCCGAGCAAGCGATGGACAGTTCTGCCGCACTCATGCAAGCGGGCGCGAATATGGTAAAACTTGAAGGGGGCGCATGGCTCGCTGATACCGTGTCTATGCTGGCAGAGCGCGGTATTCCCGTCTGCGCTCATTTAGGCCTAACACCACAAACCGTAAATAAGCTTGGCGGTTATCGCGTTCAAGGACGTGATAGCGAAAGCGCAAAACAGATGCTTAGCGATGCCGTATTATTACAAGATGCGGGCGCCAGCATTATTTTACTTGAGTGTGTTCCGTCACTGTTAGCCAAAGAGATTACACTTGCACTCGATGTTCCCGTTATCGGCATAGGTGCGGGCGCAGACACTGATGCACAAGTATTAGTGATGCACGATATGCTTGGGATAACACCCGGCCGAAGCCCTAAATTTGTAAAAAACTACATGCAAAATGCTGACAGCATTGAAGCAGCGATCTCTCTGTATATTCAAGAGGTTAAAGATGGCTCCTTCCCCGCTCAGGAACACGGATTCGAATAAGTATGCAAACGATACACTCTATAGCCGAATTAAGAGCTGCGCTTAAACAAGAGCGCGCGCAAGGCAAACGTATAGGCTTTGTCCCAACCATGGGCAACCTGCACGAAGGCCATCTACAACTGATCGATCAAGCAAAAAAATGCAGCGATATTGTTGTTTCATCAATTTTTGTTAACCCACTGCAGTTTGGCGCAGGTGAGGACCTAGACAGTTACCCTCGCACCCTTGCGGCGGATCAACAGAAGTTATCATCACGTGGATGCAATTACCTTTTTGCGCCAACGGATGCTGAGGTTTATCCACACGGGCGAGAAGCACAAACCCAAGTTGAAGTCCCCGTCATCTCAGAGATGTATTGTGGCATCACACGACCGGGGCATTTCCGTGGCGTCGCTACCGTTGTCTGTAAGCTTTTCGGCATGGTGCAGCCGGATGTTGCGATCTTTGGCGAAAAAGATTTTCAGCAATTGATGGTTATTCGTCGTATGACTGAAGACCTAAGCCTACCTGTCGAAATCCAGGGCGCTCCGATTGCCCGCAACGAAAAGGGGCTAGCCTTAAGCTCCCGTAACGGCTACTTAACGCCTGAGGAGCTAGAGGTCGCACCGACACTGCAGCAAACGCTACAAACCGCTAAAGCGGCGCTTCTCAGTGGCAGTAAAGCCTTTGCCGATATAGAAGAGCAGGCCCAAGCGACCCTTGAAGCGGTGGGCTTCAAAGATCGGAAGAGCACACGTCTGAACTCCAGTCACAACTAGAATCTCGTA
>OJAS01000001.1_pt1 | contig 26383 bp, 25 predicted proteins | sample 1590311 | NCBI WGS metagenome assembly OJAS01 (sample SAMN05416833, study PRJEB24817) | seawater metagenome | isolation source: Sea water | place: Canada:Atlantic | collected 2013-07 | reverse complement strand
CGACCACCGAGATCTACACTCTTTCCCTACACGACGCTCTTCCGATCTCAAAAATGTCACACACGTGCCGACACAATGTTCAGGGTGCCTTCGGGTTGAATGTTGGGGTTCGTGGAGGTCTAACCCAAAACATTTAGGAAAAAACAATGGCTAAAACTACTATGCGTGACCTGCTTAAAGCAGGCGTTCACTTCGGTCACCAGACTCGTTACTGGAACCCGAAAATGTCAAAATTCATTTTTGGCGCTCGTAACAAAATCCATATCATCAACCTAGAGCACACACTTCCTGCTCTTAATGGTGCATTGGATAGCATCCAGAACATGGCATCAAACAAAAATAAAGTTCTTTTTGTTGGTACTAAACGTGCTGCAAGCAAAATCATTAAAGAAGAAGCTAGCCGTGCAGGTATGCCATACGTTAACCACCGTTGGTTAGGTGGTATGCTGACTAACTACAAGACTATTCGTCAGTCTATCCGTCGTCTTCGTGATCTAGAATCACAGAGCCAAGACGGTACGTTTGAAAAGCTAACTAAGAAAGAAGCTTTGATGCGTCAGCGTGAAATGGAAAAGCTAGAGCGTTCTATCGGTGGTATTAAAGAGATGGGCGGTCTGCCTGATGCTCTTTTTGTAATCGATGTTGATCATGAACGTATCGCTGTAAATGAAGCAAACAAGCTAGGTATCCCTGTTATCGGTGTTGTTGATACTAACAGTAACCCTGATGGTATTGACGTTATTATTCCTGGTAACGATGATGCATTGCGCGCTATTCAGATTTACGTTAAGTCCGCTGCTGATGCATGCCTTGAAGGTTCAGGTGCTGGTGCTGGCGACAAAAACGAATTCGTAGAAGTTGAAGAGACACCAGCTGCGGCTGAGTAATCTGACTGTAAACACAGTTAATTATTCTCTTTGATGACTTAAAGAGGGGGCTAGGCCCCCTTTTTTGGATTTTTGGATTAATCCACGACTATTTTATTAGGGGTATCGATAATGGCGAAGATTTCCGCTGCAATGGTTAAAGATCTGCGTGACCGTACTGGTCTAGGCATGATGGAATGTAAAAAAGCGCTTCAGGGAACTGATGGCGATATAGATAAAGCGATCGAAGAACTGCGTAAAGCATCCGGCATGAAAGCAGCTAAAAAAGCGGGCCGTACGGCTGCTGAAGGTGTTGTTTTGGTTAAAGTTGCTGATGACAATAGTTATGCGGTTGCGGTAGAAATTAACTCTGAAACTGACTTCGCTGCGCGTGATGAAGGTTTCCTAGCGTTTTCAAATGTTGTTCTTGATAAAGCATTTGCTTCTAAAGAGACTAACGTTGAAGCGTTGATGGCTGGTGAATTGACAGATGCACGTGATGCGTTGGTTCAGAAAATCGGTGAGAACATCGGTGTGCGTCGTGTTTTCCTAGTTGAAGGCGGTGTTGTTGCTGCTTATGTGCATAGTAATAGTAAGATTGCTGCAGTTGTTCAGCTTGAAGGCGGTAACGCTGAAACGGCTAAAGATATTGCTATGCATGTTACTGCGGTTAATCCTCAGGTTGTAAGTAAAGAAGATATGCCTGAAGATGTCGTAGCTAAAGAGAAAGAGATCATTCTTGCTCAGCCAGATATGGCTAGCAAACCAGCAGAAATTGCTGAGAAAATGATTGTAGGTCGTATTAATAAATTCTTGGCTGAGAATAGCTTGGTAGAACAAGCATTCGTTAAAAATCCTGAACTTAAAGTAGGTCAGGTTGCTAAAGATGCTGGCGCGACTGTTAAATCTTTTACTCGCGTAGAAGTGGGTGAAGGTATTGAAGTCGAAGAAGTGGATTTTGCTGCTGAAGTTGCCGCTCAATTGAAAGGCTAACTTGCTGTAAAACCTTCCGATTGCGCATGTTCTGCATGCGCAATCCTCCCTTTTCCTGATACACTATCCTGATCTCAATTTCTGCGGAGATAGACGGATGCCATCTACCGAAAAACGGTCCAAATATAAACGTATTCTGCTCAAATTGAGCGGCGAAGCCTTAATGGGCGAAGAAAGCTTTGGTATAGATTCCAATGTCCTCAATCGAATGGCGCTCGAAATTGGCCAATTGGTTGGTATAGGTGTGCAGGTCGGTATGGTGATCGGTGGCGGGAACTTATTCCGCGGTGCGGCACTTAATGCGGCCGGCCTAGATCGAGTTACAGGCGATCACATGGGAATGCTTGCTACCGTTATGAATGCATTAGCTATGCGTGATGCATTAGAACGTAGCAATATCAATACGCGTGTTATGTCTGCCATTCCTATGAGTGGTGTTGTTGATCATTACGATCGTCGAAACGCTATACGTTACCTAAATCAAGGTGATGTAGTGATTTTTGCTGCGGGCACAGGTAATCCATTTTTTACAACAGATTCTGCCGCCTGTTTGCGTGGTATCGAAATCGATGCGGATGTTGTGTTAAAAGCAACAAAGGTCGATGGCGTATATACCGCTGATCCAGTCAAAGATCCTACGGCGAGACGTTACCTTCATCTGAACTATGATGAGGTTCTTGAGCAGCAGTTGGGTGTAATGGATCTAACAGCGATCTGTTTGACGCGCGACCATAATATGCCTGTTCGTGTTTTTAATATGAATAAATCAGGTGCTTTGGCTAACCTTGTTGTAGGTGGTAGTGAAGGTACTTTGATTGATTGCAGTGAAACGGTTGGAGAAAAATATGCTGAATGAAATCACTCAGGATGCTTCCGAACGCATGCAGAAGAGCTTAGATGCTCTAGTAAATAATTTTAAAAAGATCCGTACTGGACGTGCTCACCCAAGTATTTTGGAAGGTGTGCAGGTTTCTTATTACGGGTCTGATGTTCCTTTGAGTCAAGTGGCAAACATCTCGGTTGAAGATGGTCGCACCTTGTCTATCGTGCCTTGGGAAAAGCCTATGGTACCGGTCATTGAAAAAGCAATTATGAGCTCGAACTTGGGTCTTAATCCTGCGACTGCCGGTGAGAACATTCGTGTTCCTATGCCACCTTTGACAGAAGAAACGCGTAAGGGCTACATCAAGCAAGCGCGGTCCGAAGCTGAAAACGCACGTGTCTCTGTACGTAATGTGCGTCGTGATGCGAATGGTGATTTGAAAGACCTTTTAAAAGAGAAGGAAATTACTGAAGATGATCAGCGTCGTGGCGAAGATCAGATTCAGAAAATCACGGACAAGTATGTTGCGGAAGTCGATGCGCTTCTGGAGCAGAAAGAAAAAGATCTAATGGAAATTTGATCGTAGCAGCGGTGCTGCAAAGTGCCGCTGAATTTATGTCATGAAATCTACTAATAGCTCATCTAGTTTGGCTGCCAAAACGCCGCGACATATTGCCATTATAATGGATGGTAATAATCGCTGGGCGAAAGAACGGCGCTTGCCTGGTCTTGCAGGGCATAAAGCGGGTGTTGATTGTGTGCGCTCTACTATTGAAGGCTGTATAGAGTCTGGCGTAGAGGTGTTAACCCTTTTTGCCTTCAGTTCTGAGAACTGGAAGCGTCCCCCGCTCGAAGTCAAAGGCTTGATGGAATTGTTCAAAATAGCCTTGGACCGAGAAGCTAAACGGCTTGTGAATAACAATATTCGGTTACGGGTTATTGGTGATAAGTCCGCTTTTAGTACCTCTTTACAGAAAAAAATAGAAAAAGTTGAAACGCTTACTGCGCACTGTACTGGTCTTCAGCTAAACATTGCTGCTAACTATGGTGGTCGCTGGGATATTGTTAATGCGGCTAAACGTATGGCTGAACAATGTGTGCAAAATAACTTGTCACCGGATGACATTACGGAAGATCTTTTCTCTTCGGCGGTTACGCTGAATGGCTTGCCCGATCCAGATCTTTGTATTCGTACGGGTGGCGAAAAACGCATTAGTAACTTTTTAATTTGGCAATTTGCATATACGGAACTCTATTTTTCGGATGCGTACTGGCCTGATTTTGATAAGTCTCATTTGCTCGCAGCGATTAATGATTTTGGCTGCCGGCAACGCCGTTTTGGCCGTACAAGTGAACAAGTTGAGGCTGAAATGAATGCTTAAACAGCGAATAATGACGGCGATGGTGCTGGCTCCTTTGGCATTGTTTGGTGTTTTTGGTCTTCCCTTGTCCCCCTTTGTTTTTTTAATGGATGCCATCATGCTGTTGGCCGCTTGGGAGTGGGCTAATCTTGCCGGTTATCAGGGGATAAAGGCGCGATTGGTGTATGTGGTGCTTATGGCGTTGGCTGTGGCGCTTTGTCATTATTTCTATCTACATATCTCGGTATTTTCTGTTTTAGTTTTTGCGGTCGCTTGTTGGCTGCTGGCATTTTTTTGGGTCTGTAGATTTCCGCGTGTTTCGGGCTGGAGCTCTCGGTTTAGTCGAGGTGTTATTGGCTTTGTTGTTTTGTTGCCCTGCTGGTTTGCGCTGATTAGTATGAAAGGGGCTGAGCAGGGTGATGCACTGATTCTTCTGTTGTTATTGCTCGTTTGGGGTGCTGATGTTGGTGCTTATTTCGCGGGTAAGCGTTTTGGTCGAACGAAGCTTGCGCCTAAAGTGAGTCCCAGAAAAACACGTGAAGGGCTGTACGGCGGCTTGGTTGCTTGTTTTGTTGTAGCTGCTGCTTATGGCTTAGTGGTTGATCTTGATGCTGCTCGTATTCTGCCGCTGATTATTTTGGCCTTGTTGACGGGGTTGATCTCTGTTTTAGGGGACCTATTTGAAAGTATGTTAAAACGTCATCGAGGTATTAAAGACAGTAGTCAATTATTGCCGGGACATGGTGGCGTGCTTGATCGTATTGATAGTATTACCGCCGCATCACCTTTGTTTGTGTTGGGTATGCAGTGTTGGGTGTTAGTTTAATATGGAATTACTTCATACGCTGCTGATTACTATCCTGACCTTAGGTATTTTGGTGACAATTCATGAGTGGGGCCATTTTTATGTAGCTCGACGGTGTGGCATCAAGGTTCTGCGGTTTTCAATTGGTTTCGGTAAGGCGTTATATACTTGGCGCGATAAGCAAGGTACTGAATTTGCTATTGCGGCTATCCCGCTTGGCGGCTATGTCAAAATGCTTGATGAAGGTGAGGGTGATGTTGCGCCTGAGCAGCTGCATCAAGCCTTTAACCGTAAACCTGTATTACATCGCATGGCGGTTGTTGCGGCGGGGCCCGTCGTTAACCTTGTGTTTGCGGTGGTTGCGTATTGGTTTATGTACCAGTCCGGTGTGTCTACGGTTGTGCCGGTTATTGGTTCCGTTATTGAAGGTTCGCTTGCTGAGCGCGCCAACCTTTCGCTCAATAGTGAAATTTTGTCCGTGGATGGTGATGAAACACTGTCTTGGGATGAGGTTAATTTAAAGCTGGCATCGCGGGTGGGTGAGAGCGGCGCGTTGGCGCTCACGCTACGCCCAATGGATAAACCGGATGGTATAGCAAAATCCTACCTAATCGATTTGCAAAAATGGCATATTGATCTTGAGAATGAATCACCCTTAACCGCGTTGGGGTTAGTGCCCTGGCGACCTGAAGTGCCTGCTGTAATTGGTCGCTTAGTTGATGAAGGGCAGGCTAAAGCCGCTGGTTTACAGGTGGGTGACAAGGTTTTACGTGTCAATGATGACGATGTTGATGATTGGTATGGGCTTGTCGACTTAGTCAAGATGAGTTCTGGTGTTACGCTTTCGGTTCAGATTCAGCGCGGTGATGAGTTGCGGACGTTGATGTTATCACCTGAGCGTAAAGTGGCTGAGAACGGTGAGGTCTATGGTTATATAGGCGCTGCCGCACAGCCTGTTAGTTGGCCTGAAAGCTATAAGCGTGAGATACATTATGGCTTTGTTGATGCTGTTATTAAGGCATTTAACAAAACTTTACAGATGATTTCTTTGACCCTTGATTCTATCTGGAAGATGATTGAGGGCGTAATATCAGTAAAAAACTTGAGTGGGCCTATAACCATTGCTAAAGTGGCGAGTGCTTCGGCTTCTTCGGGCTTAGAATCTTACATCAGTTTTTTAGCTTACCTGAGTATTAGCTTAGGTATATTGAATTTATTGCCGATCCCAGTTTTGGATGGCGGGCACCTTCTTTACTATACAATTGAGTTGTTAAGAGGGAAGCCTGTGAGTGAACGCATCCAGCTATTGGGGTTTAAGGCGGGTATGGCAATGCTGTTAATGCTTATGTTAGTGGCACTGTTTAACGACTTTATGCGGTTGTGATGACTCATCACAATTGATTTTATTTTTATAATGGATAAGAAGTACTTCATGAAACGCGCCATTGGACTTCTGGTTACGCTTTTTCTTTGGGCTACATTAGCTCAAGCAAACACATCATCTTCTTTTGTGATTGAAGATATTCGGTTGGAGGGCTTGCAGCGAGTATCGCCAGGCATCGTATTCCGGAACTTCCCTATTTCTGCAGGGGATCAAGTTGATGCTGTCGTCTTGGCTAAAGCGTCAAGAAAGTTGTTTGATTCGGGTTACTTCGATGATATCGAATTACTACGCGATGATGCGGTTCTCGTGTTAAAGCTTCAAGAGAGACCATCGGTGAGTTTGATCCGATTGGACGGTAACAAAGTACTTGAATCGGATGCGTTGCTGGATGGTCTTAAGCAAACCGGTTTGCAAGAAGGGGATGTTTTTAAACGCTCGACCCTTGAACAGATTAAGCAAGATATCGTACGCGTCTATTCTTCGCAGGGGCGTTATGGTGCAAACGTAGAGACCGATGTTGAAACCTTACCCGGTAATCGTGTTGCGCTAAATATACACATTAAAGAAGGCCAGGTTGCCACCATTCAGCATATAAATATTGTGGGTAACAGTGTTTATACTGATGAAGAGTTAACCGACCTGTTTTCGTTGAAACTTCCTAACTTCTGGTCGTTCTTTAAAAAAGATGACCGTTATGCGCGTCAAAAACTGTCTGCTGATATAGAACGCCTGCGCTCCTACTACCTAGATAGTGGTTATGTGAACTTCTCAGTCGATTCGACTCAGGTTTCTATTACACCGGATAAAAAGCATGTCTATATTACGGTGAATGTAACGGAAGGTGAAAAGTATACCGTCCGTGATGTTGATATCGCTGGTGAGATGGTCGTACCTGAAGAAGAACTGAAAAAAGTGATTCGTGTAGAGAAAGGACAAACCTTCTCCCGTCGCTTAATTACAGAGTCGCAGGACGCACTGAGTAACACGATAGGTAACGCCGGTTATATGTTCGCTAACGTATCTCCTGCGCCTGAATTGCATGATGATAATACGGTGACGGTTAAGTTCTTCCTCGATCCGGGTAAACGTACTTATGTGCGCAGAATCGCTATCCGCGGGAATACGCGTACCGCTGATGATGTTATCCGTCAGCATTTAAAACAGATGGAAGCGGCGGTTGCATCGAACGAGTTAATTGAACAATCTAAGCTGCGCTTGGAAAAAACAGGGTATTTTAAAACGGTTAGCGTTGAAACGATCCCTGTTCCTGGTAGTACCGATATGGTTGATGTCCAATATTCGGTTGAAGAGCAGCAGTCAGGTTCTTTCTCCGCAAGCTTAGGTTTCTCGCAGACCTCAGGGATTATTTTGGGCTTCCAGCTGCAGCAAGATAACTTCTTAGGTACAGGTAAAAAGGTCGGTATTGGTATTTCGAACAGTGATACGTTAACGGAATATTCATATAGTTTTGTCGACCCTTATTATACGGTAGATGGGGTAAGCCGAGGCTTTAACTTCTATTACCGTGAGCGCGACTTTGATGAAGATAACACCAGTGCGTTCTCAACCGATGAGATTGGTGGCGGTGTTAACTTTGGTTATCCAATCGATGACTTTCAGCGTTTAAACTTTGGTTTAAATGTTGAACAGGTCACCATTAATACAAATGCTTCTGAAACGCCTGATGAGATTAATCAGTACCTGTTAGATGAAGGTAATGACTACTTTAATATGAGTTTTACGGGTTCCTGGAGTAGTAACCACCTTAACCGAGGTTATTTCCCGACTAAGGGCTACTCTCAGAGTGCATCCTTGGAAGTCAGTATTCCTGGTAGTGACTTGAGTTATTATAAAGCGCTGTATAACGCGAAATGGTATCGTCCGCTGACTGATGATCGAGACTGGGTGCTTTCGATGAAGGGGCGTTTAGGCTACGGCGGTGAGCTGGGTGATAATGAATATCCGTTTTATAAACATTTTTATGCAGGTGGTTTGAAAACGGTTCGAGGGTACGAGCAGAATACATTAGGGCCTCGTGATACTAACGATGATCCTTTTGGGGGCGATGTATTGATCACCGGTGGTGTTGAACTTATTTTCCCAATGCCGTTTGTTAAAGATAAATCCTCATGGCGTACGCTTCTTTTCTTTGATGCGGGTAACGTATTTGATACCAGTTGCTCATCTGTCTCTTTAGCGAGCAAATGTGAAGATGGTGTGAAGTTGGATGAACTGCGTTATTCTGCAGGTATTGGTTTAAGCTGGCTTACACCTATAGGCCCATTATCGGTTGCGTTAGCTACGCAGTTAAATGATAAAGCGGGTGATGATACGGAAGTATTCCAGTTTGCATTGGGTCAGACTTTCTAAGGGATAGAATATGAATTTTAAATCGTTGTTAGGCGTTATATTGGTTGCAAGCATTAGTTTTTCTGCAAATGCTGAGAAAATCGCGGTCTTAGGTGTGCAGCAGGCTTTACTTGCTTCATCGGCGGCGGCGGACTTCCGTGAAAAACTGAAAAGTGAGTTTTCTAAAGAGGACAGATCTCTGCTTGATTTAGAAAAACAGGTAAAAGCGGCCCGTGATAAAATAACAAAAAACAAAGATTTAGCCTCAGCTGAAGAGCTGAAAAAGATGAAAATACAGTTCCAGAAAGTGTTTACTGAATATCAGCGTAATGGGCAGGCGTTGCAGCAGAAGCGCATGGAACGTGAGCAGGCATTCATTCAAGAGATGCGACCTAAGCTAGATAAAGTGATTCGCGAACTGATTGAAAAAGAAGGCTACGATGTGGTTTTAGCAAAACAGGCAACGCTTTTTGCAAAGAAAGAGGTTGATATTACGCCGCGTGTTGTTGAGCTTTTAAATAAGCAATAGGCTTATATGGGTTCATGAATAGTCATTCTTATACGCTTAGTGATATTGCAACGTTTCTTTCGGCAGACTTTAAAGGCGATGCTGATTATAAATTGAGCTCAGTAGCTACGCTGCAATCGGCTTCGCCGGGGCAGCTCTCTTTTCTTGCTAATAGCCGCTATCAGAAATACCTGCGTACGACTCAAGCCGGTGCAGTTATTTTGTCTCAGGCTGATCTTGAAAACTACACCGGTAATGCTGTTATATCTGATGATCCTTATCTGGCTTACGCTAAGATCAGTCATCTTTTTAGTCTGATTAAACACCCTTTACCTGAAGTGTCTCCCGCTGCCTTTGTGCACCCTACGGCTGTTATAGGCAACAGGGCGTCTGTTGCGGCGGGTGCTCATATTGCTCAAGGCTGTGTGATTGGTGATGGGGTAGTTATTGGGGCGAATACTGTGATCGGCGAAGGCTCTATTGTTGCGGATGACAGCGTGATCAATCCTAATGTCACAATTTATCACGATGTTCATATAGGCGCCCGCTGCCTTGTTCATAGTGGTGTTGTGCTTGGTGCAGATGGTTTTGGTTTTGCTCAAGAGGATGGTGAGTGGGTTAAGATTGCCCAGCTTGGCGGTGTCCGAATTGGTAACGATGTTGAGATTGGCGCGGGTACAACCATTGACCGTGGAGCCTTAGAACACACGGTTATTGAAGACGGTGTTATATTAGATAATCAGATTCAAATTGCACATAATGTTACAATTGGAAAAAATAGCGCGCTAGCTGCTTGTACTGCGGTGGCCGGAAGCACTAAAATTGGCGCCCAGTGTACAATTGCAGGGGCGTGTGGAATCACAGGTCATCTATCCATTGCTGATGGATCGCATATCACGGCAATGTCACTGATTACTAAATCCATATTGAAGCCGGGTGTTTATTCCTCAGGTACAGGGATGTTGCCGAATAAAATATGGAAGAAAAATGTAGTTCGTTTTCGACAGCTGGATAAAATGGCGCGTCGAATTAAGTCTATTGAAGACGAGATTGTTGAGATTAAGGGTTCGTAAGAAATGATGGATGTGAATGAAATACGGGAATATCTTCCGCACCGTTATCCTTTCCTTTTAGTGGATAAGGTGCTGGAGTTAGAAAAAGGAGCGTCCATTGTTGCGATTAAAAACGTTACAGTTAATGAGCCTTTCTTTAATGGACATTTTCCCGATTATCCCGTGATGCCAGGTGTTTTGATTGTTGAGGCGATGGCGCAAGCGGCAGGCCTGCTAGGCTTCAAAACGATGGATAAAACACCGCAAGATGGTTCTATCTACTATTTTGTTGGTGCAGATAAGCTGCGCTTTAAACGCCCCGTTGTGCCAGGAGATCAGCTGAAACTAGAAGCTACGATCGTGTCTGAACGTCGAGGTATTTGGAAATTTGATGTGCGTTCATCTGTTGACGGTGATACGGTAAGTACTGCAACTATTTTGTGTGCTGATAGAAAGGTTTAAGTCTTGATCGATTCTCGTGCTGTTATAGATCCCTCTGCAAAACTGGCTAGTGATGTTGTTGTAGGGCCATGGTCTCTTATTGGGCCTGATGTCGAAATCGGTGCGGGTACAGTTGTTGGGCCTCACGTTGTGATAAAAGGCCCAACGACAATTGGTAAGAACAATAGAATTTTTCAGTTTGCTTCGGTTGGTGAAGATTGCCAAGATAAGAAGTATGCTGGCGAGCCTACAAAGTTAGTCATTGGTGATAATAACGTCATCCGAGAGGGCGTTACTATTCATCGAGGAACCGTTCAAGATGCCGGGGTCACTCAGGTTGGGAGCGATAATCTTTTTATGGCGTATGCGCATGTAGCGCATGACTGTATCGTAGGCGACCATGTGATTATGGCGAATAATACCGCCATTGCAGGACATGTTCATGTGGGTGATTGGGCTGTGTTGGGTGGTTTTACTGCCGTTCACCAGTTTTGCCATATTGGAGCTCATGTCATGTGTGGTACTAGCACGGTAGTGCTTAAAGATATCCCCGACTATATTATGGCTAATGGTAATACGGCGGCGCCTCACGGCATCAATGTTGAAGGACTGAGACGTCGAGGTTTTTCTGCGGATGCCATTGCTAACTTACGCCGTGCTTATAAAATCATCTACCGGAAAAAGCTAACCATCGCTCAAGCGTTAGTTGAGCTACGGGAACTTGCAACAAGTTGCCCTGAGGTTCTCTCTTTAATTAAGTCGATTGAACTATCTAACCGCGGCATTATTCGCTAGGAGACGCTATGCCGAATCCTTTGCGAATAGGCATTGTTGCGGGTGAAACGTCCGGAGATATTTTAGGCGCAGGCCTGATTCGATCGCTCAGAGCTAAGTATCCCGATCTTGTTGTCGAGGGTATTGGTGGCGAACTTATGCACGCCGAAGGCTGTATATCTCACTACCCGATGGAACGACTATCGGTCATGGGGTTAGTTGAGGTTTTAGGGCGTTTGTTTGAGCTGCTTAACGCGCGAAAAAAACTGATCCAATACTTCCTAGATAACCCTCCTGATGTTTTTATCGGGGTTGATGCCCCAGATTTTACACTGTCGATGGAGGGGCGTTTAAAAGCGGCAGGTATTTCCACGGTCCATTATGTCAGTCCATCGGTTTGGGCTTGGAAGCGGAAGCGCATCTTCAAGATAAAACAAACAACCGACCTTGTATTAGCCTTATTTCCTTTTGAACCCGCGTGTTATAAAGAAACCGCACAGCGAATTGAGTTTGTTGGGCACCCCTTGGCGGATCAAATTGCACAGGATGAGTCTCTACGTGCGCCTCGCGCTCGATTTGGTCTTGATGACTCGCAATCAGTTGTGGCCCTTCTGCCAGGCAGTCGGGGGAGTGAAGTTAAATACTTAGCCGAGCCCTTTTTACAAACAGCTCGGTGGCTAGCGGAAAAGAAGCCAGACCTCGTTTTTCTATTACCTGCGGCAAATCAGCAACGATATAATGAGCTTGAGCTGCTTATTAATGAGCAATATGCAGATCTCAATCTTCAATTGGTGTTGCAACAATCTCGTCAAGCGATGGCGGCGGCGGATGCGATCTTAATCGCGTCAGGAACGGCAACGCTTGAGGCGACAATCTTGAAAAAACCGATGGTTGTTGCCTACAAAATGGCGTCATTAACCTATGCCATCTATTCACGCATGATTAAATCCCGTTTTGTTTCATTGCCTAACCTTCTGGCTGATGAGGCGCTGGTACCTGAGATCTTGCAGGCTGATGTGACATCGAATATTTTGGGTGAAGCGGTATTAAAAGCGTTGAGTGATCGTGTTTATATTGATTATGTACAGCAACGCTTTGAAGAGGTGTGTGCTCAACTACATCAAGACGCTGACGAAAAGGCCGCTTGTGCTATCGTGAAGCTGCTTGAGGATAAAGGTGTTTTGTGATGGAAAGCCTAGGTCTTGATTTTGGTGATGACAAACGGATAGCCGGTGTGGATGAGGTGGGTCGAGGCCCGCTCATCGGTAATGTGGTTGCGGCGGCGGTGATTCTTGACCCTTCTAAGCCCATCATTGGTTTGGCTGATTCTAAAAAGCTAAGTGAAAAGCGCCGGCAGGCATTAAGTGATGAGATCCTAGAGAAAGCCCTCTCTTGGTGTATTGCTTCCGCCTCTCCGGCTGAAATTGATGAGCTTAATATTCTACATGCAACTATGTTGGCGATGCAGCGCGCAGTTCAAGGTCTGCATATAGCGCCTGAATTTGCCTATATAGATGGTAACCGCTGTCCGGTCTTGGGCTGCCCAAGTGAAGCGATTGTTAAAGGTGATAGTAAGGTGGCTGAAATTAGTGCTGCCTCGATTATTGCCAAAGTAGCGCGTGATAAAGAGATGGAAGCACTGGATAAACTTCATCCAGAGTATGGTTTTGCTAAGCATAAAGGGTACCCTACCGTGCTACATATGGATGCGTTGGAAAAATACGGGCCTTTGCCTCAACATCGCCGCACATTCAAACCTGTTCGACAGTTATTAGACGATCATTAATTTAACCTATTAGATTGAGCACCATGTCAGAACTAGCGTTAAACGACCCTAAATTTATCCACCTACGTGTACATACTGAGTTTTCCTTAGTGGATGGGTTGGTGCGTGTTAAAGAACTCGTTGCAGCGGCAAAAGCCGATAATATGCCTGCGGTTGCGATGACGGATCAGACCAATCTATTTGCCCTGATTAAGTTTTTTAAGGCAACAACGGGCAGTGGTCTTAAGCCTATCTGTGGGGTAGATCTCTGGGTTGAAAATACGGATGAACCCGGTGGTGAACCTTATCGATTGACGTTTCTGGTTAGAAATTCAGAAGGCTACCTCAATCTTATGGAATTGATCTCCCAAGCCTATGCGGAAGGTCAAAATATTATCCATGATATGGCGCTGGTTAAAAAAGAGTGGATTGTTGAAAAATCAGCAGGGTTAATCGTGCTCTCGGGGGCTAAGCGGGGGGAGATTGGGCGCTCAATCCTTTCTGAAAATGGCCAAGCGGGAGAGATTCTGCAGTATTGGATGGGTGTTTTTCCCGACGCGTTTTACTTAGAAGTGCAGCGCACGGGGCGTAGTGGCGATGAGCAGGTTGTACATGGCTCTGTTGCACTGGCTAAGCAGTATAACTGCCCCATTGTAGCGACCAATGAGGTTATGTTTATTCGGCCTGAAGATTTTGAGGCCCATGAAGTGCGCGTTTGTATTAATCAGGGGCGTGCGTTCGAAGATCCGACCCGACCTAAAGATTACAGCGAGGAGCAGTATTTTCGTTCACAGGAGGGGATGGTTGAGCTGTTTAGCGATATCCCCTCGGCAGTGAGCAATACGGTTGCGATCGCGAAGCGCTGTAATATTGAAATAGAGATGGGGACTTACTACCTGCCGAAATATCCCATCCCTGAAGGGATGTTGATGGATGATTATTTTCGTAAGGTCTCCTATGACGGTTTAGAGGAGCGTTTAGCCATTCTTCTTGATCGTGATGATCCTGAGTACGACGCTAAACGCCAGTTATATGTTGATCGGCTTGAGTTTGAGCTTGAGATCATCATTCAGATGGGTTTCCCCGGTTACTTCCTCATCGTAATGGACTTTATTAAATGGGGTAAGGAAAACGGTGTGCCTGTAGGGCCGGGTCGTGGTTCAGGTGCGGGTTCGTTGGTTGCTTATGTGCAAAAAATAACCGACTTGGATCCGCTTGAATATGATCTTCTGTTTGAGCGATTCTTGAACCCCGAACGTGTCTCGATGCCGGATTTCGATATCGACTTCTGTATGGATAATCGCGACCGAGTGATTGACTACGTGGCACGCACTTATGGCCGTGATGCTGTATCTCAAATCGTGACATTCGGAACAATGGCCGCAAAAGCGGTTGTTCGCGATGTGGCGCGTGTTCAAGGTAAGCCTTTCGGTTTGGCGGATCGTTTATCTAAGCTTATCCCGTTTGAGGTTGGGATAACGCTGAAGAAAGCGATGGAACAAGAGCCAATGTTAAGTGACTTTGTGAACTCGAGTGCAGAAGCGCAAGAGATCATGGAGATGGCTTATAAGCTGGAAGGGATTACCCGTAACGTAGGTAAGCATGCGGGGGGGGTTGTTATCGCCCCAACCAAATTAACCGACTTTGCCGCCACTTATTGTGATGAAGAGGGTAAAGGGCTTGTTACTCAGTTTGATAAGGGTGACGTTGAAGAAGCGGGTTTGGTTAAGTTTGACTTTTTGGGGTTACGAACCCTGACGATTATCGATTGGGCGTTGCAAACGATTAATCGTATTCGTGAAAAAGAGAATGAAGAGCCGCTCGATATCGCGTTGATTGATTTAGAGGACCGGAAAACATTCGATCTGCTTCAGTCTGCCGAAACAACCGCCGTATTCCAGCTAGAATCAAGTGGTATGAAGGACCTTGTACGCCGCTTGTTGCCCTCTCGTTTTGAAGATATTGTCGCACTTGTTGCGCTCTTTCGTCCGGGGCCTTTGCAGTCAGGCATGGTTGATGACTTTATTAACCGTAAGCATGGTCGGGCAGAGATGGCATGGCCGCACCCTGATTATCAGTTAGATAGTTTACAGCCGGTCTTAGAGCCAACCTACGGCATAATTCTGTATCAAGAACAGGTTATGCAGATTGCTCAGGTGATGGCCGGTTATACCCTTGGTGGGGCGGATATGCTCCGTCGAGCCATGGGTAAGAAAAAACCAGAAGAGATGGCCAAGCAGCGGGCGTCGTTTTTGGAGGGCTCGGCTCAGAATGGTATAGATAAAGATCTGGCGGGTAATATATTCGATCTGGTTGAGAAATTTGCCGGTTACGGTTTTAACAAATCACACTCCGCGGCTTATGCGTTAGTCTCGTATCAAACCGCGTGGCTTAAAACCCACTACCCCGCTCCCTTTATGGCGGCAGTACTCTCCTCTGATATGCAGAACACCGATAAAGTGGTGATCTTCGTTGAAGAGTGTCGTCAGATGAAGATCCCACCGACCTTACCGGATGTTAATAGTGGGGACTATATGTTCACTGTTAACGATGAGGGTGAAATAGTCTATGGCTTAGGTGCGATTAAAGGGGTGGGTGAGGGGCCTATTGAAGCCATTGTTGAAGCGCGATCGTCAGGCGAAGCGTTTAAGGACCTGTTTGATTTCTGCCAGCGAGTTGGGGCGAAGAAGCTGAACAAACGTGTACTTGAAGCCTTAGTTAAATCGGGTGCATTGGATAAATTAGGTGCCGAACGTGCGGTGTTGTGGAAGGCGATTCCCGATGCGCTACAGGCGGCCGACCAGACAGCTAAAAACCAAGATGCAGGGATGTTTGACCTGTTCGGTGAGGCGGAAGCGGAGTCGGATCGTGATCCTTATGAGGATTATAAAGGGGTTAGGCCTTGGACCGATAAAGAGCGGTTAACGGGCGAGAAAGATACGTTAGGCCTTTATCTGACTGGTCATCCCATTGATGAATATGCGGCTGAGCTGAAACATTTTGTCAGTAAGCGCATTGTTGAACTTCAGCCCGCGCGTGGGCAAACACAGAAAATTGCCGGTTTAGTGGTAGAAGTTAGACTGAAAAAGACCAAAAAGGGCGATAATCTCTGCTTTGTAACGTTGGATGACCGCAGTGCCCGTATTGATGTAACCCTTTTTGGGGATACATACGATGAAGTAAGAGATGCGGTGCAAAAAGATGTTGTGTTGATTGTCGAGGGGGAGGTTGCGGAAGACCACTTCTCGGGTGGTCTGAAGGTGCGAGTCAATAAAGTCATGACCATTCCACAGGCGCGTTCGCTATATGCATCGGGCGTACAGGTGGTTGCAACGGCTAGTCATTTCTCGGGTCGGAAGCTAAAAGAGTTCGAAACCTTATTGAATGGGTACAAAATTGGCGGCCAACTGCCGGTTAAAGTGCTGTATAAAAGAGAAGACGCTGAAGCTGTGCTTACGCTAGGGGATAGTTGGCGAGTACAGGCGAGTGATGAGCTACTTATCGCGTTAATGGAGCGTTTTGGTCACGAATCGGTCTCTTTGAGCTACTAGGTCTGGTTCTTAAAGCTGCAAAAAGGTACACTTTGCACAATTTTCACTTAAGCATAGATGAGTCATATGAATCCTAACTACCTGGATTTTGAGCAGCCGATTGCGGAGCTGCAGGCAAAAATTGAAGAACTTCGTTTAGTTGGAGATGATACTGCCGAGTTAAACATCTCCGAAGAGATCTCTCGCCTTGAGGGTAAGAGTCGCGCATTGACGGAATCCATCTTTTCAGACCTTTCCGCATGGCAGGTGTCTCAGCTAGCTCGTCATCCACAGCGCCCGTATACATTGGATTACATTGAATATATTTTCGATGAATTTGATGAGATACATGGCGATCGTCACTTTGCGGATGACCAAGCTGTAGTTGGCGGCACTGCGCGCCTTGATGGAAAGCCCGTCATGGTCATCGGTCACCAAAAAGGGCGTGGCGTTCGTGAACGTCAAAAACGTAACTTTGGTATGCCGCGTCCAGAGGGTTACCGTAAAGCGTTACGTATGATGGAGATGGCTGAACGTTTTAAGATGCCGATTCTTACATTCATTGATACCCCAGGTGCTTATCCGGGTATTGATGCGGAGGAGCGTGGCCAGTCAGAAGCGATCGCCTTTAACTTGGCAAAAATGTCCCAGTTTAAAACGCCAATTATCTCTACCGTTATCGGTGAAGGTGGATCAGGCGGTGCTTTAGCGATCGGTGTATGTGATGAGCTTATGATGATGAGCTATTCTACGTACTCTGTTATTTCGCCTGAAGGTTGTGCGTCTATTCTTTGGAAGAGCGCTGACCGTGCGGCGGATGCGGCCAAAGCGATGGGTATCACGTCTGAGCGTTTGCATGAGCTAGGTTTGGTCGATCAGGTTATCAATGAGCCTCTTGGCGGTGCGCATCGTGACCCCGCGTTGACGGCGGCTAATTTAAAACGTCACCTATTGGGTGTTTTAGATAACTTAAATGAGCTATCCACTGAAGACTTGCTTGAGCGACGTTATAAGCGTCTGATGGCTTATGGTTTTGGTGGTGAAGAGTAACCCTGAAGCGGTTGCTGTCCTCAAAAAATGTGAGCGCTATTTTTTACAGGCGCTCACATCTATTTCACCTCCCCACGTTGATGTTAAACGTTTTCTTATCGCACATAGCGGCGGCTTAGATTCACAAGTCTTATTAGCGCTCGGGTCTCAGTTACTACCGGCCTCTAAATTATACGTTGTGCATATTAATCACCATTTACAGGGTGAGGCGAGTCAGTGGGCTGAATTTTCTTATCGACAAGCGGCGTCGCGCTCTATTCGTCACACAGTGATGGATGTTTTTCCTGATGATGGGTCTGAAAATGCAGCGCGAGATGCGCGATACAGTGCCTTTGAGCAGATAATACAGCCAGGAGATTGGTTGTTGATGGGGCATCATGCGGACGATCAGGCTGAGACGATCTTATTTAGGATGTTGCGTGGAGCCGGCTTGTTAGGTTTATCCGGTATGGCGGTAACACGGCCTTTGGGTATCGGTCGTTTAGTGCGTCCCCTGTTGATGTTGAGTCGAGCGGAGCTTGAGCAGGCCGCCGATTTTTTGGAACTGGATTATATAAATGACCCGAGTAATCAGGATATCGTCTATGATCGTAACTTTTTGCGCCATAAGGTATTACCGTCGTTAAAACAGCGCTGGCCGCAGGTTTTAGAACGGTGGCAGAAAAATGCTGAACTCATGGCGGAGTCCCACGATCTGCTTGAAACCTATTTAGATACCGACCTTATGCTCTGTGTCGACTCACTTGGTTGTTTTAACTTGCAAGCATGGGAAGGTTTTGAGCCGCCAAAGCGTCGCGCCCTGCTACGTCATTGGATCTACCGCCGAACGGGTCACCGCATTAATCAGAATCAGTTACAGGTGATTACAGTAGATGTGCTACAGGCGAAAGCGGATGCCAATCCTGTTTATCAGCTGGGCGAGTATGCGTTACGACGATTTTCCGGACGTCTCTACCTGGACCTTGATGGTTTAGCGCCCCTTGGGAGTTTACGTGATGAGGTGCCTGCTGGCAGTGAAGGGGTCTATGACTTGGGCGATGCAACGGTACATATCTCCGCGGCCAGTGTAGGGCTTAAAACCTTATCGGGTGTTGTGATAAAACGCCGAAAAGGGGGGGAGCGCTGCCGTCCTCAAGGGAAAAAACACAGTGTATCGGTTAAAAAATTGTTGCAAGAAGCCGCTATCCCGCCTTGGTATAGAGCCAATTGGCCACTCCTTTATGTGGGTGATGAACTGGTTGCAGTACCGAGTATCTGCATTTGTGAGGGCTGGTACTCAGAAAAGTCCGGCTTTTCTGTTTTATGGTGCTCCTTTTGATTGTCGGATCGCTGCTAATTTGCTATCTTATAGCGCCATCTCCAACTTAAAATTTCCTCGTTTAATACACGATCAGACAGGTTCTGCATGACGCGATATATCTTCGTCACAGGCGGTGTTGTGTCCTCATTGGGCAAAGGCATCGCATCCGCATCTCTCGCTGCCATTTTGGAAGCTCGAGGGCTGAAAGTTACTATGTTGAAACTCGATCCATATATCAATGTGGATCCAGGGACAATGAGCCCCATTCAGCATGGTGAGGTTTTTGTTACAGAGGATGGTGCAGAAACTGACCTCGACCTTGGCCATTACGAACGCTTTATTCGTACAACCATGAGTAAACGTAATAACTTCACCGCTGGCCGTATCTATCAGCATGTACTTCGTAAAGAACGTCGTGGTGATTACCTTGGCGGTACCGTACAGGTTATTCCTCATATTACCGATGAAATTAAGCGTCGTGTGATCGAAGGGGCCGGTGATGCTGATGTTGCTTTGGTCGAAATTGGCGGCACCGTTGGTGATATTGAATCACTACCCTTTATGGAAGCCGTGCGCCAGCTTAAAGCCGAACTTGGCTCATCACGCGCTATGTTTATGCACTTAACCTTAGTGCCTTACATCGCAACTGCGGGTGAGATCAAAACCAAGCCATCTCAACATTCGGTTAAAGAACTCCGTTCAATCGGTATTCAGCCCGATATCTTGGTGTGTCGTTCTGATTTTACAATACCCGATTCATCTCGTCGTAAGCTGTCGTTGTTTACGAACGTGGAAGAGCGTGCGGTTATCTCATTACCGGATGCGGATACGATCTACAATATCCCTCGTATGCTGTCAGAACAGCATTTAGATGACATTGTGATCGAACGCTTCAACTTAGAGTGTGGCGAAGCCAATCTTGATGAGTGGGATCGTGTTGCTGATGCGCACTTGAATCCAGAAGGTGAAGTTAAGATTGCCATGGTTGGTAAATACATGGAGCTTCTGGATGCGTATAAATCGTTGATTGAGGCGCTTTCCCATGCGGGTATCGCGTTAAAGAAAAAAGTTAAAATTGAGTGTATCGATTCTGAGCGCGTAGAGCGTGAGGGTGTTGGTATTCTGAGTGATGTTAATGCCATTCTTGTACCGGGTGGTTTTGGTGAACGTGGCGTTGAAGGCAAAATTAGCGCTGTGCGTTATGCCCGTGAGAATAAAATACCTTACCTCGGTATCTGCTTAGGTATGCAGGTTGCTGTGATTGAGTTTGCGCGTAATGTAGCGGGACTTGAAAATGCGACGTCGACCGAATTTGATGCTAAGGCTGAATTCCCTGTTGTTGGCCTCATCACTGAGTGGATGACATCAGAAGGTGATGTAGAAACCCGCGGTGAGACCGATGACCTTGGTGGCACAATGCGTTTAGGTGCTCAGGTTTGTCATTTAGCCGAAGGCTCTACAGCAGCTAAAGCCTATGGCAAAACGGAAATTACTGAACGCCATAGACACCGTTATGAAGTGAACAATAATTACGTTTCCAAATTACAGGAAGCAGGATTGCGTATCTCTGGACGTTCTGTTGATGGTGAGTTGGTCGAAGTGGTTGAAGTTGTTGATCACCCATGGTTTGTCGCTTGTCAGTTCCATCCCGAATTTACCTCGACCCCACGGGATGGTCACGGCTTATTTACTGGTTTTATTCAGGCTGCAGTTGATCAGCAAGCCAAATAGAAAAATTTATGGAATGGGGGCGTAAGCGTCCCCTGAACGGAAAAATTCTGGAGTTTTTTACCCATGACACAGATTGCTAATATTAAAGCCCGCGAAGTTTTGGATTCTCGTGGTAACCCAACGGTTGAAGCGGACGTAATTCTTACGTCAGGCGTAGTCGGTTCAGCATGTGCGCCATCCGGTGCATCCACAGGTTCCCGTGAAGCTCTTGAACTTCGTGATGGTGATAAAGCGCGTTACTTGGGTAAAGGCGTATTAAAAGCGGTTGCAGCGGTGAATGGCGTTATTCGTGAAGCATTGATCGGAATGGATGTTACCGATCAGCGTGCACTGGATAACAAAATGCTTGAGCTTGATGGTACCGAGAACAAAGAAAACCTTGGTGCAAACGCTATCTTGGCGGTTTCTTTAGCGGCGGCTAAAGCAGCGGCTGTCGAGAAGGGTATTCCTCTTTATGCGCACATTGCCGATGTGAACGGTACGCCGGGGCAGTACTCTTTACCTGTGCCGATGATGAACATTCTAAACGGTGGTGAGCACGCGGATAATAACGTAGATATCCAAGAATTCATGGTTCAGCCGGTTAACTTTGATAAGTTCTCAGATGGCTTGCGCTGTGGTGCTGAAATTTTCCATGCGCTGAAAGCGGTTCTTAAAGCGAAAGGGTTAAGCACAGCAGTGGGTGATGAGGGTGGCTTTGCGCCAAACCTTGCATCGAATGAAGAAGCTTTAGTGGTTATAAAAGAAGCCGTTTCTAATGCAGGCTATGAGCTAGGTAAAGATGTAACCTTGGCTTTAGATTGTGCAGCCTCTGAATTTTATAAAGAAGGTAAGTATGACCTTGCCGGTGAAGGCAAAGTTTTTGATGCCGAAGGTTTTAGCGATTACTTAGCCGCATTAACTGAGAACTACCCAATTGTCTCCGTTGAAGATGGTTTAGATGAATCCGATTGGGATGGTTGGGCTTACCTAACTAAAAAAATCGGTGATAAAGTTCAATTGGTTGGCGATGACCTTTTCGTGACGAATACGAAAATTTTAAGCCGTGGTATTGAGCAGAGTATTGGTAACTCAATTCTGATCAAATTTAACCAGATCGGTTCACTATCAGAAACACTGGACGCTATTAAAATGGCGAAAGATGCAGGTTTTACTGCTGTAATCTCCCACCGTTCAGGTGAAACTGAAGATACCACTATCGCTGACTTGGCGGTAGGTACTGCTGCGGGACAGATTAAAACAGGCTCATTGTGCCGCTCTGACCGTGTTGCTAAGTACAACCGTCTTCTTCGCATTGAGGAAGAGCTAGGTGCTGCGGCGATCTATAATGGTTTAAAAGAAATTAAAGGGCAGGGCTAACATAGTTGTTTGCTTAATAGTCTGATATAAAAAGGGGGCTCTTCGCCCTCTTTTTTTGCTTAAAGAATGTCTATGTATCGTTGGTTTATAGCTTTACTTATTTTCCTCTTATTAGGGCTGCAATACCGATTGTGGTTCGGAGAGGTCAACGTGCGTGATATTTGGGATTTGAATGCAAAAATCGAGTTACAAAAGAGCATTAATCAAGAATTGAGTCAGAGAAACAGTGAGCTAGAAGCCGAAGTTGTTGATCTGAAAAAAGGGCAAGCCGCTTTGGAAGAACGTGCTCGCAGTGAGCTGGGCATGGTGCGCGATGGTGAAACATTTTTTCAGTTAGTCGAGCCTGCAGACGAGAATAGATAACACGTGATAAGCCTACCTACAGATTTTAAATATATATACGGTATTCCTGAGAGCGAAGCGCTGATTCGCTCAACCCCTGAAGACTTTCAAGTGATAGAGCAGCTAGGCTTTGAACCTGAAGGTCAGGGTGAGCATGTTTTTTTGTATATTCGTAAGCGTGGTGAAAATACTGATTGGGTTGCGCGTCAGTTGGCCAACTTTGCTCAAGTTAGCCCACGTGATGTGAGTTATGCCGGTAAAAAAGATAGGCATGCGGTTACTGAACAATGGTTCTGTATTAAGTTTCCGATTAAACGAAACCTAAACTGGAAACTGTTTGGCGGTGATAGTATCGAGGTACTGGACGCTATACGTCATCCACGTAAACTTCGTTTAGGTACACTTAAAGGGAATCGTTTTAAACTCTGTTTGCGCCAAGTGACTGATATGGGTGCGTTAAAACGTCGCGTAGCCTTGGTAGAGCAAGGGGGGGTACCTAATTACTTTGGTGAACAGCGCTTTGGTTTTGATTTTGGTAATTTGTATAAAGGGATTGCCCTGCTAAAAGGGGAGATTCAGGAACGACAGCGCAATAAAAAAGGTATCTATATTTCGGCGGTGCGCTCATGGTTGTTTAACCAGCTTTTATCTCTGCGTATAGAGAATGGATTGTGGAATGAGGTGCTGGATGGTGATGCTTTGATGATCTCCGGTAGCCAGAGTTGCTTTGTTGAAGAAAAATCGAACGATGAGCTGCAAGAGCGCCTTAATCATGGTGCCATTACGCTGACAGGGCCTTTGTGGGGGCGTGGTGAGATGTTGCCTCAAGGTGAGGCAGAAGCGTGGGAGCGCTCTAATCTGTTGCCGTGGAAAGAGGTTTCTGATCTTTTAGAGACCTTAAGCTTAAATCAGGAGCGAAGAGCTTTGAAGCTGCAGCCTGAAAGCCTTAAGCTAGAGCAAGTGAGCGAGACTGAGTGTTGGATTGAATTTGGTTTAACATCCGGCGCGTTTGCAACAAGTGTACTAAGAGAGTTGTGTTTAACATCTGTGTCAGAGTAACGACAGATATATGAAAATCTTAATTACAAATGATGATGGTGTCTATGCACCAGGGTTATCCGCTTTAGTTCGTGCGTTATCTGAGCTGGGCGATGTGCTTGTGGTGGCACCGGATAGAAACCGTAGTGCTGCAAGTAACTCCTTAACTTTGGATAGGCCATTAGAAATTTTCCAACATGAAAATGGCTTTTATAGCATTAATGGCACGCCTACGGACTGTGTACATATTGGTGGTTCTGGTGTGTTAGGTATGGAGCCCGATATTGTTGTATCCGGTATCAATGCGGGTCCTAACTTGGGTGATGATGTTATTTACTCAGGCACCGTTGCTGCGGCGATGGAGGGGCGGCACTTTCGCTATCCAGCCATAGCCATCTCTTCAGGTAGCTTTCATCCAAACTCCTATGAAGGGGCTGCTCAGGTGGCGCGGGATATTGTTGCTAATATTCAGCAGCTTAATGTGGCGCCTCGTACGATTTTGAATGTGAATGTACCCGATTGTTTAGTTGAAGAGTTTAGCGGTATTCATGTGACGCGTTTAGGTCATCGTTTATGCGCAGATAAGCCTATAGCGACCCATGACCCTCGCGGCAAAGTGCGTTATTGGGTTGCCGGTGCTGGCCTTGCTGCGGATAGGGAGCCCGGAACAGACTTTTATGCATTAGATGAGCGCTGTGTATCTATTACACCGTTACATGTGGATATGACGGAATACGCAGGTATGGATAATGTAGGTGATTGGTTGGAGCGTAGTTTTTGAACGATCAGCAGTTACGTGGCATAGGTATGACGTCACAAAGAACCCGTGATCGTTTGATTAACCGGTTGCGGGAGCAGGGTATTGCTAACGAGCGCGTGCTCGAAGTGATGCGCCAGACGCCTAGACATATTTTTATTGATGAGGCTTTATCTCATCGGGCTTATGAAGATACTGCGTTGCCTATTGGTTTTAATCAAACCATATCGCAACCGTTTATCGTTGCTCGTATGACGGAAACCCTTTTGGCGGATGGTCCTTTAGGTAAAGTGCTTGAAGTGGGTACAGGGTCGGGTTATCAAACCTCAATTTTGGCGCCGCTGGTGTCGGAGCTGTTTAGTGTTGAACGTATTCGCCCGTTGCAGGAAAAAGCACGGGAGCGACTAAAGCTGTTAGGGCTTAAAAATGTTCACCTAAAACATACGGATGGTGGTATGGGTTGGGCCGTTAAAGCGCCTTTTGATGGCATATTGGCCGCCTGTGCGCCGGAAGAGGTTCCAGAAGAGTTGAAACAGCAGTTGGCAATTGGCGGGAGGCTAATCATACCTGTCGGTGGGAGCGATAGTCAGGAACTGAACCTTGTTATTCGGCTGTCGGAGGATGAATTCTCAACTGAAGTGCTTGAGTGTGTAAAGTTTGTTCCATTATTAAGCGGTACGGTACGTTAGGGAGTTTAAATGCAAGAGGGGCGTTCACTGCGTGATTATATTGCGCTGTCGGGTAAAGGTATGATGATGGGCGCAGCGGATGCTGTTCCTGGGGTGTCGGGCGGCACGATTGCTTTTATGACGGGTATTTATGAAGAGCTGATCTATTCGTTAAAACAGTGTGGGCCTTCGGCGCTGATCATGTTGTTTAAAGAGGGGCCTGTTGCTGCGTGGAAACATGTAAATGGCACGTTTCTCTTAACATTGATTTCGGGCATATTGTTCAGCCTGTTAACGATTTCCCATGTGGTGCTGTACTGGTTAGCAGAATACCCTGAACTGCTATGGTCCTTTTTCTTTGGGCTTATTTTGGCGTCGGTGTGGTCGGTCTGTCGGCACGTAGAACATTGGGATCGTAATACCTACACCTCTTTTATTATTGGTGTGATTACGGCCTACTTTATTACATCAATGTCGCCTACCAGTGTAGAGGCGACGCCTCTCTTTATCTTTTTGTCAGGTATGGTCGCGATCTGTGCCATGATTCTTCCAGGCATATCGGGAAGTTTTATTTTGCTGTTATTGGGGATGTATACCCCCATTTTAATGGCGATTAAGAATATCGAACTATTTACTTTAGGCTTGTTTGCTACCGGCTGTGTGGTTGGCTTGTTGAGCTTTTCACGTGTGCTTAGTTGGATGTTTAGTTCGTTTAGGACCGCCACATTGGCGTTACTAGGCGGTTTTATGTTGGGCTCACTGAATAAAGTGTGGCCTTGGAAATATACAACTGCGTATACCATTAATCGGCATGGGCAGGAAGTTCCCTTAGTGCAAGAAAATATATCACCCTTTACATTTGAGTCGTTAACCGGTGAGCCTGCTTTGTTGGTTTACGCGTTTGGCTTGATGTTGTTGGGTGCACTAATGGTTGTTGCGATTGAGAAAATGGGGCGGAAATCAGGGGTATAGAGTTGTGCTGCTAAAGTGGTTATTAGCGCTGACTATCGCGGGGATGCTTGTGGCATGTGGTGGACCCACCTATGCCCCCGTGAGTGAACGCACTGTGCCTGCTGCTAGCCAACATAATCCAGGGCAATATACTGTGCGGAAGGGGGATACGCTTTATTCTATTGCGTTTCGCTACGGCATGGATTATCGACAGCTTGCGGCGTTAAATGGCGTCGATAGCCGATATAATATTTTTCCGGGTCAGCGCTTAAAATTAAAGTCGACCACGCGCACAACGAGCAATGAATCTATTGTTCGTGAGTCATCCACTATCGCGCCTAAGCCGATTATTACCTCTACACGTAAAACAGCCTCATCGACACATAAAACAACCCCCTCTAAAAGTACGTCGTCTAAAGCCTCGACCACAGCTAAGCCTGTGTCTAAACCTAGAACCACCGCTCAAACCGCATCCAAACCTACAGCGGAGATCGGAAGAGCGTCGTGTAGGGAAAGAGTGTAGATCTCGGTGGTCG